>JAABUU010000625.1_pt1 | contig 76697 bp, 70 predicted proteins | sample 5559301 | NCBI WGS metagenome assembly JAABUU01 (sample SAMN10711884, study PRJNA513360) | rock metagenome | isolation source: Antarctica rocks | place: Antarctica: Victoria Land, Richard Nunatak white
GAACAGTGCCGATAGGCTTCCTGAAGTTCGTCCGCCTCGGCTTGGGTGAGGCAAAGGGAACGAGTTTTCATGCTTCCTATTATACTCGACCAATGCAGAACGTGCAACCTCTCAATGATGTGTCTATAAGAGCGTGTAAAGAAAGTCGGTTATCTCGCCGGGGCTAGCCTACGAACCATGACGTTTATCATCGCCAGGCGTACCCACGCCTCACTGCTCGGTGTGGTCTCCTCGTAGTCGCGGACGAGGCGGCGGAACTTGGTCAGCCAGCCGAAGGTGCGCTCCACCACCCAGCGGCGCGGCAGGAGCACGAAGCCTTTGACCTCCTTCTGTTGGTCCGTGCTGTTGGTCCGTGCTGTTGGTCCGTGCGCCGGACCACCTCCAGCACCCAGCCGGCGAAGGCGGCGACCCAGCCGATCAGCTTGCCGCCGTAGGCGCTGTCGGCCCACAGGTGGCGCAGGCGAGGGAGGAGGCCGACGCGCCTCATGCCCCGCAGCCTCATGCCCCGCAGCCTCATGCCCCGCAGCCTCATGCAGACCAGCTTGGCCCCGTGGCAGTCGGGCACCGAGGCGCGGTGGGCGACGACCGTCAGGAGCAGGCCCAGCGTGTCTACGGCGATGTGGCGCTTGCGGCCCTTGACGTTCTTGCCCTTGACGTTCTTGCCCTTGTCATAGCCGTTGGCCCCCCTTTTGCGGCGTCTTCACCGATTTTGCGGCGTCGCTTCCGTCATTTCTAACGCTTCCACTATTTCTTATGATCTCATCCTGCCCGAAAACGTCTTAGATGTTCCAAGCCGATGCTTTTGGTCCTGCTGCGCTTTGGACCACTGGACGATAGATTTCTGCAAACGCCATGTGGACCACCAGAGGTAAGGGATTGAAAGAAAACCAGGAAGCCATTTCTGCTCAGGAAGCAGAACTGCCGTCAAAAACACGAGTAGGAGCACCCCAGCGCTCTGAACGCCAACAGCTAAGATAAGGCGTGGAAGCGACCGCAGGAGCGTCAGAATCAGTCTTTTGTCACCTGACTTCATTCTTTCCCCCAAGTTCTTGGCGCTAACAAAATGGCCCGTGTGGAGGGGCCTCGCTTGGTGCTGGCAGAGCGCTATACAGCCTGCGCTAAAACGCAGGCACCCCCGTCGTCCGGGTGTGTTCGCGGAAAGCGGCGATCAGTTGGCGCGTGATGGGGCCGGGGTGGCCGTCACCGATGAGCCGGCCGTCAAACTGGACGGCGGGGATGACTTCGGCGGCGGTGCCGGTGAGGAAAACTTCGTCGGCGTTGTAAACGTCGTACTGCGTGATGATCGGCTCCGTGACGCTGTATCCGGCCTCGCGCACCAGGCCGATCACGGTGTCGCGGGTAATGCCTTGCAGGATGCCAATGGAGGCGGGCGGCGTCGTAAGCGCGCCGTCTTTGATGAGGAAGATGTTGTCGCCGGTGGCCTCGCCGACATAGCCTTCGCGGGTCAGCATCAGGCCCTCGCCCGCGCCCTGCCGGTTGGCTTCGGCCTTTGCCATGATGTTGTTGATGTACTTGCCGGTGCATTTGACGCGCGGGTCAATCACATCGGGCGAGGGGAGGCGGGTGGAGACGGTGGCGACGATCAGGCCCGTCTCGTACATCTCGGCGGGGTAGAGGGCAAGCTGCTCGCAGGAGATGTAGACGTTCGCCTCGCCTTTGATGTGCTTGGGGTCCAGCCCCAAGCCTGTCCCTCGTGTGACCGTCACGCGAATGTAGCCGTCCCGGTGGCCGTTGGCACGCACGGTTTCCAGGATGGTTTCGCGAGTGGCGGCGGGCGGCGCGGGGAGGACGATGTTGAGCGCCTTCGCCGAGTAGTAGAGCCGCGCGACGTGCTCGTCCAGCTTGAAGACGCGCCCACCGTAGACCCGGATGCCCTCGAACAAGCCGTCGCCGTAGAGCAGGCCGTGATCGTAGAACGGGATCACCGCCTCTTCTTTGGGTGTCAACGTCCCATTGAGGGATACATACTGCTGTCCAGCCATCCGCTTGCCTCCTCGTGTGTTAGAGACTAGTATAGCACGGGGGACAAGGAAAGGCAACCGGGGTGGGTTCCCAAGCGTCTCGCGCGGGAATACTTCGTCTAAAGGACAAAGGGGGCGATCAATGGCAGACGCAGAAGAAGTGCTGGCGATCACGCGGCAGATGCTGGACGCCATGTATAGGGCGGACCCGGAGGTACACCGGCAGCACTGCGCGGAGGACATGTCCTCGTATGAGTGGTACATCGCGCCGCACCGGATAGACGGCCTGGAGTTCCATCTGAAGCTGATCGAGGGCGGCGGCAATGGGACGCCGAGCCGTCTCGACCTGCTGGAGCCGCGCGTCCAGGTGTACGGCGACACGGCCATCGTGAACTACACGCTGCTGAAGACGGCATTCGCCGAGCCGGGGATGCTGACGCCGCCCCAATTCTCGACGATCAACGAGACGCGCGTCTTCGTAAAGCTCGAGGGCGTTTGGAAGATGGTGCATCTGCACAAGTCGCCGACATGAAACCCGGCACTGGAGCGAACCCGGCACTGGAAGTGCCGGGCTACTCTCAGTGAAAGTCGCTCCGCGACTAGGGAGACGGCTGCGAAGGCTGTTCCTCAGTGCCGGAGGCACTTTCACTCAACAGTAGCCCGGCACTTCCAGTGCCGGGTTCTTACGTCAGCGGATGCTGGCGCGCTGGACGGGCGGCGGAACGGCTGCCGTCGTGATGGCAGGCGACGATTGCAGCGAGTTGCCGCCCGTCACGGAGGGGCCGTAAAGCAAGTTTGGCATGATGCCAAACACCAGGGTCGCGATGGCACACAGGACAAGCGCCACATCCGCGCCGGGTGCGAAGCGCCAGACGTGAGTTGGGAAGTCGCGCTTGGCGGGCAGGAAGTACATCGTGTAAACGGTGCGGAGGTAGTAGGCCGCGCCGATAACGCTGGCGACCAGGCCGATGACGGCGAGGGAATACTGGTGGGCGTTCACGGCGGCGATGAAGACGTAGAACTTGCCGAAGAAGCCGGCGGCGGGCGGCACGCCCGCCAGGGAGAACATGAACAGCGCCATCAGCGCCGCCGCCCAGGGCTGCGAGGCGGCCAGGCCCTGCAAGTCCTCGATGTTGTTCAGCTCGTCGCCGCGCCGCGCCAGCAGGATGAGGATGCCGAACGCGCCCAGGTTCATAAAGGTATAGGCGAGGACGTAAAACAGGATGCCCGCATACGCCTGGCTGGGGATGCCGAGTTCGGGATGCGCCTGCGCGTAGCCGGACGAGCCTGCCAGCAGGCCGACCAGGATATAGCCCGCATGGGCGATGGAGGAATAGGCCAGCATCCGCTTGATGTTGGTCTGGACGATAGCGACGACGTTTCCGACCACCATCGTCAGGATCGCCAGCACCCAGAAAACGTCGTGGAAGACGCTGGACAGCGGCAGCAGGACGATGGCGACGCGCACCAGGGCGGCGAACGCGCCGCATTTGGCCCCCGCCGACATGAAGGCCGTCACCGAGGTCGGCGCCCCCTCGTAGACATCGGGCGTCCAGGCATGGAAGGGCACGATGGCGGCCTTGAAGCCCAGGCCGACAATCAGCAGGGCGAACCCGGCGACGGCATAGGGCGACAGCAGCGCGGCGGCGGGAACATGTATCAGCGCGTCCAGCCGGGTCGTGCCCGTGCCGCCATAGACTAGTGCGATGCCGTACAGGAAGAAGCCCGACGAGAACGAGCCGAGCAGGAAATACTTCATCGCCGACTCTTCCGAGCGCGCCTCGGTCCGGGCGAAGCCGGACAGGACGTACAGGGCGATGGAGAGCACTTCCAGACCGATAAAGATCGTGATGAGTTCCCGGCTTGTTGCCATCAGCATCGCGCCGGATGTCGAGAAAAGCATCAGGGCGTAATACTCGCCGTAGTTGATCCCCTTCTGCTGGATATATTTTTCGGACAGCAGCAGGGAGAGGGCGACGACGACCAGCAGGATCAACTGAAAGGCCAGAGCAAAGTTGTCGGCCACGACGGAGCCGTTAAAGGCCGTCATGGCGGTCGCCCCCGACCCGCCGAACGGCCAAAGGAAGAAACAGGCCCCCCAGGCACAAAGGACACCGATGAGCGACACTATCAGGCAGGGGCTTTTGCGGTCGCGCGGCAGGAAGAGGTCCACCATCAGCACCAGCATTCCCGTGACGACGAGGGTGAGCAGGGGCGAAATGACCTGAATGTCAGTCGAGTTGACGGGAAGCATTAGGGGTTCGAGCCTTTCGGCTGTGCGGGGACAGCGGCGACGCGCGGCGCAGTCGCCGCAATCTTCTGAAGCTGCGCCGGGCTGGGCGTCGCGAAGGGATCGTTATACTGCGGGTCGGACTGCGCCATGACGGTCGTGACGGCTGGGTTGAGCTTGTTCAGTGTCGGCGTCGGGTAGACGCCCAGCAGGAAGATCAGCAGGACGAGCGGAACCAGCGCCCACTTCTCGCCGCCCGTCATGTCCGGCAGGGCGCGGTTGGCATCGTTGTCCAGCTTGCCGTACATCACGCGCTGGAACATCCAGAGCATGTAAACGACCGACCAGATCGCCGCCGTGGTCGCGAAGGCCGCTGCCCAGGGGTGCGTCTGGAACGACCCCATGAGCAAGAGCAATTCGCCCGTAAACCCACTGGTCAGCGGCAGGGCGACCGAGGAAAGCGTCGCGATGAGGAACACGACCGTGAACATAGGCATGACGGCCATCAGCCCGCCGAAGTCGGCGATCTTATAGGAGCGTCGGCGGGCGTACAAACCGCCGACCAGGATAAACAGCGCGCCGGTCGTGATCGTGTGGCTGACCATCTGGATGACCGCCCCGGACATGCCGATGGAGGTCAGCGCGAAGATGCCGAGCATGATGACGCCGATGTGCGACACGGACGAGTACGCCAGCAGCCGCTTGAGGTCGGTTTGCATCGCGGCGACTAAGGCCGCAAAGATGACGCCGATCACGGCCAGCGTGATGATGACCGGCGCGGACGCCTTGACGGCATACGGGAACAGCGGCAGGCAGAACCGGATGAAGCCGTACAGGCCCATCTTGAGCGCAATCAAGATGATTGTGCCCCCCGTCGGCGCTTCGGCATACGCATCCGGCACCCAGCTATGGAACGGGAAGACGGGGGCCTTGATGCCGAAAGCCAGGAAGAAGCCCGTAAACAGCAGAAGTTCGGTGGTTTGCTTGCCGGTAAACAGTCCCAAATGCACCTGACTCTGCAAGGTGGGCAGATCAAACGACCCCGGCGTCGTCGGCGTCGCCGACAGGAAATACAGGGCCATGATCGAGACCAGCATCACCATCGAGCCGGCCATCGTGTAGAGGAAGAACTTGACGGTCGCGTAGATTCGCCTCGGCCCACCCCAGATGCCGATGATGAAGTACATCGGGATCAGCATCCCCTCCCAGAACAGGTAGTAGAGCACGAGGTTCAGGGACAGGAAGACGCCCAGCACGGCGGTTTCCATAACCAGCACCCAGCAGTAATACTCGCGGGCGCGCTCCGTGATCTCCTTGAACGACACGCCGACGACGAACGGGAAGATAATCGTCGTCATCAGCACCATCAGGAGCGAGATGCCGTCCATGCCCAGGAAATAGTTGATGTGCAGGGACGGTATCCACAGCGCATGGTCCACGATCTGGAACTGCGGCCCCTGCGGGTTATAGGCCGTGTAGAGATACAGCGAAACCGCCAGAGTCGCCAGCGTCCCGGCCAGCGCCAGCCCCTTGATCGCCTGCCCGTTTGACTTGGGAACGAGGGCAATCAACAGCGCGAACGCGGCGGGCAGGAAAACGGTCAGTGTCAGCCAGCCATGAAATTCATTCATAATCGTTTACTTATGCAGACCCATCGCGCGCACGGCGACGACGACCAGGATGAGGAGAATGCCCGTCACCATAGAAAAGGCGTAGGAGCGGACGTAGCCGTTCTGCGTCTTGCGGATGCGCTGCCCGGACCAGGCCGCGAAGGCCCCCACCCCGTTGACGATGCCGTCCACGCCTTCCACGTCGAACTTGCGCCACAGCCATGTCGCCAGCATCTTGCCCCACTTGACGAAATAAAGGTTGTATGCCTCGTCTACGAAATACTTGTTCAGGATCGCCCAGTTGTACCAGCCGGGGCTGAACAGGCGGTGGTTCGCGCGCACCCTGGGGTCCATGATTTCGCCCCCGTAGGCCGTGCGGAAAGACGCTTGGTAGCGCAGGAAGCAGCCCACCATGAAAACGACGATTAAAGCCAGTGTCACTAGGCCGAGCGTTGTTTCCATCGTGGCACTGCCAATCGGACTGGCATAGCCGGGCGTTCTCACCGAGGGCGCAAGGAAGTCCGAGAACTTCTCATAGTTCAGCGGCAGGATCGGCCAACCGGCGATCAAAGACAGCAGCGCCAGGATGCCGATGGGGACAAGCATGGCAGGGCTGGAGTCGTGCGCGATCCGGGCGGCCTCAGTCCGAGGCACCCCGAAGAACGTCTTCATCAACAACCGGGTCATGTAAAACGCCGTCAGCAGGGCAGTCACTACGCCGACGCCCCAGAAAGCCCAGTGGAGTTGAAAGGGGGCGTTAACCAGCCACGTCCGCCAAAGGATCTCGTCCTTGCTGTAGTAGCCGGCGAAGGGATACACGCCGCAGATCGCCAGCGTCGCAGCCAGCATGGACCAAGCCGTGACGGGAATTTTGCCCCACAACCCACCCATGTTCCGCATGTCCTGGGGGTCGTTCGGGTCCGGCCCCGCCGTGCCGCCGGTGTGCTCGTCTGCTGAGTCGCCGTGTTCGGCATGGGCGACATTCTGCTCGCCCTGATGCCCATGCGCGGCGTGCATGGCGTGCTCGACGGCGTGGATAACCGAACCCGAACCCAGGAAGAGGCACGCCTTGAAGAAAGCGTGGGTCATGACATGGAACATGCCGGCCGCGAAGACGCCCGCGCCGCAGGCGGCGAACATGTAGCCAAGCTGCGAGACCGTCGAATAGGCCAGGACGCGCTTGATGTCGTTCTGCATCAGGCCGATGGTGGCCGCGAAGAACGCCGTTGAGATGCCGATGACGGCAATCGTGACCATTGCCACGTCGGATAGCTCGAACAGCGAATGGCTACGGGAGACTAGATAAATGCCCGCCGTGACCATCGTGGCTGCATGGATCAGCGCGGAAACCGGCGTCGGGCCTTCCATCGCGTCCGGGAGCCAGGTGTAGAGCGGAATCTGTGCCGATTTACCGGTACAGCCGAAGAAGAGCATCAGGAGCAGCGTGGCAATCACCGTCGGCGACGCCGCCGCCAGTAGCGCGGGCGCGGCCTCGGTCATGCCTTTAATGCCGTCATGGCCTGTCACGAAGTCCAGCGTCCCGAAGTAATGGAACAGGAAAAACATCCCGATCAAGACGCCGACATCGCCGATGCGGTTGACGATAAAGGCTTTCTTGGCCGCATCGCCCGCCGACCGCTTCTCGTAGAAGAAGCCGATGAGCAGGTAGGAGCACAGGCCGACGCCTTCCCAGCCGATAAACAGCATCAGGAGGTTGTTCGCCATCACCAAGAGCAGCATGAAGAAGATGAACAGATTCAGGTAGGTAAAGAACCGCTGATAGCCCTTGTCCGCCGCCATGTAGGCCGTCGAGTAAAGATGGATCAAGCCACCGACGCCCGTGATGATGAGCATCATCAGGACGGAAAGCGGGTCAATCAGAAGCTCGAAGTTGACGGCGAAGGCGGCGATACCTCGGTTTGGGTCCGCCGGCACATGGAGCCACGGCGCGAGGTAGACCGTCAACTGCCGGTGCGACTCGTCGGCGGCGGTGACGACGGTGAACAGCTTGATGGCAATGGCGAACGAGGCGAATACAGCGGCGGTCGCCAGCCAGCCCGCGAAGGCTTTATTGAGCGGCTTGCCTGTCAGCGGGCCGAGGACGCCGTTAATCAAAAAGCCGATCAGCGGGAACAGCGGGATGAGCCAGGCATACATTAAGGACTGGTCTGAGTGCGGCATGTGAACTCCAGAATGGCCCCCACCCCCAGCCCCTCCCCCATCGGAATGAGAGAGGGATGAAGATAGGAACATCACCCTTTCTGGCACCCCTCTCCCGCTTGCGGGGGAGGGGCTGGGGGTGGGGGCCGAGGGGGTTTACCCCTTCATCAAATCAATCTCGTCCACGTTGATGGACGTCCGGTTGCGGAAGATCGAAACCAGGATTCCCAGGCCAACGGCGACTTCGGCGGCGGCGACGGCCATGACGAAGATCACCATCATCTGCCCGCCCAGGTCGCCCCGGTAGCGGGAAAAGGCCACGAAGGTCAGGTTGACGGCGTTCAGCATCAGCTCGACGCACATGAAGATCACAATCGGGTTGCGCTTGATCAGGACGCCGACGACGCCGATCGTGAACAGGATGGCGCTGAGGATCAGGTAGTAGTCCAGCGGGATGTACTGGTTCGACACGCTTATATCCTTTTCTTCGCCAGCATGACCGCGCCGACGGCAGCGACCAGCAGCAGGATCGAGACGACCTCAAAGGGGAACGTCCAGGTGGACGAAAAGAGTCCCGGATTGTTCGGCCCCAGCCCCAGCCCGATCTCCTGCGGCCCGATGAGCTGGGTCGGCAGCGTCTGGGAATGGGCCGGGACGGTGGCGATGACCGTCGCCAGCACGGCGATCACGGCCAGCCCCGCCACGACCGCCAGCGGTTGCTGCGGCTTCAGCCGGTCCACGATGCGTTCGGGCGTTCCTAAATTTAGCAGCATGATGACGAAGATGAACAAGACCATGATCGCCCCGGCATAGACGATGACCTGGACAGCGGCGATGAAGACCGCGTGCAGGGACAGAAACAGCAGGGCGACGCTGAACAGGACCAGCACCAGGTACAGCGCGCTGCGGACCGGGTTGTCCACGAGAATCATGGAGATGCCGCACACGACGGAGATGGCGGCGAGGACGCCGAAAAGAAGGAGTTGCGCAGTCATAAAGTGTGATCTCAGCGGATGCCCTAGGGGGCGTACATCCCAGAGGGCGAAGACAAGGCTCGTCCCTGCCGGGGACGGCGTACGGCGAACCCTGTGTTCGCCGTCCCTACTTCGGTTGTCTGGCGCCTATCCCGCCTGTGTCGGGTCGGGAACCAGCATCATTTCTTTCGTGTAGATCGTGTCTTTGCGGTTGTATTCGGCCAGCTCACAGAGGTCCTTAAGCTGGACGGCCTGCGTCGGGCAGGCTTCCTCGCAGTAGCCGCAGAAGATGCAGCGAAGCATGTTGATCTCGTACTGCGCGGCAAACCGCTCGCCCGGCGACACGCGCTTTTCCTCGGTGTTTTCCGCCGCGACGACCAGAATGGCATTCGCGGGGCAAGCGCCCGCGCAGAGCGAGCAGCCGATGCACTTTTCCAGGCCGTTCTCGTAGCGGTTCAGGACATGCCGCCAGCGCGAGCGGCGCGGCATCGGGCGATGCACTTCCGGGTACTGGATCGTGACGCGCGGCTGGTGCGACGACCCCTGCGTGATGCGCATCCCCGTCAGGGGCGCTTTGATCTCGCCCGCGAGGGCTTTTATGTCATCCATGAGGCTCATGGCAGATTATCCTTTCCGAGCGGTGAGCGCGTCATCGAGGGCCGTCGCCTCGCGCTCATTGGTGGCAAGCGGGTAGCCGCCGATAATCGCGTCCGGCGGCAGCGTCTGCGCGCCATAGCCGGGATGCTCGGCAACGACGCGGTACGGCTGCGCGCTGGAATGCAACTGGATCGTCGCGCCGCGCCGCGAGTTGTTGGCGAAAATCTGGAGCGGCTTGCTCTTGCCGAAGGCAAGGAGGCTGATGACGAACACCACGGCCCAAGCGGCTAAGGCAATTGGGTAGCCGAGGCAAAGAGCGACCGCCAGCAGCAGAATATTGACCAGCGCAATGGGCAGGATGCCTTGCCAGCCGAACTTCATCAGCATATCATAGCGCAGGCGCGGCAGGGTGGCGCGAATCCAGATGAAGAAGTACAGGCCAGCCAGAATCTTGATGGTGAGCCAGAAGACCGGCAGCAGCGATCCGATCACTGCGGCAAGCACTGGATGACCAGCGCCTTGTAATGCTACGGCCAAGAATGGTCCGTCAAGGGCCAGCAATGGGGCATGATAGCCGCCGAAGAACAGGGTTGCCCCAATCGCACTCGTGATGATCATGTTGGCGTACTCGCCCAGGAAGAACGTCGCGAACTTCATGGAGGTGTATTCGGTGTGGTAGCCGGCGACAAGCTCCGTTTCGGCTTCCGGTAGGTCAAACGGCGCGCGGTTCGTTTCCGCCAGCATGGAAATTATATAGATCAAGGCGGCGACCGCGCCCAGCGGGAAGAACTTGAAGGCGTTCCAGGCCGGGAGCGCGATGCCGTAGTGGGTCAGCTCCGGCGTGATCTGATAAAAGCCCTGCTGCTTGACGATTTCCTGCAAGCTCAGGCTGCCGGACAGCAGCACGACCGAAATGATCGCCAGGCCCATCCCCAGCTCATAGGAGATCATCTGCGCGGACGACCGCAGGCCGCCGAGCAGCGAATACTTGTTGTTGGACGACCAGCCCGCCAGCACGACGCCGTAGACGGCCAGGGACGACCAGGCCAGCATGTACAGGACGCCGACACTGACGTTCGGCGCGGCGGCCCCCCAGGTGTAGCTCGGCCCCCACGGCACGACGGCGGCGGTCACGAGGGACGGAATCAGGAAGATAATGGGCGCGAGGATGAACAGGACTTTGTCCACATTGGTCGGGTTCATGTCCTCTTTGAACAACAGCTTCAGGCCGTCGGCGATGGTCTGGAGCAGGCCCCACGGGCCGACGCGGTTCGGCCCCTGCCGCTGCTGCATCCAGCCCAGCAGACGGCGCTCCCACCAGACGAGCGGCGGCACGACGAGCAGGATGGCGAAGACGCCGATCAAGACGCGCACGACCACGCGGATGGCCTCGATCCACCAGAGGTCGGCGGGCAGGTTCCCGGTGCTGGTGTGGATCGGGTCCACGTTGAAGAAGTAATGAAAGAAGGTTGCCAGGTCCATGATCACCTTTCCCGGCACTGGAAGCGCCGGGCTACTATAGAATGGAAGTCGCTCCGCGACTGAAGACAAGAGACTGGTAGTTTTCTCGGAGTCGCGGAGCGAATTTCACTCGGCAGTAGTCCGGCGCTTCCAGTGCCGGGGAAACTATGATGCCGTCACTTTGCCGATCTCACGGCGGATGTCGCGCGGCGAGAAGTAGGGAACCGGCTTGCCCAGCCGGGACATCAGCTCGGCGACGATCTGCCAGTCCGGCTTGCTTTGGCCGCGCGGCTGCACGGCCCTCTTGAAGCGCTGTACCCGGCCCTCGATGTTGGTGAACGAGCCGTCTTTCTCGATAAACGAGCAGGCCGGCAGGAACACGCTTGCCAGTTTACCCGTTTCGGTCAGGAATAAGTCCTGCACGATGAGAAACGGCACTTTTTCCAAAGCCGACTTCGCCAGGGCCTGATCCGGGAACGCCGTGAGCGGGTCGCTGCCCATGACGTAGAGCACCTTGATCTTGCCGCTGACGCAGCCCTCTAAGATGCCGCGCGTGTCCAGGCCCGGCTCGGCGGGCAGCGGCCCGCCCCAGAGCGCCTCGAACTTCGGCGTCGCGCCGTTGCCGACGGCGGCCAGCGAGGGCAGGCGGTCCGGCAGGACGCCCATCTGGATCGCGCCCCAGGAGTTGTTGTCCGGCAGCAGCACGTTCAGCTTCGCGCCGGAGGCGGCGCAGGCAGCGCGCAGGAACTCGATGTCGGCTGCGGGCAGGGCGTACCAGGCCAGAACGACCGTCCCCGGCCCAGCCGCAATGGCATCCGTCACTTCGGCGGAGCGGGCATCGTCATTGCGGAAGTATTTCGCGCCGCCCTTAGAGATTGCCTTGTACATCCGCAGCCACAGCACGGGCAGGTCGTCGTCCACCTGCGTCCCGACCGCGACGATCCGCTTGGCCTCGCCGACTTCGGCGATGGAAGTCTGCATCGGGATAATCGGGAAGGGGAAAGGCCGGTGATCCAGGTTGTTCGTGCCCAGGGCCGTGCGGAACAGCCGCTGGAACAGGTACAAGTCTTCGTTGGAGGCACGGGTCGAGCCGATGCCGGCGACGCTGTTCGGGTCAGTCGCCGCCGCATCCTTCAGCGCCTTCGCCGCCGACGCCAATGTGTCGTCCCAGGTCACTTTGCGAAGCTGAGACGCATACCGCTGGAGCGGGTCTTTCACGCGGTCGGTGCTGTTGACCCAGTACTGCTCGAACTTGCCCCGGTCGCAGGTCCATTCCTCGTTCACGTCCTCGTTCAGCCGGGCATTGACACGCATCAACTCCCCATTCCGGGTCTGTACGGCGACGTTGCAGCCGACGCCGCACATGGAGCAGATCGAGTCCTGCGATTGGAATTCCCAGGGCCGGGCGGCGAAGCGATAGGTGCGCGAGGTGAGCGCCCCGACGGGACAAAGCTCGATGGTGTTGCCGCTGAACTTGGACTGGAAGCCTTCCGGCGAAAACGGCGAGATGATCGCCGCGTTGCCCCGGTTTTCGATCGCCAGCTCGCCGTCGCCCGAAATCTCTTCGGTAAAGCGGGTACAGCGCGCGCACTGAATGCAGCGCTCCCGGTCCAGCACGACATACTCGGAGATCGGCACGGCCTTGGGGAAGTGCCGCTTCTCGTCAATAAACCGCGTCACGCCCGGCCCGTACTGGTAGGTCATGTTCTGGAGCGGGCACTCGCCGCCCCGGTCACAGATCGGGCAGTCCAGGGGATGATTGATCAGCAGGAATTCTAAAATGCCGTTCTGCGCCTGCTTGGCTTCGGGCGAAACCGTGTCCACGGCCATACCCTCCGCGACCGGCGTGGTACACGCGGTCTGGAGGCCGGGCATCTTGGCGACGCTGACCAGGCACATCCGGCACGCGCCGACGGGCTTGAGGCGCGGGTGGTGGCAAAAATAGGGAACGTCCGCGCCCGCCGCGAACGCGGCGGTGATCACCAGGGTTCCCTTCGGAACGGATACGGCCTTGCCGTCCACTGTCAGATTGACCATCTCCACGGGAGGCTTCTCCTGCGTCGTCCCCTGCGCCGGGGCGATTGTTGCTGTCGGTGTTTCCGCCATGCTTGTTTCTCTGAACTCCTAAACTCTATTCGTGTCCAGCGGCATTAGTTGTAGAAATCACTGCGCGGCCCCACTCGAATTATCGTCACGATTTTTGCTTGGTCATCTACCGTGTAGGCAACACGATATTCGCCGACGCGAATACGCCAGACACCTTCTTCGGACTTTATCTTGATACAACCGACAGGACGTGGATCATCCGCTAATGCGAGTATCGCCACCGTCACTCGGTTCTTAACCGACCTATCCAGCCGGCGCAGATCCTTCTCCGCCGATGACGTGATAACGATGCTATACATCTATCTCGCCAGCAACCCGCATTTCTTCTACGACCTCGGAAAAAGGTCGCACAGGCTCATTTCTGCTCTCACGGGCGACTTTGGCGAGATGCATGTCTTCGAGTGCTTCTTGATAGGCTTCGTATTGTTCGATGGGCAGAAGAACCGCCGTTTTATGGCCTTCCGCATCCGTCACAAATTGAACATCTTGAATCATTGCTGCCTCCCCCCTACTCGTGCCCTGCGGCGACAAGTTGGCGGCTCGTGACTTCCACCTCTTGCCTGCCGTCGCGGTCTACCCAGACGCCGCAGGGGCCGCCGTCTTCCACGCCGTCCATCGTGAACGCCGTGCCGTCCATTCGTAGGACGGGCTGGTCGAACTCGGTCACGCGCTCGGCGCGGTCTTCGATGTAGTGGCCAATGAGCGACCGGCGGAAACGGTCGTTGCTGGTGTTCGGGTAGGAACCGTGGACCAGGGAGCCGTTGAAGAACAGGACATCGCCCGCGTCCATGACGACGGGAACAGGCTCCATGCCGTCCGGGAGGGGCACGGTCACATCCGTAAAGCTGGCCGACGTGTCGGCCTCTGTGGTACACAGGATGGGCCACTCGTGGCTGCCGGGGACGACCCGCATACAGCCGTTCTCCTCGTCGCACGGGTCCAGCGCGAGCCAGGCCGCCATGCAGGTTCCCGGCTGCGCCTTCAGGTAAAAGTTGTCTTGGTGGAGCGCCTGCCCGCGCGCCCCAGCCGGCTTGAAGTAAAGCATGGTCTGCACGGCCAGCGGTTCCGTCTTCAGGAAGGCGCTCAGGCATTCGCTCAGGCGACGGTCCAGAAGCCAGCGGAGGCTGGTCTCGTCCCAGCGGTGCATGTGGATCATGCGCGGGAACTTCTTGAGCGGGTCCCCCGACTGCGCCGTTTGGGCCACCATGTCGCCGGGCCTCGCGCCCTCGGCGCGCAGCGCCATGAAGTGTTCCCGGTAGGCGGCGACTTCTTCGGGCGAGAACAGCCCCCGGATGACAGCATAGCCGTTCTTCTCGTAGAATGCTTTGTCCTGTGCCGTGACCATGCCGGACGCTCCTAAACCGCCGCCATTTGCAGCGGGGTGAAGACGCGCTGCGGGCGGTCAGTTTTCGGGATGAGCGCTTCGTACTCGTCCCGGTAGTAGTAGATCGCGCCTTTGCCGAACCGCGTCTCCGCTAAAGGCATGGCGGCGGCATCGCCCAGGGCGCAGAACGAGCGGCCGAAGATGTTGTTGCAGACGTCCAGGATCAGGTCAATGTCGCCCGGACGGCCGCCGCCGGCCATGATGCGGTCGTGAATCTTGGCGAGCCAGGTCGTCCCTTCGCGGCAGGGGGTACACTTGCCGCAGGACTCATGGGCGTAGAAGTGCGCCAGACGGGTCATCAGGGCCGGCACGCTCACCGTCTCATCGTACACGATCAGCGCGCCGGAGCCGACCATGGAGCCGGCTTTGCCGAGCGAGCCGTAATCATACGGCGTGTCAATAAAACTCGCCGGCAGAAGCGGGGTGGAAGAGCCGCCGGGGATAATGAACTTGAGCTGCTTGTCGCCCTTGATGCCGCCCGCCAGGTCATAGATCAGCTCACGGATGGGCGTTCCCAGGACGATCTCGTAGTTGCCGGGCCGCTTGACGTGGCCGCTGATCGTCACCAGCTTGGTGCCCTTGCTCGCGCCGCCGCAGACGGGGCCGGGGCCGACCGTGCCGGGGCCGATGCTGGCGTATTCGGCCGCCCCCATCTGCATGATCGGGACCACGGCGGCGATGCTTTCGACGTTGTTGATCAGGGTCGGACAGTCCCAGGCGCCGCTGATCTGGCGCAGGGGCGCGGCCGGGGGCTTGTGCCGGGGCATCCCACGCTCGCCCATCAGCGACGACAGCAGTGCGGACTCCTCGCCGCACTCGTAGGAGCCGGCGCCCATATGGACAAAGATGTCCAGGTCGAACCCGCTGCCGAGGATGTTTTTGCCGAGGAAACCCTTGTCGTAAGCTTGCTGGATGGCCTTCTCGATCTGCTTGGCGGGCGCCATGTACTCGCCGCGAATGTAGATGTAACAGGTGTTGGCCCGGATCGCCCACGACGAGATGATGCAGCCTTCAATCAGGATGTGCGGCACCTTGTTCATCAGCTCGCGGTCTTTGGCCGTCCCCGGCTCGCCCTCGTCGGCGTTGATGACCAGGTAATGCGGCTTGTCCCAGTTTTTGGGAACGGCGTTCCATTTGAAGCCCGTGCCGACGCCCGCCCCGCCGCGCCCGCGCAGGCCCGAATCGGTCACTTCCTTGATGATCGTTTCTTGATCCATCGTCAGAGCTTTGCGCGCCTCGTCGTAGCCTCCGTGCTTCATGTATACGTCAATGCCGTCAATGCCGGACACATCGCGGTGCTTGAACAGCAGTTGGATTTGTTCCGTCGCCATGATTTGGGAAACTTTCTAAAGCCTACCGGCGGGCCAGGTCCTCGATGATGCGGTCCGCCTTTTCGGGCGTCAGGTCCTCATAGTAAGTATCGCCGACCATCATGCAGGGGGCGTTCGCGCACGCGCCGAGGCATTCCGCGCCGTTTAGGGTGAACCTGCGGTCCGGGGTCGTCTCGCCCTTCTCGATCCCCAGCTTGTCGCCGATGTGCTCGATAAGCCGATCCGCGCCGACCACCATGCAGACGATGTTGTGGCAGACTTCCAGGTGGTACTTGCCAACGGGAGCCTTGTTGTACATTGTGTAGAAGGTCGCGACGCCTTCGACATCGGCGGGGGGCAGGTCGAGATAGTCGGCGACTTCCTTCATCGCCTCGCGCGGCAGCCAGCCGCCGTTTTCCGCCTGGGCCAGCCAGAGCGCGGGCAGCAGGGCGGCCTTCCGGGTCGGGTACTTCGTGATGATCGTGTCGAGCTTCTTTTTGGCTTCTTCAGTGAACATAGGCTAATCTTCTAAAGCGCCTCGGCAAAGGCGGTGAACAGGGCGCGCGAGGGCGCATCGGTCTCGTACAGGTTTTCCGGATGCCACTGGACGGCCAGCAGGAAGCGCGCGTTCGACTTTTCCAGGGCCTCGATCACGCCGTCATCGGCGCGGGCCGTGACGACCAGGCCGGGGGCAACGTCTTTGGCCGCCTGATGGTGATGGCTGTTGATCGGCAGCGCGTCCGTGCCGCCCAAAATGTTCCCCAGCCGGCTTCCGGGCGCAACCTGTGTCCGGTGCGTCTTCTCTGACGAGTGCGGCCCCTGCCGGTGCGCCCACCGGCTGTCCACTTGCGTCGGCAGGTCCTGATACAGCGTCCCGCCGAGCGCGACGTTCAGAACTTGCAGGCCCCGGCAGATCGCAAGGATCGGCAGGTCGCGGGTCACAGCCTCCCGAACAAGCGCGATCTCGTGGGCATCGCGCCCGCCCGCCTCGGTCTCCGTCGCGGGATGAATGTTTTCACCCTCGCCGTAGAAGCCGGGATGGATGTCCAAGCCGCCGCTCAGTAACAGGCCGTCTAGTAAATCCAGTTGAGCGGCGCGAACCGCGTCGTCATCCGTCACCGGCAGCAGGACCGGCAGCAGCCCGGCCTTCTCGCAGGACTGCGAATAGGCGCAGCGCCCATAGTCCATCGGCAGATGCCAGTCGCCTATTGTTCCCTGCGAACAGGTAATGCCGACGATCTTGCGCTTCGCCATAGTCGCTGCCATCATCAGCGGTCAATGTCGCCGAGCACGATGTCAATGGAGCCGATAATCGCCACAACGTCGGCGATCATGCGGCCTTCGGCCATCTTGGGCAGGGCTTGCAGGTTGTTGAACGACGGCCCCTTGATCTTGACGCGGGCCGGCTTGTTGGAGCCGTCGCTGTAGATGTAGTAGCCCTTCTCCCCGCGCGCGCTCTCGACGGCGGCATAGGACTCGCCGATGGGCGGGTGGTAGCCCTCGGTGAACAGCTTGAAGTGGTGGATGAGCGCCTCCATGGAAGTGTCCAGCTCGGCGCGCGGCGGCGGGGCGATCTTGCGGTCGCTGGTCATCACCGGGCCGCCGGGGACATCCTTCAGGGCCTGCACCAGAATGCGGTGGCTTTGCTTGAGCTCTTCCATGCGGCACAGGAAGCGGTCGTAGACGTCGCCGGTCTTGCCGGTCGGCACGTCGAACTCGAACTCGTCATAGCCGGTGTAGGGGTTCGCCTTGCGGATGTCCCAGGCGACGCCCGACCCGCGCAGGGACGGGCCGCTCAGGCCCCAGGCCACGGCGTCCTCGGCGGAGATGATGCCGATGCCGCTCAGGCGCTCGATAAAGATGGGGTTCTTGGAGATCAGCCGGTTGTATTCGTCGAGCCGCCTGGGGAACTCGGCGACAAACTTGCCGACTTTGTGGAACCAGCCTTCGGGCATGTCGCCGCGCAGGCCGCCGGGGCAGATCCACGAGGTCATCATGCGGACGCCGGACATCATCTCCTTCATGTCCAGGATTTGGTCGCGCTCGCGCCAGGTGTAAAAGAACAGCGTCATGGCCCCGATGTCCAGGGCGTGCGTCCCCAGCCAGAGCAGGTGCGAGGCGATGCGCTCCAATTCGTTCAGGATGAGGCGCAGGCGCCGGGCGCGCGGCGGAATCTCGCAGTCAATCAGCTTCTCGACGGCCATCGAGTAGGCCAGGTTGTTCATCAAGTTGGAAAGGTAGTCTTCACGGTCCGTGATGGTGAGCGCCTTGTAATAGGTCATGTTCTCCATGGTCTTTTCCAGACCCGTGTGGAGATAGCCGATGTGCGGCGTGGCCTTCATGACGTTCTCGCCGTTGAGTTCCACGACGAGGCGCAGGACGCCGTGCGTGGACGGGTGCTGCGGCCCCATGTTGACGATCATCAGGTCGCCGTCTTCGGTCTCGATGCGCTCGGCGTCAATTCCCGCCCCCAGCCGCTGGATGACGGGCTTCTGAGGCGTCTGTGTTAACTCACGCTCGATGGTTGCCATAATACGCTTTCTAAGATCGCTCCCCGGCCCCCAATTCTGGGGGAGTCAGAGGGAAGGGCTATTCTGCTCCTACACCCCCAGAATTGGGGGGCCGGGGGGCGATTCGCTCTACTGGCCCCGGACGTTGTAGGTGAACTCGATCTCTTCGCCGCCCAGCGGGAAGTCCTTGCGGAGCGGGTGGCCGACCCAATCGTCGGGCATCAGAATCCGGCGCAGGTCCGAGTGGTTGTTGAAGGAGATGCCGAACATGTCATACACTTCGCGCTCGTTCCAGTTGGCGTTCGGCCAGACGCTTTCCACTGTGTCAATCGCGGCGTCATCCTCGCTCACCTGCGCCTTAAGGCGCAGGCGCTGGAATGTTCCCATCGAGTAGAGGTTATAAATAACCTCGAACCGCAGTTCGCTCTCGTCATCCTCGTCCATGATGTCCAGCCGGTCGAAGCAGGTGATGTCGGACAGGTAGTTGTAGTTCGTTTCCGCAGAATCGCGCAGCAGGCGGCAGATGCCGACGACGTTGGCCTTGTGGATCACAATCGTCTTCTCGCCCCGGAACAGGCGCGTCTGTACGACCGAGCCGGGGAACTGCTCTTGAATGAGCCGCAGTTCCATGCAGTCATCCGGGTTCAGGTCCACCCACTCGTCGGGCCGCTTGACCTGAATCTCGCGGAGCTGCAAGTCGGTCGGCGTCAGGCCGAGGCGTACATCATAGTCCATAGGGAACGTTTCCTAACGGCGGTCGCTGAAGTGTTCGCGGTCAATCTTCTTCTGGAGTTGGTTGATGGCATAGATCAGGGCGTCAGGGTTCGGCGGACACCCCGGAACGTAGATGTCCACGGGGACGATCTGGTCCACGCCCTGCAAAATGGCGTAGTTGTTGAAGACGCCGCCGCAGGAGGCGCAGTCGCCCATCGAGATGACCCATTTCGGCTCCGGCATCTGGTCGTAAATCTGCCGCAGCACAGGCGCCATCTTTTTGGAAACGCGGCCCGCGACGATCATCAAGTCGGCCTGCCGGGGGGAGGCCCGGAACGCCTCACTGCCGAAGCGGGCGAGGTCATAACGCGAGTTGGTGCTGCCCATCATCTCGATGGCGCAGCAGGCCAGGCCGAAGGTCGCGGGCCAGACGGAATTGCGACGCGCCCAGTTGACGACCTTGTTGAGCGGAACGGTGAGCACTCCGAGGTTCTGTTCTACTCCCATTCAAACGCGCCTTTCTGCCAAACATAGATGTAGCCCACGAACAAGATGATGATAAAGACGATCATCTCCAGCAGGCTGAACACCTGGAGCGCGTGGCTGTTCCAGCGCGTAAACGCGACCGCCCAGGGGTACAGGAAGACGGTCTCGATGTCGAACACGATGAACAGCATCGCGATCAAATAAAACTTGACGGGGAACCGCTCGCGCGCCGACCCGACCGGGGTGACGCCGCACTCATAAGGGGCCAATTTGGCGGCGGAGGGCTTTTTCGGCCCCAAAATCCAGGACAGGCCGACGAGGACGGAGGCCAGCCCGACGGCGACAATCAGAATGATCATCAGCGGGATGTAGTCGGAGATTTGCGGTGTTGGCGGCGGCGCGACAGGAAGCATGACGATCCCCTTTTGAGCAACGAGCGCACGGCGGACTTGCCGGGAAGTTCTCCTGCCTGCGCTTCTTGTGAATTATGTCACAAGCACATACGTTTGTCAATGGGGTTCGGGAAGAAAACCCGGAAGGCTCTCCCGGTCCGCCTTATGCCCTCTACCCAGACTCACCACAAGTTGAACCGCCACCGTGTCATGCGTTGTCAATGATAAACCATTCATGGTACAAAATCGCAATGAAGAACTCTTCGCCTGCCACTCTATCACAGACTGCCATGAAACCGGCATAGAACTCTTCTCCGGGGCCGGTGCAGTGGGTCATGTCTTTCAGAAAGACGGTCAGGCAGTTGCCGTCTTCGCTGACAATGCTTCGGAGGATCGTGATGTTTGGATGCCGGTCTCGGCCGATTGGCAGCAGCACGGGGCGGCCGGCAATCGTCAAAAACTCCGGGTCATGGTAGGTTAGCACAGAGTCCCAGTCCTCCGGCCCCTCGTGCTTTTCGATGATGCGATCCCATCGGTACGCCCGGATTTTCTCGACGGCTTCCGCTGAAAGGCTGGAAATAGTCATCGCGCCTACTCCGGGTCGTAGTTCAGGACGGGCGACAGCCAGCGCTCGACGGTCGGCAGGTCCATGCCCTTGCGGCGGGCGTAGTCTTCCACCTGGTCCTTCTCGATCTTGCCGACTGAGAAGTATTTGGCCTGCGGGTGCGAGAAGTACAGGCCCGAAACGGCGGCGGCGGGCATCATCGCCATGCTTTCAGTCAATTCAATGCCGGCGTTCTTCTCGGCCCCGAGCAGATCGAACAGCGTCCGCTTCTCGGTGTGATCCGGGCAGGCCGGGTAGCCGGGGGCGGGGCGGATGCCCCGGTAGCGCTCTTTGATGAGGTCTTCGGAGGAGAGGTCTTCGCCCAGGCCGTAGCCGCAAGCCTCGCGCGCCTGCTTGTGCAGGTACTCGGCGAAGGCTTCGGCGAGGCGGTCAGCCAGGGCGCTGACCATGATGGCGTTGTAGTCGTCCAGTTCGTCCTTGAACTTGCGGGACAACTCCTCCACGCCGATGCCTGCCGTGACGGCGAAAGCGCCGAGGTAGTCGGGCAGCCCGGTCTCTTTCGGCGCGAGGTAGTCCGCCAGGGCCTTGTTGGCATTGTCGCCGGACTTCTCGCCCTGCTGGCGCAGGGTGTGGAAGCGGCTCAGGACGTGGTCGCGGCTCTCATCCGTGTACAGCGCGATGTCGTCGCCGACGCTGTTGGCGGGGAAGAAGCCGTAGACGCCGTTCGCCCGCAGCGACTTGTCGGTGACAAGCTGTGCCAGAAGCGCCTGCGCCTCTTCAAAGAGCTTGCGCGCGCTTTCGCCGACGGTCGCGTCCTCGAAGATGTCCGGGTAGCGGCCGTGCAGTTCCCAGGCGCGGAAGAACGGCGACCAGTCAATAAACGGCACCAGCTCGGACAGCGGCAGGTTTGAGACCGCGCGGACGCCGGTAAACGACGGCTGGGCGATGTCCTCGGCACGCCAGACGATGGGCGTCTTGTTCGCCCGCGCCGAGGCCAGCGTCAGAGTCTTCTTGTCGGCGCGCTTGCCCGCGTGCTGGTCGCGGGCGGCCTGCTGCTCGCGCGCGATCTCGGCGATGTAAGCCGGCTTCTGGTCGTCGCTGACTAGGGCGCTGACCACGCCGACGGCGCGAGAAGCGTCCAGGACATGGATGACCGGCTGCCCATAATGCGGGGCGATCTTGACGGCGGTGTGGACGCGGCTCGTGGTCGCGCCGCCGATCAGCAGCGGCACGTCGAAGCCTTGCCGCTGCATCTCGCGGGCGACATGGGTCATCTCGTCCAGCGAGGGAGTAATCAGGCCGCTGAGGCCGATGATGTCCACGTTCTCCTCGCGGGCTTTCGCGAGAATCTTGTCCGCCGAGACCATGACGCCCATGTCAATGACGTCGTAGTTGTTGCAGCCGAGCACGACGCCGACGATGTTCTTGCCGATGTCATGGACGTCGCCCTTGACGGTCGCCATCAGCACCTTCGCCTGCGCCTGCGTGTTGCCCGACGCCAGCTTCTCGGCCTCCATGTAGGGCAGCAGGACGGCCACCGCGCGCTTCATCACGCGCGCGCTTTTGACGACTTGCGGCAGGAACATCTTGCCGGACCCGAAGAGGTCGCCGACGACGTTCATGCCGGCCATCAGCGGCCCCTCGATGACCTCGAGCGGCTTGGGATACTTCTGCCGGGCTTCCTCGGTATCGCCCTCGATGTAATCCGTGATGCCCTTGACGAGCGCATGACTCAGCCGCTCCTCGACCGGCCCCTGCCGCCAAGATTCCTCGATCTTCTCCGTCGTGACGGCGCCTTTGACGGTCTCGGCATAGGCCAGCAGGCGGTCGGTGGCGTCGGGGCGGCGGTTGAACAGGGCGTCCTCGACCAGTTCCAGCAGGTCTTTCGGGATTTCCTCATAAACGGCCAGCATCCCGGCGTTGACGATGCCCATGTCCATGCCGGCTTGGATCGCATGGTAGAGGAACGCCGAGTGCATGGCCTCGCGGACGACGTTGTTGCCCCGGAACGAGAACGACAGGTTGGACACGCCGCCGGAAACGTGGCAGCCGGGCAGCGTCTGCTTGATGATCCGGGTCGCCTCAATAAAGTTGACGGCGTAGTTGCTGTGTTCCTCGATGCCCGTCGCGATGGTCAGGATGTTCGGGTCGAAGATGATGTCTTCGGGCGGGAAGCCGACGTCCTCTGTCAGAATCTTGTAGGCGCGGGTGCAGATTTCCACTTTGCGACCGGCCGTGTCCGCCTGCCCCTGCTCGTCAAAGGCCATCACGACGACGGCGGCCCCGTAGCGGCGGACCAGACGCGCGTGCTCTTTAAAGGCTTCCTCGCCGCCCTTCAGGCTGATGGAGTTGACGATGCCCTTGCCCGGCAGGCACTTCAAGCCCGCCTCGATGATGTCCCACCTGGAGCTGTCCACCATGATCGGCACGGGGTTGATGTTCGGCTCGCCCTGGATCAAGGTGAGGAACCGGGTCATGGCCGCCTCGCCGTCCAGCATCCCCTCGTCCATGTTGACGTCCACGACCTGCGCGCCATTGTCCACCTGCTGCTGCGCGACCGTCAGCGCGGCCTCGAAGTCGCCCTTGAGGATGAGCTTCTTGAACTGCGGCGAGCCGGTGATGTTGGAGCGCTCGCCGACGTTGACGAAGTTCACCTCGGGCCGCCAGGTGAAGGGCTGCGTCCCGTTCAGGCGCGTCAGCGGCTCGACGTCGGGGACCCGGCGCGGTGGACAGTCTTTCAGGGCCTCGGCGTAGGCATGGATGAACTCCGGCGTGGTGCCGCAGCAGCCGCCGACGATGTTCAGCCAGCCGTTCTCGGCCCACTCGCGGATGGCAGGAACCATGTCCGCGACGGTAAAGCTGAACCCCGTCTCCGAGAGCGGGTCGGGCAGGCCGGCGTTCGGGTACGCGCTGAGATAGATCGGCGCGATCCCCGAAAGCTCCTCCATGAAGGGCCGCATGAGGTCCGGCCCGAAGGCGCAGTTCAGCCCGACCGAGAGCAGCGGGACGTGCGAGATCGAGTTCCACATGGCCGCGACGTTCTGCCCGGACAAATTGCCGCCCGCGAGGTCGGTCAGCGTCAGCGACGCCATGATCGGCACGATGCGGCCTTCGTCGTCGAACAACTGCTGAATGGCGAACAGGGCGGCCTTGAGGTTCAGCGTGTCGAAGGTCGTTTCACACAGCAGCAGGTCCGCGCCGCCGTCCAGCAACGCCTTCGCCTGCTCGTAATAGCCGTCGCGCAGCTCGTCGAACGTCACGTTGCGCCGCTCCGGGTGGTCCGGGTCCACCATGACGGTCGCGCTGCGGGTCTGCGGCCCCAGCGCGCCTGCGACGAAGCGCGGCTTGTCGGGCGTGCTGAAGGCGTCGGCGGCGCGGCGCGCGATCTGCGCCGCCGTCAGGTTCATCTCGACGACGAGGTCTTCCATGCCGAAGTCCACCATGGAGACCTTGTTGGCGTTGAACGTGTTGGTCTCGATGATGTCTGCGCCCGCGTCCAGATACTCCCGGTGGATGTCCTCGATCACGTCGGGCCGGACCAGCATCAGGGCCTCGTTGTTGTTCTTGAGGTCAATCAGGTGGTCTTGGAACCGCTTGGCGCGGTAGTCCGGCTCCTCGAACTTGTGGCGCTGGATCATCGTCCCCATCGCCCCGTCCAGGATCAGGATGCGCTCTCCGAGCAGTGTTCGTATATCGGCCATAGGTGTTTCCTCAGTGGGTTCTAATCGGCCCAGTTCTCGCAGGTCAGGCCGGGCACACGCCCGAAGTCGCGCAGGTTGCGGGTGATGACGACGGCGTCATCTTCCAGAGCGATCGCGGCGATCCGCAGGTCCATCTTACCGATGTTCAGCTTCATCGCCAGGAGCGCGTTGTACCGGCGTATCGCGGCTTCCGAGAAGGTGACGATGTACAGGCCGGATAACGCCCGCACGGCGTCGGTCAAGTTCTGGTAGGCATACGCGAGCTGCGCGTCAGTCCTTGCCCGCCGCAGGAACGCATACCGCCCATCAAGCTGCTCTTGCACGGTGATCACTGTTATAGCCAGACTCTCAGCCCTGACGGCAGCGACCACACGCTCAACCAAATCTTCTTGCCCATGCAAGAAAGCAGTCAGGGTGTCAGTATCGAGCACGGAATAGATCAATAATTCGGGTCCTCATCCGCTTTGCGCCGGTTCTCACGCATGATCTCAACCCACTCATCAAATGAAGGGTCGTTTCTGAAGATGCCGGCGGCATAGGCCCAAGGATTCCCTTCCGCTTTTGCCTTGTCGATAAGCGGTTGCAACTTCTGCCACTCCTCATCAGTGGCAGGTTCCATTTTCGGAAAATAGGTGGTTTCATTATCCATAACATCCATTATAGCACAAAGCGTACCAACGAGCCTTGACATCCCCGGCCCCGTCCGCTATACTATCGCGGGATTCGGGCAGGAGGATGGCGCGTGGCAGACGAGACAACGAGCAAACCCTATGTGGTGGGCGTGGACCTGGGCGGGACGAACGTCCGGGCGGCAGTGATTGACCGGGCGAGCGAGCAGATCGTGGCGCGCGGCGAGAACATCTCGTCGCGCGGCATGGAGGGCCCGGAACTGACGGCGATGCAGATCGCGACGGCGGCGCGGACGGCGCTGGACGGGGCGGGCGCCGACGCCGCGCAGGTGCTGGGCGTCGGCGTCGCCGTGCCGGGCCATGTCAAGGCGAAAGAGGGCCTGGTGAAGTGGGCGCCGAACTTCAAGGACCAATGGAAGGATGTCCCCATCGCCTCACTCATCGAGCGCCACCTGGGGCTGCCCGTGCAGATCGGCAACGACGCGAACCTCGCCGCGCTGGGCGAGTTCCGCTTCGGCGCGGGCCGCGCGGTCCGGCACCTGGTCATGGTGACATTGGGGACGGGCATCGGCGGCGGCATCATCGTGGACGGCAAGCTGCTGGACGGCGCGGACGGCGGCGCGGGCGAGATCGGGCACATGGTGGTCAACCCCGGCGGGCGCGGCGGCAACAGCGCGTTCGGCTCGGTCGAGGGGGAGACCCAGCGGGACGCCATCATTGAGCGGGCCGCGCGCAAGATTCAAGAGGGCTACGAGACGAGCCTGGGCGAGCGGGTGGACTACAACCGCTTCGCGCTGACCCCCGCCATCATCGCCGAAGAGGCGCAGAAGGGCGACGCCATCGCCCTGGAAGTGTTCGAGGAGACGGGCTATTACCTCGGCCTGTGCGTCACGAATCTCATTGACCTGCTCAACCCCGAAATGGTCGTCATCGGCGGCGGGATTGCCCAAGCGGGCGACATTATTTTGGACCCGATCCGCCGCACGGTCACGGCGACGGCGATCCGCTCCCTAGCGAAGTCATGTCAGATCGTCCCCGCCGAACTTGGTGACAACGCCGGTATCTTCGGCGGCGCGGCCATCATCTTGCAGGAACTGGCCGGGGAGGTTTAGCCGCGTTTCGTGGTGGGCAGAAGCGTTTAGCGAGCCTGACAGGAGCACACGATGGCCGACGAGAAGACCGAGACGGAACAAACGCCGGACGGCGGTACGCAGACGACGAAGACCAGTCACAGCGAGAGCGGCGACGGCAGCTCTGAGACGACCGAGACGACGAAGACGGTGGAAACAAAGCAGGAGTGACACTCCCCAGCCATAAATGGCGGGGCTTCTTGCTTCACCGACAGCCCTTGCTGTTTCGCTTACGTGGACAGTAGAGGAGCCATCTCCACAAGCGTTTCGGAAGGAAAGCCTTCCCTGTTCCCCTGTGCCCCAGGGTACATTTCGGAGTCGAGTTCGAGTCCCAGACGCAATATGTTCCTCGCGGCATTGTGATCTCTGTCCAAAACGCATCCACACTGACAGGCGTGTGTGCGTTCCGAGAGAGACTTCTGAACTCGTTTACCACAGGATGAACAATCCTGCGAGGTGTAAGCAGGGGGAACCTTGATCACGGGGCTGCCAAAGACAGAGCCGTAATACGATAGCCACTGGGAGAATATCCCCCAGGAGGCATCCGCAATGGACTTTGCCAGGCAATGGTTTTTGATCATGTTCCGAACTTGCAGGTCTTCCAGAGCCACGAAGTCGCTGGACTCCACTACGCATCTCGCCAGTTTGACGGCGAAATCTTTACGCTGTCTCTGTACCCTCAAGTGCCTGCGGCCAAGAACCTTCTTGGACTTCCGACGATTGTTGCTGCCCTTGACCTTGCGGGAATGCTTTCGCTGCGCTCGCCTGATCTTCTTTTCTCCCTTACGGAGAAACTTGGGGCAATCCACGGCTTCGCCGTTGCTGTCCGTGTAAAAATTGGCAAGGCCCATATCTAGGCCGATGGTTTTGCCCGTCGGTTCCAACGTCTCTTGACGGTCTACGTCAATGCAGAACTGAACATAGCAGCCATCCACTTTTTTGATGATACGGACACGCTTGAACTGGGCCAGGCCATAAACACATAGGTCACGAGTGCCAAGCATCTTCATTGTCCCGATGCCGATGCCATCCTTGAAGGTGATGCGCTTCCGATCACTGGAAAGTCTCCAGCCCGTGACCTTATATTCGACGGAGCGGTTGTCCTTCTGGAACTTGGGCTTGGCAAGGCGCTTGCCATTGACATCAGGCTTTATGTAGCGCCCAATCGCGTAGGCGGCGCGTTCCGCCGCCGCCTGCCTTGCCTGGGAATTCAGAGCGTTGGCGAACGGATACTCTTTGGCAAGGACAGCGCAATGCTTGTTGAGGTCAAAGGCTTTGTTCTTTCGGTCGTCAAACCAGAGGGCCAGAGCCTTGTTTCGGACGAACTGGAAGGCGCGCAGGGCCTCGTCAATCTTTTGAGATTGTTTCGCGCCAAGTATGAGTTTGTATTCCAGCACAAGCATATGTTTAGAGTTGTCCACGACTCTAAATTATTATACTAGAACCTGCACGAAAACGCAACGCCAAAGAAGGGAACTTCGCCCTGACGGAGCAGGGACTTCAGAAAGTTCCCGCGCTATCCATCCCCAGCCATAAATGGCGGGGTCTTCCGCGCTCGGAGATAAACTTCCGCAGTAGGTCTTCAGGAACATCTCTGCCTGGAAGCACGACGGAACGTTCCGGGTACAGGGAAACGGCATAAAGACTTTGCCCCGCCATGTTGCCGAAGAACAAATTGAAGGTCGCACCTTCATGTGCCGTGAGCCAGGACGTCACCTGCTGCGCCAGGGCTTCCACGGCAAGCGGTGACGGCAAGGCCGCGTTTGGATCGTTCAGATAGGCCGTTAAGTTGTTCGCGAGTCCATCCGCCATAAGAGAAGCTACAAATTGACGCCGTTGATTTTGAGGTGGAACTTGCAGCCTAAAAAGTCGGCGGCGCGGCGGCAGAGGACCATGCGGAGGACGAAGATCTCGAAGTATTCGGTCACGGAAGCGTGGATGGTTTCGATCTCCAGTTCCAGCGTGATCATTTTCGCCTCGGCGTCCACGCGCAGGTAGGACTTCTGGACGGCGGAGTTGACGCGGTCGTGGATGTCCCACTTGACGGGGTCCTTCTCCTGGACGCGGGAGAAGTGGACATCGGACTTGTCGGCGATGATGACGGCGGCGGAGACGGGCGAGATGGGCAGGCCGTTCGGCTCCTCGTGGTTGCCGATGGCGCCGATGATGGTCGCGATCTCGCCGGCCGGCATCTTCATGTCGGTCAGGATCGTGTAGGACATCAGGGCGCCCGCCTCGACATGGCCGATGCGGTTGACGACGCAGCCCATGTCGTGCAGGTAGCCGGCGATGGCCGCCAGCTCACCCTCGCGGTCCGAGTGGCCGAGCTGCGTCAGGATGGTCCGGGCGATGGTCGAGACGATGCCGGCATGTCGGTGCCCGTGCTCGGTGTAGCCGATGGCCTGCATCTGCTCGTTGCCGCGCGTGATGTAGGTGCGGACGCGCGCGTCGTGGCGCACGTCTTTGAGAGTGATGGGGAGTGCCGACGCCAGTGCGCTCGGCGATGCCTCCGTGGTGGGTTCTTGGATCATGGTCGCGTAACAATTACCGGCGTCAGCGTTCCCGAAGAGACGCGCGCCGAGCCGCCTTTATCGGCTGTCCAGGTGATGCCGACCGTGACGCTGCCGTCGAAGTCGGTCTGTAAAGTGTCTTTGTCCGCCGTGCCGCCCGTAACGATCAGTGTCACAGGCGCGTGAGCCAGCGGCTTGCCGTGGGTATCGGCGACGCGGACGATCAATTGGTTGCGGTCGGCAATGGCGTCGGGATCGGCGACCAAATGCACTTGCAGGGTGTACGTCGCTGGGGCAGGCGCCGCGCCAATTACGGTGACAGGGGCGGAGAGTAGCTGCCCTTTGTAGAGCACCGAGATTCGGCCCGTGCCAGGGGCCGTCGTGATAAGATAGCCCTTTTGGTTAACAAACCCCACCCCACTCGTCGCCGGACCCTGCCAGACGATGGCGGGCGATGCGCCGGAAACCAGGCGACCGCCGTCCTGCACCCTCAGCGGCACAGCCCGACCGACGCTCACGGGCATCGTAGGAACGACCAGACGCGCCGCAGGCCCTTCCTGTCCAGCCTCGGCATCCGCCGTCACCGACGGCAGGGCGGGGGCAACAGATTGGAAGGCGCGGGCGCTGTAGACCAGGAGCATGTCGGCCACGGGCCGCTCCGCCCCCGCCCCGCTGGGGTTGTTGACGGTCAGGCCGCCCGCGGCCATCGCCGTCGAGCCGCCGCCGTCCAGGTTGATGGCGTTCCAGGCCCCGTAGCGCCTCATGATGGCGGCCATGCCAGCCAGGGACACGCCTTTGGAGAACGCCTGCCGCCCGTCCACCGTCACCAGCAGGAGATGATGGCCGTCGCGCGTCGTTCCCACGGCTGTGCGCGGGTTGAGGCCGTCTGTGAAGCCGGCGTCAAAGCCTTCCGCCGCCCAATCCACGGCGACTTGGCCATCCACGAGCAGGCGCGGGCCGCCGCCGACTGCCTGCGGCACCTGCGCCCACACCCAGGCGCTCCGGCTGATCCCCGCCCCGGCCCGCGAGGGCAGGTCCCGACCTGTCCGGGGCAGCGCGGCGATCTGGACCGCATTGCGCGTCTGTCCGGCGGGCGCGACGGCGAGGACGAAGCTGACCCGGTCGCCCGGATGCAGGCGCCCCGCCAGGAAGTCCGCGCCCGTGCCCGGCCCGCCCGAAAGGACCACGCCGTCGCTTGGGATCGCTTCCGTCGCCCCCTGGACGCCCCGAACGCTTTCCACACGCCCGGTCAGCAGCTTGTTTGCCCGGACCGGCAGGTTGACCCCGCGCACGACGGCCTCCACGCCGCCCGGCTTGTTGCCCGTCACCGGCCCATATAGGCTGCTGTAAACGATCGTCTCGTTCTTGGTGACCGGGCGATTGATGCCGTTGATGAACCCCCGCTCGCCATCGGACGCCTGCAAGTCTCCTAAAAAGCCCAGCGTGTCGAACAGGACGCCCCTGCCGTCCGGCGTCACGCCGAGCGTCACGCGCGGCCCGCCTTTGGCATTGCCGAGCCACGGCTCGGAGAACAGCTCGCCGTCCCGGATGCCGATGCCGAGCGGGTCGCCGGTGTAAGGGAAGAAGTCGGCGTTGACGGCGGCGACCGCGCCCCAGCGCCGGGCCAGGCGGCTAACATCCTCGCGCCCGTGCGCCCCGTCCGTCCCCGTGATCTTGTCCTGCCCGATGCCGACGCCAATCCGAACGCCCGGCGCGAGGAGGTCTACCGAGACGACGTTGATGATCAGCGGCGTCTTCCGATCAATCTCCTGCGTCAGCGTCACGCCGGGCGCCAGCCGCTTGACGGTCGTGTCCGCATGGGCCGCGCCCGTCGCCCACAGGGACAGTCCGAGGCACAGCGCGAGAGTTCGTTTTGACAAATTCTGCATACGAAACTGACGGCAGGCCCCTGCCGGGATGTTCCCGCGCCTGCCTGCCGTCATTATACTGGGCGCGAAATCTGTGTGTCAAACGCGGCCGTCGTTGTCGTGGCCTTTGGCGAAGAGGATGGCTTACGGCGCATCCTCGCTGCGGCCGGGCGGCAGGCCACGCTCGGCACGCAGCAGGTAGTTTTCCAGCCGCAGGATCAGGTTCTCCCGATCACGCGCCGCCATGTCCCGGTCATGCTTCTGCTCCCATTGTGTCTGCTGAACGGTTCGGGTGAGCGTTTGCAACTCCTCACGCAACCCCTTCACTTCCTGCCCGAGCTTTTCTATATCTTCACGGACTTTCTTGATGTCCGCCTCGTGCTGCTCCGTTTTGCGGGCGAGTGAGATGTATTGCTTGCCGAGGTCAAAGAGTTGCTTCCACACGGCTACACCTTTGCTCCCATGCTGGCGAGAAGCGTCCGTGTCTCCACCTTCAGCCGCACAATATCTTCGATGGTTGCCTTCGTCTCCGCTTCCAACTTCTCGATTCTTGTCCGGTCATGTCCCATCCGTTCGTTGATGCTTTCGGCCTCGGCCATCAACTGGTCGAAAGCCGCCTCGTAATCTTCCGCTGTCCGGGGCGCGGCCTGGGCCGTTACCATAGTTGCCATGATACCTCCCTCTGTTCGTTTTGATAAAATGCCACAATAAAATGACGGCAGGCCCCCGCACGGATGTTCCGGCGTCTGCCTGCCGTGATTATACCTTAACCCCCATGCCAGCCAGCAGGGTTCGCGTCTCGGATTATCTTCGTTTCCATCTTCAGCCGCTCGATCTCGATCCGGTCGCGCCGCATCTGCTCATTGAGGCTTTCCGCTTCCTCCATCAGCCGCTCAAAGGCGGCCTCGTATTCTGCTGTCGTCTGCGGCGCGGGCTGCGCCGAAGCGATGTCTGTCATGGTGCTTTCCTCACAGATCGAGTCCAGTATCCAGTATAGGGTCGCTCCGGTAAGCGCCACCAAGCCCAGTGAGGTAAACAGCACCGACTTGGGCAAAGAGGCATCTCTGACACTCCCACCCGTAAACGGTGTGGGGTTCTCAGGCTACGCATAGGCCGATGCCTTACGTTGACGCCTGAAGGCGGTGCCCCCGCCTACCTTCCGTCAGGACGAGCCTGGCGAAATCAATTTCCGCAGTGCGGAAATGGTGACGTTCTGAGTCTGTCCAGTCGGGTCACTCCAATAATGTCGCCGTGCTAGACCGAAGTTCATCAAGGGTATTCATCCACCCTCTAAAACGATGGCATACACGCCGCACACCGGAACGTGCCATATCACAGAAGCAGAAGTGCTTACGTTTGTTATACCCCAAAGGAGGGCGTCATCAGAATGACGCTGCACTTATATCCCACCCATGAATGGTGTGGGCTTTACGCGCATTACTGTAAAATCACGCGAGTATTGACCAGGAGCGTACTCCACGAGAGGCCCGGCAACGACCAGACGGGGGCGTGACGTGCCGAACGCAAGCACCGACACGGTAGCGCCTGCGCCCAATACCAAAACCCACCGCTGACGTGCGTTCATGGCAAGGTCTCCGAGGCGTCAGGTCCAGAACCAGAAGTGTTCGGCCTAAACCTTTGACGCTTGGGCATTAACACCACAAGTAACATTGCAGGTAAACCCAATGCCAAAATACATTTGCCTAAAGCGACCGATTGTTGTGGATGATGGCGATGCTCTTGACGGTCTTGATGCAGCGACCGGATGCCCCATAAGCAACACCCATAGGTTGCCGCAAACAGCAACGCAGCGACGAGCTGCCAGGGTTTATGCAGTCGGATTGCGGCCAAAATTCAGAAAAAGCCAAGATTCCAGGAGCCATCAGGATCAGGGCGGTCCAGTAGAAAAACTCCAGTATAATGGATTGCATTCTGCGATGCCTTTGCCAATGACACACAATAGCCCAGCAGCCTAATACACATTATACCGCACCGCCGCGCTCATGTCTCGCAGTCATGTTTCCGGCAGGAGGTCTTCGGTGGTGCCGTCCTCGCTCCAGGTCAGCTTGGCGTCCACGAGGTTCGGGGTAGCGGCGAGGCGCAGGCTCTGGACGCCGGTAAGCTCGCTGGAGGTGCCGTCGGCGCGCAGGCCGAGACCGAGCCAGAGGCCGTCGAAGGAGCCGTCTTCCATGCAGGTGACGACCAGCCGGCGGCCACGGGCGATCACTTCCACGGTGCCGGGGAAGAGGGTCGCGGGACGCTGGTCGCGCCCGCCGGACGGGCCGGTGGTGTAACGGGACAGGACGGCGGCGACGGAGCCGTTCAGCCCATTGGCATTGGGCGCGATGATCTCGACGGTCAGGCTCTCCACGTCCCCGGTCGGGACCGGCTGGCCGTTCAGGAAGACGCTGAGGCCGACCGAGGAAGGGCCGCTGACGATCACCTGGGTCAAGTTGCTTTCCAGCCGGGCGACCTCCGACGCGAGCGGGCGGTTGGGGGCGGGCGCGGGGGCGCCGTTGCTGCTGCCGAACATGGGTTATCCTCCTAAGCGACGATGGTGTAGGTGATCACTTCATCGGTCCTAATCCAGTGCGGCTTGTAGACGGTAACGTAGGCTTTGACCACGTCGTCCAGGGCGTTGACGTCCACATAGACATCCACGACGCGGTCCGTCACGTCCTGGCCGTTGTACCAGACGCGGGTGGCGTCGGGGTCCACCATCGGGTGGTAGTTTTCCACTACGACGGCGTGGCCGGGGAAGGTCAGGGTCACGCGGCCCGGCAGGATGTCCCACGCCTGGTCCGGGTCCTGCTGGGGCCGGACCAGGGCGGTGAGGTCGGTGCCGTCGTAGATGCCGCCCCGGATGGGGTTGTCCCACTCGTCGCGCCCGGCGAGAATTTGGACAAATAGCTGGGCGGCGGGGACTTCGACGCCGTTGTTGTAGAGCGTCGTGCTGGACCAGTCGCCTCCGGTCTGAAACGTCATATCGTTCATGGGTGTTGTCTCCTGTTTGCGCTAAAGGCAGGATCGCCCCCCGGCCCCCAATTCTGGGGGAGTCAGATTACTTCTTGTCCCCCCAGAATTGGGGGTTAGGGGGTGATCCCGCCGTTTCTTACCGCCGCCGCCCGCCGCCCCCGCCGAACGAGGAACGGCCTCCCCCAAAGGAGCCGCCACCCCCGAAGGAGGAACGACCGCCGCTGAAGCCGCCCCCGCCGAACGAAGGACGGCTGCCGCCAAACCCGCCGCCACCGAATGAGCCGCCGCCGAAGGCGGGCCGGCTCGGTGCGGAGGGAGTCGGGGAACCGCCAAATGAGCCGCCGCTGACCGGAAAAGAACGCCGTCCGGTTCCAAACGAGCCGCCAAAGCCGGAGGGACCACGGCCAAAGGAACCCGTCGAGCGCGGGGCGCCGCCGAACCCAGCGCCGAAGGCGGGCCGGCCGCTGCCGAAGGAGCCGGAGGGGCGTCCGCCGAAGGTCGTGCCCCCGCTGCCGTAGGGGCGGCGTCCGCCACCAAAGGAGCCGCTGCCGGAAGAGCCGCGCCCGAAGGAGTTGCGGTTGAACGAAGTCCGGGCGGCCTGATTGTAAACCGTCCGGTTGACGACGCGCATTGGAGCGTAGCCGTAGGGGTGGCTGTTATAGTAGGAATGGTACGAGTTCCAGCCGTAATAGGGCGAGCCGCCGATGAGGAAGTGCAGGCCGACCATCGGGGCGAAGCCGTAGGGGTTGTAGCCCCAATAGCCGCCGTAGTAGGACATGCCGGGATACCAGCCCATGCCGCTGAAGGCGGACCAGCTCGGCGCCAGCCCGACATAGACCGGCTGGGTGTAGGCGTAGTTCTGCGGGAACGGATACCAACGCGCGCCCGGCTGGGCGGCGTTGTCGAGGGAGCCGCCCGGCGGAATGAAGAGCGTGGGGTACTGGCCGTTGTTGACAAAGTACATGCCGCCGCTGCCCGACTGGCCGAACTTCATCACATACAGGTTCTGGTTGGCGAACGGGACGACGATGGTTCCCTGCGGCGAGTAAAGCTGGTAGCCGCCCTGGTCGAAGACGGCGCGGGTAATCGGGACCTGCTGGTTGACGGGAACTTCGGTCCAGTTATACGCGCCGTTCTGGGCGCTGGCCGCGGTCTGGTCATAGCCGGCGCTCTGGCCGTAGCCGCCGGATGGCTGGGAGATCGTGACCGGCGTTGTCGGCGGAGCCATCATCACGGGCTGGTTGTTGTGTCCGCAGCCGGTCATCAGCAGCGCGCAAGCGAGAGAGAAGGGCGCGGCGGCAAGCATCGTTTGTTTTTTCACGGTGTTTCCTCACGAATATTGGACGGCACTGTCTTTGACACCACGGGGCGAAAAAAGTTGCATTGAGAGCCAAATGGCTGTCCGGTGGCGATAAAATCGGGTCGGGTCAAGCGAACTGGCCGCCGCGCGGGACGCCTTCGAGGCCCACAAGACCTTGTCCCGCAACCTACGGGATGTGAAACAGACGCGGATGCGCCTGACGCAGAGCATCCTCAAGGAGTGGCGGCGGACTCAGCGGTACATCGGAAAGTAGACCGTTTCGATTCGGCTGCATAGACACAAGGACGGCCCGCCTATGAAACAGGCGGGCCGTGTCGTTGTCTGAGGTTCACCCCTCGATGATCTCCACATTGGCTCTTGGAACCGTCACCGCGCTGCCGTCGGCGAGGGTGGCTTCCAGGACGCGGACGGAGGCGCCGGAGCCGATGACGGTGAGCTGCGGGGGCAGGCTCGCCACGGTCGCAAGCTGCCCAAAGTAGGGTTCGCGGATGATGCGGATGGGGGTGCCGACGGAGAGGTTGCCCTCGTCCTCGCTGCCCCCCCCGCCCCCAATCCTGGGGGTGCCGGAGAGCGGAACGATGACTTCGGGGCGGATGACGCCGGCGCGGATCTGGGTCGCGCCGTTGATGGAGGCGGATTTGCCTTCCAGGGACTTCAACAGCTCGAACGTGCGGCGGGCCATCGCGATGGTGCCGAAGCCCTCGGTGATAACCAGGGTGAGGGTGATGTTTTCGTGGCCGGTGATGGCGACGCCGATGTCGTAGCCCAGGAAGGCGATCAGGTCCTTGTCAATAATGCCGCCGACGACGATGCCCGTGACGCCGACTTCGGCGGCTTTCCGCAGGGCTGCGCCGGAGATGTTGGCGCCGCCGACGATGATCTTGCCGGCCAGCGCGGGCGTGATCTCGGCTTCGGTCAGGTCGCTTTCGGGCGAAGTGGAAACCATCTGAATCTCCCCCACCCGCTCGCCGCCGATGCCGAAGATGCCTTGAATGAGAGCGCCCTCGGTCTGCACGACCACGCCCTCGCCGGGCATGGTCTCGGCGACGCTGCCCGACAGGTAGGCGGTGAGGTTAATCGGCAGGGGCGGCTGGCGGACGCCGACGTTGCCGGACACGGCGCTGATGGTCTCGACCTTGCCGGACACGGGCGACTTAGCCTCGGACTTGAACATGCCGAAGAAGGCTTTGGTGGCGGCGATCACCTGGCCCTTTTCGACGTCATCCCCCTCCTTGACCAAGAGCGCGCCGGTCAGCTCGTCGGCGTCTATCCCCAGATGGGCGGCGACTTTGACGGACTGCATCAGGCCCGGCAGCGAGGCGCGCGCCACAATCGTGTCGGGGGTGACGACCTGGCCCGTCTGGACCAGCACGTCTCCTTTGAGCGGCAGGCGGCGCGTGCGCTGGATCAGCGTGTGGGGGCTGACTTTCAGCCCCGGCGTGTAAGCGGTTCCCAATCTTGCTCCTAATGCTCCGGCTCGCCTTGGACGCGGAACTTCTCGATCACTTGATGCGCGGTGGCGACGTCCTGCCAGCCCAGCACGGTAGTTTCTTTGTCTTCCAGGTCCTTGTAAATGTCAAAAAAGTGGACGATCTCTTTGAGGATGTGGGCGGGCAGGTCCGACAGGTGCTCAATGCCCTCGAAGCGCGGGTCGGCGGCGGCGACCGACAGAATCTTCTCGTCCGGCCCCTTCTCGTCCCGCATCATCAGGACGCCGAGCGGGCGGGCGGCGATCAGGCAGCCGGGGAATGTCGGCTGAGTCGTGATGACGAGGATGTCCAGCGGGTCGCCGTCCTCAGCCAGTGTGTCGCAGATCCAGCCATAGTCGAATGGGTAAAACAGCGGCGAATAGAGCGTCCGATCCAGCTTGAAGACGCCCAGGTCATGGTCGAATTCATATTTGTTGGAGGACCCCTGCGGGATTTCGACGATCATGTTGACGATGACCGGCGCCTGGTCGCCCAGCGGCAAGTCTAAATAGGACATAGGGTTTCCATGAGGCGGTGTGGCTCTCGCGACCTGAATGTCGCTGACTGATGTCATTCCTGGCTCTGCTCGGCCGGCGGCTCCTGCTTCGATTGACCCGGCTGTTAGAGGCCCATCATCGTCTCTTTATATTCGGCCAGTGGCCCCAGTCCGACGCCGGCACGCCGCTCGTCCACCAGGGCCTCGTCCTCGATGGGGCGCGGCCCGAACAGGCCGCTCTCGTCCGTCCAGAACTGAGTGCCGTACACCTGGGGCCGTCCTTCACCCACGCGAACGCGATCCACCAGATAGGCAAGGTTGCCCTGTGACACTTCCTCGGGTCCCGCCGCCGCTATGAGTTCCAAGCACCGTTTCTGGAACTCGCGGTCCTCATCGGCGTGCTGGACCAGAAGCCAGGCCGCGTTCGCGCCGTCCTCACCGACCAGCGTCTTCCCTGGCCAGCCGTGGGCGTCAACGATCTGATGCATCCGTGCCGTGTTCTTCTGGGTCACTTCCATTATTTGTGAGGCGAGTTCTTGGTCGTCCCTGTTCTCCATCCACCGCTTGTGCAGTAGTTCCTGATCCACACGGGACATCTCCCGTATCTCGGCTCGAAGCCCTTCGTCCCGCGTTTCCATTCTCGTGTTCTCCACTGACCGCATCGTCTTCGCCGTATGGCTGGCTCCTTATTCGACCGAGGGGGGCGGCTTTCCTCCCTCGATTAGCCAAGCGCCCGCGCCAGGGTCTCCCGTGCGCCATCGGCTTCGAGCTGTTCCCCGAAGCGCGTCAGTTGCGCGACAAGCGACGGGGACTGCCCCAGGTCGCCGAACAGATCGGCCAACCCCAGCAGGTGGCGCGGGTCGGCCTTTCCCTGCCGCGCCAGCGCCTGCAACTCCTCGGCGCGCGGGTCGTCAATCGCGTAGGGACGGCCCTGCTCGTCCTCCCCGCGCAGGTAGCGGAACCAGCCCGCCACAGCCAATGTGAGCAGAGTCGCGGGATGGCCCGCCGTCCGCGCCTCGTGCAGCGACGGGAGCACGAATTTGGGAACTTTGGAGGAGCCGTCCAGGCAGATGCGCGTCACCTGGTCTTTGATGGTCGGGTTGGCGAAGCGCGTCAGCAGGGTCGCCTTGTATTCGGTCAGGTTGATCCCCGGCACGGGCGCGAGCAGCGGCGTCACTTCCTCGTCCATCAGCCGCCGGATGTAGTCTCGGAACAGGTCATCCGCCATGATCTCGTGGATGTACCGAAAGCCTGCCAGAAAGCCGAGATAGCCCATCGCCGAGTGGCTGGCATTCAGCAGCCGAATCTTCATCATCTCATACGGGTGGACATCGCCGACAAACTGCGCCCCGGCCTGCTCCCATGCCGGGCGGCCATCCGAGAAATGGTCCTCGATGATCCACTGCCGAAACGGTTCACAGACGACCGGCCAGGCATCTTCGATGCCGAACTCGTCCCGCACCATCGCGCGGTCCGCGTCGGTGGTCTGCGGCGTGATCCGGTCCACCATGCTGTTGGGGAAGGCGACATGGGCGGCGATCCAGTCGTGCAGGGCCGGGTCGCGCAGGGCGGCGAAGGCCAGCAGAGTCTTCCGCGCCACGTCGCCGTTCTGAGGCACATTATCGCAGGAGAGCACGGTAAACGGCGCGCGGCCCGCCAGTCGCCGCCGGTCCAGCGCCTCGGCCAGATAGCCGAACACGCTGACGGGCCGGTCGGGGTTCGCCAGGTCGTGCCGGATGTCGGCGTTGCCCGCGTCAAACTCGCCCGTCGCTTGGCTAAAGTTGTACCCGCCCTCAGTGATGGTCAGCGAGACGATGCGCGTTTCGGGCGCGGCCAGCGCGTCGGAGACAGCCGGCGTCTCTTCGGGCGCGAACAAGTATTTGACGAGCGAGCCGACCACGCGCGCGTCGTCGCCCCCGGCGCTGCGGGCGACGACGGTGTAAAGGCAGTCCTGCGGCGCCAGGGCCTCCTGCATGGCCTTGTCGGCAGGGCGCAGGCCGACGCCGCAGATGCCCCATTTCAAGCCGGCGCCCAGGGCCATCAGATCATCCAAATAAACCGCCTCGTGCGCCCGGTGGAACCCGCCGACGCCAATGTGGACGATGCCCGGCGTGACGGCCCGGCGATCATAGCGTGGAACGGCGACTTTGGGCGCAAGGGCAGGAAGCGTTTGCTCGTTTAATCGTGCCATGCCATCTTTATACCCTACGCAGGCCGCGCAGCGTCATCTCCCGCTCGGAAGACAAGGAACGAGGGCAACCACGGAGCAGACAGAGGGCGACCACGGGGGTTGCCCCTACGAATATCGGGGCGCGTAGGGGCTGGCCCCCGTGCCTGCCCTCCTTGTTCCCGTGCCTGCCCTCCTTGTTCCCCTTCTGTACGATTGCCCTGGCAATACACAGCGGTTTCTTGACAGACGGAGGTTCGGCATTGTATACTAAGCCTGTGGGCAACGTCGCCGCGCCGCCCCCATCGCCATCTTATGTTTACCCTTCACCTCCGGCCGGCACAAAAGCGACGCGCACTTCCGTATGGGGATGTATCCTGCCCTTCATTCCGTCGTCATAAAAAAGGAACGCAGTCAACGCACATGGCAAACGACACCACCACACGCACCGCCCCGGCGATGACCGCGCCGGCGAACGGCGCTCGGTCTTCGGACGGAGGCCCCCAAGGCTACGCCAAGGCCATCGAGATTAAGAACTTGGTCAAGCAGTACAAGAAGGTCACTGCCGTCAACAACATCAGCCTGGACGTCTACGAGGGCGAGATCTTCGGCTTCCTCGGCCCCAACGGCGCAGGCAAGACCACGACCATCAAGACCCTGCTGGGCCTGATCTTCCCGACAGCGGGCGAAGTCCTCGTCCTGGGCAAGCCCGCCGGCGACATTGATGTCAAGGAGAAGATTTCCTACCTGCCCGAATCGCCCTACTTTTATGAGCACATGACCGCCTCGGAAGTGGTCGGCTTCTACGGCAGCCTGTTCGGGCTGACGGGATCGGCCAAGCAAAAGCGCGTGGACGAGCTGCTGGAAATGGTCGGCCTGCAAGGGACCGGCAAAAAGCCGCTGCGCTCCTTCTCCAAAGGAATGCTCCAGCGCGTCGGCATCGCGCAGTCGCTCATCAACGACCCCAAGCTGCTCTTCTTCGACGAGCCGACGTCGGGGCTGGACCCCGTCGCCCATCGCGACATCCGCGACCTGATCCTGCGCCTGAAAGAAGAAGGCCGGACCATCTTCCTGTCTTCGCACCAACTCTCCGACGTCGAGCTGGTCTGCGACCGGGTCTCGATCCTGCACGGCGGCAAGATCCGCCGGCTGGGCCATGTGGACGACTTGATCGCCGGCGCGAGCGTCGAGATCGTCGCCGAGCGCGTCAAGGCGAGCGAAACGCAGCTCGCCGGGCTGCGCGAGATCACCGGCAAAATCGAGCAGGTCGGCGAGACGATGATCCTGACCACGAACGCCTCGACGGACAGCAAAAATCGCGTCCTCGACTGGGTGCGCGGCGCGGGCGGCGATGTGGTGTCCATGACGCAGACGCGGCGCACGCTGGAAGACATCTTCTACGAGGTCGTCCATGCGGGCGAGGTCGAGGAAGGCACGGCCTTCGCCCTGCCGTCGGAGGACCGGCGATGAGCACCATCTGGCTGCTGGCCTCCAGCACCTTCGAGGAAGCGCGGCGTCGCAAGATTCTGCTGGTCTTCCTGTTCGGCGCCCTCGCCATCATGCTTATGGGCATGGCCTTCGGGGCGCTACAGCCGTCCCGCGACCTGAACGTCACGAAGAGCCTGGGCCTGGGCGTGATCTCGCTGGCGGGCGTCTTCATCAGCATCATTCTCTACATCACCTTGATTCCCGCCGAGATCGAGCGGCGGACGATCTACAGCATCTTGTCCAAGCCGGTCCAGCGCTACCAGTACCTGACGGGGAAGTTCCTGGGCGGCCTGATGACCGTCCTGGCGAACATCGCCCTGATGGGTCTCTTTTTTCTGGTGATCATGACAGCCAAACAAATCCAGTACATCCACTCCGGGGACAGCCGACTGACGGTGCCACAGGTTGACCTAGCATTGCTCAAGAACCTGATGATGATCTTTTTTCAACTGACTTTGCTGGGTGCGGTGGCGATGTTTTTTTCGGTCTTCCTGCCCCCGGTCGTCAACTTCTTCGTGACGTTTGGCGTCTGGCTTCTCGGAACCAGCGGGGTGCTCAGTCCCGGCGGGCCGCTCGGCTTCCTGCACCTGCTGGTGCCCAACTTCGGCAACTACGCGATCCAAAATTCTTTCATCAATCCCGGCGTTCCTGTGACTCAGGAGCCGGCTTACCTCACTCTGACCGTCGCCTACGCGCTGCTTTACACCGTCATCCTGCTGATGGCCGGCACGGTCATCTTTGATCGGCGGGAGGTTTAACCCATGAACACCCAAGCGCGACGCATCCAGATGCTCGCCGTCGCCCTGCTCTTATTTGTCCCGGTCGCCCTGCTGCAAAGCCGGATTGATCCGATCTATCAGAAGAACTACGCACCTTCCCAGAGCTTCAAGCAGGGCGCCAAGAACCTGCCGATCGAGATGGCGCTGGGCGCCTTCACGGGCTTCCGCGAGGCGGTGGCGGGGATGCTGTGGGTGCGCTGCGACGAGTTCTTCCACAACGGCGACTATGAGGCCATCATGCCCCTGATCCGCGTCATCACCTGGCTGGACCCCCATCAGATTGACGTGTACGAGACGGGCGCCTGGCACATGGATTACAACTTTACCGACTCGCAGGAGCGCTCCGACCGGCGCTACATCCCGTTCTCCCTGTCCCTGCTCGGCGAGGGCATCGCCAACAACCCGGATGAGCCGGACCTGTACGCGGACATGGCCTTCGTCCATTACTTCCGCAAGATCGAGGACTTCCCCAAGTCCGCCGAGTGGTTCGAGAAGGGCTGGAACGTAGTCCAGGCAAAGAACGTGACTGACTCAACCGATCCCACCCAGTTCGACGAGGCGGACAAAGGCGTGATGACCGTCGGCCACGGGCTGGCCCACGCCTACGAGTTCAGCGGCAACCTGCCGGGCGCCCTGGCCCAGTGGAACAAGTGCCTCACGCTGCACGACGCCCTGATCAAGCAGAAGCCGGACGATTTTTCGGAGCAGATGGACAAGACCATTGCCGAAAAGCAGATTTACGAGCTGCAAGGCCGCCTCAAGTACCGCCCGATTGACACGGCCAAACTCGTGGACATGCACTTCGCCCCGCAGCTCGTGCGGGTCGCTCCCAAAGTCTTTGTCCTCAAGGGCGGATTGCAGGCCATCGGGGCCACGAAGTTCAGCCTGGAAACAGGGCAGCGGACATTCGGCCCCGTGGATGGATGCCGGGTCGAGATTCGCCTCCAAGATGAAGGATATAAAATGCCCGTTATTGGGACGTATACGCTCACATCGAGTGTGGACCCCAGCGTGACGATCATGCAGGATGCCGTCTCCGTCCGGGGCGGCAAGATCGGCGGCGACCAGGGCCGGAAGTTCGACATGAGCCAGGACCCGGCCATGTATTCGTTCACCGCCCCGCGCTACACCGTCTCCGTCTACTTCATGTCGAACAATCCGAACGATGCCCCGATCCAGGTGCAGGACCGGATCGGCTGGAAGGGCGAAGGGCTTGGCCCGCAGCCTTATTTGGTGACTTCGGACGGCAAGACGCCGCTGCCGGGCGACGCCACGCCGATCCCCGGCCTGCGCTACCTGCTCAAGACCTACACGCTGACCCGTGACGACATCGTGGGCAAAGGGGAAAAAGTCTTCAACTGAAGTCTCTGGCTAGACAGCCCGGCCTGAAATCGGGTACACTACCGGTAACATCAGACGTAACGGTTTGATCGTGCTAGGCGGGGCGTCTGCGGTGCCCTGCACTCCAAATCCGCAACATGGGAGGCTGAATCCCGGCCCTCGGATCGCTCACTTACGGATTGGCGCGCGCGCGCAGCGTTGATGGACGGACCCGGCGCAACGGACGACCTCCGAACCTCGTCAGGGTGGGAACGCAGCAGCGATAAGGCGCGTAGCCCGTGTGCCGTCCGGTGCTTCTGACCGGAGCCAGCGGCGCGACGTAACACGTAAGGCAACGACTTCAACGGCAGGTGCACGGTCAAAATAGTGGGCGCATCGCCCCAAAAGGCCCTCCCGAATCCAAAGGTTCGGGAGGGCTTTTTTGTGGTATAATCCGCGTCATGGATGATCTGGAAGCAAGGACGCAACAAGAACTGGCGGACATCGTCACGGTTTTGGTGGAACTGACCGGCCTCTCCTCCCGCTGGAGTGGGCACGTCGAACTCGTGCCGGAGGCTGATTTTAAGGGCCGTAAGAGACAGATATGCGATATTCAGATTGATGCCGTTCTTGCGACGCAAGACGCTCGCTGGGCGACACTGATTCATGAGGCGCTTCATAGCGTCTCGGCAGGCTATAACGGGGTTGATTTCCGAACTTCGCCAGGGTGGGAAGAAGGCGTCGTTGAGATGTTGCAGAGAATGCTTCGCCCAACTATACTGGCCCGCCTGAGTATCAATCTTGGCCCTTCAACATTCGCACATGGGGAGTATCAGCACCAATACAACAAATATATCGAGGTCTTGATTTCTTTGAGTCAGGCGCTGAATTACGACGAGGCGCAGTTTTTCCACGATCTTCTCAAGATGCCCATTAGTCAGCGGCCGACCTTCGTTTTTGGCCTCGGAAACCAACTGCCAGGGCAAAAGCGGATAGACTTCTTCCGGCTGTTCTCAGTAGCAAACTCGGTGCTGAAAGATTATTAGTCAAGGGAGGCGAATGATGCAAACCATCACGATAGATATAAATGAAGCCAGAGAACGAGTCACTAAGACCGTGCTGAGTGCGCGAACCCTGCCGGAAATCGAAGCTGCCAAACAGGTCCTGCGCGAGTGGATGAAAGCGCACCCGGAGGAACAGGGGATGCGGGCGGGCTTTGAGCAGCTTTACACGATCCAGGAGATCATTGAGGGTGAAGAAGCGGAGCGCGGGCGTTCCGAACAGCGACCCGTTGCGGCATGATGGGCGGCAACAAAAAGGAGTGAGAGACGGCTGGGGATTTCCCCCAGCCCTCTCGTTTCAGCCTAACCCGAAGCGTCCCGACCCTGAAGGGTCGCGCGTGACTTGTGCAAGATGTCCCCTGAGTATCAGTTGTCAACGCCTCGCCTCTTAAGGATTTTCTGCGCTTCAGGTGCCACATACCGATTCCGCGTGGACAGCATGGTCTTAGCCACCGACACGATATCAGGCGCATTGAGCCGGTCAAGGGTAGTGAGCGCATATAGCTGTGTCATGCTGTCTTGATAGGTCAGCCCTTTTCGGGCGACGGCCGCAGCAGCGTCCGCCTGCTTAGGCTGGGCATGGCGGAGCGCGACCATCACCTCCAGCCTCACCATCATGTTGGGGTTGTTGACATAGCTGTCGAGTGTTGCTATCTCCGCGTCCGTTAAGCGTTTGGTTTGGCTCGTCTCGATCTGGATGCGGTCAGCAGTCTTGTACGCCTCCAAGGCGGCGGGACCCGACCTTGCCACATACTTTTCCACTGAGTTCTGAGGTGTTGCCATTTGAGGGACTGCGCTCTGCTTGGTATGAGAGGATGCGCTCTGTTTGACCTTGTGGGCGACACTCTGCCCAACCGCGTAGGTAGTGGGCACTCCCAGCACTACCACAGTGGCGAGGCCGACGGCGGCTTTTATCTGAATGATCTTCATGGCTTTTGAAACTCCTTCCGAGATTTGGTAGACGTGTGAGCCGTTCAGTCCCACGGGGACATGACCCGCAAGAACCCCCGCAGTTATTTGGGCGATGCCCACCTGACAGATTGCGGGGGCCGCCTTAACGGCATGGGTAGACAGCAAGGCGGCGAGCGCTACGCCCGGAACGGCGACACCTTCCTTGCCGAAGAACACGCGCATCTTTTCCAAAGCCCGCGTCACGCGCTTGCGGGCCGCCTCTTCCGACAGGCCCAGGGCCGCGCCTGTTTCGGCGAAACTCATCTCCTGGAAGAAGCGCAGCAGGACACACTCGCGCTCGCCTTCCCGAAGGGCGGCCAGCGATCGGTTCAATAGCGGCTCGATCTCCGACCAGACGGCGTCTTCCCTTTCCGAGTGCTGCTGCATCGCTTCCACCGCTTTCTGCTCATAGGCCGCGCGCCGCTGCGCCTGGATTCGTGCGTTCTTCGCCGCGAACCGGGCCGTCTGGAAGAGCCAGCCGGAGAGGACGACGTTGCGGCGCAGGGCGGGCGCTTTGCGGGCGAGGATCAGGAAAACGGCCTGCGTCACGTCCTCCGCCGTTTCGGCGTCGTCCAGCTCGCGGCGGCAGACGGAGTAGACCAGGCTGAGGTAGCGTTGGGTCAAAGCCGCGAACGCTTCCTGCGAGTTATGCTCTACGAACTGCCTCAGAAGCTGCCGGTCGTCCATGCGCGCTCCTCCTTTCGACTTGCTTCCACCGTATTATCTACGCCCGGAGGCGAAAGCGGACGGGATTCCGCCAAACCCCGAAAAATCTTTCCGGCCCGGCTTGGGGTATAATAACGGGGTATGGCCTACATCTCTCTTTACCGCAAATACCGGCCGCAGACGTTTGAAGATGTCGTCGGGCAGGAGCACGTCACGACGACGCTGCGGAACGCCATCATCGAGGGGCGCATCGCCAGCGGGTATCTGTTCACCGGGACGCGCGGGACGGCCAAGACAACCTGCGCGCGCATCCTCGCCAAAGCCCTGAACTGCATCGGGCCGGACGGCACGTTGGACGCCCCCACCCCCGAACCCTGCGGCGTCTGCGGGCCGTGCAAGTCCATTGCCAGTTCGTCCTTTGTAGACGTGCTGGAGATGGACGCCGCCTCGCACGGCAAGGTGGACGATGTGCGCGATCTCGTCGCCTCCATCAAGTTCCCGCCGATGGAGGGGCGCTACAAGGTCTACATCATTGACGAGGCCCACCAGCTCTCGCGGGACGCCATGGATGCGTTCCTGAAGACGCTGGAAGAGCCGCCGGATCGGGTGGTCTTCGTTCTCGCCACGACCGAGCTGGACAAGCTGCCGATCACCATCGCGTCCCGCTGCCAGGTCTATGAGTTCAAGCGCGGCTCGGTCGCCCAGATCTCGGCGCGGCTGACGGAGGTGCTGCGGGCCGAGGGCGTCCGGGCCGACCCCGCCGCCGTCACGCTGATCGCCCGCGCCGCCGACGGCTCGTACCGCGACTCGCTTTCGCTGCTGGAACAGGTGCTGGCCTATCAGCGCGAGCACGTCACGGCCAAAGACGTCACGGTCGTGCTGGGGACGATTGACGACGACCTGCTCTCCCAGGTGGTCGGCCTGATTGCGGATTCGGATGCCGCCGGGGCGTTCGTGCTGGCCGGGTCCATTTTGGAAAGCGGCAAGGATGTCCGGCAGTTCTTGAAGAGCCTGGCCGAGCGGTTCCGGGACATGCTGTTCGTCGGCGTCGGCGCGCGGCCCGCCGCGCCGGGCGAGATGGACGACAGCGCGAGTATGCGCGCCCAGGCGGCCCGGTTCGCGCCCGCCGCGCTGCTCCAGGCGCTGGAAACGCTGACGGCGGCGGAGCAGGAGACCAAGCGTTCCAACCAGCACCGGCTGCTGCTGGAAATGGCCCTGCTGCGTTTGATGCGGCTGCCCTCACAGGCCGTCACCGCGCCGCCCTCAAGCAATGGCAACGGGGTCAAGGCCGCCGTCGCGCCGGCTGTGACCATCGTGCCGGTGGAAGCCGCTCCTGCCCCTACCACCGTTGACGGGGGGGGAGCCGGAAAAGGACAGGAGGGCAGGGAAGCCCTGCCCCTACATTCTACGCCCGTAGGGGTCGGGTTCGCCGACCCTCTTTCCTCTCCTGATCCCCCCCCGTCAACGGTGGCAGGGGCGGGGGCCTCCCCCTCCATCCCCTACGACATGCCGCCGCCGCTGGCCGAAGACGAGATACCCGATGAGGACGATGGACTGGGAGCAGACGCGCTTCTGCCCGGCGATGACGGCTTAGACTCACTGCCGCTGGACGAAGACGAAGAGATGCCCAGCCTGGTCATCGTCTCCCCGGAACAGCGCGAGCAGGCCGACGATCTTATGCGCGTCCAGCAGGTCACTGTCGAAACGCCCGTGGCGCCGCCTCCAAAGCCCGCGCCTGCGGTGGACACGCCGCCGGAACTGATCCGCCTGCAAAAGTCCTGGCAGGAAGTAGTCAACCGCATGAGCATCCGCCCCGCCACGGCGGCATTTTTGCGTGAAGGCGAACCCATTTCCCTGAACGGCAAGACGATTCTCGTCAAGTTTCCAAATGCGGCCTCAGTGGACAGGCTGGAGGGCAACGAACGCGGCAAACAGCTTTTGGAAGAGGCCGTGAACAAGACCCTAGGCGTTGAACTTGGAACCTATCGGGTCAAGGCAACGCTCAATGGTGTCGTCGTGCCCCCTCGCGCACCACAGGACAAGGCAGCACAGGACAAGGCAGCGCAGGACAAGGCAGCGCGGGACAAGGTAGCGCAGGGCCTGGCGTCCCAGCGAGAAGCCGTGCCTTCCGTGCCGGAGAAGCCCGGCGCCTTTGTAGATGAAGTCATCGCCGTGTTCGGCGGACAACTTTTAGATGATGAAGTGAAAGGATAGCAGACAAGATGGCAAACCCTTATGGCAAACTGCCCGGCGGCCTGGGCGATCTGATGAAGCAGGCGCAGAAGGCGATGGAGGACGCGCAGAAGGTCGAGGCGGAACTGGACGGGGCGCGCGTCGAGGGCCAGTCCGGCGGCGGCCTGGTCCGGGTGACGGCGACGGGCAAGGCGGAGATCGTGACCATCAAGATCGCCAAAGAAGTCGTGGACCCCGACGATGTCGAGGCGCTGGAAGACCTGGTGACGCTGGCCGTGCGCGAGGCCGTGGACAAGGCCAACGCCATGCGCGAGGAGCGGCTGAAGAGCGTCATGCCGGCGGGCATGGGCAGCGGGATGCCCGGCGGGCTGTTCTAGATAAGATTTTAAGCGACACCTATGGCCGTTTACTATCCCAAGCCGCTGGCCCGCATGGTCAGCGAGTTCGAGAAGCTGCCCGGCATCGGCCCCAAAAGCGCCCAGCGGCTGGCCTTCCATGTGATGCGTCTGCCCGAAGAAGAGACGCGCGCCCTGGCCGACGCCCTGGTCGCCCTCAAAAGCAGCATCAAGTTTTGCCGGCTGTGCCATAACTATTCCGAAGGCGAGCTGTGCGACATCTGCGCCGATCCCCGCCGGGATCATGCGAAGCTGTGCGTCGTGGCCGAGCCGCGTGACCTGATCGCCATGGAAAAGACCGGCGAGTTCAAGGGCGTCTACCACGTCCTGCAAGGCGTCATCTCCCCGCTGGACGGTGTCGGCCCGGACAAGCTGCACCTCAAGGACCTGGAGCAGCGCGTGGCCGAGGGCGACCCGCGCGTCGAGGAAGTCATCCTCGCCACGAACCCCACGGTTGAGGGCAACACGACTTCGATGTACATCGCCCACCGCCTAAAGCCCCTCGGCGCCAAAGTCACGCGAATCGCCCATGGGATGCCGGTCGGCGGCGATCTCGATTACGCGGACCAGGCGACCATCATCCAAGCCTTCGAGTACCGGCGCGAGCTTTAGCCCTCGCCCCCGTGCCGATTCGCGCGCGTCTGGTCGTATTCCAGCCGACCAAGAGAAATGAGGCTTTCCAGGTCTTCTTCGGCATCGCCTAAATGTGTTCGGATGACTTGCCTCGTCCTATCCAAATCGGCTTCGCCCGCCGCGCCCAGAATGCGGGTCAGATCGCCGATGTCTATGCCCCGGCTGGCACGCATCTTCATCAGGACGAGGTAGGGGAGCGCGATCACGGGCAGGCCGTCCGGCCCAAGCGCAGGGGCAGCCATCGCTTCCCCAACCCACGCGCCATCTTCCTCTAGAACGTCCAGCGGCGTGCCGTCAGGGAGCAGCCAATGGCTGCCGCCGATCGCCAAAAGTCCCTTTTGCACGGCTCCTCCGCGCGCCAGTTCCTGATACAGAACATCGGCGGCGTCTGCCGCCACCAACACGTCCAGGTCATCCGTCATGCGCTCCGGCGCGTACAAGCGAGTCGCCACGCCGCCGACGACCAGGAACGGGACGGAGACAAGGCTTCTCAGATCGAACACAGGGCGTCTCCAAGTTCTGGCCCAAAGCACGTCCGTGCCGCTGCCGCTGCCGGGGCGGACACGCCTCCGCGCCAGCGTGATGTAAAGCCGCCGCCGGACGGCAGGATCATGTAAGTCGGTTGGCATGGTGCGCGTCCTCCTCTCGGACAAACAGCGGCTCCGGCTTGCCCAGAAACCTGGGGTGGGGGTGCGTGAGGGTAGCCTGAATCCAGGCCGCTTCGGTCGCGGCGATCTCCCGCAGATCAAAGCCGAACTGCCCTGGGTAGCGGCGCTTGGCGGCGTCCACGCCGACGACATCCAGCCCCAGTTTGCGGCCCAGGAACAAGGCGCGCGGCAGGTGGTAGCCTTGCGTCACCAGAATGGCCGAGCGGACGCCGAAGATGGCGCGGGCGCGGTACAGGCTGTCGTAGGTGCGGAAGCCGGCGTAGTCGCAGACAATGTCCTGGGCGGGGACGCCCAGCGCGAGCGCCTGCTGCCGCATGGCTTCCGGCTCGTTGTAGTCGTCCCGGCTGTTGTCACCGGTCAGCAGCAGTTTATGCACTTTCCCGGACTTGTAGAGTTCCACGCCGGTCGCCACCCGGTCGGTCAGGATGTCGCTGGCCGCGCCGAAGACGATGGCAACGGGCCGCGGCGGGGCGGCGGCAACGCTGGGGCAGATCAGGCTGCCATAGCGATGCACATTGGCGAAGATCAAGACGCTGCCAAGCCCCAAGACCAGCAGCAGGCATCCGAAGACACGGCGCAGACGGCGGCGCCTGGGGCTGAGGGGAGTCGGCGGCTTCCGGCGCATGGCGTCAGCCCCCTGCTCCCACCCCGGCCAGATCAATCGGGTGGAAGCCGAGGGCCAGGGCAGGCGAATCGGGCCGCAGGGCGAAATCGCCGGATTGTGGGGCGACGAACAGGGGATCGGCGACGCGCGAGTGCGCGTCATGCCCCGTCCCCTGCCAGTCCGCCAGCGTCTTCTTGTCGAACGTCACCGCTCCCTCGCCTCCCTTCCAGTAGAGGTTGTCGTCCATCGCGATCTGCCCGCCCGTCCAGTTGCCGTGCAGCAGTTCGCCTTGCGTCCAGTAGACGATATTGTGGGCGAAGGTGAACGAAAGATGATCCTCGGCGCGCGTCCGGGCAAGCTGCGCGTCTTTGTTCAGCGCGAAGACGTTGTTCTCGATGACATTGTCCTTGCCGTAGTGCTGGTGGAACCCCGCCGACTTGCAGCCGTAAACGACATTGTCCCGCACGGTCAGGCCCGTCGTGCCCTCGTCGGGATAGATGCCCCAGCCGCCATAGTCAAAGGTGTTCACGTCATGGATGAGGTTGTGGGACAGGACGCTGCCCTGCTGGTTGCCCAGGGTGTAGATGCCGCCCATGTCGCTGAGGACGCCACGCCCAATGTTGTAGATGTGGTTGTAAGCGACCAGGGTATTCTGCGCCAGGGCCGGGCCGTAGCCCCACGTCCAGCCGACGGAGACGCCCGTGTAGTAAAGGTCGTGGATGTCGTTGTGGACGATCTGGCTGCCGGGGCTTTGCCCGATCCAGACTCCGACGGCGGCGGGGTGTACCTGCCCGCCGTCGAAGATGCGGCAGTGCGAGACAGTGTTGTCGCGCGCTACTTGATCGGCCTCCTGCCGGATTTCGCCCTCGCCGATCTTGACGCCGCCCGCGCCCAAGTCGTGCAGCCGGCAATCCGTGAGGACATTGCGCTGACAGCCGCGCCCCCATTCGACGGCATAGGCGCCGACGTGGGCAACCTCGCAGTTCTCCAGGCGGCAGTCCCACGCGCCCTCGCCCGTAATGACGGCGGGCAGGTCCACCTCGGCCTGCGCGGCGGAGCGGCCCTTCGGCCCCATGGTCCAGTCCGCATCGCGGAAGGCCAGCCCGCGCAGGGTCAGATGATCCACCCACTTTCCCCCGTCGGGTTCGCCCTCAATGCGGACGAGCTGCGTCAGCCGGGGGGCGATGGGGGCGAACGTTTCGCGCCGTTCGCCGGGCAGGGGGTGGTAGTAGACTAGGCCGGCGGCGTGGTCCAGATACCATGCGCCCGCCTCGTCCGGCAGGGCCTCGAAGACGTTTTCCACCTGGTAGCGGTTGCCCTTGGGCAGGGAAGCCCAGTAGTCCGTACTGACCGTCGCGCCCGTGAAGCGGACCAAGCGGGTCGCCTCATCCAGTGATTTGACGCGCATCCGGGCCATGCTCCAGATCTGGTAGCAGAGCAGATCCACATCGCTCAAATTGCGCCACTTCGGGTCCAGGTCGCCTGCGCCGTAATGGAAGCCGTCGGCGGGGCGGCCCGCCTCGGACGGCGGCGCGGCGTCGGCGATCTTGTAATAGCCCGTGCGCGGCAGGACCGTCCGGGGCCGCCGCGCGTCACTCACGAAGAGCTGGCGGAACTCCCATTCCTCACCGTTCGGGAGCTTCGGGACATTGGCCTTCCACAGCCCGTTCTCCGCCGCTTGCCAGCCGGTGATGGCTTGCCCGCCGCTGATGACGGGCTTTTCGCCGGGATAGGCGGCGTAGGTGACGGGCGCGTCCACCGTCCCGGAATCTTGCGGCGTAAAGACCAGCGGCTCGGCCAGCGGATAAACGCCGCCGCGCACCAGGATCGTCACCGGCTTCCCGGCCAGCGCCCCTTGCGTCCGCAATGCGCGCACCCGGTCCCGCGCCCCCGCCAGCGTCGCCAGCGGCCCGTCCTTGCCGTCACGGCTTGTCTCGGCCCGCCGCCCCGACCATGCATCCCGTCCCTGCGGACTCACATATAACGTGATGCCGTGGGTCGGCGCCTGCGCCGCCGCCACGACCGCCAGAGCAGAAAAGAAAAGCGCGAATACCAGTGTTTTCATGCCCTGGTGTTCGCGCTTTACAGGGCTTTCTCCTGCATGTATCGTCAGCAATGGTGCGTCTGGCGTCTGTCTCAGGCGCGGTGCCAGCCAAGCTGTACGGCAGTCTTGCGGCGGTGGCAGCGGACACTACGGACCTCACACTTGTCGATTTCCGCTTGAATCGTTTCCCAAGAAGCGCCGTCAGAAACCAATGCTGAAACTTCTGTGCGCTTTTCTCCACGCACATGATCAAAATCCAGCATCAAAGGCTCTAACTCACCGCAATCTACACACGGATGTTCCGATAGATAAACCCTCAATCGTTCACGGATGGCGCGAATCCGCGCTCTCCGATTGTTGCTGACAACGGCAACATGTGCTTCCTTGTTCTTGTGATACCAGCAGTTTTGAAACTCGCGCTTGCAATCCCGGCAATGGGATTGCAGGCCATCATAACGGGCGCGGTTGATGCCGAACGCGGAGGCATCCTTGATGCCGCCACACCGCCCGCACCTTTTCTCCAGCGGTACTAACATCCCTGTGTTCCTCAAACAAAAAACCCTTGCCTTCTGAAAAAGCAAGGGCTTAACTGGTGCCCCCAGTAGGGGTCGAACCTACGACAACCCACTTAAGAGGCGGGTGCTCTAACCAACTGAGCTATGGAGGCGTTGTTTGTCTTCCTGCGAAAGACATACCCATTATACTCAGGGATGCCGCAAAATGCAAGCCATTTTGCGGCATTTTTCCGTTCTCCCGATCTCCCGGCGCTGGCACTGATCTTCGTTCTCAGTACCGGCGAATGAATAACCGAGGGGGACAAGCCCCCTGGTATCTGCTCTCTCCTGTTTACTTGGGGCCGCAGCAGAGCGCGTCGGTACTTGACGACAAAGACGCAGTGATAGTGCAAGTCATAGACGCAGTGATGAGCGTGTTGCAGAGTGGTCTGTGGCATCATGCTCACAGTATAGCCGATGCCGCATAGCCGATGCCGCCTGGATGGGATGTGCCATCCATCGCCTGAAACCAGCGCAGGTAGGTTCGTGCCCTTGTGCTGCGGTCGATCACCCAGGGGGCAAGCCCCTGGGAATGGCGGTTGAAACCGCAGCAACAAGGGCACGAAACCTGCCTGCGCTGGTTAGGAGTCCGAGTCCGCGAAGGCGGGCTTTGTGAACTTGTTGCCGCGACTTTAGTCGCCCGCTCCTCTTTAACTCTCTCGTGCGGAAGTCCCCTGAATTTATTCATGGGGATGGATAGCACAACGCCTTCTGAGGCGTTATAGTCTGAGGCGTTATATTGATGCCCTCTGGGTATAATAGATACAACAGATACAAACGCTCACTATCAAATAGATACAACGGAAAGTATAAAACAGGAAACGGGAGCCACGAATGTTCCGCCCGCGCTAAGAATAGGCTTTTGCCGTAGTCTTTGAACCTAGTCTTTGAACCTCGGCTAAGATACTTGCTAAGATACTTATTTTTGCTTTGGGGACACGTTGGGCCACCAGTCACACCGTCTCACTCCGTTGTCATAATCAAGTTTGTCATAAGGGTCGCTATCCGCAGGAGCCGCCTCCTGACGAAGAGTGAAAGTTGCTGTAGGGCAATACAGCCGTGGTGTAAGACCAGAGTAGCCCTCGTTTCTGTCCAGAGGCTAACGCTTGCGAGGCAAGGGGGAAGCCACTGGCTTTAGCCATGGGGAGTTGTCACTACAGTCTCTTAAGGCCGCGAACCGGAGGCGGTGGCCGCGTATGCACACGCGGCGTCACTGGCAGGGCGTCGTTATGCGTCCGTCGCGGCGACCCGCCAGCAGTTGCAGCTCCTGGCCGCCCACGGCTTCCCCATCCCCCCGATGCTGTTCCAGACGTTGCAGCCTCCCGCCGTCGCCGTGTTCGTCGGCCACATGCTGGACCGTCCGGACCGGCGAGTATGGGCTGCCCCGCGAGATGAGCATCCGAATCGGCCTGCACACCGGGCCGGTCTTTGAGGGGATTGACCCGATTACGGGCGCGCTCAACTACTACGGCTCGCCGGGCGGGGCGGGAATGGCATCCGGCCTATGCCTGCGAATACATCGGCACGCTCGACCTGGCGCGAAACTTTGGGCGCCTGCCGACCTATCATATCAGGCGCTTCCAAGCCGCAGCATCTCGCGATTTCTCCGGCGCGAATCGCCGCGCCGGGCTGGTATAATAGGGCGGAGGTTTTGCCATGCTATTAGGTGTTGAGCGTCTCGTGGACTTGGTCGGCCCGCAGCAGGCCGCGCTGCCCGCCATGACTCCCTCGCAACTCACTGAGGCGGTGCGCGCGGGCGACGTCCAGACACTGGGCCGGACGCCGGGCCACTTCGCGGCCACGGCGCGCGACGGGCAGACGGTGCGGCTGGCGCGGACGGTCGGCGTCCCCCTGCGCTACTTTGTCGCCAAGATGTTCCACGGGCCGTTCCTGATCGCCTCCGACCGTATTGATTCGCTGTTTGAGTGGTGCCGGGCGGAAAAAATCGGCTGGCAGTTCGACCCGCTCTACACGCGCATGGCGCCGGCCCACTACCTCCTCGAGATTGATCAGATCGGCTGCCCCGACCCGGCCCCTCGCTACCATCGCTTTTTCCATCCGACCATCGGCCAGGGTCCTGCCGATGTGGACGCCCTGGGCGCGGCCTACTCGGCGGCGGCATGGGAGGCGCTGACGCGCTGGCTCGGCACGATTCCCGACGGCGACTCCATCGCGCTGGCCTTTTCCGGCGGCGTGGACAGCGCCTCGGTGTTCCTGCTGGCCCGTCACGCCCTGGCGCAGATGGGGCGCGATCCCAATTTGGTTCGCGCCTTCACGCTGGACCTGGGCGGGGGCCGGGATGCCGCCCAGGCCGGGGACGTGGTGCGCGAACTGGGGCTGGAAGACCAGTGGGAGGTCGTGCGGGCGTCCGCCGAGTCGGTGGACCTGGAAGAAGCGGTCCGGGTCATCGAGGACTATCACCCCCTGGACGTGGAATGCGCCGCCGTGGCCCTGTGTCTGCTGCGCGGCATCCGTGACCGCTATCCCAGCCTCAAGTACCTGCTCGACGGCGACGGCGGCGACGAGAATCTGAAAGATTACCCACTGGAGGACTCGGACCTGACTCTGTCCAGCGTCCTGCGGAACCCACTGCTGTACCAGGAGGGCTGGGGCGTGGACGCCATCAAGCACAGCCTGACCTACTCCGGCGGCCTGTCCCGCGCCTATGTCCGCACCTACGCCCCCGGCCGCCACTTCGGGTTCGACGCCTTCTCGCCTTACACCGACCGCGCCGCGCTGGCCGCCGCTCTTGCCATCCCCTTCGAGGAGATTTTGAACGGCAGCGTCGAGCGCCTGTACACGCTCAAGGCGGACATCGTCCGGGCGGGCGTCCTCGCCGTGACCGGGATCGCCATGCCGACGCCGCCCAAGCGCCGGTTCCAGGACGGCGCAGGCGGCGACGTGAATGGGGCAGGCGGCGACACCTACCGCCGGTGGCGCGTCAGCAAGGCGTGGTGCCGCGCGGTCTTCCTGCGCCAGTGGCAGGACCGTCTGCGCGAAGCGTGGGACCCCGACGGCGAGCGCTTTTCCGGCAACGACCTGTCGCGTCCCTTCCCCGTCGCCCGATGACGACGTATCCTGAGCATCCCGCCGAGCGCACCCGCTGGATTTTGGAGCGGCGCGGGCCAAAGAACGCCCTGGACCCCCTGCGGCCCTACGCCTTCTTGTGGGAAGAGGAGACGGGGCCGCACGGCGAGCCGATCTCCACGGCGACGGTCTTCCTGACCAACCGCGAGTGCCCCTACCGCTGCCTGATGTGCGACTTGTGGCAGAACACTTTAGACGCGCGCGTCCCCAGCGGCGCCCTCGCCGCGCAGATTAGACATGCGCTCGAACGCCTGCCGCCCGCGCGGCAGGTCAAGCTCTACAATGCCGGCAGCTTCTTCGACCCGCAGGCCATTCCGCCCGAAGACCACGCCCAAATCGTCCAGGCCGTGCGCGGCTTCGAGCGCGTGGTCGTCGAGTGCCACCCGTCGCTTCTCGGCGACCGCTGCCTGCGCTTCCGGGACGGGCTGGCCGGGCGTCTGGAAGTCGCTGTCGGGCTCGAAACCGTCCATCCCGATGTGCTGGACCGGCTGAACAAGCGCTTCACGGGCGCGGACTTTCAACGGGCAGCGGCCTTCCTCGCTCGCCACGACATCGCCCTGCGCGTCTTCCTGCTCCTGCGCCCTCCGTTTATGACCGAAGCCGAAGGCGTTGTCTGGGCCAAACGCTCCCTGGACGCGGCCTTTGGCAGCGGCGCATCCGTCTGCTGCATTATCCCGACGCGGGCCGGAAACGGGGCGATGGAGGCTCTGGCCGCATCAGGCGACTACGCCCCGCCCACTCTGCCCTCACTGGAAGTCGTTCAAGAGTACGGCCTGGGGCTAAAGCAGGGGCGCGTCTTCGCCGACCTGTGGGACATTGAGACGTTTTTCACCTGCGCCTGCTCGTCCGCCCGCGCCGCCCGGCTGGCGGAGATGAACCGGACGCAGACAACGCTGCCGCCGGTGGTGTGCGCGGGGTGCGAGACTGTCCCCCCGCCCTGAACGGCAGGGCTTCAGAAGGGCAATCCCCCGCCTGCGCGGGCGAGGACAAAAAGGGCGCGGCAAGAGAAAGGGCGCGGCAAGCAGCGCCCCTGCTCTTTATGCCCGCGCAGGCGGGGATTTGCTCTCTTAAAGCCCAGGGGTTCAGCCCTGGGTACACCTCACCCATGAACACCCACTACGATCTGACAATCATCGGCTCCGGGTTCGGCGGCTCCCTGCTGGCGATGGTGGCCCGCCGGCTGGGCCTGTGCGTGCTGCTGCTGGAGAAGGGCCGACACCCGCGCTTCGTCATCGGCGAGTCCACCTCGCCGCTCGCCAATCTCCTGCTGGAGCAGCTTGCAAATCGTTACGACCTGCCCCGCCTGCTGCCGCTGGCCTCTTACGGGTCGTGGCAGCGAAAATACCCCCAGATCGGCTGCGGGCTGAAGCGCGGCTTCACCTATTTCCACCATGAGAAGGGACAGGCGTATCGGACCGCGCCGGACCGGAGCAACCAGCTCTTAGTCGCGGCCAGCCCCCACGACGAAGTGGCGGACACACACTGGCTGCGGGCGGACGTGGACGAGTTTCTGATGCGGGAAGCGGTTGACGCCGGGGCCGAATACCGGGACGAGGTGACGCTAGCCGCCCCGGAATGGCACGGCGACAGCACGGCGACGCTGACCGGGAAGCGGCAGGGGCAGGCGTTCACCGCCCGAACGCGGCTGGTGGTAGACGCGACGGGGCCGCGCGGGTTTCTGAGCAGGGCGCTCGGTCTGCCGGAGGGGGCGTTCGCCGAATACCCGCACACGCAAAGCCTCTATTCGCACTTTACGGGCGTTCGCCGCTGTGATGGAATGGCGCAGTTCAGGGATCAAGACGGCAACGCGCCTCCCTACCCCCTCGATGACGCCGCCGTGCATCACGTCTTCGACGGCGGGTGGATGTGGGCGCTGCGCTTCGGCAATGGCGTCACCAGCGCGGGCATCGCCGTCACGGACGCGCTGGCGGAAGAGCTGAGACTAGCCGAGGGCGAGCCGGCCTGGCATCGCTTTTTGTCCCGCTTCCCCTCCGTCGGCGCGCTGTTCGCCCAGGCCGCGCCCATTCATCCGTTTACCTATGCGCCCCGGCCGGCTTATCGCGCCTCCGTTGCCGCCGGGCCAGGCTGGGCGCTGCTGCCCTCGGCGGCGGCGTTCGTGGACCCACTGTTCAGCACAGGCATCCCGCTGACGCTGCTCGGCATCGAGCGGCTGGGGCGCATTGTGGAGGAAGCATGGGGCACGGAGGAGCTAACGAGCCGACTGGAGGAGTACGGCGCGCTGACACTGCAAGAGGCGGACGCGACGGCGGGTTTCATCGGGGCCTGCTACGCCGCCCTGCCGCGCTTCCCCGTCTTTGCGGCCTTGTCCCAGTTCTATTTTGCGGCGGCCTCTTACAGCGAGATGGCCCGGCGGCTGGACAAGCCGCACCTCGTCCGCCGCTTCCTCGCCTCCGACCACGCTTGTTTCGGCCCGAACCTGCGGCGCGGCGCGGCCTGGGTGCGTCGGTATGCCGGGCAAATGGCCAAGGCCGACACGGCCGTCTTTGAGGCCCAAATAGCGGAGGCGATTGCCTGTCTAAATGTCGCGGGCCTGGCCGACCCGCGCAAGCGCAACTGGTACGGAGTGGATCTGGGCGATGTGGTGAAAAGTGCGGAGAAGCTGGGCATGACGCCGGAGGCGATGCGGGCCGTCCTGCGGACGGCGCCGTGGGCGCAGCCGAACGCCCTTTAGCCCTCACAGCTTCCGCAGCACGGTCTGGGCGCGGATGTCGCGGGACGAGGAGCCGACTTCAATGGCGTAAGGGCCGGGGCTAACCTGCCAGCCGTGACGCTTGACGTCCCAATACGAGAACGCGCGCTCGTCCAGCGGGAACGTCACGACAGTCTTCTGGCCCGGCTGGAGCGAGACGCGCGCGAAGCCTTTTAGCTCACGGACGGGCCGGTCTACCGGCGAGGCGAGGGGGCGCACATAAAGCTGCGCGACCTCATCTCCGGCACGCTTACCGGTATTCTGCACGGTGACGCGCACGGTCGCCGTCTGGCCGACGCCCACCGTGACCGGCGCGGTCAGGCCGCTGTAGCCGAAGGTCGTGTAGGACAGGCCGTAGCCGAATGGATACAGAGGCGTGATCTTGTGCTTGTCGAAATGGCGGTAGCCGACGTAGATGCCCTCGGCGTAGTTGACGACGGTGCCATTGCCGGGATAGTTGCCCCAATCCGGGTAGTCTTCGCGCCGCGCGCCCAGGGTATCCGGCAGCTTGCCCGACGGGTTCACGTCGCCGAACAGGATGTCCGCCACCGCCGTGCCGGTGTCCTGGCCGGCGTACCAGGACTCGACGAGTCCGGGAACCTGCCCCAGCCATTTGTCCATCAGGACCGGGCTGCCGTTGTTCAGGACGACGACGGTGCTCTTGTTGGCGGCGGCGACGGCTTGGATCAGTTTGTCCTGGTCGCCCGGCAGGGACAGATTGGGCGGGTCCAGCTCCTCACCCTCGTAGTCCTTGTCCATGCCGACCACGACGACCGCGATGTCGGACTTGGCGGCCAGCGCGACCGCCTCGGCCAGCCCGGCGGACGTGCCTGCGTCCTTCCGGGGGCAACCCTGAGCGAAGGAGACCGTCGCCCCGGCGGGCAGCTTCTTCTTAATGCCATCCAAGACGCTGACGGTGTAGAACGGCACGACATCGGCGCTCCACCGGCCCCCAAGCTGCATGTCCTGAGCGTTCGGGCCGATGACGGCGACCGATTTGATCTTGGTCTTGTCGAGCGGCAGCAGCCCGCGCTCGTTCTTCAGCAGCGTGATCCCCTGCCGCGCCACTTTCAAGGCCAGCGCCTGGTGCCAGGGGCTGTTGACGGCCTTCGTGTCCGGCGGCTTCGGCGGGTCCAGCGCGCCCGTCCGGGCCAGGGTCCGCAGGATGCGGCGCACCATGTCGTCAATGACGGGCTGCGTAATGTCCCCCCGCTGCAAGGCGGCGGTCAGCGCGTCCGGTTTGAAGTGATCCGGGTGGGGCATTTCGACATCCGTCCCGCCCAGCGCGGCGGGGGCCGTCTCGTGGACCGCGCCCCAGTCCGAGATCGCCAGGCCGTCCCAGCCCCACTGCGTCTTCACCAGGTCGGCCAGCAGCGGCTTGTTCTCGGCCATCCACGTCCCGTTGACGTGGTTGAAGGCCGGCATCAGCGTCCAAACGTGGGCCTCTTTGATCGCCGCCTCGAACGCGGGCAGGTAGATCTCGTGCAGGGCACGCTCGTCCACCTGGACATCAATGTCATGCCGATGCACCTCCTGGTTGTTGCAGGCGAAGTGCTTGACGCAGGCGGCGACCCCCTCGCTCTGCATCCCCTCGATGTATCCAACGGCCAGCCGGGCGGTCAGGTATGGGTCCTCGCTGTAATTCTCGTAGGTCCGCCCGCTCTGCGGCGTCCGATGGATATTGACGCACGGCCCGTAGATCACCTGCCGACCCTTCGCCTTCGCCTCCTCCCCGATGGCTGCCCCCACCTGCCGGATCAGGGCCGGGTTCCACGTCGAGGCCATGACGATCCCCATCGGGAAGCTCGTGGACGTCCCATCCCGCACCCCTTCGGGCGCGTCGCAGGTCCGCAGCGCGGGGATGCCCAGCCGCTCGATAGGCGGCGTGTTGAGGTGCTGCGCGTCGTCGGGGCCGGTCAGGGCCAGCAGACTGAGCTTTTCCGGCTGCGTCATCCGCCGGAGCAGGGCATTGATGCGCGCCTCCATCGGCGCGTCTGGTTTGGTGTAGACAGCAGGCGGATTAGCCGCTTTAGCCGGAACGTCCGCGCGGGCGGCGACGTGAGCGCCCGTCGAAAGAGCGGCGGTCAGGAGCGCGCCGAGGATGGCTGGGTATTGCAAGATTGCATGGCCTCATTGACGGTTTATACGCGAAAAAGATGACCGATAGTTACGCGCGCAACGAGACTATTCCTGCTCTCAAATGGAATAACGGTCTACAAGATCATTTCGTGGCCGATGCAAAAACCCCTGATAAAGTGGTACAATTGCGCTCTGTAACGTGACCTTCTCACGCTAACAAACTATCCGAGGGCGTATCAGATGTTAATAGATTTCACGGTGGAAAACTTCCGCTCGATAAAAGAACCTGTGACTCTCAGCGCGGTCGCCCAAAAGGGGCGGGCTGTTGAGCGTGACGGGAAAAATGCAAGCCGTGATTACATCAAAGCTGATGCCGATATTGCTCCCACATTTTTAGTCGCAGGGCGTGGCTTTGAACTTTTGCCTGTGATTGGTATTTTCGGCGCGAATGCGTCAGGTAAAACCAACGTGGTGATGGCACTTGATAAGCTGCTAGATCTGATGGCAAATGGCAATTCCGACCTCCATGCTCCTTCTCTTCCCGCTCTTGAGAGCGTCACACCGTTTGGGTTGAGCAAGACGAACTCAGCCTCTCCGATCCAATTCTCCCTAAGAGTCATAGTAGGGGGTGTTATCTATACCTATTCTCTTGCTTTAAATCAACAACGTGTAGTTGAAGAGCGGCTTGACCATAGGCGGCCTACAGCGAAACGCAACAGCCTCCTGTTCCAGCGAAGATGGGACGAACATACGAATCAATACACATGGAAAAACGGGGAGGAACTTGGCGCGTATCGGCGGCTTCAAGAGTCTATCAAAGAACACGAAATATTCCTGAGCCTACTGACAACACGCTTCAATGTTGATGTGATACAAGCCTTTGCAAATTGGACACGCTTACGCTGGCAGGGCTTGGGACACGAAGACTTTAACCACGCGGTTTCTATACGACAACTGACACGGATGGGGCAAGAGTGGAAGAAGCGGGTAGTCCATATCGTCCGGCAGTTCGACACAGGGTTATCAGACATTGAGGTTGAACCCGGCCAGTTCGGCAGTCCCGAACAGAGACTAGTTGCCGTTCACCATTATGGAGGAGCAAAAGTTCGATGGCCTTTTGAGGAAGAATCAACGGGCACTCAACGCTTGTTTGATTTGGCAAACAAGATATTATCGTGCCTCGCCTCTGGAACCCTGATTCTAGAAGATGAACTTGGCTCTAATATCCATCCTAACATTACCCGTGAAATCGTGCGCCTATTTCAGAGTCCTGTCACTAATCCCAAGCGCGCCCAGTTGATTTTCACGAGCCATGACAACACGCTCCAGCAGCGGAACCTACTGCGCCGCGATCAAATTTGGTTCACGGCAAAACGGGACGACGGCAGCACCGAGCTTTATCCACTGACGGACTTCAAGCCGCGTAATGACCTTGCCATTGATAAAGCTTACCTTGATGGCCGGTTCGGCGCAGTCCCCAGCCTGCCGGATGAGGAGGAACTGCTGATGGAACCGGAATTGGCGCGGTAATGGCCCGAAACTCGTCGGCTTCATTCCAGCGGCCTTCCCGGCAGCGCTCTATTGGGCGCAGAATCATTATCTCTTGTGAGGGAGCGAAGACGGAGCGTGGCTACTTCGAGGACATCCACAAGTCGCTGCGGATGGAGCCGAACAAGATCATTGTCGTGAAGCCCCAGGGAAGCGATCCACTCAGCGTTGTCCGGGAGGCGCTGGATGAGCGAGAGGAGCGTAAGCAGGACAAACAATGGGTTGAAGGGGATATGGCTTGGGCCGCGTTTGACGGTGATGAACACATCGCCAACAACCCAGAGAACTGGCGCCAGGCGCTGCAACTCGCTCAGAGGAGCGGCATCCGGCTCGCGGTCTCCAACCCAAGCTTTGAGTTTTGGTATCTACTCCACTACCAGGACCAGACGAGCCATCTGACACGGCAGCAGGCGATGCACCTGCTCAAAGGCCATCTTCCTCGGTACGAAAAGTCTCATGTCCTCTATCGAGAGGAGCTATACCCACGCACAGCCGACGCCCTTCGCCGCGCCAAAAAGATCGCGCATCTGGCGGAAGCTAACGCTCTGGATGCTTACACTAATCCTTGCACCCATGTTTGGGAGATGGTCGAGGTCATCTTATCCCTTCAGAAAGAGAGCAGGCGATGACCGGTAAGAAGTCCGCCTGAAACTTCCACTGGTCATCACCCGCAGCACTGAAAGCGATAATGGCCGCTCACACCTCCTGCGCCAGTTCCAGCAGGCTGAAGCCTTTGCGCTCGATCTTGAGGACGTGGTCCAGTGCCGGACGCGCGGCGGAAAACGCGAAAATTTTATCGGGCCGTGTTCGGCCGGCGTGAGGGCAGACGGTCCTCGCGGAAGAGGGAGCGGTAGCGGGGGTCGTGGAACAGCTTGCCGGTATGCGGCATAGGGTGGGTCAGCGCCCCACTGCGCCGCAGCCCCGCCGCCAGCAGGGCGGCCGCCGGCGGGGCGAGCGCGTAGATCGCACCGAACGGCCAGACATCGGCGGCGGCGGCGGGGCCAAACCAGCGCGCGGGGTTCATCCCCGCCCCCGAGTAGTCGCCGTCAATGCAGACCAGCAGGCCGACGAGGAAAACCGCCATCAGCGGCGTCCAGCGCGCCAGCGCCTTGTGGCTGACGAAGGTATAGACGGCGAGGGTCAGCACGAAGGTCGCGGCCGTTTCCCCGGTCAGAGCGGCCCCCCAGCCGACCCCCGGCCCCGGCTTAAGCGACGCTGTGTGTACCTCCCGTGCCAGCCGCCCGAAGACGGCCCGGCCCAGGAGAGTCCCCGCCACCCCGCCCGCGATCTGCCCCGCGACGTAGCCCGCCACATCCCGCCCGTGCATCTTCCCCAGCAGCCAGAAGCCGAGCGACATCGCCGGGTTCAGGTGCGCCCCGCTCAACCGCCCCGGCGGGCTGAGGGCGACGAGGCCGCTGGCCCCGCCCAACAGCAGCCCCACCAGCAGCAGACGCAGGGCAGGCGCGGGCAGGAGGCCGGGCAGCGGTGAGCTGGAGCCGAACAGGAACCCCACCGCGCCGACCACGCAGAAGAGCAGAAAGGCCGTCCCCGCGAATTCGCTGGCGTACTCTTCAAAATGTCTGCCGTGGCGCTTCCACTCCTTGTATAGCAAGGCCTCGGGACCGGTGGCGTCTGCGTATGGCAACATGATCAACTTCCCTCGGACATGATCAACTTCCCTCGGAGCGGTCATCCCGAGCGCGTGGTCGGCAGAACGGAGATGTCGCGCCCGAAGATCATGTCCAGGCCCCAGTCCAGCGCGAGGCGGACGCGCCCGCCCAGGCCCGGCGTCTTCATCAAGTAGACCGCCCGCCACATCGCCCACGCCGTCAGGCCCGAGAACTGCATTCCGTAGACGCGGGCGACGCCCGCGCGCTTGCCGACGATCGCGAGTTCGCCGATCGGGGTGTAGACGAACGGTTCGGGCTTCCCCCCGGCCAGGGCGGCGGCGATGTTGCGCGCGACTTGGGCACCCTCGCGCATCGCGTTCTGCGCGGTGGGCGCATACGTCCCCTGGCCGTCCGGCTGCGGTATTTCCGCGCAGTCGCCAAGCGCCCACACGCCCGGACGGTCCAGCACGGCGCAGCAGCCGTCCACGACGATGCCGCCGTGGCGGCCGCGCTTGCAGTCCAGGCCGCTGATCACCGGGCTGGGCATGACGCCGCCCGCCCAGATCAACAGGCGGGTTTTGATCTGCGAACCGCCCTTGATCTCGACGCAGCCGTCCCCCGCCCCGCTGATCTCCGTGTTCAGCTTCACCTCGACTCCGCGTTTCTCCAGCTCGCTCTGGGCGTAACCGGCCAGCGTCTCCCCCAGTTCCGGCAACAGCCGCTTCGCCGGCTGGACTAAGACGGCGCGGACGTCCGAGGGACGCAGGGACGGGTAATTTCGGACGCCGTCGCGCAGAAGGCCATTGACGGAGGCCATCGTTTCCACCCCGGAGAACCCCCCGCCGCCGACCACTACCGTCAGCAGCGCGCGCCGCTCGGCCTGATCCGGCTCGGCGTCGGCGCGCTCCAGCAGGGCCAGCGTCCGGTTACGGATCGCGGCGGCATCCCCCAGGCTTTTAATGGTCAGCGAGTGTTCCTGGACGCCCGGCAGGCCGTGGAAGTTCGTGACGGAGCCGAGGGCGATCACCAAATGCTCCGCCTCCAGCGTCCGCGCCTCTTCCGGGACGCCTTCCTCCGTCGCCCCGGCGGTGAGGGTGACGGTCCGGCGGTGGAGGTCAATCGCGTCCACCCGGCCCTGCTCGAACCGGATGCGCGGGGACAGGTGGCGCACGGAACTGACGACATGGCGCGGTTCCACCTGGCCGCCGGCCGCCTCGGTCAGCATCGGCGTGAACAGCAGGAAGTTGTTCTGGTCCACGACGACGACCTCGCAGTCGTCCTCCGGCGGCAGCAGCCTCGCCATCTCCTCCGCCACATGGATGCCGCCGAAGCCGGCCCCGAGGATGACGATCTTTCTGCCGTTGGCCCGGTCCCCGCCGGCCTCCCGTTTCGGCAGGCCGCGCCGGAGCGCCTTCAGCCCGGCGGCGCCCAGCGCCAGGCCCGCCCCCAGCAGCAACATTTTCTGCCGTTCTTGTCGCGTCATGTTAGACCTCCTGCGTCAGTTCCAACAGGCTGAAGCCCTTGCGCTCGATCTTCAGGACGTGGCCCTGGGCCAGACTCGCGGCGGGGATCAGGCCGCGATCCTCCCACTCGCCCAGCAGGCTCTCGTACAGCCGCACGCGGTAGGCGCCGGACAGCGGGACGCCGACGCGCAGGGAGGTGTTGACGGTCTGCTCGCTGGTGTTGCCGGCGAAGAGGACTAGCTTGTCGCCCGTCCGCAGGCCCAGGGCACAGACCGAGTCGAGGCCCGCCCAGACCTGATCGCTGATGTCGTCCTCATACGCCTGATACGGCTGGGCCTGCTGCGGGTGGAAGTTTGCGTACAGGGCCAGGTCGGGCGTGCGGACGGCGAAGTAGGTTAGGCGCTTGTCGCGGTAGGGCAGGTTCTGGACGCCCAGCCACTTCCATTCACTGGCGAGCCGGGGGTGCAGGGTGACGCCGTCGCCCGACGGGTCCAGGCCGCCGACGCCCTCGATGGCGGCCCACAGGTAGCGGGGCGGGTCCCAGGGCGAGAGCATCATGCCCGCATTGGTCAGCGTCTCGCCGTGCAGCCACTCCGAAAACTGGCCCGGCACGGTGTTGTTGCGGCGCGGGTCGCTCGAAAAGTTCTGGAACGAGTCTGACAGCGCCCGGTCCATGAACTCAGGGTTGTAGCGGGCGGCGGCAAAGGCGAACCAGAACGAGCAGCCGAGCCAGACGCCGCCGAGCAGCCCGTAGGGGCCGTTGTTGCTGCCGTCGGGGTCATAATCGGGCGCGTCGCGCGGCGTGGTGCGGATGCCCGCCTCCGTCCAAAAGTCGGCATCGCTGAGGCGGCCGATGATCTGGGCGGACGTCGACTCGTCGGCGACGCCGAACATGACCGGGAAGACCAGGTCGGACGTGACGTTGCTGCGCGGGACGCCGTCCACATCAATGTTCAGGTAGTACAGGCCATTGCCGGGGTTTCGGAGATGCGCGTTGATGCACCCCTTCAGCGCTTCGGCTTCCCCGACAAACTCCGCGCTGTCGTCGTGGTGGTCCAGCACGCGCGCCATATGCGAGGCCGTCCGCAGGGCGGCGTAGCATTCCGAATTGACTTCGGTGCTGGCCCCGGAAATCCGGTAGTTCGTGATGACGTTGCGCCAGCCGATGATGCCCCAGTCGGACGTGCCCGTCGCCGTACACCAGACCAGGCCCTGGTCGTTGCGCTGGGACAGCAGGTAGCGGACGGCCTTGGCCGCCGCCGGGTAGACCTCTTTCAAGAAGTCCGCATCGCCGGTCGTGTTGTAGTGGTGCCACAGGGCCAGCACGAGCAGCGGCGTGTTGTCGTTGACGTTCAGGTCGTAATCAGCGGTCTTGCCGTTGCGGATGTCGTAATACTCGACGACCTTGCCGCTCCCCTCCTGGTTGTGGACATAGGCCAGCAGCGACTCGCGGACAAAATCCGGGTTCATGTAATCGCCGCCGTTCGCGAACCAAGCCGTGTCCCGGCCGACGCTGTTGTTGGAACGGGTGGGGTCGTTGACGAAGCACCAGCCCGTTTCGGCCTTGACCATCGTGCGCATCATGTTGGCTTTGGCCCACAGGACGCCCCGGTTGACCTGCGGGTTGGGCGTCAGCAGCACGGCCCGCCCCAGCGCGTCGGCGTAATGCGCCTTCGTCTTTTCCAGCGCCTCATCGGCGTCGGCACCCTCACGGTAGTTCTTGATGGCCGCGTCCCGTCCCACCCCGAACGAAAGGCGGTAATAAAACCGGGCCGTCGCGCCCGGCGCGATCTCGCGCGTGTGCCGGAAGACGCCCAGCGCGTCGGTCGGCGCGTCCGTCTTGCCCGATAGCGCGCCGGGGTCGGCGTTAGATACGGCCTTGCCATAGTCCAGGGTCGTCTCATAGCTGTCCGGAGCGTCCGAGCAGCCGACGATCCGCACCCAATCGGGCTGGGCCGCGTTCCAGGCGACCAAGCCTTTCAACCCCGCATCGTACTCGGCGACCACGTCATGCCCCGTGCCGCCGCGCAGGTCGGCGTAGGCGTAGGAAACGATCCGCGCCGGGGTCAAGCCTTCGTTAAGCATCTCCACAGCCAGGTAGACGGCGGGCGGGTCCACACTCCCGTCCTCGTGGGGCGGTCCGTTCAGGACAAACACGGTCTCGTGGATGCTCATGCCGCGCGGCAATCGAAAGAAATGCTCCTGGTGCTCCGGGTGGATGACGAATTTGCCCGGCTGGTCTTGGGCCAGGTGCATCCCCGTGTCGCCCTCGTAGTGGCGCAGGAGCACGGTCCCGAAGAGCGCCTGCCCGATGTCTATGGCGTAGACCGTCTGGATCGCCCCGGTCGCCTTGATGATGCAGGCCGCCTTCGGCCCGCCCAGGGTGCTGCCGATGGCAAGTTCGGTGTCCGGCACTTCATAGGTCCCGCCCCGCTGGCTGGGGCCGACCTCGCGCGTGATGGTCATAGCGTCGCTGCCTCTCTTACCCGGCCTTGAAAGGCCGGGCTACTGCCGAGTGAAAGTCGCTCCGCGACTGAGGATTAGAGGGCGGAGCAACCTCATCCCTACCAACAAGACGTAGGGGTCAGGTCCCTGACCCTCTTCAGTCGCGGAGCGACTTTCTCCGAGCAGCCCGGCCTTTCAAGGCCGGGTGTATTTCTACAAACTCCCCGACTGCCGCAGCATCCCGCCGTCAATGTAATAAGTGCTGCCCGTGATGTAACCGGCATCGTCCGAGGCCAGGAACACGGCGAGGCTGGCGATCTCGGCGGGCTGGCCCCAGCGCCCCAGGGGAATCTCGGCCATCAGCGCCTTTTCCATTTCGGGATTGGCCTGGATGTCGGCGTCAATCGGCGTGTAGACCGCGCCCGGCCCGATGTTGTTAACGGTAATCGCGTGCGGCCCCATCTCCACCGCCATCGTCCGCATCAGCATCCGCAAGCCGCCTTTGGAGGCGCAATAGGGCGCGTTCGTCGGCATCGGCAGGTCCTGGTGGATGCTGGAAATGTTGATGATGCGGCCGCCTTGTCCTTGTCCATTTTGGGCCTGCGCGATCATCTGCTTGGCGGCGGCCTGGGCGCACAGGAACGGGCCGGTGAGGTTGACGGCGATGATCTTGTTCCACTGGTCCAGCGGGAACTCGGTGATGGGGTGCTTATATTCGATGCCGGCGTTGTTGACGAAGATGTCCAGCTTGCCGAACGTGCTGACGGCCTGCCCAATCAGGTTAGCGACCTGATCGGGCTGCGACACGTCGGCTTCCACGGCCAGAACCTTGCCCCCGGTGCTTTCGATCTGATGGACGGTATCGTCCGCCGTGCCGGGCTTGCCGACGTAGTCCACGACGACGGACGCGCCCTCGCGTGCCATCGTGATCGCGATGGCCTGTCCGATGCCGGTAGCCGCGCCGGTGATGATCGCCACTTTGTTGTCAAGTTTCATGTTCTCTTTGCCTTCCCGCGTCGCCGCGTCTGTCGCTGTTGTTCCGATACCCGGTAAATCCTTGTCCCAATACCCGCGACGGGAGGGCCTTAACCTTCCGGGCCGGATGGCTTCGGCGGCTTGCGCTCGAAGATCGTCGCCGAGGTCGCCGTCGGCGTCGGTACGCCGGCGTCGTAGAGGTCGCGCTTGATCCGTTCCAGCGTCTCCGACACCGTCTGTATCTCCACGGCCTTGTAGGGCTTTGCCCAGAAATAGACGCGCCAGTTTAAAACATCATTGCCGCTGTCCACCCCCCGGACGCGCACGAACGGGGCGGGGTCGTCCGCGACGGCGGGGTTTTCCCGGACTGCCTTCAGCGCCCCTTGCTGCACCGCCTCGCTGTCCGCGCTCAGGCTGGTGTCGAAGTCCACGGCGTAGCGCCGGCTCCCCAGGCGCGTGTGGTTGACCACCGGGTTGGAGAACACATTGCTGTTGGGGATGGCGACCTGCTCACCGCTGTAGGTGTGCAGCGTGGTCGTGCGAATCTGGATGTCGTGGACGGTGCCCTCAAAGCTGCCCAGCGTCACCTGGTCGCCGACCTCGAAGGGGCGCGCGAATAGCAGCAGGACGCCTGCGATGAAGTTCTCCAGGATGTCCTTGAGCGCGAAGCCCAGCGCGAAGCCGGCCACGCCCAGGCTGGCGATCAGCGTGGTGACGTTGACGTTGACGGCGGACAGGGCGACGAGGAGGCCGAGCAGGACCGTCCCGAAGTAGATGGAGCGGGCGATCAGAAGGCGCACGGCCCAGGGGATGTGCTTGACCGGTTCCAGCGAGCGCCGCGCCACGCGCCGGGCGACGGTCGCCAGGCCGAAGAAGAGCGCGAACAGGAGGGAGGCGACCAGCATCCGGGGGACAAAGGAGATCACGTTGTGCAGCGTGTTCCGCAGGGGGGTCACGAAGGCGGCCCAGTAGTCGTTCATGGGTTATGGTCCCGCCGGCGGCGGCCTTTTCCGGCGGCGGTGGAGCCGCTCGGTCAGGCTGCCCTCCCGGACCCGGATTTTGCGCCGCGAGAACTCGCCGATGGGCACGTCCAGCGTCATCTCCAGCCCCGCCGACTTGGAGAAGCCCAGCTTCTGGCTGGCGTAGACGCTGCGGTGCCCCACCAGCAGGTACGCCGTGCAGGCGCACAGGGCGGCGTAGACGCCCAGGGCGGGCGGCAGCAGCTCCATCCCCATGACCGAGGCGGCGATGGGCGTGTTGGCTGCCGCCGCGACGACGGCCACGAAGCCGAAGGCGGCGAAGACCGGCGCGGGCAGGTGCAGGAGGTGGGCCAGCCCGGCCCCGCCGGTCGCCCCGATGAAGAAGAGCGGCGTGACGATGCCGCCGCTGCCGCCGGTCTCGAGCGTCAGGGCCGTCGTGATGATCTTGAACAGGAACGCCAGCACGAACACCTGTGCCGTCCCCGACAGCGCGGCCGCGACCGTGCCCGTCCCCAGCCCGGCGTAGGCCGGGCCGGCGCAAACGTAGAAGGCGGCCAGCAGGACGCCGCCGCAGGCGGCGACTGGGTAGGGATAAGGGCGGAACCGGCGCAAGGCCCGGTCCAACCCGCGCAGGGTCTCGATCAGCAGCAGCGCCATCAGGCCGAAGGCGGCCCCGAAGGCGACCGCCAGCAGAGCCAGATCGGGGGCGGACAGTCCCAGCGCCTCGGCCCCGAAGCGCGGGGTGGGCGCGGCCGTGCCGCAGACCAAGTGGGCGGTGATGCCCGCCACCAGGCAGGGGAACAGGACGGGGTACTCGATCCGTCCCAAATACAAGACTTCAATGCCGAACAGCGCGCCCGAAACCGGCGTCCCGAACACGGCGGCGAAGCCCGCCCCAATGCCGCAGATGACCAGCCGCCGCCGATCCTCGTCCTTCAATCGCATCAGGTCGGCGAACAGGCTGGTGACGGACGCGCCGATCTGCGCGCACGGTCCTTCCTTGCCGACCGAGCCGCCGAAGGCCAGGGTCAGGACGGTTGCCAGCAGCTTGACGGGCGCGACGCGCCAGTCCACGCGCCCGTAGTTCTGATGCACGGCGGCGATGACCGCCTCGGTGCCGTGCCCCCGCGCGGTCGGCGCGAAGGTGCGGATAAGCCAGACGCAGAGCGGCAGGGCCAGCGGCAGCAGGAAATAGGCGTGGAACATGCCGTGGTCGAGTCGGCGGGCGCCCTGGGACGCCGCCCCCAGCGCCCAGAGGAACAGCCGCGTCCCCAGCCCCACGCAGACGCCCGCGACCGCCCCCAGCAGAGCCCACTTCAGCGTGCTGATCACCAGGGCCGCGTGTTCGGTGTACCAGTGGGTCTCGTCCCCCAGGGCGGGCGGCGCGGCCTCGACGGCGCGCGGCGTTTCATCCCCCACCCTCTCGCTTGGCTTACTCATCCCACCCCTTCGGTCCACGATTCACGCCATGCCCGGTCCAGCCCCGCGCGGCTGTCCCGGATGACCTGCTCCAGATCGGCCTCCCAGAGCGCGTCCGGGACGCCGCGCGAGAAGATTTCCACCGAATAAGCGCCGGCAAAGCCTGTTTCGCGCACGGCGCGCAGGAACGCGGGCAGGGGAATCTCGCCCTGCCCCGGCACCAGCCGGTCTTCAAACGAGCGCGGCGTCCGCCAGTCGCTGATCTGCACGACGAAGATGCGGTCGCCGCAGGCTTCAATAGCATCGAAGATGCCCGCGTTCTGCCAGACGTTCCAGCAATCCAGGCAGATGCCGAAGCTGTCATGGCCGACAGCCTGGACGATCTCCATCGCCTGGGGCAGCGTCCAGACCGCCGTCTCGATGTTGACGATGGAGGCGTTCAGCGGCTCCAGCGCGACACGCGCTCCGAAGTCAGCGGCAAAGGCGGCCAGTTCGCGGTATTCCCGAACCGCCGTGTCCCACACAAGCTGTATGTTGCCGTCCGGCGGGATGCCCGTATTGGTGACAAAAACGGAATCGGGAACGGACGGGGCCAGCCGCGTGATCGTCTGCCGGAACCGCGCCAGCCGCTCACCGATGTCCAGCGGCTCCGGCTGGCCCTTGCTCGGAAACAGTGTGCGCGTCGCGGGCTGGATGGACGTGACCTTCAGCCCCCGCGCGGCGGGCAGCGCAATCTGCTCCTCTATCCGCGCCGGGTCCAACTTAGCCTCGCAGACCTCGATGGCCTGGACGCCCAGCCGCGCGTAGTTCTCCACGTCCTGCTCGAACATCCACGGCATCGTCGTGAACTCGCTGACGCCGAACTGGTAGCCGCCCTGATCATCCTTTGTCTGCCCCGTCATGCTCCCACCTCCTCTGACCGGCCGCTGTCACTGCGGCATTGCGCCGCCCCTTAACTTACCCATTCTTCGGCCTAATCAGCCGGGCAAGGAGAAAGCCGCCAAGTCGTTTTCGCAGACTCGGCGGCTTTTCTGGACGGACCCTTGATACGGGAGGCGGCGTTCCGCTTCAGTTGGATACGACCCCGCCGAGCGCCCGCGCCAGGGACGCCTGGTACTCCCGGTAGCTGCGCGCCGCGACTTGGGGGTCACGGCGCAGAAGGTCCAGCAGCGCCTGCTCCTGCGCCACCTTGTCCAGCTCGCCCGTCCGCCGGTACAGACGGGCGAGCTCCTGGTGATATCCCGGCTCCAAGAACCGCCGGTCCCGCTGGTTTCCCAGGACGTTGGATCGTTGCTGCAAGGCGAACAGCCGCGCGGCTTGGGCGGAGGCCTGTTGGGCAAGCGCCGCCTGCCCCAGCCCGCCGTAGACCTTGGCGAGCAGGTTGCGGGACTGGACCTGGTAGGGATCATCCGCGACCGAGGCTTTGAGGGCCGCAAGCGCTCCGCCCTCCCGGCCCTCGTTCAGCAAAATCGTTCCCATCTGCAACTCGGCCCCCGCCCCGTGCGGGGAAAGCCGCAGCGACTCCTCTGTCTGCGCCTGCGCCTCCCGCAGACGCGCCGGTGAGGGGCGGCTGTTCATCAGCAGCCCGCCAAGACGGTAGCGGCACACGAAGTCGCCTGGAGCCTCCGCGAGCCTCCGTCGCAGCAAAGCCTCCGCCTCATCCGAGTGGCCGCCCTTGCCCAGAGCCTCAGCATAGTCGTCCAGGAAATCGGTTCGCGCCGGGGCCAATCGCGCGGCTGCTTGGAACGCGCGCACGGCCAGGGCGATGTCCTCATCATGCTGGAGGCAGGCGCGTCCCAGTCCGATCCAAGCCGAAGCCGAGTCCGGCGCGAACTGCGTGGCCCGCGTGAAGGCTTGGCGCGCGTATTTCAGCCCGGCGGCCTGGGAGTTACGGCCCAGACCGAGCAGCGCGGGCGGCCAGTCCGGGCGCAGGTTCAGGGCGGCGATGTACTCCAGCCCGGCTTTACTCGTGAGGCCGCCGGCTTCCAACGCCTGCGCGTAGGCGAGATGGGTGGCGGGAGAGCGGGGGGCCAGCGCGGCGGCGTTGGCCAGCACCGCCCCGGCTTCGGGGAGGCGGCGGTTTGTCATCAGTGCCAGCCCCCAGAGTCGCTGCGCCTGGGCATCGCGCGGTTCTTCCGCGGCCCACGCCTGGCGTGTGGCGAAGCCGCTCTGCGCGGGGTGCCGCCGCCCCCACCAGGACACGACGGCGTTCAGGGAGCTGCCCTGCGCGTAGGCGGCGACCAGCGGCGCGGGGCCGTCTGGACAGATGGCTTGGGCGAGCGCGGGGGAGTCCGCATTCGGCCCTAATGCCCGAGCACGGTCCAGGGCGGCGTCCAGGTCAGGTGTGCCGCCGGGCAGGGAACGTAGGCCGAGTCGCAGATCGTTGAGGGCGCGGCGGTGGTCGCCGGAGGCAGCCAGAGAGGCGGCCAGAGTTTGGTAGACTACTGCGGACTGCTCGCCGCAAGCGAGCGAGCGCCGGAGCGCATCAGCCGCCGCCTGCTGCTGGTGCGCCTCGGCCAGCCTCGCGCCCAGCAGCGCGAGCAGAGGGCCGTCGTAGGGAGACGACCGGGACTGCGCTTCGAGCTGCGGCAGGTACGCCTCGCGCCGGGCGGTCTTCCCCCAGGCGTCTGCGAACCAAAATCCTATCGCCGCGCCGGACAGCACTAGAACGGCGAACAGGAGCGCCGCCGGACGGGGGAAACGCCCCCGCCGCAGAGGCATCCCTGCGGCGGGGGCGTTTCCCCCGTCTTGTTGTCCCGTCGGCGCTGGGCCGGGCAGGTTGGGGCGGATGAGATCCAACGCCACACTCCCTATTCCGGCTTAACGGCATACCAGTAGTAGGGCGAGCCGCCGGGGTACATGGCAGTCGGCTTGAAGCTCGACCGCAGGGACTTGACGTGGCCGTCGTACCAGAGCACGTTGCAGGTGTCCGCGTGCCGCTTGTCGAAGTCGCCGTGGTTCCCATTGCTCTGCCAGCTGCCGCCGTTGTTCCAGGTCGCGCCGTAGAAGGTGCCGCCGGGGGAGTCCACCATGTCGGTATTCCAGATATTGTCCTGGGAACGCCCATCCGTCAACATGATGGTCTCTGAGGGGCTGCTGATGACCGATAGAGGATTGCCGGTGCCGTCACCGCGGCCGTCGTCCGTGGCGACGCCGACGCCGGCCTTGCCGGCCCCGAAATCTCCCTTCATCATGCCGTTATAGGCATAATCCGTGCCGCACGGCTCGCCGGTGGGGCAGCCCGCGAGGCTGATGATGTCCGGGTTGACGGCGACATCATCGGCGGTGGGTAGGCCAGTGCGATTGCCGCCGAGGCTGTAGTTGTCGTTGTTCATGTGCGCGGTCTGGTCCGGACAGGTGTAGACTTTGTAGCTCTTGGTGTAAGGCCAGAGCAGTTCCGGCCAATGGACGCGCCTGTCTTGGCCGTTGTAGTGAATCGTGGTCCATGCGCCGGAATACTTTTCGTCGGCGTCTTGAGAGTACTGAGTCTCGGCCAGTCCCAGCTGCTTGAGGTTGGACGAGCAGGAGGCGCGGCGAGCATTCTCGCGGACCTTCTGGAAGACGGGGAATAGAATCGCGGCGAGAATCGCGATAATAGCGATGACGACGAGCAGTTCGATCAGCGTGAAGCCTTTGTTACGGCTCCGTGTCAGTGCAAACATTGGATGCTCCTTGCTGTTCTTTGGTTGAGGGTAGAAAGGGCCTACTTTGCGGACGTCGGTGCCCCGGTCTTGCCCGCTGGCGGCATCGCCGGCTTGGACAGGTCTTCGCCGCCGGGACCGGTCCGGCCCCCGCTGACCATCTTCCAGCCGATGATGCCGAAGAGCAGCACGGCCGCAACGATGACGGCGGCGATGACGAGCGGGCTTAATGGTTTGTTTCCCATATCTTCCTCCTTTCTTGAGATTCGTTTGCCCGCGTCCTCCCATCTCAGGGCGCGGGTCCTAGGGTCGTCGCCCGGCAGAACGTCACGGGCAGTACGCGCTGGACCGAGGCAGGCCCCTGATGCGTGATGAACCTGTGCAGCGTCTCCACCGCCGCCTCACCCATCGCGTCCAGGTCTACCTGGACGGAGGCCAGCGTGTGCGGCGTCTTCGCGGGCCAGGGCAGGCCGTCATAGCCGACCAGCGACAGCCGCTCCGGGACCGCGATGCCCAGTGCCCCGCACTGCTCCAGCATCATGTAGCCAAGGTGGTCATGCCAGCAAAAGAGGGCAGTCGGCGGGGCAGACTCGGCCAATAGGAACCGCAGCGCCGCCGCGCCCTCCGTAGAATCCTTGCCGTCCACCGGCAGCACCCACGCCTCGGGCAGACTCACCCCCGCTTCGGCGAGCCGCGCCCGGAGCATGACGATCCGGGCGTGCGCGTCCGGGTGCACTCCATGCGCGGTCAGGGCGGCGACCCGGCGGTGCCCAAGTGCCACGAGGTTCTGCGCCACTTGACGCATCCCCTCCTCCGCGTCTCCGGTCACCGACGAGAGCACACCGGTTTCATCCACCCCGCTCACCAGCACGATCGGCAGGCGCGACTTTCGGAGGTAAGGCAGCAACGGGTCACCAGGGTGCGGCGCGAAGAAAAGCAGGCCGTCGCTGCGCCCGCCGTTCAGGACGCGGTAGGTGTCCGCCGCCGAGCGGCGGAAGTCGCAGGAAACCAGAATATCGTAGCCTAGCGCGCCGCCCGCCCGCTCGACGGCGGCGGTGAGGCCGTCCATGTAGGCGTCGCGCCATTCACGGTTACGGAACCCGTTGAAGAAGGACAGGACATGCGTGTGGCTCTGCTGGAGCGAGTGGGCCACTAAATTCGGCGCGAAGTCCATCTCGGCGGCGACGGCAAGGACCTGGGCGGCGACATCCTCCGAAATGCGCCGTTCCTTCGCCTTGCCGGCCAGCACGGCGGAGACGGTGCTGGAATGGACGCCGGAGCGCCGGGCGATGTCACTCATCGTCACGCGGCGCGCGATTTTCTTAGGATCGGGACTGTTCACGGCTTCTTTCATCGGGATTGCACAATCGCTTGTGCAGTGATGAGCAAGTATATCACACATCACAGGCGATGTCAACTATTATTTTCAGTTCACTCCCGCCGTTTCTCTGCCCGGCAGTCTTCCGTTCTGTTGCGTGTGAGAGTTATACCCACTCTCTCCTTCCTGCCAATATGAGGCATCACCGTATGACGCCCGCTGACGCGCCTGGGCCTGATGATGTCGTAATCCAGTTCCACGGGCGGGTATGTGTGCGCGGTCAGGAGGGGCGGGTTTATTGCGATAACTTCACCAGCGGCTCTTTTCAGCCTTCCAATCCATCGTGGGGCGCCGGCGGCCGGCGTAGCCACGGATCGTCGCCATGAGGGCTGGCATCGTGACCTGGCCGGTGCGCGTCACGCCCTGCGCGGCCAGGATGCCGCCCGCCGTCCGGGCAAAGACCTCGCGGTTGGCGAGCGTCGCCGCGCGCAGGCCGAGGGCGATCCCGTCCTCCACCTACTCCCGGAGCACATCCGCCGGCGGCACGTCGTACACCGCCTCCGACCGGGGCGCACGGCCCCCACCTGCCCTGTCCACTATTCTCACTTTTTAACCTCTTGCCCATATATGGTCACTGCTCATATTATAGCAAGTGACAACCAAAAAACAACCATCTGGGCCACCAGATGGTTGTTACGGATCGGGAATGTGATCAAGCCCACGAAGGGAATCGGACCCTTGACCTCTTCTTTACCAAAGAAGTGCTCTACCACTGAGCTACGTGGGCAGGATTTTGTTCCTGGATTCACCAGGTACAGGGACTATTATAGCACAAGCCCGGAAATCTTTCAAGCCTCTGCTCTTACGTTTCAGGGCGATTGCATTCAACTCTTGGCTTTCTCAGTCCCTGCGGTGAGGACTTGAAGCAAGTAAGGACATCAGCCGCCTCCGAAGGAAGATGCTTTACCCTACCACACTTCTTTCTCATATGCAATTGCCCTGTCTTATGTTTTCCTCGCGCTACTCATCGGCGGCCTCGGCCTCTTCGGGGCCGTTCTCGGAGCCGTCGCCGTTGGTCGGCCTCCGGGAGAAACCCGGCACGGCATCCGCATCCTCGCACCTCCTATCGAGTGAAAAGGCCGCTCTTTTGGAAGCCGAACTTTTGTGCATGGCAGTCAAGCCATAAAAGACGTCAGATACCTTCCCCTAAAGGGGCAGGCTTGTCCCTAGCCCGCATTAAGTCCTGCAATGCAGGACGCCCGAACCGCTTGCGTCGTCAGTGTGATTCTTAGGCCACGACACGCACGCAGAAGACTCG
>JAABUU010000626.1_pt1 | contig 76627 bp, 60 predicted proteins | sample 5559301 | NCBI WGS metagenome assembly JAABUU01 (sample SAMN10711884, study PRJNA513360) | rock metagenome | isolation source: Antarctica rocks | place: Antarctica: Victoria Land, Richard Nunatak white
CCGCCTTCCGCTCCGTCGTCAGCACCGCCAAGGTCAACGGCCGCTCCGTCCTCGGTGACCTCCGCAACGCCCTCGCAACAGCATCAATCAGCGACACCGTCGCGCAGCCGGGGTGAGCAATTACGATGTTCGCCAGAACGCTAGGGTGATTTCTCGGGCGCCGCCGGCTTAGGTGCAACCTCGATGGGCTCGGTCGACAGCAATGTCCCGTCGCTATGGGCCGTAACGTTCCCCGCCTTTCCCTCGACCACGAATGCGGCACGATGTTGCGCCATGACGCTGCGTACCGTCGCGTAATAATCGAGCGAGTTGCGCTCGAGGGAGTCGGTTGCCCCGAGTAGTTCCGCACGTCCGTCGACGACTCCAAGTCCGCTGCTGACTGGCATGACAACTGCAGCCACGCCGCCAGTGATGAACGTTGTTGGATTGGTGACGAGACCGGCGACCTTGCCCACGCTGTCGCGCACGTTCGACGCGCCAAACAGCGGTAGCTGGACGCTTGGACCTGGGCCGACGCCCCAGACGCCCAGTGTCTGGCCGAAATCCGCCTCGTGGCCCGGCCGATCCCAGCCTGTCGCAACGTCGAACAGGCCGGCGCCTCCAACAGTCGTGTTGATGGCGAACCGTTGCGTGGTGTTCCAGGCGCGACCGAGGTTCCCCTGCAGTACGTCATTCACGGCAACACTCGGCTCGCCCAGATTGCCCACGAAGTTGTGGATGCCGTGCCGAACCCGGCCCGGGACATAGCTCTTGTAGCCACGGGCCACCGGCTTCATGGCGTTGTCGTCGACAAATTTGTTGCCGGCGAAAATGACGCGATTGATCGGCTCGGCTGGATCGTTGTTCTGTTCGTATTCCGCATGTGCAGCCGGATCTGTCGGAACATGGGCGCAAGCGGGAAGTGCGAGGCCAGCCGTCAGGGAAAGCAGTCGCATTGCGAATGCGCCGCGCCGCGGCCGGGCCGGTCTTGGCGTTCTCGGATTTATGGTGCGAGGCAAATCCGGAACTGGATTTTTGTCAGTCGGTGGACGAGGGTTGTTTTTGCCGAGCGGAGCTTTTCCAAAGGCGGACAAAGCGGTGCCTCCTATATTGACGGCACCAGGACTTAGCGGATGAACATATGTGAATGATGTTCGGTTTATATGCTGCTCAACATAATGTGTTGGCACTGAAACATTTCTGTCCGATGTCGGTGTGAAGCGTGCGGCGCGGGAGCGGGGAGGCGCTGTGGATCGACAAAGGCGTCGAACATCCAGCCCGGATATTCCGGCGGCAACGCGCACGCGCGGCCTCACGGCTAGGACTGTCGCCATCCGCGCTCAGCCACGCCATCAAGGGCCTGGAGGGGCGGCTGGGCGTCCCGCTGCTGGCCCGCACGACCCGCAGCGTGGCGCCTACCGAAGCCGGCGAGGAACTGCTGCGGACGCTGCGGCCGGCCTTCGAGGATATCGAGGCCGGGCTGGCGAGACTCGGGACGCTGCGTGGCCGCCCGTCGGGCACGGTGCGCCTCACCACGTTCAAGCACGCGGCCACTGCCGTGATCTGGCCGGTGCTGCCCGCCTTCCTCGATGCCAATCCGGATGTGCGCGTCGAAGTGAGCATCGACGACGGGCTGATCGATATCGTGACCGGGCGCTTCGATGCCGGCATCCGGTTTGGCGAGCAGGTTGCCAAGGACATGACCGCCGTGCGGGTCGGTCCCGACATGCGGGCGGCGGTCGTCGGCGCTCCGGGCTACTTCGCGCGGCACGCACCGCCCGTCGTCCCGCAGGACCTCCAGGCGCACCGCTGCATCAATTACCGGCTGCCGACAGCGGGAGGGCTGTTCCCCTGGGAACTCGTGCAGGACGGGCGGCCGCTGCAGGTCAGGGTCGATGGACCACTCGTGTTCAACGACGCTGACCTGATTCTTACGGCCGCGCTGGAGAGCCAGGGGCTGGCCTATGCCTGGGAAGATGTCGTCGCCGAGCATCTGCGCGCCGGCCGGCTTGTCCGCGTGCTGAAGCCGTATTCGCCTACATTCCCGGGCTTCTACCTCTACCACCCAAGCCGTCGGCAGGCGTCGCCCGCCCTGGGGGCGCTGATCGAGGCGTTGCGGGCACAAATGGGCGTGCGTCGGGAGACTCGCTGACGCCATCAAGGGGCCGCTTGCGGCTCCCACTCGGCAATCGTTTTGCCGTCGATGTGCCAGTCCTTGATCCGCGCCGTGCCGTCCCTGGCCGTTGCCAGATCGACCGTCATCGCCGCGCCGCCGGATTGCAAGACCGATTGGAGCGCGCCGGCACGCTCCTCCGGGATGAACAACTCGTTCGGCACGCCGACGGGCATGAACACGAAGCTATCGCCCGGCGCGAGCCGCAGCATCAGCGGGCAAGACGGATCGCCCTGCGGCGGCAGCGGCCGGACAGGCGGATTGTCGGTCCGTGTCGTGACGCACAAAGCTGCCGTGTTCGCGGGGGGTTCGCCGCCCAACCAGTTCCACGCGATACGGTAACGCAGAAAATGTCCCCGCAGCGGATCGCGGGGATCGTAGCCGGTGATCGGCACCCGGATCACGGTCCCACCGCGAAGCGCGCGCTCGGCCTGCCCGACCATTCCCGCCAGCAGCAGCAGCGGCAGGGCCAGGCTGACGACGACCGCCCAGCTATGGATGTTTCTCATCGCGTGACAGCAGGTATGGCAACGCGGCGGACGATCTGCCAGCCGAACGCCGCCAGGGCGATGTACATTATTCCGCCCACCACCAAGCCAAGCCCGGTTGAGAGCAGGCTGCCGAACGCTTCCCAGTAGAACAGTAGAATCCGCAGCGCGATGATGGCGAGCGCGCCGGCGAACAGGCTGCGGCGGCCGGATTGCAGCGCCAGCCAACTGACGACGCTCCAAAACGCAATGAAGATCAGTGCGACGGCCAGCTGGGCAACATCCCCACCGTCAGAGGCGGGGCCGGCCGCAATGTGCAGGCTGTCCCCGGCCCATACCGTGGCGGCCCAGGTGATCCAACCCGCGGTGGCGAGCAGGGCCGAAGCCATGCCCCGGCCGGGGCGCCGCCAGCGGATGAGCGTCGCCAAGAACACCAGCGCCACCGTCGCGGCCAATCCCCACCCGAGCCAGGGACTGAGGTCGCGCGTGCCGTTGTCCAGCCGCAGCACGACTTGCGGCAGGCTGGCCGCCCCAAGCAGGCCGAAGATGGCCACGCCCTCCATCCATGCGCCCTGGGTCCGGCCATGCGGCAGCAATCCGCGCCCGAGGCCAAGGGCCAGAAAGGCGATGGCCGGCAGCCAGGTCAGCGCCATGACCGGATCGCCTGCGACAGAGTCGTAGATGCTCGGCAGGGCGATTGCGTACGCCGCGACCGCGCCAAGTTGCCAAGCCACGCCCACCAGCCCGGATCGTGTGACCAGCAGCAGGAACGGCGTGCAGACGGCCATCCAGGCCAGCATGGCTTGCCACGCCGTACCGCCAAGCTGATAGACCTGCCCGACCAGCCCGATCCCGGACAGGACCAGGCCAAACAGCAGCAGGGCCAGCAATTCGCGCGTTCGGCGCCAATTCGCTCGCCAGGAGGCGAACAGGCCGGCCGCGACGGCGATGTCTAGCGCAAGATGCCCGGCGATCTTGACCCGGCCCGGGATGGCAACCCAGTTCGCGGCGACCAGGGCCACGATCCCAAGTGCCACGGTGAACACACCCATCCCCGCCAGCGCCCACAGCCAGACCGGCCGCGCATGGGCCGCTTCCCAGGCATGGATGCGGCCGCGTGTATCGTCGTCCAGCAGTCCGGCCCTGTGCCAGCGGTCGAGGTTGCAATTGGCCAACATGGCCTGACATTCAGGGCAAGTGACATTCAGGGCAAGTGACACTCAGGGCAAGGCGGCTGGCGTCAATCGGCCGGAATGCCAAACAGCCGCGTCACGATACCTTATCGACCGGGGGCCTCATCGACCGGGAAATCGTGCAGCCTGGCGCAGCAGGCCCTCTTTGCGGAAGCTCAGCCATTGGCCCCTGCCGACGATGATGTGGTCGTGGACCGCCACGCCGAGTACCGCCGCGGCGGCCTCTACCTGGGCCGTCATCTCGAGGTCGGCGGGCGACGGCGTGGGATCGCCGCTGGGATGGTTGTGGACCAGGATGATGGACGCCGCCTTGAGTTCGAGCGCCCGGCGGACAACCTCGCGGGGGTAGACGGGAGTGTGATCGACCGTGCCGCGCGCCTGGGCTTCGTCGGCCATCAGCCGCCTGCCGTCATCAAGGAACAACACACGGAAGTGCTCGATGGGCTCGCGGGCCAGCACGGCGGTCAAGTAGCCTACCAGGCGGCCGTCGTCGTCCAGCACCGGCTGATCCATGACGGCGGCCCTGGACAGGCGGAGTGCGGCGGCATGGAACAGCTTGATGGCTGCGAGGGAATGCGTGCCCAAGCCGGGTATCTGCCTCAGTTGCGTCTCGGGTGCGCTCAGGACCGCCGCGAAGCTGCCAAAGCGCCAGATCGCCGCCGCAGCCGCGCGTTCGCCATCGACCGGAACGACGTAGCCGAGCAGCCGGGCAAGCAGGTCGGTGTCGGTCAAGGCCGCCAAGCCTGAGATCGGGCCAAGCGGACCACGGCTGCCATGTCCTTCGCTGGCCAGGGCGGTCATGCCGGACGGCTCGGGAAGCTGGAATTGTTGCAGGTCGGCGAAACCTGCCGTTTCACTCCGCGCATCGACAATCGGGTAGGATTCGCTCGCGGCGAGGCTCTCGTCAGGGGTGGTCGGCAGCGGACGAGCCGGAAGGGCGCCGATCGCGGCGGTCATGACCTGCTCCACGCCGCGGCGGACTGCCTCGTCTCCCGGCCTGGACGAACCCGCCGGGAAAACCTCGACGGCGCCGTCAGCAAATCCGACCGCATGGTGCTCCACGGAAATCCAGCCCGCGCCCGGCATCGCCTGCACGGCTTGGCGGACGGCAGCGACCGCGCGCGCGGGAGACATGCCCGGCGGCAAGTGCTGGGGGCCGAGGGTTATGACCGCGTCGAAGGACGGCGGCTGAACGGGGTAGGGTTCGCCCGCCCCCGCCATGGGCCGCCGCCGCAACCAGCCCGGCCAGGGCACCTACAGCATACCCAATCGACGCAAGCTGAGCTGCCCGCCCAGGCCGAACACCACATAGTCGTGCAGCGCCATCGACAGCGCCGCACAGGCCGAACCGATGTCGCGGGCCAGCTCCTCATCCCGCAGACTCACGTCGGGCGGTTCCCGCAGGCGGACGGAGGCAACGATCAGTGCCGTCGCATGTACCTCGACGGCACGCCTCGCCACCATCCGCACGCTCTCGACGCCGGGTCCGTCGTCCGGCAGGGGTAGCTCGGCAAGCAGGTAATTCCGGTTGTTGAGGAGGAGGGCGACAACATGGCCCGGCCGGTCGCGGCGGGTGGGCAGGTCCAGGTGGGCGAGCAGGGATGCGGTGTCGTTGACACGCGGGCGGCTCACCGCCTCGGCAATCGCCAGCCGGCGTGCCGCCTCACGGACGCCCGCGAGCACTTCGATGGTGACTGGATTCAGTCCCGCGTCCCGCAAGTCCGCATCCGTTGCGGTCAACGATCGTCTGATATCACCGAAACGGTTGATCATGAACTTCGCAAACGGCTTGGTATCCCGCCTGGGAACGCCGAGGAACAGCAGCATCTCAAGCAGCTCGTAGTCGGCCAGCCCGTCCGGTCCGCCCGCAAGCAGCCTCGTTCGCATACGGCTGCGGTGACCCTGCGGTCCGACGCTTGCGAAAGGAGCGGTTTCCGTCGGGCTCCGGACGTGCCATTCATGCAACATGCTCCAGGTAAGCATGTGCATTTGCGCAACAAAAGCGATCGCGAGCCCCGCGGGCAAGGTCGTGGCGAATTAACAACATTTTAACTGGTTGAGGCCGCGCCAGCGGCTTGCGGCCGTATCACCGCCGCTGGAAGCGTCTACGTGGCATCGGCCCAACCCACCATCTTGAGACCAACGGCCGCGGTATTCCTATTGCCGTTCGCAGCGCTTCTGGTCGCGATGGCATCGGTCCAGTATGGCGCGGCGTCCGCGGAGCGCCTGTTCCCGCTTGTGGGCGCCCAAGGGGCCACGGCGCTGCGGCTCGGGCTGGCGGCGATCATGTTGGTCCCCTTGCTGAGGCCGTGGCGCGCTAGGCTGTCGCTTCGCGCATTGCCGGTGCTGATCGCCTACGGCGCCTCGCTTGGCGGCATGAACCTGCTGTTCTACATGGCGCTGCGGACCGTTCCTCTCGGCATCGCGGTCGCGCTGGAGATTACCGGCCCGCTCGTGATGGCGGTTGTACTCTCGCGCCGCTGGATCGACGCCGGCTGGACCGGGCTGGCCGTCGCCGGGCTGTTGCTGCTGTTGCCGCTCGGTCACTCGGGGCATCCGATCGATCCCGTTGGCGCCCTGCTCGCACTCGGCGCGGGGGCGCTCTGGGCACTGTACGCCATCTTCGGGCAGCGGGCGGGGGCACAGCTTGGGCCGTCGGCAACGGCGCTCGGCATCACCATCGGCGCTGTTCTCGTGGCTCCCTTCGGCCTCGCTCACGCCGGGGCCGCGCTGTTCACGCCTTCGATCCTGCTCACCGCCGTTGTGGTCGCGATCTTCTCCAGCGCCCTGCCGTTCTCCCTGGAGATGATTGCGCTGACGCGCCTGCCAACCAGGGTGTATGGAGTCCTGACCAGTTTGGAGCCGGCGTTCGGTGCCGGCATGGGCTTCGTCTTCCTGCATGAGCGGTTGGCCATCGTCCAGGTGGCGGCAGTTGCCGGCATCATGGCTGCTTCGCTCGGAACGGCGGCGACGATGAAGCCTATTCTCCCAGCCGATTAACCTTTTGCCAAGGCGGGTGCCAAGGCGGGCGGCCCGAACGACGCTGCCGCCGCGCCGCAGGATTGTCCACGTGGCGGTCTCTGGTTAGGTTGCCGCCAACAAATAACGACAATCGGGAGATCCTGATGCATCTAATCAGATGTGCCGCGCTTGCGGCGACGCTGCTGCTCGCGAGCACCGCCAGCCGGGCCGCGACCCTGACGATCTCCTGCGGCTCGGTCGGACAGGAAGTCAGCGAGTGCCAGAACGAGAGCAACGTCTGGGCCGCCAGGACCGGCAACACGGTCAAGGTGCTGGGCGCACCGCAGTCCGATACCGAGCGGTTGGCGCTGTACCAGCAATACCTGGCCGCCGGCTCGACCGACATCGACATCTACGAAATCGACGTGATCTGGCCGGGCGTGCTCGGGACCCACCTCGCCGACCTCACCGGCAAGGTCGATCCCGCGGCCGTGACCGCCTACTTCCCGTCGATCATCGCCAACAACACGGTCCACGGTAAATTGCTGGCCCTGCCGTTCTTCACCGACGCCGGGGTGCTGTACTACCGCCGCGACCTGCTCGACAAATACGGCCTCAAGCCGCCAACCACCTGGGCCGAACTGGAGGTCGCCGCCAAGGCGGTGCAGGAAAAGGAGCGCGCGGCCGGTCACGCCGAGATGCAGGGGTTCGTCTGGCAAGGCAAAGCCTATGAGGGGCTGACGGTCAATGCGCTGGAATGGGTCGCCTCGTCGCAGGGCGGCACCATCGTCGACGCCGACGGCAAGGTCACCATCAACAACCCGAACGCCGCCCGCGCGCTCGACCGGGCGGCGGGATGGGTCGGCACGATCTCGCCCCAGGGCGTGCTGAACTACACCGAGGAGGAGGCGCGCGGCGTGTTCCAGTCGGGTAACGCGGTGTTCATGCGAAATTGGCCGTATGCATGGTCGCTGGGCCAGAGCGAGGGCAGCCCGGTGCGCGGCAAGGTCGGCGTCTCGGCCCTGCCCGCCGGCGACGGGGGCGCCAGCGCGGCGGTGTTGGGCGGCTGGCAGATGGCGGTGTCGAAGTATTCCAAGAACCAGGACGCCGCTATCGACTTGGTGAAATACCTGTGCAGCGCCGCGCTGCAAAAGGATCGGGCGATCCACTTTTCACAGAACCCGACCATCGGCGCGCTCTACAAGGACGCCGACGTGCTGAAGGCGAACCCGTTCTACGGCGACCTCTATGATGTCTTCACCAACACCGTCGCCCGGCCCTCGCGCGTCGCCGGTCCCCGCTATGCGCAGCTTTCGTCGGCGTTCCAGGCGACCGTGCACGACGTGATTTCGTCGGGTGGCGGGGCCGCCGCCAAACTGGTGACGTTGCAAGGCACGCTGAACCGGCTAAGCCGCAACGGCCATTGGTGAGCGCCGCCGCAGCCGGCAAGCGGTCCAACGCGGCCCGGCGTCGGACGGTCTGGCAGTTTGTCCTTCCGGCGCTGCTGCTGCTGGCGCTGGTGGCCGGCTTCCCGCTCGCGCGCACCATCGAGCTGAGCTTCACCGACGCGCGGCTCGGCGAGTCCGTGTGGTCGTGGGTCGGCCTCGAGAACTATCGCGCCGTGCTGACCGACCCCGGGTGGTGGAGTTCGGTCGGCAACACGCTGTTCTTCGCCGCCGTGTCGGTCGCCATCGAGACGGTGCTCGGCATGGTGTTCGCGCTGGTGATGGACGTGAACCTGCCCGGCCGCGGCGCGGTCCGGGCCGCCATCCTGGTGCCGTGGGCGATCCCGACCGTGGTGTCGGCGCAAATCTGGAACTGGATGTTCAACGACATCTACGGCGTGCTGAACAAGCTGCTCATGGCCGTGGGGCTGATCCATCAGCCGGTCGCCTGGACCGCGGACCCGCATCTGGCGATGTGGGCGATCATCATGGTCGACGTCTGGAAAACCACCCCGTTCATGGCGCTGCTGTCGCTGGCCGCCCTGCAACTGGTGCCGCAGGAGCTGAAGGAGGCTGCCGAGGTGGATGGGGTGGGGCCGGTCCGCTCGTTCTTTTACGTGACGTTGCCGGTGATCCTCCCGGCGCTGCTGGTGGCGGTCATATTCCGGCTGCTCGACGCGCTGCGGATCTTCGATGCGATCTACGTGCTGACCGGCAACAACGAAACGACGATGTCGATGTCGATCTACGCGCGGCGCGGGCTGATGGACTTCCAGGACGCCGGCGGCGGCTCGGCGGCGGCGACCCTGCTGTTCCTGATCGTGGCGGTGGCAAGCGGCATCTATCTCACTCTGGCACGCGGCACGCTGGCGCAGGACAGGGCGTGAGGCGGCGCGGCGGCCTTACCATCGGGCGGCTCGGGTTCTTTGCCGTGCTGGCTGTGCTGCTGGTCTGGACGCTGTTCCCGTTCTATTGGGCGGTCGTCTCGTCGCTGAAGACCGGCACGGAGTTATTCGGCGCCTCGCTGATCCCGACCCAGCCGACCTTGTCCAACTACCGCGACGCGTTTACCGGGCAGCCGTTCGCACTCGCCATCCTGAACTCGGTGATCGTCGCCGGCAGCGTCGTGCTGATCTCCCTGGCGGTGTCGTGCAGTGCCGCCTTCGCGTTCGGCCGAGTCGATTTTCGCGGTCGCAAGGCGCTGCTGCTGATGATCCTCGGCGTGTCCATGTTCCCGCAGGTCGCGGTGCTATCCGGCCTGTTCGAGTTGATCCGGGCGATGGGCCTCTACAACACCCGCTCCGGACTGATCCTGTCCGACCTGATCCTGACGCTGCCGTTCACCGTCTGGACGCTGACCACCTTCATGCGGGCGTTGCCACGCGAGCTGGAGGAGGCGGCGGTGATCGACGGAGCAGGGCCGTGGACGGTGCTGCTCCGGGTGTTCCTGCCGTTGCTGGCGCCGGCGCTGGCGACCACCGCGCTGCTGGCGTTCATCGCCGCATGGAACGAGTTCCTATTCGCCCTCACCCTGACACTCGACCAGGCGCGCACGGTGCCGGTGGCGATCTCGCAGATTTCCGGCGCGTCGGAGCACGAGCTGCCCTGGGGCATCGTCATGGCGGCGTCCGTGGTGGTGACGGTGCCGCTGATCGGGTTGGTGCTGCTGTTGCAGCGGAGGATCATCGCCGGCCTGACCGCCGGCGCAGTGAAGGGGTAGGCCGCCTCACGAAGCTATCCGGTATCTCGCTTGACAATGCCTTCGCCAACCCTACCGTGTCGGCAACGATATCAATGCGGCTTGGGGAAACGCAAATGGCAGGCGAGCGGGCGTGACCACGCCGCTTCTGATGCTGTCCGGGATCGAGAAGCGCTTCGGCGGCGTGCACGCGCTGCGGGGCGTCGATTTCGACCTTTGCGCCGGTGAGGTCCACGTGCTGCTCGGTGAGAACGGCGCGGGCAAGTCGACGCTTATGAGCATCATCAGCGGCGCTGCCTTGCCCGACAAGGGCACGATGCTGCTCGGCGGTTCCCCGGTGAGCTTGCAGTCGCCGAGGGAGGCGCACGCCGCGGGGATCGTGATGATCCCGCAGGAGCTGGACCTGGTTCCCGGCCTCGACATCGCGGCCAACCTGTTTCTGGGCCATGAGCCGCTCACCGGAATGCGCACGCTGGCGCGGTCGAGGATGCTGCGGGACTCGCATGACCTGCTGCGCCGCGCCGGGGTCAGCCTCGATCCTGCCTTGCTGGTGTCGTCACTTCGCATGGGCGAGCGGCAGTTGGTGGCGATTGCCAAGGCGCTTGCGGCCGATGCGCGGATCCTCATTTTGGACGAGCCCACCGCCGCGCTGTCGGCCACCGAGGCGGAGTACCTGTTCGCGACCGTGCGCGAGTTGCGGTCGCGCGGCGTGGGCATCGTCTACATCTCGCACCGGCTGGAGGAGGTGCCGCGCATTGCCGACCGTGTGACTGTCATGCGCGACGGCGTCGTGGTCGGGGAGACGGCGCCCGATGCGCCCCAGGCTGAACTGGTGCGGATGCTGGTCGGCAAGAACTTCAGCGAGTTGTTTCCGCCCCGCGCCAGCCATTTCGGCCGCCCGTTGCTCAACCTCGCCCATGCCCGCTTCGTCCCGGCGGTCGAGCGCGCCGGCTGGCAGGCGCCGCGCGACGTTTCGCTGACGGTGCATGAAGGCGAGATCGTCGGACTGGCCGGCTTGATGGGGGCTGGCCGCACGGAACTGCTTTCGGCGCTGTACGGCTTCGAGGCGCGTGGCCGCTGGGAGGGCGTGGTCGAGGTCGGCGGGGCGGCGGCGAAGCTCGGCTCGGTTGCCGCGGCGCGCCGGGCCGGGATGGCCTACGTGACCGATGACCGGCGCGGCGCCGGCCTGGTGCTTGGGCAGTCGGTGGCGCGGAACATCGTGATGTCGACCTTGCCGCGCGTGACGCCCTGGGGCTTCGTCTCCGCCGCGCGTGAACAGTCCGAAGTCGCCAGCGCGCTGTCCCGCTTCGATGTGCGGCCGCGCACGCCCACCACCCGCGTGGTCAACCTCTCGGGCGGCAACCAGCAGAAGGTGGTGTTCGCCAAGGAACTGCTCAGCGGGCCACGGCTGCTGCTGCTGGACGAGCCGACGCGCGGCGTGGATGTCGGCGCCAAGGCCGAAATCTACCGCCAGTTGCGCGAACTCGCCGCGGCGGGGCTTGGCGTCCTGGTCGCGTCATCCGAACTGCCCGAGCTGATCGGCCTTTGCGACCGCGTCATGGTCATGCACGGCGGCGTCACCGTCGCGAGTTGCGATGCCGGCGTCAGCGAGGCGACCCTGCGGCGCTACAGCCTGGGCGAGGCGCGGGCGGCATGAGCGGCATGATCGAGCAGACGCCCGTCGCAACCGCCGCCCCCGCCCGGCCGCGCAAACACCCGCTGCAATATCTCATCCGCTTCCAGAGCCTGCTTGGCCTGATACTGGTGATACTCGGCGGCTTCATCTTCTCGCCGCGCCATCACGGCCACATCCTGTTCATCGGCGCGGAGAACATCGCCAACATCGTGCGCTCGATCTCGGAGACCGGCATCCTGGCGCTCGGCATGACGTTCGTCATCATCGCCGGCGGCATCGACCTTTCCGTGGGCGCGGTGCTCGGCCTGTCGAGCGTGCTGACGGCTACCCTGCTCGTGAACCAGGGATGGAACCTGGCGACGACGCTGCCGCTGGTCGTCGTCGTCGGCGCCGCGTTCGGGCTGGCGCAGGGTTTCCTGTCGGCGCGGCTGCGCATCCAGGCCTTCATCGTGACGCTGGCGGGCTTGCAGGCGGCGCGCGGCCTGGCGCTGATCGCCTCCGACAATACCTTCATCAACATCAAATATGGCGAGGGACCGGGCAACGCGCCGCCCGCCTTCGCCATTCTGGGCGAGCGGCTGCTCGGCATCTTCCCGGTGGCGACGCTGGTGTTCATCGCGCTGGCGCTGCTCGCCACCTTCCTGCTCAACCAGACCCGTTACGGGCGCTACGTGTTTGCCGTCGGCGGCAACGAGCGGGCGGCGCGGCTCTCGGGCATTCCGGTGCGGTGGATCAAGATTTCAGTCTATGGACTCAGCGGCCTCTGTGCCGGGATCGCCGGTATCGTCCATGCGGGGCAGTTCAGTTTCGGCAGCCCCAATGACGGTTCCGGCTACGAGTTGAGCGCCATTGCCGCCGTGGTGATCGGCGGCACCGACCTGTTCGGCGGCGCCGGCAGCATGGTCGGCACCATCGCCGGCGCCGTGATGCTGGGCGCGCTGGCCAATATCCTGCAGCTCAACGACGTGAGCGCCGCCATGCAGTTGCTGGCGACGGGAGCCATCATCGTCGTCGCGGCGGGGCTACAGACGCTTGTCGGCGGACGCGAGGCAGGCTCGCGGTAACAATAAGAACGGGAGAGACGACATGGCCAGGAACCGGACTTTGCTGCTGACCACACTGATGGCAGGCGCGGCACTCGCGGCATTCTCGCTGCCGCCGCGCGCCCAGGCCGCGGAGCCGCTGTCCAAAACCTGCGGGCCGAACAACAAGTATGTGATCGGGTTCAGCCAGGCGAATTTCAAGGAGCCGTACCGGGCGCATGTGAACCACGAGCTGCAAACGCTGGTGAAGAACTACCCGCAGTTCACGCTGGTGATCGCGGACGGCCAGGCGAACGACAACACTCAGGTATCCCAGGTCGAGAACTTCCTGACGCAACAGGTCGACATGCTGTTCATCTCGGCGTTCGAGGCGGCGCCGCTGACGCCCGCGGTCAGCCGCGTCTACAAGGCCGGCATCCCGGTGATCGAGATGGATCGCAAGACCGAGGGCAACGACTACACCAGCTTCGTCAGCGGCGACAACCGCGACATCGCCAAGCAGGCCGGCGAATACGCCGCCAAGCTGCTGCCGGATGGCGGCGAGGTGGCGATCCTGGAAGGCCTGCCGAGTTCCTCGCCGGCCATCGAGCGGCTGCAAGGTTTCGAGGCGGGCGTTGCGGTGAACCCGAAGATCAAGGTTGTCGCCGTGCAGCCGGTTGACTGGATGCAGGACAAGGCGGTGACGGTGTTCTCGGCGATGCTGCAGGCGCATCCCGACATCAAGCTCGTCTACGCCAGCAACGACCTCGCGGCCTCGGGCGCCTATATCGCGGTCAAGCAGGCCGGCAAGCAGGGGCAGGTGAAGATATTCGGCACGGACGGGCTGCCGGGTCCGTCGGGCGGCATCCGGTCGGTGGCGGATGGCGAGTGGGCGGCGACCTTCGTCTACCCGACCGGCGCGGCGCAGGCGCTGGACCTTGCCAAGCAGATCCTGATCGACTGCGCAACTTCGGTGCCGCGCCTGGTGACTGTTCCGACGATGCGGATCGATGCGGACAACGCGAAGGCGATCTACGCAAAGGGCGAATAAGGGAAAGCCCGGTTGCCGGCGTTGGCGCCGGGCAAGGAGCCGACCACGCCGTGCCGACACGCTGTGCCGACACGCTGTGCCGACCCTGGCGAGTTGCGGCAGGGTCGGCATCCGTGACAAAGCGTATTCGGATGAACACCAGCTTTCCACGATCCGATCACTGCGACGGTCAACGCTTCTTCAACCCGAGCTCCGGCGCGTCCACGCGCGGCTTGCTCCCGGTGCTGCGCTGGCAGTTGCAGGGCGAGCGCGCCAAGTGGCCGCGCCAGGTGCCAAATCCCGCCTACCCACCGCCCGACGCCGGCGTGACGCCCGGCGAGGTCGCAATCAGCTTCGTGAACCACGCAACCTTCCTGATCCGCTTTGCCGAAGGAGTGGTGCTGACCGACCCGATCTTCAGCCAACGCTGCTCGCCGCTGTCGTGGGCCGGGCCGCAGCGGGTGCGGCCTGCGGGCATCGCGTTGGCGGACCTGCCGCGGCCCGACGTGGTGCTGCTGTCGCATAACCACTACGACCACATGGACCTGCCCAGCCTGCGCGAGCTGCAGCGGCGTCATGCCCCGCGTTTCGTGACCATGCTCGGCAACGCCCGCGCACTCGCCGGCTTGGGGATCACCGCCACGGAACTCGATTGGTGGCAGGATGTCGTGGTGGGTGCGCTCCGCTTCACCGCCACCCCGGCGCGGCATTTCAGCGCCCGCACCCCGTTCGACCGCAACCGCGCGCTATGGGGCGGCTTCATGGTCGCAAGCGCGGCGGGCCAGGTATTGTTTGCCGCCGACTCCGGGATGGGGCCGCATTGGCAGGCGATCGGCTCCCGGCTCGGCGCGCCCTGCGTGGCGTTGCTGCCCGTCGGCGCCTACGAGCCGCGCTGGTTCATGGCGCCGGTGCACATGAACCCGGCCGAGGCGGTGCAGGCGCATCTCGATCTCGGCGCGCGGCGGTCGGTGGGGATGCACTTCGGCACCTTCCAACTCACTGACGAGGCGATGGATGCGCCGCTGGAGGCGTTGGAGGCGGCGCGGCTGGCGGCCGGCCTTGATCCGGACGCTTTCGTGACCCACGGCTTCGGCGAGACGCGCCGCTACCAGCTCGCCAGACGAACATAAGGCCTGCGCGTCGTCGGGATCGATTGATCGTGGTCGCGCGTTGCCGTGCCTCGACGGCAAGGTTCAGACGTTATGCAGTGGCTGGGTATCCCTTTCGTCATCCTGATCGGTGTGCTGAACGCCATTCAATCCGGCAGCAACGCGCAACTTGCCAAAGCGCTTTGCTCGCCCTGGCCGGCCGCCATCGCCGTATCTCTGGTCGGCTTGGCCGGAGTCGCGGCGGCGCTGGCGTTCGTGGGCAACCCGTGGCCGGGCATGGACAAGATCATGTCGACGCCATGGTGGGCCTGGATCGGTGGCCTGTTCGGGGCGGCCTACGTGCTCGCCACACTGTCGTTCGCCGGGCAACTTGGCGCGGCCTTGTTCACCGGCCTGTCGGTGACGGCGGCGATCGTGGCGGCGATCGTGCTGGACCATTTCGGCTGGGTCGGCTTCAAGCCCCATGCCCTGAACATCTGGCGTGCCCTGGGCGCGGCGCTGATGATCGGCGGCGTCGGCCTGATCGCCAGGTTCTAGCCGTGTAGTCACTCGCCGAACATCGAGGCCTGCACCTGCAGGATATGCTCGCGCAGCCGGGTGCGCGCATCGGCCTTGTCGCGGCGGCGGAACGCCTCGACGATTGCCCGGTGCTCGATCTGCAGCGCCTGCTTGCGAGCCTCCGTCATGCTCCGCGCCTTGAGTTCGCCCCACTCCGTCTGCAATCTGACGCGGGCCAGCGCGCGGGCCATGGCGACGATCGCCTGGTTGCGCGTCGCAACCGCGATCGCATCGTGCAGCGCGCCGTCCCAGGTCTCGAACACGGCGATGTCCGGGGCAGCCTCGGCGCCACGCAGGCATTCCTCCATGCGGTCCAGGTCCGCCTGGCTGGCGCGGGCAACCACCAGCGGCGCGAGTTCCGGCTCGAACGCCAGCCGGCACTCGACCACGTCGGCCGGGCTCATGCCCTCCATGTCACTGAACCCGGATGTTGCCGGAGACGATGCGCCGCCTGCCTTGAACGTGCCGCGGCCGACGTGGCGGACGATCAGCCCTTCCGTCTCCAAAGCCTGCAACGCCCGCCGCACCGTGTTGCGGGCGAGGCTGTAACGCTCGACCAGCGCCCGCTCCGTCGGCAAGCGCTCGCCTTCGCGCCAACGCTCGGACCGCAACTCGCGCCAAAGCGCCGCGCGCAGGCTTTCGGCGTCGCCGCGCTCGCGTACTTCGGTTGACAGGGCCGGTTGCGTCAGTGATCCGTCATCCATGGCGGCAATCGTAACCTGCTTGACACGCCGAACCAATAACCGTCTTATTGGTTCAAAATGCGCTGATCCATTATAGGATTGGTATAAGACTTGGTTCAGGGAGTGGGAAGATGAAGTTGGCTACCATCCTCCATGAGGGCCGCCCGACCGTTGCCATCATCGACGCCGAAAAGAGTCTTGCATGGCCGCTGGCCGACGCAATGCCAGGGCTGCCCGAGCGCATCGTCGCCGACATGGTCGCCACCATCGCGCATCTGGCGCATGTCTCCGGCACGCCGAGGCCGAGTGGCGCCGGCCTGGCACTTGAGGGTGTGAAGCTGCTGGCGCCGATCCCGATGCCGCCGCACAACATCATGTGCGTGGGCAAGAACTACCACGCCCACGCTCATGAGTTCACCAGGAGCGGCTACGATGCAGGGGCTACCGCGGCGGACGCCGTGCCGCGGCATCCCATCATCTTCACCAAGCCGTCCTCCGCCATTTCCGGGCCATACGACGACATCCCGCTCTGGCCGGGACTCGACGAGGCGGTGGATTACGAGGCGGAGCTGGCGGTGGTGATCGGCAAGGGCGGCCGCTTCATTCCGCGCGGCCAAGCCATGTCGCATGTGTTCGGCTACACCATCCTGAACGACGTGACCGCGCGCGACCTGCAGCGCGCCCATAAGCAATGGTTCCTCGGCAAGGGCATCGACGGCTTCGGGCCGATGGGGCCGTGGATCACCACCGCCGACGAGATCGATCCCAACGATTTGCGCGTGACCTGCCGGGTCAACGGCGAGATGCGGCAGGACAGCGGCACGTCGGATCTGATCTTCGATGTGCCGGCCTTGATCGAGACCATCTCGCGCAGCGTGACGCTCTCGCCCGGCGACGTGATCGCGACCGGCACGCCGGAGGGCGTCGGCATCGGCTTCAACCCGCCGCGCTTCCTCAGGGACGGCGACGTGGTCGAGATCGAGATTGCCGGCATCGGCGTCATCCGCAACGCGGTCCGGCGCATGGGCGTCGAGCCGCTAAGCCATATGGCGCGCGAAACCGCTGCCGCGAAGTAGGGGGACATCATGGGCGAGACGCGGAAGAACGGCAGGTTCGTCGATGAACTGGGCGGCAAGGGCGAGATGCTCGTGTTCGTGCACGGCCTCGGTGGCAGCAGCAACACCTGGTATCCGCAGGCGCAGGTGCTCAAGCGCGACCTGCAGCTCGTGGCCTATGACCTCGCGGGTTCCGGCCGCACCCCGGTCCGCGACGGCATCTCGGTCGAGAGCCATGTCGAGGACCTGTTCGAGGTGGTGCGGATGGCCGCTGGTGGGCGCGTGCATCTCGCCGGGCACTCGATGGGCACCATCATCTGTCAGCACTTTGCCGCACGGCATCCCGAACTGGTCGCCAGCCTCGCATTGGTCGGAGCGTTCCCGGAGCCGCCGGAGGCCGCACGGGGCGCGTTGCGCGACCGGGCCGCAAAGGCACGGGCGGAGGGAATGCGCGGCATCGCCGACGCGGTCGTGGCTGGCGGCACTGCCGACGATACCAAAGTGAACCAACCCGCTGCCGCCGCCTTCGTGCGCGAGAGCGTCATGGCGCAATCGGCGGAAGGCTACGCGCGCAACTGCGAGGCGCTGGCCGAAGTACGCAGCGCGGACCTCGGCGCCATCACCTGCCCGACCCTGCTACTGACCGGCGACCAGGACCGCACGGCGCCGCCCGACGTGGGCCGCGCCATGGCGAGCGCCATCAAGGGCGCCGAGCTGCAGGTGCTGACGGCGTGCGGGCATTGGGCGACCATCGAGCGGGCCAAGCAGGTGAACTACGCGCTGACCGTGTTCTACGCCCGCCAGCGCCCGCCCCGGCAGGCCACGGCATGAGCGCTGGCCGCGTCTTTGTCTGCACCACCTGCAGCCGCTACGCGCCGGCGCCGGCCGGGCAGGCAACGCCGGGCCTGCGCCTCGCCCAGGCGATGAAGCGGCACGCGGCCCAGTGCGGCAGCGCCATCGCGGTCCGCGCCGTCGAATGCCTGAACGGCTGCCCGCATCCCTGCACCGCGGCGCTCCGCACGCCGGGCAAGACGATCATCCGCTTCGCTGGCCTCACCACCGACGACGCGCCCGCCTTGCTTGAGGCCGCCGCACGCTATGCCGAGAGTCCCGACGGCAACTTGCCGGCCGAGGCGTTTCCGGCTTCGCTGCGCGGCAAGATCACCGACCGGGTAAGCCTGCAAGCAGCCTGACTTCGAGCCACCCGACTTAAAAACAAGATCAACGGAGGACACCATGCCGAGGACCCTGTTCACCAATGTGATGATCTTTGAAGGCACCACCAAGGATCTCGCCCCGGGCGAAGTGCTGGTGCAGGGCAACCGCATCCACACCGTCGCCGGACAGGGCGAGCGGCTGCCGCGCGAAGGCTGCGAGGTGGTGGATGCCGGCGGCGCCACGCTGATGCCGGGCATGGTCAACACCCATTGCCACCTCACCTACAACAACGGCGCCTCGGTCGCGGAACTCACCGCGCTTCCGGTCGAGGAGCACGTGCTGTTGTCCATGCACAATGCCAAGCTGGCGCTGGACATGGGCTTCACGGCGGCGATCGGCGCCGCCTCGGCCAAGCCGCGGCTCGACATCGTCATCCGCAACGAGATCAACAAGGGCAAGATCCCCGGCCCCCGCCTGCTGGCCGGCTCGCCGGAGCTGACCGTGACGGGCGGTCTCGCCGACGACAACCAGCTCGAGGCCAAGCACCCGTCGATCTCGATCATCTGCGACGGCCCGGACGAGTTTCGCAAGACGGTGCGGACGATGATCCGCGAGGGCGTCGACCTCATCAAGTTCAACAACTCGGGCGACAGCTTCTGCTATCCGCGCATGGCCGCCTACGACAATCCGATGACCGAGGAGGAGGTCGCCGCGATCTGCGACACCGCCAACAATATCGGCAAGCGGCTCGCCGCCCACGCCCATGCCGACAGTTCGGTGCGCCAATGCATGAAATACGACGTGGAGTTCATCTTCCACGCGAGCTTCGCCACCGACGAAACCATTGAGCAACTGGAGCGCGTGAAGCACAAGCACTACGTCTCGCCCGCCATCGCCGCCCGTTACAACACAACCTACGAGGCGAAGGACTGGGGCATCACCACCGACGTCGCCGAGATGATCGGCAACAAACGCGAACTCGATCAGGGCATCCAGGTGATGCGCAAGATGCGCGCGGCAGGGATCAAGGTGCTGCCGTTCGGCGATTACGGGTTCGCCTGGTTGCCGCACGGCACCGAGGCGCGTGACCTCGAACATTTCGTCAACCTGTTCGGCTACGAGCCATGGGAAGTGCTGCGCGCGGCAACCGCATGGGGCGGCGAGGCATGGGCCGGCAAGTCGGGCGAGAAGATGGGCCGGGTAGCGCCCGGCTACCTGGCCGACATCCTGCTGGTGGACGGCAATCCGCTGCTCGACCTGAGCCTGCTGCAGGATCGCCATTCGTTGCTGGCGATCATGAAAGACGGCCAGTTCTACAAGCAGTTCCAGGGGCGCGTCACTGCGGGACAGCTGCTCGCGGCCGAGTAGCCATGCCGCGAGCACGTCCGTGACGCATCTGATGAACTGGCGGCTGTTCTGGACCGTGAGCCTGAACGGCCTGACGCTGGCCTCGCTGTATTTCATCGTGGCCAGCGGCTTCACCCTGATCTTCGGCCTGATGCGGGTCGTCAACATGGCGCACGGATCGCTGTACCTGCTGGGCGCCTACGTGGGCTACGAGGCCGAACTCATGACCGGGAACTGGTTTGCCGCCGTGGTCGCCGGAGCGCTCGCGGCGGCTGCCATGGGAGCGCTGCTGCAGGTCACGTTCTTCAACTGGATGCAGGGGCAGGATCTGCGTCAGGCACTGGTGGCGATCGGCATATCCATCGTGCTCGGCGACCTGATGCTGGCCCAATGGGGCGGCACCACCTACCAGATCGACCTGCCCGCGGCGGCGCGGGGCTTCGTGCCGCTGCTGCTGGTGCGCCGTTATGCGATGGCAAGGCTGCTGCTGATTGCGGTGGCGGCGCTGGTCGGCATAGGACTGTGGCTGATGCTGTCGCGGACGCGGATTGGAATGCTGATCCGCGCCGGGGTCGATGACCGGCGGATGCTGGAGGCGCTCGGCGTCAACGTGCCGCTGGTGTTCCTCGGCGTGTTCGCGATCGGCGGCGCGTTGGCCGGGTTCGCCGGAGTGATCGGCGGGTCGGTGCTGTCCATCTCGCCGGGGGAGGATGCGCGCTACCTGCTGTCCTCGCTGATCGTGGTGATCGTCGGCGGCATGGGCAGCATCCCCGGCGCGGCGCTCGGCGCGATCCTGGTCGGCATGGCCGAAACCTATGGCCTCGCCTACACGCCGACCTACGGCGTGGCGTTCACCTTCGTCATCATGGTCGCGGTGCTGGCGATCCGCCCGCGCGGCTTGCTGGGCCGGCCGGCGTGAAGCTGCGTCCGCTCGCCCTCGTCGGTATTCCGCTGGTGCTGGTCTATCCGTTCGTTGTCAACGATTTCTGGGTCATGCAGGTCGGCGGCCGGACGCTCGGCTTCGGCACCATCGCGCTGAGCCTGGTGTTCCTGTTCGCCTACAGCGGGATGTTGTCGCTGGCGCAGATGGCGGTGGCAGGGGGCGCCGGCTACACGGTGGCCTTTTTCACCGCACCTGTCGCCGGTGTTGGGCTGCTGCTGCCGTGGCCGTTCGCAGTGTTGCTGGCGCTCGGCTTGTCAGTGCTGGCGGGGTTGCTGGTGGGCGCTGTCGCCGTCCGCACCGAGGGCATCTACACGTTGATGATTACCCTGGCCATCGCCGTCGGCTTCTATTACCTGACGCTGCAGAACTACGCGCTGTTCAACGGCTTCACCGGCTTTACCCAGGTTCCGGCGCCGCATGTGGCGGGTATCGACTTCGGACAGCCGCGGCCATTTTTCTACCTGAGCCTGGTATTTGCGGCGTTGTGCTACACGCTGGTGCGCTGGGTGGTGCGCACGCCGTTCGGATTGGCGCTGCAGGCCTCGCGCGACAATCCGCGACGGCTGCGCGCGCTGGGCTACCCGCTGACGCTGCCCCGCATCGCCGCGTTCGGCCTGGCCGGGCTGGTTGCCGGGATCGGCGGCGTGCTCAACGTCTGGCTGAACGGCTCCATCTCGCCCGGCTCGATCGCCATCACGCCGACCATCGACGTGCTGATGGCGGCGGTGCTGGGCGGCATGATCGGGCCGGAGGGAGCCTATCTCGGGGCGTTCGTGTTTACCGTCGTGCAGAGCTTCGCGATCTACCTAGTGCCGCCGGAACGCTTCAACACGGTGATCGGCCTGATCTTCATCGCCGTCGTGGTGTTCTCGCCCGATGGCGTGCTCGGGCTTGGCCGCAGCGTCGTGCGCCGGGTGCGCGCGGCCGGCGCACGGTCCGCATCGCCGCCATCCACCGATCCGCCGTACGAAGCGGACGCAAAACTTCATGGGGAAGAACATCATGCTCAATAGACGCCAGTTCGGCATGGCCGCGGCATCGGCCGCGGTTGCGAGTACGATGACGGGGCGTCGCGCCATCGCGGCGTCGGAGCCGTTGCGGATGGGCGGCTTGGCGACGTTGGAGGGGCCGTTCGCCGAGCCTGGCAAGGACTCGTTCCGTGGCATCGAAATGGCGCTGGAGGAAGTCGGCTACAGCGTCGCCGGCCGCAAGATCGAGCTGTCCCGCGCGTCGTCGGACGGCAACCCCGACGTGGCGCTGGCCTCCGCCCGGCGGCTGGTCGAGCAGGATAAGGTACAGGTGTTCGTCGGCCCGTTGTCGGGCAGCGAAGGCATCCGCATCAAGGACTATGCCAAGACGGCGCCGAAGGTGACGTTCTTCAACGGCTCGTCGGCGGCGATCGAAACCACGCTGGTCGATCCGGCGCCGAACTTCTACCGCTTCAACACCGACGGCGCGCAATGGACCGCGGCACTTGGCGACTACATCAGGAAAACCAAGGGCTGGAGCAAGATCGTCGTGGTGTCGGAAGACTACTCCTTCCCATACGCGCAGATCTTCGGCCTGATGGGTCCGTTCTGCAGCGGCGGCGGGCACGTCACCCACAAGTTCTTCGTCCCCATCGGCACCAAGGACTACAGCTCGGTGATCGCCCAGTTGCCCGAAAAGGGCGAGGTCGACGCGATGTTCGTGGTGCTCGGCGGGTCGGACGCGGTGAACTTCTTCGGGCAATACACCGAGGGCGGCGGCGAGCTGCCGATGGTCGGCGGCTCGATCACCGTGGACCAGACAGTTCTGGCGGCGAAGGGGCGGGTGCGCCAGCAGTTGCCGGGCGTGCTGTCCTCCGGCCCGACCTCCGACAACGATCCGAGCCCGGCCTGGAAGGCATTCGTCGCCACCTACCAGAAGCGCTATCCGAACGGCTTGCCCTCGCCAGGGCTGTTCTGCTTCAACTATTACGTCAGCACCAAGGCAGCGCTGCTGGGACTGAAGGCGGTCGATGGCGACCTCTCGGACGATGGCCGGAAGTATCGCGCCGCGCTGGACACGCTGCGCTTCGACACGCCCACCGGTCCGGTGTTCCTGAACAAGAACCGGCAGGCGACAGGGACGATCTTCGTCAACGAGATCGTCGAGCATAACGGCGTCCTGACCACCAGCCCGATCAAGCGGTTCGAGGCGGTGGACCAGTTCCTCGGGCTGGGCGAGGCTGCCTATCGCAAGCTTGGAGCATCGTCGCGGGACAACCCGTCCTGTCCGTAACGGCAGCCAGCGTCCGCGTCCCTGCGGCGAAAGGGCAGGGCGCCACGGAGGCGCTTCTGCTGCAGGGCGTCTCACGGCGCTTCGGGGCGCTTATTGCGGTGCAGCCGATGACGCTCTCGATTGCGGTTGGCGAGCGGCGTGCGCTGCTCGGCGCTAACGGAGCCGGCAAGACGACGCTGTTCAACGTCATCGCCGGCGACCTGCGTCCCAGCACCGGCGCCATCCGCATGTTCGGGCAGGATGTCACGCGGCTGCCGACCCACCGCCGCATCCGCCTCGGAATGCGGCGGACCTACCAGACCTCGCTGGTATTCGCCGGGCTGACGGTGCGCGAGTGCCTGTTCCTGGCGGTGCGCGGGATCGGCGCCGGCCGCTTCTCGCTCGGCCGCGTCGATGCCTCCCCGGACATGCGGGCCGCCGACCGAATCGCCGAGCGCGTCGGCTTGCAGGCGATGCGTCACGTGAAGGCCGGCGAACTCTCGCACGGCGAGGCGCGCCAGCTCGAACTGGGCATGGTGACGGCTGGCGAGCCCCGCCTGCTGCTGCTGGACGAGCCGGCCGCCGGCCTGTCGCTGGTCGAGCGGCACCGCCTGCTGGCCCTGCTGCGCGAACTGCCGCGCTCGCTGACTCTGGTATTGATCGAGCACGACATGGAGGTCGCGTTGCAGGCGGTGGAGCGGGTGACGATGATGCACAATGGCGCGTTGGTGGCGGACGGCACGCCGGCCGAGATCGCCGCCGATCCACGGGTGCACGACATCTACATGGGCAAGCATGGCGGCTGAGCCGATCCTCGATGTCACTGACCTGCAGGTGTTCCGCGGCGCCAGCCACATCCTGCAAGGCGTCTCGTTGCGTGTCGGAACCTCGCCGCTGGCGCTGGTGGGCCGCAACGGCATGGGCAAGAGCACGCTGTGCGAGGCGCTGATGGGACTGCTGCCGGTGCGCAGCGGCTCGGTCCGCCTGGACGGCCGCGAGATCGCCGGGCAGCGGCCGTTCCGCGTGGCGTGGGCCGGCGTCGGCTACGTGCCGCAGGGACGCCGGGTGTTCCCTTCGCTGTCGGTGCACGAGCATTTGCGCATGGTGGCGCGCGGCCCCGGCGCGTCCGGCGGCGGCTGGACGATCGAGCGGGTCTACGCGACCTTCCCGCGCCTGGCTGAGCGGCGGCGCAACGGCGGCGCGCAGTTGTCGGGCGGTGAGCAGCAGATGCTGGCAGTGGCGCGGGCGCTGCTGCTCAACCCGAAGTTGCTGGTGATGGACGAGCCCACCGAGGGGCTGGCCCCGGTGATCGTGGACCAACTGGTGCGGGTATTCCGGCATCTCGCCCAGGAAGGCATTGCCATGCTGCTGGTGGAGCAGAACATCGCCGTCGCGACCGAGGTTGCCGAAACCGTCCTGGTCATGGTCAATGGCCGCATCGCGCTGGAGACCGACGCGAAGGAGTTGGCGGCGAACGCGGACCTGCAGCGGCGCTATCTCGGCGCTGGAACCATGGTGTCCGCGGCGGTCACCGACTAGGGGAGCAGCCATGGCCAACGGGAGTGTCTACGTGGCGGGAACCTGCGACACCAAGGGGGTCGAGCTTGCCTACGTGCGTGATCTGATCGTGGCGCAGGGCGTTCCCGCAACCCTGGTCGACGTGTCCACAGGCGTCCACGCGCAAGGGCAGGAGAGCGACATTGGGCCGGCCGAGGTTGCAAGCCATCACCCGGACGGGCCGCGGGCGGTGTTTACCGGCGACCGTGGCCGTTCGGTGGCGGCGATGGCGGTCGCATTGGAACGCTTCATCCGGACTCGCGGCGATGTCGGCGGGATGCTGGGGCTCGGCGGCTCCGGCGGCACCGCGATGATTGCGCCGGCCATGCGCGCCCTGCCGATCGGCACCCCCAAGCTGCTGGTGTCCACCATCGCCTCCGGCAACGTGGCGGCGTATGTCGGTCCCAGCGACATCGCGATGATGTACTCGGTGACCGACCTTGCGGGGCTGAACCGGATTTCGCGCGTGGTCCTGGCCAATGCGGCCCATGCCATGGCCGGCATGGTGCGCGTCCCTGCGGCGGCCTCCGTCGCGGACCGGCCGGCGGTCGGCCTGACCATGTTCGGGGTGACTACGCCCTGCGTGAACCGGCTGGTCGAACTTCTCGGGGCCAGCCACGACTGCCTGGTGTTCCACGCCACCGGCACCGGCGGGCAGTCGATGGAGAAGCTGGCGGACTCCGGGCTGCTCGCCGGGATCATCGACGTGACCACGACGGAGGTGTGCGACCTGCTGAACAATGGCGTGTTCCCCTGCACCGAAGACCGATTCGGCGCCATTGCCCGCACCGGCCTGCCTTATGTCGGCTCCTGCGGCGCATTGGACATGGTCAATTTTGGCGCACGCGAGACGGTGCCGGCGCAGTACCAAGACCGCAACCTCTATGTGCACAACCCGCAGGTCACGCTGATGCGCACCACACCGGAAGAGTGCGACCGGATCGGACGCTGGATCGGCGAGTGGCTCAACGGCTGCGAAGGTCAGGTGCGGTTCCTGCTCCCGCTGGGCGGCGTCTCCGTCCTGGATATGCCGGGGCAGCCGTTCCATAGCCCGGAGGCGGACGCGGCGTTGTTCGATGCGCTGGAGCGGACGGTGCAGCAAACCGAGCGGCGTCGGGTGCTGCGGGTGCCGCTCGCATTGAATGACCCGGCGTTCGCGGATGCGCTGCTGGAGCAGTTTCACGATGCGATGAGGGAGGCCTGAGATGCCACGGATGCGGCGCACCGAGCTGATGGCGAAGTTCAATGCCATGGTTAGGGATCGCGAACCGATCCTTGGCGGCGGGGCAGGCACCGGCCTGTCGGCGAAATGCGAGGAGGCAGGCGGCATCGACCTCATCGTGATCTATAACTCCGGCCGCTACCGGATGGCCGGCCGGGGATCGCTGGCCGGGATGCTCGCCTATGGCAATGCCAACGACATCGTCGTGGAGATGGCGCGCGAGGTGCTGCCGGTGGTGCGTGGGACGCCGGTGTTGGCGGGGGTGAATGGCACCGACCCGTTCTGCCACTTCGACCATTTCCTGGATCACCTCGCGAGTCTGGGCTTTTCGGGCGTGCAAAATTTCCCGACCGTCGGACTGATCGATGGCACGTTTCGGATCGGGCTGGAGGAGACCGGGATGGGCTACGCGCTTGAGGTCGAGCTGATCCGTCTTGCCCACGTCAAGGATTTGTTGACCACGCCCTATGTCTTCAATCCCGCCGAGGCGCGTGCCATGGCGCAGGCTGGGGCCGATATCCTGGTGGCGCATATGGGCCTGACCACCGGCGGCGCGATCGGTGCCACCACCTCGCTCACGCTGGATGATTGCGTGGAGCGCGTCGAAGCCATTGCCGCTGCCGGGCGCGGCGTGCGGGAAGACATCATCGTGCTCTGCCATGGCGGGCCGATTGCCGAGCCCGACGACGCACAGCAAATCCTGTCGCGCTGCTCGGGCTGCCACGGTTTCTATGGAGCGTCGAGCATGGAACGGCTGCCGACCGAGACGGCGCTGATCGAGCAGACGCGCCGGTTCAAGCGTATCACTCGCTAAGAGACCGTTTGAGAACTCTACTATGCCGACCATCCGACGCGGCTTTTTGCGCTTCCGGTGCTCAGGCCCCACGGCCGCCGCGCTCCGGGTCGCAAAAACCCACGCCGGGAGGCATCCGGCCAAAGCGGCCGGATATTTCTGGCTCGGCATAGCGAATTCTCGAACGGGCTCTCAGTAGTCACAGGAGGATTTGCCATGGCGCAGGCTTATGCGAGTACCGTCATCGACGCCCCGGTTGAAGCAGTGTGGGCCGCGATACGTGATTTCGGCGCGTTGGCGTCCTGGCACCCGGCAATCGCACACAGCGAGATCGAGGGTGGCGTCGCCTCCGACGCGGTGGGATGCATCCGCGCGCTGCGCCTGCAGGATGGCGGCAAAGCGCGCGAGCGGCTGCTGATGCTTGACGACAGCCGATACGGCTTCTCCTACTCGTTCGAAACGCCGGCGTTTCCGGTCGAGAATTATGTTGCCACGGTCGAGTTGATTCCAGTCACCAGCGGCGACGCCACCTTCGCACGGTGGTGGGCCGATTTTGACGAGCGGTCGGAGGATGCCGGCAAGTATGCCGACATCATCTCGAACGCCGTCTTCGCGCCCGGCTGGAAAGCGCTCGTGGAGCGGCTGAAGGGCGCCACGGCACCGGAAGGAACCCTGCGCTGGCAGGGCTTTCGCCCGTCCAAGGTGTTCTGCTCGTCGGTGCTGCACGCGCCCGTGCCGCGGGTCTGGCAGGAGATGCGGAACTTCGCCGGGATGGCCGGCTGGCATCCGCACATCACGAACATGCACATGATCGATGGCGCGCGCGCCGACAAAGTCTCCGGCGTGCGAGGCTTCTCGATGGGCGGCGGGACTTTGCAGGAACAGCTCATCTATATGTCCGATGCCGATCGCGCTTTCCGCTACAAGATAAACACTAGTTCGCAGCCTTGGATAAACTACCATGCCGGAGTGCGGCTGCATCCGGTGACCTCGTCGAACCATTGTCTTGCCGTGTGGACGGCGGACTGGACGGCATCCGCGAATGACGATGTCCGGTTGATTCCGATGGTGCACAACGATGTGTTCCAGCTCGCCTTCGACACTCTCGACGCGAAGCTCAGATAGCTTCTGCCAGGACGCCGCTGCCTTGTAACAGGCCGGCGGCAAGAAGGGCCACGTGCAGCGGGAGCATCTGGTATTGAGCCTCCCTCATTCGCTGATCCGTGGGTAGGGTCGAAAAGGCAATCGCCCACAGGCTGAAGGAAGACGGAACGCGCTGTACTGTAGACATGGCGAACCCAGCTTCGGCCAAGGCACTCGTCAGCATCCGGCTGGTGAAGCCGGTGTGGTGGGCCATGAACAAATTACCCTGAGCCAGTGAAGGTCTATGGCCAAACAGGATGTCTAGCGGGGCGATCGGCCCCATCGGTGACTCATAGGCCGGCTCGGCCAGTTGGCCGGTGGCGATAAGGCGAGCCACCTCCTGCAAATCGGGCATTGTAAGCAGCACAAAGCCGTTCGGCTTGAGAACGCGGCGGAACTCCTGCAGCGCTATCGGCACCTCGTGGGAATATAGGTGTTCGAGGTTGTGGGACGAGAAAACTGCATCGACGCTGCGGTCTGGAACGGATTTCATGTCTGTCATGCTTGCGATAAAATCAGGTAGCACGTCGGGGTCGATATCCAGACGCATCTCGCGCCATTCATTGGCCCCAAAGAAAGCATGTAGCTTTCCCGGCGCATAAGCTCCGCAACCGACATGAAGAACCTGTTTCACAGCCATCATTAGACCTCCTGCCGCATAACGCCTGCTTTGAGCGCTGGCGGAACGTAAGTATTCTTGCATGGGCGGATGAACAAACGGTGTAGCTGCGTCGAACGCACGGTCATTTCCGAATCATCATTCTCGACCTCGCAATTAACCTGCCTTTTACGGATGCCGGTTATCTTTCAGCGCGACGTGACCCGTCGGCCTGATCTTCGCGGCGAAAAACGTCGGCTTGTGCAACGCCTGGCAGCATGACGAGAAATCCTGTGACAACAACTTCGAGCCTGACCTCCGCGCAAATTGCAGCGCTGCCCACATCCGTCATTGCTGCCTTGTCCACAGCCAACTTCCAGACATTAACCACGGCCCAACTGATTGGGCTTAGCTCGGCCCAGGTGGCCGTACTCAGCTCGGCCGATATCGCTGTCCTAACCGCCACCACGCTGCCCGGCCTGAGCACGGCGGCGATTGCCGGCCTGGGCTCGCTCAACCTGCCCGGGCTGAGCACGGCGGCGGCGGCGGCGTTCACTTCGAGCCAGCTTGCGGCGTTGACCCTGGTCAGCGTGGCCAACCTCAGCTCGGCCCAGGTGGCGGCACTGAGCACCGCGGCGGTGCTGGGCGCCAGCGTGCAGCTCGGCGCGCTGAGCGCGGCGCAGCTGCGCGGCCTGGGCAGCGCGCAGCTTGCGGCGCTGAGCACGGCCGAGGTCGGCGCGTTCAGCTCCAGCCAGCTGGGCGGCTTCGGCTCGGCCCAGGTGGCGGCGCTGAGCTCGGCCGACATCGCCGCCCTGGGCGCCACCACGCTGCCCGGCCTGAGCACGGCGGCGATCGCCGGGCTGGGCTCGGCTGACATAATCGCCTTGACGTCGACCAACATCGGCAGCCTCACGACGAGTCAGTTCGCTGCCCTCACAACCGCCGCGATTATCGGGCTGACAACGGATGAGGCCGCCGCCCTCGGCACAGCCCAGCTGCTTGCCTTGACCACGAAGCAGTTTATCGCGCTCACGTCGACAACTGTCGGAGCATTGACTTCGGCGCAGCTACAAGGCCTGGGAAGTATCGAGATCACAGCCTTCACGTCCGTTCAAATCGGAGCGTTGACCACGACGCAGATGAGTTACTTTACAGCAAGCGAAACGACTTTCTTCACCAACAGCCAAATCCAGATCATGACTTCGGATCAGGTAAACGCCCTCTTCTTCCGCTAGGCCAGGCGCGGAACATCACACGTAATGCGATCGATTGGCGTGCAAAGTGGGCGGCGCTCGTCCAGCCAGCATGAGCCATCCAATCGTCGCATTACGGTTCTTTTAACCCTGACATCGTAGACAGGCTCAGCCACGCAATGTGCACGCAGTAAATGGAGAGTCTCATATCCGACCTCGCTCTCCACGATCCCGAACTTGCTTTAGACGGTTCCGAACTTGCTTTAGACGGTCATTGTGCCGACATCGGCACAGCCTCGCTCGACGACACGGCATCCTGGCTCGCAGCCCTGCTCGCAGCGTATGAGACACGTGCCGTTTCATCGCTTCAGGCAACCGCGATCCAAAGCCGTCTGAAACAGGTCGCATTCGAAGCCATCGTCACGGCGATCGAACAGGCCGCTCCCGTCCTGACCCGGCAAGCCGACATTCGACTCTACCAGGACTGGATCACCGCCGATGCCGGGGCGAGCCGCTATCTGTTCGCGGCGTGGTTCAATCTCGGCGTGGCCTTCACGCGGGAGGGTGACCGCAATCACGCCGCCGTCGCCTACAGCAATGCCCGCAGGTTGAAGCTGGATTTTCATCCAGCCGCCATCAATCTCGGCTTGGCACTTGAGGCGGTAGGTCAGACGGACGCGGCGTTGCTGACCTGGGAGGGCGCCCTCCAGACCGATGACGCACGCACCACGCTGCTCAATCACAAAGCTCGTCTGATGGAGGTGCTTGCCCGCCTGGACACCGCCGAAGCCGCCCTGCGCCAATCCCTCCTCACCAATCCCTCGCAGCCCGACGCCGTGCAGCACTGGCTGCATATTCGACAGAAGACTTGCAACTGGCCGGTTCTCGCGGCGGACATCCCGGGCCTGACGCCGGCGGACCTGCTGCATCAATCAGGCCCGCTCGGCGTGCTGGCGCTGACCGACGATGTCGGCGTGCAGCGCGAGGTGGCCGCCTCCTGGATTGCGCGCAAGATGCCGCCTGCGCCCAGCCGCCTCAGCCCGCCTGCAGGCTACGACCACGACCGCATCAGGATTGGCTACCTGTCCTCCGATTTCTGCCGCCATGCCATGAGCTTCCTGACCGCGGAATTGTTCGAGCGCCACGACCGCAGCCGGTTCGAGGTGTTCGGCTACTGCGCCACTCTGGAGGACGGCAGCGACATCCGTCGTCGCGTCGTTGGCGCATTCGACCATCACCGCATCGTCCGCGACCTTTCCGACGAGCAGGCCGCGCGGTTGATCCGCGACGACGAGATCGACATCCTTGTCGACCTCAACGGCCTGACCGCCCGGACCCGGCTTGCAGTGCTGCGGTGGCGGCCCGCCCCCATCCAGGCGACCTATCTCGGCTTCATCGGCCCGGTGCCGCTGCCGGAACTCGACTATTTGCTGTGCGACGATTTCGTCATCCCGCCCGCGCAGGCCGCCGCATACCGGCCGGCGCCGTTGCGCATCGCCGCAACCTACCAGGCCAACGACAGCAAGCGGGGGATCGGGCGCCAGCTATCGCGCCGAGACGCCGGCCTACCCGACGAGCGCTTCGTGCTTTGCTGCTTCTCCAACCATTATAAAATCACCGAGGCGGTGTTCGCCGCTTGGCTGGAGATCCTGCGCAAAGCCGACCGGGCGGTGCTCTGGCTCACCATGGATAACGCTTGGTCGCAGGCCAACCTGCACCGGATCGCCGAGCAGGCGGGCATTGCGCCGGAACGAATCCTGTTTGCGGAGCGCACCAGCCCGGATATCTATATGAGCCGGTTGAGCCTTGCCGACCTGTTCCTCGACACCTTTCCCTACAACGCCGGCACTGTTGCCAGTGACGCGATCCGTATGCAGTTGCCGTTGCTAACGCTTTCCGGCGCCTCGTTTGCCTCGCGGATGGCCGGCTCCCTGCTGAACGGCATGGGCGCCCACAAGGGCATCGCAACCAGCCTGCCCGAATACGTCGCGACAGCTGTCACACTTGCCACCGACGCCGACGCCTACGCCCGTTACAAGCAGTATTTCACCGTCGCTGCCTGGAACAATACGGCCGGCGACATCGCCCGGTTCACCGCCGAGTTCGAGGAAACGCTGGTGCGGTTGATGGCGAACCGGCCTGCCGCGGCATGACGCGGGATCACTGGGCCATCGCTCGAACTCCGGGACAGCAGAGGTAGCGAGTGTCCGTTACGGTTCAGTGCTTGCATCAAAGCCCGAAAGCCTGCTTTTCGAGCCTGGAAAGCGCGGTGGGGATCATGTCGGACGACGCATTGCCATGGATCGGATTGTTCGACCTGTTTCGGGTTGGGATCGGGCCATCCAGCTCGCACACGGTAGGGCCGATGATCGCGGCCGCCCGTTTCGTCGCGGAAATCCCCAAAGACGCTGTAGTAGGGACATTGAAGGTCGAGCTGTTCGGCTCGCTGGCGCTGACCGGGAAGGGACACGCGACCGATAGCGCCGTCATCCTGGGCCTGCTTGGGCAGCGGCCGGACCTCGTGGACCCGGATGCGGTGGCTGGTCTCGTGCAGCAGGTGACGACGAGAAAAATGCTGGACCTGCCCGGCGGCCATTCCGTCGCTTTCGACCCTGTGGTCGATATCGAATTCCTGAAGCGGCAGATGCTGCCCCGCCACCCGAACGCAATGCGCTGCACCGCAGGCGGCGACGGATGGCTGCTCTCGCGCACCTACTACTCGGTGGGTGGCGGTTTCGTCGTGACCGACGACGAGCCGGCCGGGTCGGCCGAACCGCGCTTGGTCCCGTATCCCTTCATGACCTCGCAGGAGCTTCTGGCGATGGCCGAGGGCGCCGGCCTGACGATCGCCGAACTGCAGCGGGTGAACGAGCGCCGCTTCCGCTCGGAGGCTGAGATTTCCGAGGGCATCGGCTATTTATGGGAGGTGATGCAGGCCTGCGTGCGGCGCGGACTGCGCGAGGGCGGCGAGTTGCCCGGAGGTCTCAGGGTTCGTCGGCGAGCGCCCGGCCTGAACGCCCGGCTGAAGGAGCGGCAAGGGTCGAACGAACATGACGTGCTGTACGGGATCGATTGGGTGAACCTGTTTGCCCTTGCCGTGAACGAGGAGAACGCGGCGGGCGGGCGGGTGGTGACTGCGCCGACCAACGGGGCGGCCGGGATCGTCCCCGCCGTGCTGCATTATTACGACCGCTTCGTCTCAGGGGCGACCCAGGAGGGCATCGAGACGTTCTTCCTGGCCGCCACCGCGGTCGGCGCGCTCATCAAGCGCAACGCCTCCATCTCCGGCGCCGAGGTCGGCTGCCAGGGTGAGGTCGGCTCAGCGTGCGCCATGGCAGCGGCGGGTCTGGCTGCGGCGCTGGGCGGCAGCAACGGCCAAGTCGAGAATGCCGCCGAGATCGGGCTCGAACACAATCTGGGGCTGACCTGCGACCCGATCGGCGGCTTGGTACAAATCCCATGCATCGAGCGGAATGCCCTGGCGTCGGTGAAGGCCATCAACGCGGCCCGCTTGGCGCTGCATGGCGACGGCTCGCATTTCGTCAGCCTCGACCAGGTCATCCGCACCATGCGCGACACCGGCAGAGACATGCTTGCCAAATACAAGGAGACTTCGGAGGGCGGACTTGCCGTCAACGCCATCGAGTGCTGACGATGCCATGGGCAGATGGGCTGCACACGGACGTTTCCGGGATGGAGCGGTTCGCCCGCTCGTAAGTCGCAGCCGTTGCAGGGGAAACTCGTCAGATCGCCGAAATGGCTTCTCGGGTTTCCGCGGCTTGCGTCGTGATCGCCTCCTGCAGGCAGCGCCAAAGGTCGGTGGCGGCCTGTTCCCAGGCTGCCGGGTCGATGTCGGATTGGTCGATGATCTCGTGAAACCGCTTGTGCGCCCAGCCGAAGGCAGTCTCGTGCAGTCCGTTGCTGTCGAAATAGCGGCCGATGGAGCACGCATGTGGGTTGCGGACATCGTCCGACCAGCTGAACTTCAACGGTTGATTCTGCAGGGCGCGGCAGGCCTCGACGATGCTTAAATGGGCCGCATACGCGCCGAGCAGGCTGCATGGCTCACGCGAGGCCGGAGCCGCCTTGCGTCCGTCCAGCCATTCCATCAGGGCCGCTTCCGGCATCGGGCGTGCGATGGCGTAGCCCTGTGCGCCTTCCACCCCCAGAACACCAAGGGCGTGCATGATTTCGGCGGTCTCTACCCCTTCGACGATCAACGGCTTGTGCAGCCCGCGGGCGAGCGAAAGCATTGCCGAGACGAAATGCAGGCCTTCCGGCGCGCGTTGCAACTCACGCACAAACGCCTGGTCCAGCTTGATCTTGTCAACCGACAGCTCCCGCAGCCGGTTTAGCGAGGAGTAGCCGCTGCCGACGTCGTCGAGTGCGATGCCGATGCCGGCGGTTCGTAGTTCCTGAAACAATTCGCGTGCGGCGCATGGATTTGGGAACTCGGCATCCTCCAGGACTTCCAGCGTGATGCGGTCCGCGTCCATCCGGTGCAGTGAGAGCGCTTCCAGCAGCGTGTCGAGGAAACCGCGGCGGAGCATTACGCTCGGGCTGACGTTGAACGACATGAGCAGCCCGGGATAGGTGCGATCGCAGGCCGCAAGCGTCGCAAGGCCATTCGGCAACGAGGCAAACAGGAGATCCCTCAGGGCGTCGGTGCTCAGGCAGAGCAGGAACATGGCAGGCTGGATGAGATTCGAGCCGTTCACGAGCCGCGCCAGCGTTTCGACGCCAAGCACCTTGCCGGAGCGCAGGCTGATGATCGGTTGATAGTGGTTGACCACCTGCCCCCTGGCCAGCAGCAAGGCATAACGCGCAGGATCTGACACGGAAAGCCTCCAAGCCGCCGAACGTGGCGATGATCCCGCGAACACATTGCAAATAACTTAAGAATGGCCCCGCCGCTTGCCTTTGCTAATTCACAGACCCAGGCCAGATACTGTTTAGGCATTTAATTCCAGCAGTCTCGCAACAGGCGCCGGGCAAGAGGGTTGATTTTGAGCAGCAAAACCATGGGCCAACCGAAGCCGACGGCAGCCGGCAGCGACCTCGCGCGCGCCGGACGCCATGACGGCTTGGCGATCACGCTGCACTGGCTGACCGCCCTGCTGGTCGTGACGCAGTTCGCACTGGCGCAAGTCTGGGGCTTTCTGCCGCGCGGTGGCGACACGCGCCATACCCTGCAATCGCTGCATGTCTCGTTCGGCGTTACGTTGGCCGTCGTGGTGCTGGTGCGGCTGGTCTGGCGCAGTGGGTTCTCGCGCCGCCTGCCCCCTGCCGATACGGGGCCGGTCAAATGGGTGGCGCGCGTCGTGCACTACGGGCTGTATGCCCTGCTCATCGCGATGGTCCTGACCGGGCTCGGCAAGGCCTGGAATCACGCCCATGCCGCCGGCGTGTTCGGATTGTTCTCGGTGCCGGCGCTGTTTGTGGTGGACCCATCCTGGCGGCCGGCCGTCGCCACGGTCCATCTCTGGGGCGCATGGGCAATCGTCTTGCTGGCCGGGCTGCACGCTGCGGCGGCACTGTTCCACCATTATGTCCTGCGTGACGGCGTGCTGCGGCGCATGTTGCCTGGCCGCGACGCCACGGCGGTGCGATAAGCGAACGACAGTTCATAAGTCGAAATCACCGGAGCCTTCTCCAAAGCCGCCGCGTTAAGCCTATGATTGCACCAGGAGCAACATGATGGCTGCCGGACAGACCCTGCATGACGCCTTCCACGAGGCTTTGAGGGACGTTGACTGCGCCGAGCAGCAGTCGGTGCGGGCGCTGCGGAAATCGGCCAAGGCCGCCTGATGGTTGTGGCGCGGCCGACTGAGCGGCCGGCAACGGCTGTGCCGGCCATCCAGGCGAGCCGGCCGCAGAAGCTTGCCCGCGTAACGCTTGCCGCGGCGTTGATTGGCCTCGGCGGATGGACGTTGCACAGCTACCTCCCGGCGCTCGCCTGGGCCGGCGTGCTGGCCATTGCCACATGGCCGCTCTACCAGCGTGTGCAACGGCGTTGGCCGCCAAGACGCCGGAACGTGCTCGTTCCGGCCCTGTTCACCGCGGCGGTCGCCCTGCTGTTCATCGGTCCGATGGCTCTGGTGGTCGCCCAACTCAGCAACGAGGCGCATAACGCGGCGGTTTGGGTGCATCAGGCGCGTACCAGCGGCATTCCAGTGCCGGACTGGCTGAAGCGCGTGCCGTTTGCCAGCGAGCAGGCCACTGGTTGGTGGAAGGCCAACCTGGCCGATCCACACGCCTCGGCCGATCTGCTTGAGCGGATGGATCGTGGCCGGCTGGTTACCGTAAGCCAGCGGCTTGGTACGGTCGTGCTGCACCGTGCGGTGGTGTTCGGGTTTACGCTGCTGACGCTGTTCTTCCTGTTCCGCGATGGCAGCGATCTGACCAAGCAGATGCTTGCGGTCAGCCGGCGGGCGTTCGGTTCCAGCGGCGAGCGGATCGGACGGCAGATCGTCGCCTCGGTGCGCGGCACGGTGGACGGGCTGGTGCTGGTCGGCCTTGGGGAGGGCATCCTGCTCGGCATTGCCTATGGCATCGCCGGCGTGCCGCATTCGGCTTTGCTGGGTGCGTTATCGGCGATCGCGGCGATGGTGCCGTTCGGCGCGCCTCTGGTGTTTGGCGTGGCTGCCCTATTGCTGTTCGTAAAGGGCGCCACTACGGCGGCGGTCGCGCTGCTCGTCTTCGGGTTGGCGGTGACCTTCATCGCCGACCACGCGATCCGGCCGGTGCTGATCGGCGGGGCCACGCGCCTGCCGTTCCTGTGGGTGCTGCTGGGCATTCTCGGCGGTGTCGAAACTTGGGGCCTGCTCGGCCTGTTTCTCGGACCCGCCATCATGGCGGCCCTCATCCTGCTTTGGCGCGAATGGACCGAGGGCACGACCGCCTAAGCCGACTATTTCAAAGGATCGTGCCCCCAGTTCATCAGCGACCTGCGCCAGCGCGTGTCGGTCACGTCGCCGTGCGGTCGCTGCTTGAGGTGGCGATGCACGTAGCCGACGACCTTGCGCATCATCCTGTAGTCCTCGTCGCCAAGCGCCGCCGCCGGCTTGGCTTTCAGGTCGAGGATGTGCCGGCCCATCTCGTGTCCGACCGACTCGCCGTCACCCTCCTGGGTGACCTTGTTGCCCTCGGGCGTCATGCCGACGGCCTTGCTGTCGTCGCTGTCGAGCCATTTCCGCAATGCGGCCGGCGTCATGTTGACGACATGCTTGAACTCGCGCGCCGTCTCGGCCTGTTCGTCCTGGGTCATCTGCGTTTCAACCATTGCCGCGCAACGCCTGCTCGAGGGCGGCCTTGTTCATCCGGCTGCGGCCCTTGATGCCCTTGCGCGCCGCTTGGGCTAGCAGATCCGCCCGGCTGGCGCCGTTCCCGCCCGCCGCGTGTCCGGTCGCGCGATGCGGCGCGGTCTTTTGGGCGACATCGCCGGGTTGCGCCGAGAACTGCTTGCCCTTTGCGGTGTCGGCCCGCTTCTTGGCCGTGGTCCGCTGGTACTCGTCCTTGGTCAGCGCCGCGCGGGCCTCCTTGGGCAAATAGCGCTCGCCGCTGTCCTTGCTCTTGGCGCCGGACTTGGTGCCCCAATCCTCCTTGCCCCACTCGACGAGGTGATTGTCCGCCGTCTTCTTGCCTTTGTAGCCGCCACCCTCGGACTTGTATTCCTGCACGGCCATCTGCGCCTTGCGCGCCGACCATTGCCCGGACTTGCCGCCCTTGTCGCCTTGGGTGACCTCTTGCTTGACCTTGTCCCACAATTTGGGGTCGGATTTCTCCGCAGTTGTTGCCATGACCTGCTCTCCTTCGCCGGCTGCAACGCCGCAACCGCCGCTGCGGTTCAAGCCACCTCGGACCCGTTAAAGCTTGAGGCCGTGCAGCAGCAATGCGACGCTCGCCTGACACCATCGCTCGCGTGCCGCCGGACTCAGCGGCAGTCCCAGGCCCATGGCGCGGCGCTGCGGCCCTGACACGACCATGTGCTGCAGTTGCTCCGCGGCGAAAGCCGCTTCCTCCGCGGTAAGCTGTGGGACATGGGTCAGCAGCAGCGCCGCAATCCTGGCGATTCCGACATGCGTGCCGCCCTGGCGCAACGCCGCAGCCATCTCGGGAAACCGCATGACTTCGCCGGTAACCAAAGCGTGCAGCGCCAGCGCGGTTGGCATGAGCGCCACGTCCAGCATCTTGCGGGCGGCGGCCTGCAGCGCCGCCTCCAGCGTTGCAGCCGACTCCACGGAGGCGTCGAAGCCGGTAAGCCAAGTGCCGACCAGCACCCGCACCACCGCAAGGAACACCGCGCCCTTACCCTCGAAGCGGGCGTAGAACGTGCGCTTCGAGACGCCCGAGGCTGCGGCGATCGCCTCGACGCTGGTTGCGGCATAGCCATCGCGCAGGAACAACGTCGAGGCTTCGGTTATGATGCGCTCACCCAGCAGGGCGGCGTCGGCCGCGCGTGGCCGGCCGCCGGTGCCAGCCACGTGTCAGTAGCCGCCATAGTCATGGTAATGTGAGTGGTGATAGTGCGGCCCATAGAGCGGCTCGATGACGCAGCCGGACAGCGCGACGGCTGCGGCGACGAAGACCATAGCCCGCAGCGATGCCCGCCAACCGGAAGACGCAGTTCTTTGCATGATCAATTTCCTTTCGCCGCAAGATGACCTCGCCGCAGAAGAATGCAACGCATTCGTGGCGTTGCGTTCAAGCGCGTTTGCGTGAGGCGCTTGGCCGGTGGAAAGTTGCTTGGCCGCCGCCGCGTCCTTCCGTGCCTGGTACGAGACGCAGCATGGGGCGCTGCTGTGCTTGGGAGAAATGTGCATGAAGGCCTGCCGATAATGGCAAGGCACATGCGGAACGTCGCCACCTGTCGGGCGTATTCTCGTCGCCGCCCGGCAAAAGGGTCGAACATATGTCCGCTAGAGGTCGCGACGATTGATTAGACAAGAGATCGAAGCGACCTCGATCAATCAATCGCCGGACTGATACTTGTGCTTAGCGTCGCTTTGAAAGGCAGCAGATGAAAGTCACATTGAAGCCACTGGCCAACCAGGTCGTCGTCATCACCGGCGCGACATCGGGCATCGGCCTGGCCACCGCGCGTAGCGCTGCAACGCAAGGCGCGCGCCTGGTGCTCGCCGCCCGCAGCGAGGCGGCGCTTGGCCAGCTCGTGCAGGAGATCACCGTCGCCGGCGGCAAGGCGATTTCGGTTGTCGCCGACGTGGCCAAGGAGGCGGACAGCACCGCCATCGCCGCGGCGGCGCAGCAGGCATTCGGCGGCTTCGACACCTGGATCAACAACGCCGGCACCGGCATGTATGGGCGCGTCGACAGCGTCTCCATCGAAGACATGCGCAAGCTGTTCGAGGTCAATTTCTGGGGCGTCGTCTACGGGTCGCGGGAAGCCGCGCGCCACCTGAAGCAATCGGGCGGAGGCGCCATCATCAACCTTGGCAGCGAGGTGTCCGAACGATCGGTGCCGCTGCAGGGGATTTACGCCGCGTCGAAGCACGCTATCAAGGGCTTCACCGAGGCGCTGCGCATGGAACTGGAGGAAGAAGGTGCGCCGATCTCGGTCACCCTGGTAAAGCCCGCCCAGATCAACACGCCCTTCACCATCAACGCCAAGAACTATCTCTCGTCCGAGCCGGTCCACGTGCCGAAGGTATACGCCGCCGAGGTGGTCGCCTCGGCCATCCTGCAATCGGCGGTGAAGCCGGTCCGTGAGGTCTATGCCGGCGGCGGCGGGCGGCTGGTGGCGGCCATAGGCCATTTCGCGCCGGGGCTGACCGACCTCATCATGGAGAAGATGCTGATCCCCGGCACGCCTTCGGGCAACGCGCCCCGCCGCGCCCGCGACAAGAGCGGCCTGGACGTTCCAACCGAGAGCCTGACGGTCATGGGCAACTATCCGGGCAAGGTCGCCCAAACCAGCTTCTACACGCAAGCCGCACTGCATCCGGTCATCGCCGGCGCCGTTGCCGTCGGACTCGGCATGATGGTCTACAGGCTGTTCGCTGGCGGCAACACGCATCGTCCGATCAAGATGGAAGGCAGCCGCGGCGGCCGCACCGAGAAGGCGCTGCACATCCGCCTTGAGGCGCGTCGCGGCAAGAAGCGGGAAGTGGCGGCGTTGCTGGACGGCATTCGCCGCGATGTGGAGCGGGAGTCTGGCACCGGCCCCTGGTTCGCCGTCCGGCTCAGCAGGCGCGTGTTCGGCATTTTCGAGCGCTTTCCCAACGAGGCTGGACGCAACGCCCACCTGACCGGCCGCGGGGCCGCGCGCCTGATGGCCCGCTCGAACGCGCTGCTCGCCAAGCCTGCCGTCGTCAGCAAGCTCGACATCATCGGGAGGAAGGCAACCTAGCTTGCTCACGCTGGCTTGGTTCGATGCTGAGCCAACGATCGGGCGCGACGGAGGAAGAGTTCACGGGATGCTCCGGTGATTGGAGCCCGCTGCAACAAGCCCGATCGCTCGGGCGTTTCGGGCGTTTCAAGGCCGGTCATGGGCAATTCAGGGAAGCCTCGACACCCGCCGCTTTTTCGTTTGTGTTCGAAGCGGTAACGTTCGTATCCTGCCGGCAGCGGCCATGCCGCACGACTCGTCGCCGTTGGATACAACAAGGGAGGCAATGAAAATGGTCAGAAAACTGACGCTGGCGTCTTGCGGACTGCTGCTGTCGTTGGCGACTTCCATGAGTGCCGAGGCCAAGACGTTCTACTGGATTTCGCACGGCTCGCCCGCCGATCCGGTCTGGACCTACTTCCTGGCCGGCGCGAAGCAATGGGCCAAGGACACCGGGAACACCGTCAACACGTCGTTCCACAACGGCGACGTGGCGGCGCAGCAGGAGGCCGAGCGCGCCGCCATCGCCGCCCACGCCGCCGGCATCGTCACCAGCAGCCCCGATCCCGGCAGCCTGGTCGAGATCGCCAAGGAGGCCAATGCCGCCAACATCCCGATCATCAACTTCAATACGCCCGATCCCAAGGCCAGCTTCAACGCCTATGTCGGCGGCGACAACGTCGTGTTCGGCCGGCGCTGGGCGCAATACCTGGTCGACCATCACCTCGTGAAGGCCGGCGACTTCGTCTGGATGCCGGTCGAGGTGCCCGGCGCGACTTATGGCGTGCAGGAGGAGCAGGGCGTGGCCAGCGTGCTGAAGCCGCTCGGCATCACCTGGGAGGTGACCGACACCACGCTCGACCAGGCAGAAATCATCAGCCGGATGTCCGACTACCTGACCGCCAACCATACGAAGATCAAGGCGATCATCGGCCTGGGCGATCTGGTCCAGGGCAGCATCAAGCGGGTGTTCGATCAGGTCGGCATCAAGCCGGGCGCAATTCCAGTGATCGGCTGGGGCGACTCGCTCGACACCACGCAGGAGGTGCTGAACGGCTACGTCGTGGCGGCCCAGTGGCAGGACCCGCAGGCGACCAGCTACGTGGCGCTGTCGCTCGCGGCGATGGCTTCCAGCGGCATACCGCCCGGCTTCAACATCATCACCGGCGCGCTCTACGACAAGACCAACGCCGAGACGTACGACAAGCTGCTGTCCGCGAAGTAGCCGACGACGACATTCGCGGCATCGAAGCCGCGAATGCCTTCTTGTCCCGATCAGAAGGATTGCTGACCGCACGTGGAAAATCGCTCACCCATCCAGCGCCTCGTGGCCATGCCGGAGTTTGGCCCGCTGGTTCTGCTGGTCGTCGAGATCGTCGTATTCTGGGGATTCAACAGCGACTTTCTGTCCCCCCTCAACATCAGCAACACGCTGGCGTTCACGGTCGAGCTTGGCCTCATCGCCCTGGCCATGACGCTGCTGATGACATCCGGCGAGTTCGACCTTTCAGTCGGTTCGCTGTTCGGCTTCTCCCCGGTGCTGATGTGGACGCTGGACAACAGCGGCGCCTTGTCGCTGGGGGCGGCCTTCGTGGTCGCCCTGGCCACCGCCGCGCTGATCGGGCTGGTCAACGGCTGGTTCGTGACGAAGCTGAAAATCCCGTCGTTCCTGGTGACGCTGGGGATGCTGCTCGTGGTGCGCGGGACCGCATTGTTCGTCACCAACGGCTTCCCGCAACGCACCTGGAGCGCCGGCCACGATTGGTTGGCGCAGGTGCTGGCGGGCGAGTTCTTCATCGGCACGTTCCGCATCTACATGTCGCTGTTCTGGTTCGTCGGCGCGGCGCTTCTGCTGGGATACGTGCTGACGCAAACGAAGGTGGGCAACTGGATCCAGGCTGCCGGAGGTAACGCCAGCGCCGCCCGGGCGCGTGGCGTGAACGTCGACCGCACCAGGATCGGGCTGTTCGTGCTCTCCGCCGTGATGGCCGCCTTCGCCGGCATCATCAGCTCGATCCGCACATCCGCCGCCAACCCGAACAGCGGCACCGGCTACGAGCTTGAGGTGATCGCGATGGTGGTCATCGGCGGCACCGCGCTGACCGGCGGGCGCGGCACCATCATCGGCACGGTGATCGGCGTGCTCATCCTGCGGGTGATGCGCAACGGCATCGTGCTGGTCGGCGTGCCTGGCCTCGCCTACAACATCTTCATCGGGGCGATCATCCTGGGGATGATGGCGCTGCATTCCTGGCTCGAGCGCCGGCACAACGCGGGGACGTAGGCAATGGCCGAACCATTGATCCGCATGGTAAACGTCAGCAAGTCCTACGGACGGATACAGGCGCTGGCGGACGCGACGTTCAGCGTGGGCGAGGGCGAGATCGTCGGCCTGCTCGGCGACAACGGCGCCGGGAAATCGACGCTCATCAAGGTGCTGTCGGGCGCCGTGCCGTTGACCAGCGGCGACATCTTCGTGCGCGGCCGGAAGGTTCAGATCAGGAGCACCACAGACGCCATCGCGCTGGGGATCGAGACGATCTACCAGGACTCCGCATTGGTCACGCAGCTATCCATTGCCCGGAACCTGTTCCTGGGCCGCGAGCCGCTCAAGGGGCCGCGCTTCCTGAACCGCATGGACCACGCAGCCATGGAATCGGTGGCGCGCGACCTGCTGAAGCAGGTCGGCATCAGCAAGGACATCCCGCCCGGCACGGCCATCGGCGCGTTGTCGGGCGGCGAGCGGCAGGCGGTCGCCATCGCGCGCGCCATGCACTTCGACAGCGACCTCATCATCCTCGACGAGCCGACCAACAACCTTGGCGTGGCCGAGACGCAGGGCGTGCTGCGCTTCGTGCGTGGCGCCCGCGACTCCGGGCATTCCTGCATCTTCATCGCGCACAACATCCACCATGTGTTCCAGGTGGTGGATCGCATCGTCGTGATGCGTCGCGGGCGGGTGGTGGCCGAGAACATCGATCCCAGGCACAGCAGCGTCGAGGCCGTCGAGCGGGTCATCACCGGGATGCCGGACGACCTCGGGTTGGATTAAGGTTACTCGAACAGCTTCAGGTCCACCGCGTCGCCCATGGCACGATAGCCGGCATCGTTTGGATGCAGGTGGTCGCCGGCGTCGAAGTCCGCCCTGATGTGATTGGGATGTTCGGGGTCGCGCACCGCCGCGTCGAAATCGATGACGGCATCGAACCCGCCACCGGCCCGAATCCAGTTGTTCACCGCCTCACGCTTGGCCTCGCCGTCCGGCGAGTAGTAGCCGTGGAACACGGTGCCCTCGAACGGCGTCAGCGTGGCGCCGTAGATCTTGGCGCCACGGTCATGCACGCGCGTGACGATCTGCTTCATGCCGGCGATGATCTGATCGGCCGAGACCGCCTGTTCGGGCAGGCCGGCACTCGTGGGATGGCCGATGTCGTTGATGCCCTCCATCAGCACGACCCAGTGCAAAGCGGGCACGGACAGCACGTCGCGGTCCAGCCGGGCGAGCGCGCTGGGGCCGAACAGCTCCTCCGGATGGTCATGCAGGATACGGTTGCCGCTGACGCCGGCGTTGACCACGCCCACCGGGACGGCATTCGGGCGGGCTGCCAGCCGTTCTGCCAGGCGGTCGGGCCAGCGATGGTTGGCATCCATCTGCGAGTGGTAGCCATCGGTGATTGAGTCGCCAAGCGTCACCAACGTCTCAGCTTGGTTGGCCGCGTCGACGTCCACCTCATTGAGGAAGTAGCGGGAAGTGGTGGTCTTCGGCGACGGCAGGGTGACGGCAGCGGTAGCGTCGCCGTCCGCCATGAAGGTGGTGGCGACCGCGTCGAAATGGACCACCGCAGGGCCGGTCCAGCGCGGCACGAACAGGCTGATCGCCAACGTCGAGAGTGGCGCCAAGTCCATGTCGAGGGGGTCCGAAAGCACCGCCGCCCCCGGCGCCACGGTAACTCCGCCCGTGCCGCCGAATGTCAGCGCCTGGTCGCTGGCCGGGTCGATGCTGCCTGACGCCGTGCCGGGCTTTGCCGCGTGCGCGGAGCCGATGACCAGCGGGAACTGGCCGGTTTCGTTGGAGAACCGTACCCGCATCTGCTTGCCGCCGGCACTGATCCGCACGAACTGGCGCAGCGTCTGATAGTTGATTTCCTGCCCGACCGGAAAGACAACGCTGGCGCCCCAACTCGCCACCCAGCCATCCGCTCGCGCCGCCGGTGTGCCGGCGAGCAACCCCGCAGCCAGCACCGTCCAAACCAATGTCTGCCGCCGTGCCATGGTGTCCTCCCGTTTCCACGATGCTAACCAGCCAGCGAGGGCAACTCCAACCTTGTGCCGCTCACGATCCCGTTAGTGTCCGCTGAAAAGAACTCAGGTCAGCCTGTCCACTGAAGAATGTATAGGCCGGCGTTGTAGTCGGTTACGTACATCATCCCGTCCTTCTGGACATTGACGTCGCAGGTGTGGATGACACGGTGCCGGTCGGGCCGCGTGTCCATCCACTGCTCCGGTTCACTGGGCACGAAATAGCCGATCTCTTGCGGCTGGAACTGGTTACGGACGTCAAACACCCGCACACCGGCGTTTTGATAGGTCGCAAAGATAATCTCGGAACTCTGGAAGCAGCCGGGTCGGTTCTCGTGCAGGTTATGTGGTCCAAAATGGCCGCCTTTTGCAACGTAATCCTGATCGCAGGGCGTTGGGAAAGTCGCGATGGTGACCGGGTTCTGCGGCGCGCGGATATCGACCACCCAGGTGTATTTCATCGGCTCCTGGTCGATGTCGAGCACCGCCTCGTCGGCCACGATGCACAGCCCGCGATCGACCAACGGCAAGGCGCTGTGCGTGCCGCCGGCGAACGGCGGCGACCAGTTGGTGTGTGAGATCAACTTCGGCGCGGTCTTGTCAGAAATGTCGAGCAGGGTGAGGCCGCCGTCGCGCCACGAGGCATACGCGACATCGCCCGCTACCACTGCGTGGTGGAGAGCCACGCGGCCAGGCATCGTCATCGTCTCGCCCCCTGCCGCCCACATGCCGGGCAACGCCCAACGGCCCACCTCACGCGGCTTGGCCGGATTTTCCATGTCGATCACGATGAGGACATGGTCGGTGTAGCCGTCGAGCAAGGCCGAGGCATAGGCGTAGCGGTCGCCCACCCACCAGATGCGGTGCAATCCAAGGCCCTCGACCTCCATGAAGCCGATGGCGCGCGGATGCGCCGGATCGGAGATGTCGTAGACCCGCATACCCGCTGAGAAGTCTTCGCCGCGCTTGCCGAACTTGCTTGAGTGCACGCCTTCGATCGAATGGCCGTAGTACTCGGTTTCCTTCACGTAGACGGAGTAGAAATTAAACTCCTCGACCACAAGCAGAAGGTCGTTCGCAGTCTGGATATGCACCGACCAAGACCTGTCATGGGTTGGCAGAAAGTTGACCGGAGCCGGATTGCGGGGATCACGCACATCGATGACGCTGACGCCGCCACTGAATACATGGCTGACGAACGCATGGCCTTTGTGGATCATGCATTGGATGCCGTCAGCCCTGCCAGCCTGGTTGGTGCGCCCGACGAACTCGATATTCTTGGCCGCGTCGAAAACTTTGCTCATCTTTCTGCTCCTGTTGCAGTTCTCGCGGCGGCCTTCAAGCACGCCTGTCAAAAACCAGGTTTTGACTCAGGGACGCGTTGTAGGTGTCGAGGTAGCGGTCCTTCGCCAAAGGCAGATGCCCCTGCACCAGCGTCACGAGACCGGCGCGGTCACATTGCCGGCAGGCTTCGATCATGGCCCAGTGCTCGCTGCAGACCTTGGCCAGGAAAGCCGGGTCCATGTACGGATGGAACCGGACGATCAATGCCCGCACCGCACATAGCTCGATCATCTCGGTAAGCACAGGATTGCTCTGCTGAGCGTAGAGATGCCGGTGGAACCGATTGTTATGGTCAAAGATCCGACGTAGATCCTTGTCGGCGACCGCTCTCTCGTGCTCCTGCTGGATGGCGATCAGTTGTGCCAGCGCGTCAGGCTGCAACGGCAGCGCGATCGCGTTTGCCGCCGCCGTTTCGAGCAGCATCCGCACCGAGTAGATCTGCTCGACCTGCTCGGGTTTGAGGTCGCGGACCGAGGCGCCCTTGTTGCGCTGGCGGTCGACAAGCCCTGCCTGTTCGAGGGCGAGCAACGCCTCTCGCACCGCCGCCCGATGCGACCGGAAGCGAAGCACGAGGTCGGCCTCCACAAGACGTTCGCGAGGGTTTAGCCGGCCGAAAACAATGTCGTCCCGCAGGGTATCCAGGATTTCCTGCCCAGACGAGGACAGCGACGAATCCGGCTCCTCCGTCACCCGGCAAACCCGGCGAGCAACTGCTTCGATGCCGCCGTCATCAACCGCAGGTCGGAGCCGGTGACAAACAGGCGGTAACCTTCGGCGTGCATTTGTTTGGCGTACACCGTCGTCTCGCAGGCAAGGCCCGCCACTATTCCGGCCCTCACGGCGCTTTGCGCGACGCGGCCGAGCGCTGCGAGCACGATGTCGTCGTCGGTATCCATGCGCGGCGTCCGGCCGAGGCTCGACGCGATGTCGTTGGGGCCCGCGAACAAGCCGTCGAGTCCCGGCACACTTGCGATGTCGTCGAGTGCGTCCAACCCGCCCGGCGTCTCGATCATGGCAAAGGCCAGAACCTGATGGTTTGCCTTGGCCACATAATCGTCGCCAAACAGCAGCCGCGCCCGGACCGGCCCGATGCTGCGCGACCCGAGCGGCGGGTAGCGGCAGGCGGACACCAAGGTCTGCGCCTCAGCGGCTGAACTCACCATCGGGCATATGATGCCGCTTGCGCCGGCATCGAGCAGCCGGCCGATCAACGCCGGGTCCAACGCCGGAGGACGCACCAGCACGGTCTCGCCGAGATTGGTGATGACTTGCAACAGGGCCACCATTTCGTCGAAGCCGGTCATGCTGTGCTGCATGTCTGCCACGAGGCAGTCCCAGCCCAAGCGCGCGATCATCTCACCAGACAAAGGTGAGGCGCTATGCAACCAAGTTGTCCGGATCCCGCGCCCGGCCGGGCTACTCAGATCTCTGAGGTTTTGCAACAGCATGGTAGTTGTCTCCCCCATGGAGCGATATGACCGATCATAGGCATTGTCAAATTATTTTGTTTGACAGTTTTGAACAGCATGATAGTTTTGAGCCAACGCCCCGCAAAGACGAGGTGCGGCTAACGTTGATCGGGGAGAGGTATGCGGGGCATTGGCGAGCAAGACCGCGAAGCCGCAGCCGCCATGTCCAGCAACCCGACATCCGGCGCCGTCGCCTGCCGTCTCATCGGTGCGGGAAAGCAGTTCGGCGGCATCTGGGCCTGCCGCAACGTCGATCTTGAAGTCCAGGCGGGTGAGGTTCATGCCTTGATGGGCGAGAACGGCGCCGGCAAAAGCACTCTGATGAAGATGCTGCACGGCGTCCATCTTCCCGACGAGGGCCAAGTGGAAGTCTTTGGGCAGGTCGTGACGTTGACATCGCCGCGGGTTGCCGAAACAGCGGGCATTGCAATGGTGCCGCAGGAACTCGACCTTTTCCCGGATCTCTCGATCGTCGAGAATCTGTTCGTGGGGCGAAGGCGGCCCCGCACCCGCCTGGGGACTTTCGACTGGCCGGCGATGCGCCGCGCCGCGACGGCGGCCTTTGCACGGCTGGATGTCGACATCGATGTCGATGCGGCGGTGCGGTCGCTGTCCGGCGCGAATGCGCAAATGGTGGAGATCGCCCGCGCGCTCATGCATGACGCGCGCATCGTTATCATGGACGAGCCCACCGCGGCCCTTACGGAGCGCGAGGCGCAACGCCTGTTTGGCATTGTGGGAGAGCTGACCCGACGCGGGGTCGCAATCATCTACATCTCGCATCGCCTCGACGAGGTCTTCCAGGTCGCTGACCGCATCACCGTGCTGCGCGACGGGGAGCGCATCCATTCCGGTCTTGCCAGCGGCCTGGACATGACGCGGCTCATCCAGATGATGGTCGGCCGCCCGCTCAGCAAACTGTTCCACCGCACGCGGCACCCGGCCGGCGACGTCATGCTGGAACTGCGCGGATTGGGGCGCAAAGGCACGTTCCGCAACATCTCCTTCACGCTGCGGCGCGGCGAAATCCTTGGCATGTCGGGATTGATCGGGGCAGGCCGCTCCGAGGTGGCACAGGCAATCTTCGGTGTCGCACCCGCCACCGAAGGGCAAATCCTGATCGCGGGGCGGCCGGTTGCAATCTCCACATCGCGGGAGGGTATTGGGCACGGCATCATCTATGTGCCGGAAGAACGACGCTCGCAGGGATTGGTTCTGGAATACGGCGTCGACTGGAACATGTCGTTCAGCAGCCTGAGCCGGATATCGCGGGCCGGCTTCGTGTCCCGCAGGCAAGAGCGGGAGATTGCCGAGCGATTCCGTGGCTTGTTCTCGATCCGCTGCAGCAGCGTAAGCGCGCCCGTCGGATCGTTGTCGGGTGGCAACCAGCAGAAGGTGCTGTTGGCCAAGGCATTGGTCGTGGAACCCGACATCATCCTGCTCGACGAGCCAACGCGCGGCGTGGATGTCGGCGCCAAGGCCGAAATCTACCGCATCATCGACGATCTGGCAGCGGCAGGCAAAGCCGTCCTGGTGGTGTCGTCCGAAATGAACGAGTTGCTGTCGATGGCGGACCGTATCCTGGTGATGCATCGCGGACGGCTGACCGGCGTCTTCGAAGGCCCCGATTTTCCCGTGGACGCCATCGGTGCGGCGGCGGCCGGCATCCTGGCCGAACAGGGCGAGGACGCCGCCCTGCATCCCGGGTCGGTGTCGTGAGAAGTTGGCTTAACCGCGCCATCAAGCGGTCCGAAGCGCCGCCCCTGGCGTTCCTGGTAATCATGGCGGTCCTGCTCGGCCTGACCACATCCGGCTTCCTGGCGGGGGCCAACCTGCTCAGCATCGTTAGCCAGGTTGCAGTGGTGGGTATCGTGTCGCTTGCCCTCAACCAGGTCATCCTGTCCGGCGAGATCGATGTCTCGGTCGGCTCCTTGTTGGCGGCCTGCGCCTTCACCTACGCCTCCGTCGCACATGCGACCGCAGGCGTCATCCTGCCGCTGCTGGCCTCGCTGGCAGTGGGTGGATGCATCGGGCTTCTCAACGGCGCCATCGTAACGGTCGGCCGCGTACCCTCGATCATTGCAACCCTTGGAATGCTTCTGGGCTTGCGGGGCGTGGTGCTGCTGATCGGCGCCAATGGCATTCTGCTGGTGCCCGAGCACGCGCGTCTACTCGGCCTCGGCGCTATCGCTGGCGTGCCGGCCCCGATCGTGTTCCTCGTGCTCTCCTTTGCGATGTTCGACATCGTCAACCGCCACACCGAATGGGGGCGTGACATTCTCGCCGTGGGCAGCAATCGACGCGCCGCGGATGCGGTCGGGTTGAGGGCGGGCTTCGTCAAGTTCCGCTGCTTCATTGCGACCGGCATCGGTTGCGGTCTCGCCGGCGGCATCTTCGCGGGGCAGATCGGCGAGATCCAGGCGACCGCCGCGACCGGCTTCGAGCTTCAGGCGATTGCTGCCGTGGTGTTGGGAGGCACCAGCATCACGGGCGGCCGGGGCTCCACGCTCGCTCCGCTCATCGGCGCCCTGCTGGTGGGCGTAATCCTGAACGCCCTGACACTCAACAGCGTGCCGGGAACCTTCGAGCAATTGGTTCTGGGCACGTTGATCCTGGCAGCCATTTCGATCGACGCGTTGCGGTTCCGTGCCTTGAGGAGGGCGTCATGACCCTGTCGATGGCGCAGCCGCTCGTTCCAGCCAAACGCCCGAGACGCCGGGTGGCGTTCACCCGCACGCTCGCATTGTTCCTGTTGCTGGTGGTCGAGCTGGCCGTGTTCAACGTACTGATTCCCGGCTACATGAGCTTGGGTAGCCTGCTCGACACCTCCAGGACGTTTGTAGAAACCGGCATCCTCGCCCTGGGCATGACTTTCGTCATCATCTCCGGCGGCATCGACTTGTCCGTGGCCTCGTTGCTGGCGTTGGTGTCGGTGGTCATGGGCCTGAGCTTCCAGGCGGGGCTGCCGTTGCCTGCCGCGATGCTGCTCGGCCTGTTGACCGGCATTGCCGGCGGCCTCGTCAACGGCGCGGCGGTCGCCTATCTCGGTTTGCACCCGTTCGTGGTTACGCTGGCGACGATGGCGATCTATCGCGGTGGTGCGTATGCAATCTCCAACGCAGCGGCGGTCTCAAACTTCCCGCGCTGGTTCACGAGCATCGGGCAGTCGTACTTCCTGGACGAATTGGTGCCGGCGCAGCTTCCCGCATTGTTGCTGGCGGCGGCGGCGCTGTGGCTGCTGTTGTCCCGCACCAGCTTCGGACGCCGCGTCTATAGCGTCGGCGCCAACGAACTCGCGACGCGGTTCTCCGGGGTCTCGGTCGAGCGCACCAAGCTTGCCGTCTACGGGCTTATAGGTGGGCTGGTGGGGGTAGCGGCGATCATTCAGACGGCGCGCCTGTCAACCGCGCGCGCGAACGCGTCCATGGGACTCGAACTGCCGGTCATCGCCATGGTGGTGCTGGGCGGCACCCGGATCACCGGCGGCGCGGGCACCATCGTCGGCACCGTCTTGGGCGTATTGGTGTTGGCCTACCTGCAAGACGGGCTTGCCTCGGCTGGGGTCCGCAACGACTGGGGACTCGTGGTGGTCGGCGGTTTCCTGATCGTCGGAGTGCTGGCCAATGAGTTATTCCGCAAGTCCGCACGCTGACTTGAGGGATGAAGCTGCCGGTGAATTGCCGGAAACTGAAATGAAGGGAGAAACCATGTCTCAAAACAACGGGCGTTCCATGGGCCTCTGGGTCCCAACCCGGCGGCAGACTCTGCGGGGCGCCGGGGCGGGGCTGTTGGCCGGCGTGGCCGGGCTGCTGCCGCGGACGGTTCTAGCAGCCGGCGACACAGTGGCCTTTGTGCCTAAGTTCACCAGCGATCCCTATTTCGTGTCCGCCAACCAGGGCGCGCAGGAGGCCGGCAAGGCACTGGGCCTGACAGTGCAATACAATGGGCCGGTCGATGCCAACGTTGCCGGGCAGGTTGACATCGTCGACCGTCTGGTACGCAGTGGCGTGGCCGCGATCTCGATCTGCGCGCTCGACCCGACAGCGCTGGCGCCTTCGCTGACGCGCGCCCGGCACAAAGGCATCAAGGTTAACACCTGGGACGCGGACGTGACGCCCGACGCGCGCCAGGTGTTCCTCAATCAGGCGTCCTACGATGCCATAGGCCAAGCCATTGCCGACATCATGGCAAAAGGCGCGGGCGCCACCGGCGACTTCGTGATGGTGACCGGTTCGCTCACCGCTTCCAACATGCTGGCATGGATGAAGGCGATTAAGGATACCGTCGCCAAGAAGTATCCTGGCATGAACATCAAGACGACGTTGCTTGGTCAGCAGGACATCCAGGTGGGAACGAACGTCACGTTGAATTACCTGCGCTCGCATCCAGAGACCAAAGGCGTGTTCACCGTGGACGGCGTTGCCGAAGTCAGTGTCGCAGAGGCCGTCAAGCAACTGGGTCTGGCTGGTAAGGTTACGATCGCGGGTATCGGTGTCCCAAACTCCATCCGTCCCTACGTCAAAGACGGCGTGGTCAAGGAGGCGGTGTTGTGGAGCCCGGTCGACATCGGCTATGCCGCGATCTACATCACGAAGGCGCAACTCGACGGCACGCTCGACCCGGCAAAGGGCGTGGTGTCGGCAGGCCGGCTTGGAAATCTCAAGTTCACGGCGAAAGATGAAATCCTACTCGGGCCGCCGTTGATATTCACGCAAGACAACATCGACAACTACCATTTCTGATGCGTCGAGGCTGGTGCCGGTGCCGGCCTCCCACGATCTATTGGCGGCCCCGGTTCCAGCCGCGGCCGGTGTCGCCATAGGCTTCCCAGCCGGTCGAGGTTACGGCGATGGTATCCTCCAGCTTGATGAATCCACGGCGCGGATGGAGCAATGTCGTCTCGATTGATAGAACCATGCCGGCTTCGAGCGGCCGGTCGGCGTGATACGCTTCGTAGGGCACCGGCGATTGCGCCATGAGCCACGGCGCCTCGTGGCTGACGATCCCCATGCCATGCGCCACGAAGTCCAGGCTATCGCGGTGCTGCGACCGTTCTACCAGCGCTTCGGGTCCCGATAGCACATCGCCGCCCCGGACGCCGGCCCGGATGTGCTCGCGCGCCGCCATCTGTATGTCCCCGATTTCGCCAAGAAGATCTTCGAGTTCGCTGTCGGGCTGGCCCAGCACTGCCATGCGGCAGAGATCGCCGATGTAGCCCTCAAGATTGCCGCCGGAGTCGAGCGACAGCACCTCGTTTTCCTGCCAAACCTGGTTCGATGGCGCGCGATTGAGCGACTGGCCCATGGCGATGAGGCAATAATCGAAGTTTAACCCACGGGCGGTTTCCTCGCGGCGCAACGTTGCCGCGATATCGGTTTTGCTGGCCCCGACGCCGTGCGAGCGGATGGCGGCCTGCATCGCTTCGACCACTCGAATCGAGGCTTGCTCAATCAGCTTCAACTCGTCCGCTGTCTTGACGGCGCGCAGCAGTTCCAGCGGCAGTGTCGCAGAGGTGAAGCTGGCTTCGGGAAGGCTGTCGCGCAACACTTCGTAGGCGTCGAGCGGCAGGAATCCGGACTCGATCCCGACATGCCGAACCAAGGGCGAAAGGCGTTTGAGCGCTGCGGCTGCCGCAGCCGCCGTTTGCCGCGAGGTCATGTTGCCAAAAGCCGTATCGGCCAGCCAAAACTTCCCGAGGTCACGCTCATAGGCCTCCATCGGGCTGCCGATATAGGCCGTGTCGAGCGGGCGTCCCTTCGTATAGATCAGGAAGGGTAGATACCGGCTGAGCCCGTGCGCATCCATCGTGGAGTAGAAAAAAAATCGGTAGCCGCCCAGCAGGTACTGGATGTTGTGTTTGGACGTCACCAGGACTGCGTCGAGCCCGACCTCCTCCAGCAACGCATCAAGCTTTCCATGATTGAACGGGGGAATGCCGGCGAGAGCTTTTTCGCCACCAGAATGCGTCGTCATCAACCAACTTCCTTTGCCTGCGTGGGTTCGTCTGCTCGCCTATAGAGCAATTCGCGCTGCGTCTTGAAGCATAGTGACTAGACCGCTATCGTCGCAATGCAACCTGTCTTTCTGTCAAGAGAACCGGAATCGGTGAACGTCATATGCAAAACTTAGAAAAAATTCTCGTGATCCAGCCCATCAGCGCGGAGGCCCTGCGCCTGTTCGATGCGCGCGAAGACATCCAGTACCAGGTTCTGACCGATACCAGCCCGTCCAACATCGCGGCCCATGTGGGTGATGCCGACGCCATTACAATTCGGGACGCCTCGTTGCCGGCAGCTGCTCTTGAGGGTGCGCGCGCGCTGAAGGTTATATCCCGCCACGGCGTCGGCTACGACAACGTTCCGGTCCAGTTCTGCACCGATCGCAAAATCCCGGTGACGATCATTGGCGACGTCAACGCCGTCTCCGTCGCCGAACACACGTTGTACCTGATGATGGCGGTTGCGAAAAATGGCGTGCGCTTCGACCGGGCAATGCGAACCGGCGACTTCGGAATCCGCAGTCGCATGACCTCCATGGAGTTGCGTGGCAAAACCCTGCTGTTGGTCGGATACGGACGCATCGGCCAGGAGTTCGCGTTGCGGGCGCGCGCGCTCGGCATGACGACCGCTGCCTTCGATCCTTTCGTCGACCGCTCCAGTTTTCCCGACGTTCGATTCTTTGACACTCTCGAAGCAGCTCTGCCGATGGCGGACGTCGTGTCGCTGCATGTGCCATTGTCCGATCAGACCCGTAACCTGATCGGTTCCAAGGCGCTGGCGCAGATGCGGCGGGGTTCGATCCTGCTTAATGCCGCGCGCGGCGGGATCATCGACGAGAGCGCGTTGATCGCCTCGCTTGAGCAAGGCCACCTTGGAGGAGCCGGGCTGGATGTCTTTTTGCGGGAACCCTTGCCCGCCGGCGATCCCCTGCTCGCGAGGGAGGACATCGTCCTCAGCCCGCATTGCGCGGCACTGACGGCTGAATGTTTGATCGAGATGGGCAAGGCGACGGCTCGCAACGTGATAGCCGCCTTTGACGGCACGCTTGACCGGACGCTTGTGGTCAACCGGGAGCTTTTTGACAGTTAGACATTGCAGGCTGCTGGAGCCGTCGATCCGGCAGCCTGGGTACGACAAGACGCGCCGGGCGACCTCATGCTCGGCCTGATGAAACCCGCCCGGTTGTCCCACCAACTCACTATGGCACGACCGGCATCACCACCGGCACCGTCAGCGGCGCGCGGCGTGGGCTATGCCTCGAACGGCGGCACCGTGCGCTTCAAGGCCGGGCATAACCTCGTGGTGGCCGATGGAGCCGCGGTCAATGTGGCGGGCGGCGCCAGCGGCAACGGCGGCTCGATCGAGCTGAGCGCCATCGCCACCGCCACCATCGGCCAGGCCGTGCTGAATGCCGGCGCCGGCAACGGCATCGCCGGCTCGGTGCTGATCGACCCCACCGACCTGGTGATCGGCTCGGCCGCGGGCGACAGCGCCAGCATCGACACCGGCGGCGCCAACGAGACGTTGCTGGCCAGCCACAGCATCACGATCGACGGCTACCTGAACACCCGCAAGACCGCTTCGGGCGGCCTCAACAACACAAGCTCCCTCTCGACCGGCAATTCCGGCAACATCACGTTGACCGCCCCCCTCATCACCATCAACGGGTCGCTCAACGCCAGCGCCACCAGCGGTTTCACCGCCGGCGCCATCCTGCTGGACGCGGAAGCTACCGCCAGCGCCGTGAGCGGCTACCAATCCGCCACCGCCGCCATCGTCGTCAACGGCAGCATCGCGGGCGGCAACGTCACGCTGCAGGCGGTCGCCGCCGCCAACGTCAGCTACGACGGAGCGCTGAAGGCGCTCAACACGCGCGTCGCCAACGGCAGGTTCACCGGCATCACGATGAACGCGCTGGCCGCCGACGCCAACGCCAGCGTGCTGGTGAACGCCGGCGCCTCGATCACCTCCAGCGGCGCCGTGGCGATCACCGCGACCGGAGCGCAGACCGCCTCCACCGGCTCGACCCTCGCGCTGAGCCCGGGAGGCGGCACCAGCGGCAGCGGCACCGGCACCAACATCGGCTTCGAGGCGCTGTACGGCGCCAGCACCGGCATCGTGAGCGCCACGGTGCTGGGTTCGGTGTCGGCGGCGGGCGCGGTCACGGTGGCGGCGCACGACACCGCGACGATCGAACTGGATCTGGTCGGCACCAGTTCGACCACCGGCAGCGGCGCGTTCGGCGGCGCCATCGGCTTCGCCTATGCCAACATCGCGACCAGCGCCGTGGTCGGCAGCGGCGCAAAGATCACCGCGTCCGCCCTCAACGTCATCGCGCGCAACGACAGCAGCTTCTCCAACACCGCCTCGATCAGCCTGGTGTCGGGCGGCAGCGGCGGCGCGGCGGCGGTCGCGGTCAACGACATCGCCACCGCGGCCACGGCCCATCTCGGCGCCAGCATCGGCGGCGCCAACGGCAGCGTCGGCAACGTCCTGGTGGAGGTGGACTCCGTCACCACGAAAGACCTCGCCTCGTCGTCCAGCACGGTCAAGACGGCGGCCGCATCGGGAACCACCCCGCCCCCGGCCGACCCGACGCCGGTTGCCAGCGCGACGGACAGCGCCGGCGCAGGATCGATCGTCACCGGGCTGCTCGGCACCGGCTCGACCAGCGCCGGCGGCAGCGACCCGGCCGCCGCATCGGGCGCCAGCAGCAGCAGCCTGCGGGTTGCCGCCGATTTCACGCTGGCGCTCGAACACCAGACCGCCACCGCCGACATCGCCGCCGATGCCGGCAAGGTGGCGCCGGTGGTCAACGCCACGGGCGCGGTCGCGGTGCTGTCGCAACTAGTCGATGGCGGCGTGTGGGACGGCGCCGCCTCGGCGCAGGCGGTCCAGAAGGCGGCTGACGGCAGCTCGCCCACCGGAAACGCCGACGGCATCACCGCCGCCCTCAACCTCACCTTCCTGACCAACACCGCCATCGCCTATGTCGGCGCCGGCAGCGTCGTGAGCGGGACCGACGTGGGTGTCGCCAGCTCGGTCACGCTGCCGCTCAACAACACCAGCTTCGCCTGCGCGGACAGCAACTGCTCGGTGCTGGATATCCTGAAGGCGATGAAGACCGACCTCACGCTCGACAAGCACCTGAACAGCTACGTCTCGGCCACCGGCGTCTCGACCGGCAAGACCATCACCGGCTCGGTCGACATCTTCGAGATCACCAACACCTCGCAGGCGCTGATCGGCGACGACGCCACGATCACCAGCACCGCCACCGGCGACGCCGGCTGGAAGACGACGCAGGACAATGGGGCGGCGTGGGCGCCGGCGACGCCGGTGTACGTGACCTGGGACAAGCCGGTCAGCGTGACCGCGAACACCACCACGGAGACGGCGAGCATCGCCGGCGATGCGTGCAAGACGTTCGCCTGCACTCCCGGCGCCACCGGCAGCACGTCGAACACCGGCACCGCGGCCGGCGGCAGCTTCGCCTACCTGGCCTACAGCAACACGACCACGGCGGAGATCGGCGCCGGCGCCTCGGTGACCGCGGCCGGCAGCGTCGAGGTTCATGCCCAGACCACGGATTTCCTGGTCGGCATCGTCGCCAACTCCGGCAGCGGCGGCGCCAACGAGCTGTCGGGCATCGTCGCGATGAACGAGATCGACGATGCCACCCATGCCGCGATCAGCAACACCGCCTACGTCACGGCGCCCGCGGTGGCGGTGACCGCCCTGCAGGACCTGACCGTGTGGGCGGCGACCGGCGAACTGCTCAGCTCCAATTCGGCCAGCGTCGGGCTGAGCGTGGCACTGTCCAACGTCGCCACCGACACCCGCGCCTTCGTCGGCGACGACAGCGCCGACCTGGCCAGCCTGCCGGCCTCGCCAACCGGCCTTGCCGCCGCAACGCCGGCCGAGGTCGCCACCGGCGCGCTGGCCGTGCTGGCCACCACCGACGGCACCGCGGGCGCGGTGTCGCTGGCGGCGACCAAGACCTCGTCGGCCGACGCCCCGCCTTCGAAGACCGCCACGACCTCCAAATGGTCGAGCGTCACGTCCAAGGTCTCGAGCGCGTGCTCGGGCATCGCCGGGGCGCTCGGCGGCACCGGCTTGCTGGGCGGCTACGCCGGCACCGTGGCGGCGGGCAGCAACCCGCCGCTGCCGCCGGCCCAGCCGAAATACGGCATCGCCGTCTCCGGCAGCTCCAGCGTGATGCTTTCGGGGATCACCACCGAGGCGTTCCTGACCGGGGCCACGGTGGTCGGCTACGCCCCCGGGTCTGTGGCCAACGTCACCGACGTGCAGGCGCTGGACGACGCGACGCTGCTGGCCGCCAGCGGTGCGGCGGCCCTGGTCAGCGCCAACGCCAGTTCGGTCAAGAACAGCGTGGCGGTCGCCGGCACGGTGGCTTTCCTGCAGAACCAGAACGCCACCCTGGCCTTCATCAGCGGCCACGCCAACATCACCAGCGCCGGCGTCACGGTGGCGGCGCTGACCGGCGGCGCCGAGGTCGCGGCCGGCCTGGGCGTGTCGGTCAACACGTCGAAGAACACCAGCGGCACCAATTTGTCGGTCGCCGGCTCGGTCTCGATCATGCTGATCCAGCAGGCGACCGACGCCTATATCGCGGACTCGACGCTGACCGCCGCCGCCGCCACGGCGCCCGCCACGGTCGAGGCCTATTCCGACACCAAGCTCGGGATCGGCGGCGGCGCGCTGGCGTTCGGCCGCGGCGACGCGGTCGGCGCCACCGTCACCTACCTGGAGATCGACGATCCGTCGCAATCCGGCGACAACACCGGCCTGGCGATCGACGCCAAGGTCTCCGGCGCCGCGCTGTCCGGCTTCGGCGCCGTCACGGTCGATGCCGGCGACGCGCAGAAGATCGCCGCCGGGGCGCTGATGGTGGCCGCCAGCCTCAACGGCGATGCGTTTGGCGGCGTTGCAGTGGTCAACCTGGTCAACGGCACCACCAGCGCCGAGATCGTCAACGACGGCGCGACCGCCGCCTCGATCACCAACGCGGGCTCGGTCCTGGTGCGCGCCACCGGGGAAGGCAACGCCAGGCTGGACGGCATCGTCGCGGCGAGCGGCACGCTGACCTCCAACGACGTGAGCTACGACTTCAACGACACGACGGCTGGCCAGGGCGTCGGCAGCGGCGCCTCGCTGATTGCCGTGGCGGGCGCGATCACCGCCAGCAAGGGCGAGAGCAGCGCCGGCTTCGCCGTGCTGGTGGACGAGATCAACCAGACCCGCAGCGCGCAAATCAGCGGCAGCACGGTCACCATCGCCAGCACCGCCACCGCCGCCAGCTGCCTGGCCGCCACCGGCGCGTCCTGCGTCGTGGTCCATGCCGACGACATCGATGCGCTCCTGGGCATCGCCGCCGGCATCGCGGTGTCGGGCAGCACGATGGCCGCCAGCGGCTCGGTCGCGGTGTCCAGCATCGACAACACCGTCACCGCCAGGATCGGCAGCCCGACCGCCATCGGCCCGGCCACCGCCGTCACCGCGCCGAGCGTCATCGTCAATGCCGTGAACGACGCCACAGTCGGCAGCTTCGCCGTCAACGTGGCGCTGTCGAAAGGCACCGCCATCGGCGCGGCCATCGGCTATAACCAAGTCGGCGGCACGGTCACCGCCGAGATCGACGCGACCACGCTGACCAACACCGGCGCGGTGACGATCGCGGCAACCGAGAACGGCAGCATTCAGGCGGTCGCCGTCGCTGGCGCCGGCGGCAAGGACGCGGCGGTGGCGGGCTCGGCCACGGCGAACAGGACCAGCGGCACGGTCGTCGCCGGCCTGAACGCCTCGACGCTGCTCGACAGCGCCGCGGTGGTGTCGGTCGCGGCCACCGACACCGCGGCGATCCAGTCGCTGGCCGGCAGCGTGGCCGGCTCCGGCGACGCCTCGGTGGGGGCGGCGATTGCCGTCAACATCATCGGCGACGCGGTCACCGCCGAGGTTTCCGGCGGCACGCTCGCGATCAAGGACCTGACCGTGGTGGCAAATGCGTCAGGCGCCATCCAGACGCTGGCGATCGGCGTCGCGGCGTCCGGAGAGGTCGCCGTGGCCGGCTCGGTCGCGACCAACCTGATGAACGAGGCAGTCACCGCCGACATTGGCAACGGCGCCGACGTGACCGCGGCTAACAACGTGGCGATCCTGGCCGGCAACAGCGAGAGCGCCGCGGTGATCGCCGGCGCCGCCGGTATCGGCCTTTCGGCATTCGGCGCCGGCCTGTCGGTGGTGGTCAACGTAACCAACGACACGACGCAGGCCTTCATCTCCGGCGCCACCACGAAGGTCGATGCCAACGGCGGCAGCGGGGCCAACGGCGGCAGCGGGTCCGACACGGTCGCGGTGGCCAGCGGCGACCTGGCGGCACCCGTCAGCGTCGGCTCGATCCAGGCGCCGAGCGCCAGCACGCCCAACCTGGCCGAGACCACGGTCAACGTGTCCGGCCTGGCGATCGTCGCCACCTCGGATCAGGCCGTCGTCGTCAACGCGGTGACGCTCGGCCTGGCGTTCGACCCGGTTTCGGCCGGGCTTGCCGTCAACGTCGTGACCGACCTGTTCGGCGGCTCGACCACCAGCGGCATCACGGACGCCGCGGTGGACACCAGGCTCACCGCCGACCCCACCGTCGCCAACTACGCCCCGCCGCAGCTCGACATCACCGCCGCGAGCCACCAGTACAGCGGCAACTTCGTGCTGAGCGGCGCGGTCGGCGGCTTCGGCGGTTCCGGCGCGGTGGCCGTGACGCACGAGACGCGCGCCACCAGGGCCTACACCAGCAACGCCGTCATCGGCACGCTGTTCACCAACTCGCAGGTCACCGACACCTACCCGACCAGCAATGCCGCCGGGCAGACCACGGTCGACGACAACGCCACGCCGACCACGCACACCGTCAAGACGCTGCTGCCGGTGCTGGGCGCGGTTTCGCTGAAGGCCCGGTCGAGCCAGGACAACGTCACCATCGTGGCCGGCCTGGCGGCCGGGCTCGTCGGCGTGTCCGGGTCGAGGCTGTGTAAAAACTCCTCGCCGTCGTTTGTCACGCAACATCCGATAAACGGACCGCCTGCGACGGCTTACGCCTTGCCTACATCTATCCCAATCGTTGGCAATAAGATTGCTCGTTGCCGTTACGGCACAGCGTTTTCACACAGCCTCGGTCGGCGGCGGTCAACGTCTTCAATCCCGACACCGAGGCCTCGATCGATCAGGGATCGCTGGTCGCCGGGCGGCTGACGGTCACCGCCGACAGCGAAGACGGCTACAACGGGCTGGTCGGCGCGGTCGCCGGCGGCGGCACCGGCATCGCGGCGGCGGTCGGCGTCGACAGCGTGCGGGACGTGACCAAGGCGTTCATCGGCGACGTGGCCCATGGCACGCTGGTGCAGCTCGCCGGCAGCCTGGTCGACACCGCTTCCACCACCGACAACCTGAACAGCCTGCTGGTCAGCGGCGCCGGAGCGGGCGGGGTCGGCCTGGCCGGCATGGTCGACGTGACCATGGTCGACAACACCACCATCGCCGGGCTGTACGGCCTGACCCTCAACCCCGCCTCAAGCTCGACCACCACGCAGGATGCGGCGGGCGATACGGTGGTGGACTGGACCGGAGGCGGGCGGCACCTCGGCACCCCGGCCGGCGACGTGACAGTGACGGCCGCGGAGACGATCGCGGTCAACGCCGAGGGCGGCGCGCTGGCCGGCGGCGGCACGGCCGGCGGCGGCGCCAGCGCCGACGCGGTGATGCTGCAAAGCACCACCCGCGCCGAGATCGACGGCAGCACCATCAGCGCGGCCGGCCATCAGGTGCATGTGAATGCCACCAGCGACAAGGCGGTCCGCTCGTTCGCCGCCACAGCCGCGGTCGGCGGCAGCGCCGGCGTGTCCGGAACGGTCGGGCTGATCCTGATCGGACAAGGCTCCGAGGGGGCCGGCCAGGGTCAGATCGGCGGCGCGCTGGCACAGGCGGCCGGCATCGGCAACCAGGGCGGGGAGGGCGACAACGACCCCAGCATCGCGGCGCCGGGCACGCTGGACAGCGCCGCCTCGTACGACCTGACCGCTGCCCTGAACGCCGGCTCGACCGACAGCGTGACGGCGGCGATCTCCGGCGGCGCGGTCACCGCCGGCCTGGTGTCGGCCACCGCCACTGCCTGGGTCAGCACCGACAACACCGCCGCCGCGGCAGCGCTCGGCGGCGTCGCGGGCGTCGGCGGCGGCGTGGCGTTCACCCGCATCTACGACGACGTTGCCGCGGCGATCACCCAGGCGGCGATCAGCTCCGACAACGTGATCGTGGCGGCCACCGTGGCCGACGGCACCGGCGGCAAGGCCGGCGTCGCCCACGCCTATGCCGGCGGCGGCGGTCTCGTGGGCCTGGGCGCCGGCGTCGCCGACGTGCTCGTCACCAACCAGGTGACCGCCACGATGGGCTCGGCCACCGGATCGAGCGACGGCGACGCCAGCGTGCTGGCCACCGACTCCAGCTCGCTATCCAGCACCACCGCAGGCGGCGCCGTGGGCGCGGTCGCGGCCGGCGTCATGGTCTCGAACGCGGCGAAGACCAGCACCGTCGCGGCATCCCTGGCGCCTCCGGCCGGCGTTGTCGCCGCCACCCTGAGCGGCTACCGCAATGTCTCGATCAAGGCGAGCGGCAGCGTCGGCGCCAGCGCCACCGCGGTGAGCGGCGGCCTGGCCGCCGCCGGCAATGCCGCCGCGGCGCTCGCCAGCGATGCCGACACCGTCAGCGCACGGGTCGGCGCCGGCGACGTGATCGCCACCGGCGCGGGCCTGGTCTATGTCGCCGCCTCGGACGCGCCGCAGGTCAGCGCCGTCGCGTTCGGCGTCAGCATCTCGGGGGCTTGGCCCTCGGCGCCTCGGTCGCCACCGCATCGGCGACGCCCACGGTGGTGGCCGATGTCGGCGACGGCAGCGTCATCAGCGGCAACGGCGGCCTGGGCGTGTTTGCCGGGGCCGCTCCGGCCGGCCAGGCCGACTCGGTGTATGCGAAAGCCTTCGCGGGAAGCGGCGCGATCCTGGCCTCGGCGAACGCCGCGGTGGCGATCGCGACCGATGGCGGCGCCGTCAGCGCGCTGGTCGGCGCCGGCGTGACGCTGCCCGGCGGCGACATCGGCATCGTCGGCAGCAATGCCACCGCAGTGGAGGCCATAGCGAGCGGCGTGTCGGTCGGCGACTTCGTCTCGGTGGGCGCCGCCGTGGCGCAGGCGATCGACGGCACCTCCAGCGCGCCGGTATCGACCGAGGCCGACCTCGCCAGCGGCGCGATCTTCGCCGCCGGCCGCCGCGGCGCGCTGTCGATCCAGGCGCTGGGCAACGACCTGGCGCTGGCCAGCGCCACCGCCGGCAGCGGCGGGTTGCTCGCCGGCAGCGCGGCCGTGGCGCAGGCGGACAGCTACGCCAACACCAACGCCGGCCTCGAAGGCGCGGGTTCCGGCACCGAGACGATCAACGCCGGCTCGCTGCAGGTTTCGGCGACGCATCTTGCGAGCTTCGGCGCCATCACCGATGCCACCAACGCGGCGGCCCTCGGCGCCAGGGGAGCCAGTTCCAGCAGCGCCGTCACGTCCAACGTCGGCACGGCGATCGGCGACCATCTCGACATCGTGGCGTCGGGTCCGGTGGTGATCTCGGCCACCAACAGGTTCGTGCAGGGCGACAGCGCGAAGGGCGCGGCCGGTGGCGTGATCTCGGGCAGTGCCGCGTTCACCCAGGCGACGCTGACCGGCACCATCAACGCGGTTACCATCGGCGCCGACACCACGATCGTCTCCGGCACCGACCCGGTGAGCAACCCGGGCCAGATCGAGCTGGTGGCCGCCGCCGTGATCTCCGGCACCGACACCGTCTCGCTCAGCACCGGCGCCGGCATCGACGTGGCCGACGTCAAATCGGAAACCGACGCCCGCATCGACAATGCGGTGACGCTGGCCGGCGGCGATGTCCTGCGGGGCTACGGCAACGTTGGGATCGGCACCTACACGCAGGCCGACGGCGTCGGCAACAATGCGCTGGTGAGCACCTGGGGCGGCGTCGCGGTGGGCGTGGCGATGGCGAACACCAGCCTCGACCTCACGCAGACGGTGGCGATCGGTGCCGGCAGCGTGGTCGAGGGCGACGGGCAGGTGAACGTCACAGCCGGCAACGACCCGACCGGCAGCGCCAACGCCACCGTGGGCGTGATTACCCTGGGCAATCTGTATGCCTCCGGCGGCGTCGTCACGGTGAATGCCGACACCCTGTCGGGCAACGGCTCGATCACCGCCAACGGCTCGCCGACGATCAAGGTCATCAACGCCAGCCCCGACTATCTGGTGCTGGGCGCCGTGACGATCCCCAACACGCTGGCCGGCAGCGTGCTGTTCACCGGCCGCGCCGACCAGGCGGCGGCGGCGGCGGCAGGCATCACCGTGGTCCAGGCCGGACCCGGGAGCGCGCCCAGCGTCGACATCGAGAACACCTACACCGGGTCGGCCGACGGCAGCAGCGGCCCGGCGCTGTTCCAGATCGGCAACATCACCAACCTCGGCGGCCCGGTGAAGCTCTACAACGCGACCGGCTCGTACGGCGCCACCGGCGGCGTGTACGCGAACTCGGTCAACATCAGCGCGCCGCAGGGCTCGGTCGCGATCAACGTGCCCAACCCGCCCGGCATCGAGCTGATCGGCGGCGTGCCCTCGACCGAGTGGCAGGCTTACGCGATCTTCCCAGGCGGCAACCCGTCCACCTCGCTGCCCGACGCCGCCGGCGGCGCGGCGTACCTGGCCAACATCTACAGCGGCTACTCCGGCACCGACGTCTACGGGCTGAACAACGCGCTGATCGGGACCGCGGGCGGACGGCAGCAGCACAGCGAGGTGTTTTTCGGCGGCTGCACCCCGGCGGCGCTGGGCACCGACTGCGGCAGCGGCAACGCCACCAACCTCAGCCCGAGTCGCACCGGCGCGTTCAACCTGACCAACGACTTCTACTTCCCCGAAGTGCCGGTCGTGGCGCTCAGTATCACCGCCGCGTCGTCCAGCGCCTCGAACCAGAGCGGCGCGTCCACCACCAACCCGGGCATCTCCGGCAGCCGGGTGGCGGTCACCGCCGCCTACATCGACATCAACGGGCAGGTGAACGTCGGGCCGCCGACCAGTTGGTCGGTCGACCTGCCGGCCTCGCTGACCGCGGCGGGCGGCCAGGTCGCTCAGGACCAGTACGAATACAGCCACGGCCAGGTCGCCAACCCGGTGTTCACGCTGTCTGGCCTGTCGGGCATCGCGACCGGCGACTCCGTCGTCACCGTGTCGTACAACGCCCAGACCGGACAGCTCACGCTGGCCAACGTGATCGCCTCCGCCGGCGGCGCCTACCTGTTGCTGAACGGCTCGATCATCAGCACCAACGCCCTGGGCAACATTCACGTCAACGGCGGCGAGGGCAAGGTTGCGGTCACCAACGAGACCGCGCTGACGCTGGACGTGCAGAACATCTACGCCGGCACCAACGCCAACACGGCTGCGGCCAACAGCACCGTCGAGATCATCGACCAAGCCAAGAACAGCGCCTCGAACCACAGCTGGTACGTCTACACGCCGGGCGGCGGCATCACCGAATATCAGGGCGCCGCCACCACAACTTTTGCCAACGCGACCGTGGTGGCCTCGCTCGGGTCATCGACCACCTACACGCCGCAGGCCGGGCTGGTCTACGACTGGACCGAGCAGGCGACGCTGCATCGTGAAGTCGTTGACATCTATAATGCCAAGGGCAACCTGACCGGCTTGTCGGCCTCGAACTGGCAGTTCACCAGCGGCGCCTCGAACAACCCGTGGCTGTATGTGTCCTCGACCGCGGCCGTCAGCCCGAACAGCCAGAGCTATGACCTATCGACCACGCCGCAGGGCATCGTCAGCACCGGCAACACCGGCACCGCCGCGTTTACCGAGACGATCACCGGCGGCGTCACCGGCAACAACTCGGTCGGGATCGCATATCATGGCTGCGGCGGCAGCGTCGGCGACGGCTGCCACTACGGCTTCGTCGAGAATAGCACCGACGGGAGCGGCAACCCCTCCAGCAACTGGTACTACAACTTCGCAACCGACGGCTGGTTGAAGCTCAACTTCCAGGTCAAGGCCGACAACTCCTTCGGCATCAGCTTCTCCGGCGGCTCGGTCGGCGGCGTCGCGGTGACCTCGCTCGGCTCGCTGACCCTGAGCGGACAGATCGCCAACCCGAGCGGGTCGGTGGCGCTGACCGCGAGCGGCGGCGGCATCCTGCAGGTCGGCAACGCGCTCATCACCACGCATGTGCTGACGCTGGCCGCCGCCGGCGCCATCGGCAGCGTCGCCCAGCCGCTGCAGGCGTTGCTGACCGGCGGCGGCCAGCTATCGGCGGCCTCCGGCGCGGCCGGCATCGACATCCATCTGGCGTCCGGCGCGGCGCTCGGCAGCATCGCCGCCGGCAACGCGACGGTGGGCTTCGGCGACGTGGCGCTCACCGCGGCGGGCGACCTGCAGCCGACCGCCGGCAGCACGGTGAGCGTGACCGGGCGCAACATCACGCTGGCCAGCCAGGGCGCCGTGGGCGCTGTCGGCGCGCCGCTGGTGATCGACGCCAACCGCTCCGGCCAGGGCGGCGTCGTCAACATCTCGGCGCTGAACGCGATCGACGTGACCCAGGCCAGCGGCGACCTGCTGGTCGGCGCCATCACCTCGACCAACGGCGACGTCGTCGTCAACGCTCCGGGCGGCGCCGTGCTCGATGCCAGCCAGGCGACGCCGGCCAGCGTGCTGAGCGACACCCAGGTGGCGTCCGTGTGGCGGTCGCTGCACTTGACCGCGGCCAATGGGGCGGCCGCCAACGCCGATGCGACCTCGGTGAAGCCGATCGAGTCGATGGTGGACAGCGACTACCGGCAATACTGGCTGCTGGTCGGCAGCGGCTCGGTCAGCAACGGTGCGCTGACGCTGACCAGCGTGGGATTGGCCCGCTACCGCGCCCAGGCGACGGCCTCGCTCGGGCTTGCAGCCGACGCCAGCGACGTACAGGTGCAGGCGTTTGCCGTGGCGCTGTATGCCAAGCTGACCGGCGCGTTCGCCAGCAACATCGGCGCCGGCTGGCAGGCCACCACGGACTTCGCCGCCTTCAACAGCCAGTTCGCCTACACGATCTCGGCCGCCCGGGTGGCACAGATCGAGCAGTCGAGCACCTGGACCCAGGCGCAACTGCTGGATGCCATCAGCCTGACAGCGCTGCAGCCCTCGGCCAACAGCACGGTGGGGATCGGCGTCCCGAACATCTCGGGCCGCAATGTCACCATCAATGCGGCAGGCAGCGCCAGCGGCGGCATCGGCCAGCTGGCCAGGGCGATCAACATCACGCTGCAGGAGATCAGGGACGGCACGCTGACCCCGACGCAGCAGGCCGCACTGTCGCTGGCGCACACGCCGGGCGAGATCTCGATCTATGGCACCGACAGCCACGGCAACACCGTGACCATCCCGGTGGCCGGGCTGGCGACCACGACCGACACCGTGGTCGGCATCAACATCCGCCAGACCGCGCCGCTGTTCGTCAACACGCTCGGCAACCTCAACGCCAGCTCCGGCTCGCTGCTGTACCTGCAGGCGACCAACAACGACCTGACCATCGGCCAGGTCAGCGCGGTCGGCGAGGTCACCCTGACGGCGCCCGAAGCGATCCTGAGCGCCGGCACCGCCGCGGCGCAGGTGAAGATCAGCGGCGCCGGCGACCTCACGCTGCTGGCCGGCACCGGCGGGATCGGCGCCGCGGCCACGCCGCTGGTGATCGCCATCGGCAACAACCATCTCGCCAGCGCCACCGCGGCCGGCGGCATCTACATCACGGCGACCGGCGCCGACCTTACTCTGGGACGGATCGCCAGCGGCGGCATGGTGGCGCTGACGGCGACCAACGGCAGCATCCTGGCGAGCTTCCCCGGCATCGACCTGCTTGCCGACAACGCTAACCTGGTGGCCTCGGCCAACATCGGCTCGGCTGCCCTGCCGCTTGACCTGGAGATTGTCAACGGCGGCCAGCTCGACGGTTCGGCCGGCGGCAGCGCCACGCTCTGCGGCGCCGCACTGCCGCTCACGGTCGGCAGCTTCTCGGCCAACTCCGGACTCATGCTGACCACCGACTCGACGCTGGTCGCGCAGTCGCTGCAGGCGCTGCGCGGCAACATCACGGTCGCCGCCGGGGCCGACGCGACGCTCCACACGGTCACGAGCGGCGGCGCCACGAAGCTGGCGGCGGTCGGCGGCCTCAAGTTGGACAACATCACGTCGGGCGGCACGCTGACCGCCACCGCCGGCGGCACGCTGAAGGTGCTGGCCAACTCGACCGTCTCCAGCGGCGCCACGCTGGCGTTCACCGCCGCCGCCATCGACGTAAGCGGCAGCGTCACCGTCAAGGCGCTCAGCGACATCATGATGCGCGGCGACGCCATCCTGCTGGGCGGCGTCATCGCCAGCCCGACGATGGTGACGCTGGAGCCGCTCACCGACGGCACGGCGATCACCGTGGGAACCGGCACCGCCGGCCTGGTGATCGCCACCGCCGGCGCCAACGCGATTGCCACGCCGCTGCTGGTGATCGGTGACAGCGTCGCCGGCGGCATCACCTTCGACGCGGCGTTCTCGGCGCCAAGCAGCACCAAGGCGCTGGAACTGCTCTCGGCCGGAAGCGTCACGCAGACGGCGGGCAGCCCGATCACGGTGAGTGCGCTGGCCATCGCCGCCGCGAGCGCCACGCTCAACGCCGCCAACCAGATCGCCACGCTGGCAGCCAAGATTACGAATGCCATCGCGCTGACCGACGCGAGCAGCCTGTCCATCGGCGCCGCAGGCCCAATCTCCGGCGTCGCCGCGACGACGCTGGTGCTGACCGACTCGAAGGCGGTGACGCAGACGCAGAAGGTGGCGGTGACCGGGCTCGACCTGCTCGGCACCGGCGGCGTCGATACCCTGACCAATGCCGCCAACATGGTCGCCACGCTGGCCGGCAACACCGGCAGCATCAGCCTCGCCGACAGCGGAAATCTGTCGATCGGCACGGTGGGCGGCACCGCCGGCGTGACCGCGACGACGCTGGCGCTGACCGACTCGCACGCCGTGACGCAGACGCAGAAGGTGGCGGTGATCGGGCTGGACCTGCTCGGCGCCGGCGGCAGCTACGTGCTGACGCTGCCGGGCAACACCGTGGCGACGCTGGCCGGCAACACCGGCTTCGTGAACCTCACCGACAGCGCGGCGCTATCCATCGGCACCGTTGCCGGCACGGTCGGCATGACGGCCGGCACGCTGGTGCTGAGCGACGCCAAGCCGGTCACGCAGACGCAGGCGGTCGCCGCGAATGCGCTCGACCTGCTCGGCGGCGGCGCCGTCGTCCTGACGCTGCCGACCAACGCCGTCGCGGTGCTGGCCGGCAACACCGGAGCGGTCACGCTGACCGACGGCGCCGATCTGTCGATCGGCACCGTCAACGGCACGGCCGGCATGACGACGCCGACGCTGGTGCTGACCGACGGGCAGGCGGTTACGCAGACGCAGGCGGTGACCGCCGGCGGCCTCGACCTGCTTGGCGCCGGTGGCCGCTACACCCTGACGCTGGCGAGCAACGCGGTCGGCGTCATCGCCGCGAACACCGGCACGCTGAGCCTCACCGACGGCAAGCCGCTCAGCATCGGCCAGGTCGCCGGCACCACCGGCATCACCGCGACCGGCAACGTGACGCTGACCGCCGACCTCCTTACCTTTGCCGGCAACGCGCTGATCTATGCGCCCGGCCAGGTCGTGACCTTGCAGCCGCTGGCCACCGGCCGGCCGATCACGCTCGGCTACGGCGGCAACGGCATGTCGTTCAACGAGGCCAACCTCGATGCGGTCACCACGGCGCTGCTGGTGATCGGCAACGCCGCCGCCGGCGACATCACGATCAACCAGGGCATCCGGCCGGCGCACGTGGCCAGCCTGGCGCTGCTCTCCGGCGGATCGGTCGCGGCCACCGGCGGCAGCTCGATCACCATCCCCAACCTCGCGGTGCTGGGGCAGAAGTCGATCTCGCTGCCCTGGGGCAACTCGGTCGGGCAGGTCGCCATGAGCAGCGGCGGCGACATCGACTTCGCCGACCAGGCGGATGTGGTGATCGGCGCCGTGGACGGGATCGCCGGCATCAAGGGCGCGACCGTGACGCTGGTCGACAACGGCGTCACGACGCAGACGGCGGCGGTGATCGCCGGCGGCCTCAACCTGCTCAACTCCGCCTCGACCTACACGCTGACCCTGGGCAGCAACCGGATCGCGGTGCTGGCGGGCAACGCCGGCAGCGTGGCTCTGACCGACGCCATAAACCTGTCGATCGGCAGCGTCGACGGCACCAGCGGGATGCGGGCCAACACGCTGATCCTCACCGACACCGGCACTGTCTCGCAGACTGCGGCGCTGACGGTCGGAGCGCTCGACCTGCTCGGCGCCGGCGGCGCCTTCACGCTCAACGAGGGCGACAACCGCGTCGGCACGCTGGCCGGCAACACCGGCGGCACCGGCGCCGGCAGCATCGGCCTGACCGACCAAAGCGACCTCATCATCGGCAGCGTCGGGCCGACATCAGGCGTCACCATGCACCGGCTGGCGCTCACCGTGGCCGGGAGAACATCGCAGGCGGCCCCGATCACGGCGGCGCAACTGCTGCTCGGCGGCAGCGGCGACTACCAGCTCACCAACGGCAGCAACCTGGTCGGCACGCTGGCCAGCATTGCCACCGGCACCGTCGACCTGACCGACGCCGAGAACCTGGTCGTCGGCGTGGTCGGCGGCGTCTCCGGCGTGACGGCGCAGACGCTGGTGCTCAGCGACACCGGCACGGTGACCGAGGCGGCGCCGATCGTCGCACAGCAGGCGCTGCTGCTCGGCCAGGGCGGCAACTACGTGCTGACCAACTCAGGCAACGTCATCGGCACGCTGGCCGGCGACACCGGCAGCGTCACGCTGACGCAGAACGCGGCGCTGTCGATCGGGGTCGCCGGCGGCCAGAACGGGCTGCGGGCGAACAGCCTCACCGTCAGCGACAACGCCACGATGACGCAGAGCCAGCCGCTGTGCCTCGGCAGCCTCAACCTGCTGGGCGCCGGCGCCTACACGCTGACCAGCGGCGCCAACCGGATCGCGGTGCTGGCCGCCACGCTGTCGGCCAGCACCGGCACGCTGACGCTGGCCAACGCCTCGGATTTGGTGATCGGCACCGTCGGGTCGAGCAAGGGAGTGACCGCCCAGACGCTGGCGATCACCGAGAACGGGACCGTCACCCAGACCCAGGCGGTCAACGTCGGCGGGCTCGACCTGGTCGGCGGCGGCGGCACCTTCCACCTGACGGCCGCGGGCAACCATATCGGCGTGCTCGCCGGCAACAGCAGCCAGATCATCGACGTGACCGCCGCCGGCAACCTCATCATCGGCACGGTGGCCGGCACCAGCGGCATCACGGCGCCGCAGTTGTGGCTCAATGTCGCCGGCACGGTGACCCAGGCGGCGGCGGTCAGCACCGATGGCCTGGCCCTTCGCGGCGGCGCCTACACGCTGACCCAGGGCGGCAACCGGGTCGCGAACCTGGCGGCCAACGTGACGAACCTCGACCTCTGGTCCGCCACCAACGTGCTGATTGCCAGCGTGGACGGGCTTTCGGGCGTCGCCGCGCCGGTGCTGACCTTCAACGTCTCGGCTGCCCTGCTGCAGGACCAGGCGATCACCGCGACCAGCCTCGTGCTGCTCGGCGGCAACAACGCCACCGCGGTGCTCAACAACGGCGGCAACGCCGTGGCGCTGCTGGCCGGCAACACCGGCTCGGTGACGCTGACCGACAAGACCAGCCTCGCGATCGGCACCGTCGGAGCCGTGGCCGGGCTGACCGTGCATGACCTGACGCTGACCGACAGCCAGACGGTGACCGAGACCGCGCCGCTCGTGGCCAGCTCGGTGACGCTGCAGGGCGGTGGCGCCTTCAAGCTCAACACCGCGGGCAACGCCATCGGCGCGGTGGGCGGCAACGCCGCGAGCATCAACCTCTCGCAGGCCGGCGGGTTCAACCTCGACGCCGTCACCGCCGCGAGCCTCACGCTGAGCAGCGCCGGGACAGTAAATCAGTCGCAGCAGATGAACGTCGGCACGCTGGTCCTGGGCGGCACCGGCAGCTACCAGCTCACCAACGGCTCCAACAGCGTCGGGGTGCTGAGCGGCATCGCCGGGGCGGTGGCCTTGGCCGACACCACGAACCTGATGCTCGGCGCGCTGCAGGCCAGCGCCGTGGCCATCGCCGACAACCAGGCGGTCGGCAGCTCCGGCGCGCTGCGGGCCGACACCCTGTTGCTGCAGGGACAGGGCAGCGGCGGCTTCACCCTCACCGACATGGGCAACGCCATCGCCACGCTGGCGGCCAGCGGCATCGGCGGCGGCCTCGGCGTCACCGACAGCGCTGCCCTGGCGTTGGGCAACATCGGCGGCACCGGCGGCATCCAGGCCAACAGCGACGTGATCCTGACCGCCGACCACATCGACCTCAGCCAGGCGTCGCTCAACGCCGGCAACCATACCGTGACGCTGCGCCCGCTCACCGCCGGCGCCGGCATCACCCTGGGCGGCGGCAGCGCCGGTTTGGTGCTGACGCCGGGCAGCCTCGGCAATGTCTCCGCCGGCGTGCTGATCCTGGGCAGCGCCGCGGCCGGAGGCATGACCATCAACCAGGCGATAAACCTGCGGCAGACCGGAACCCTGGCGCTGCTGTCCGGCGGCGGCGTGCAGGAAACCGGAAGCGGCGCGCTGAGCGTATCGTCGCTGGCGGTAACCGCTGCCGCCATCGCCGTGGACGGCGGCAACCAGGTGCAGACGACGGCGCTGCACGCAACCGGCGGCATCGACTTCAATGCGGCGGGCAACCTGGCCATCGGCGCGGTCCAGGGTGTCAGCGGCGTCACCGCCGGGGCTGCTGTGAAAATCACCGCGTCCGGCGGCAACCTCACGCTCGACAACGGGGCGCGGGTGGTCAGCACCAAGCCGCTGGGGACCGTGACGATCGGCAACCCGACCGCCAATGACGCCATCGTGCTGGCCGCCAGCCAGTTGTTCCAGAACAACGCCGGCAGCCAAGCGATTTCAATTGCGACCGGAGAACGTTACGTGGTGTTTTCGGCCGGCCCCTGGGGTAATACAGGAGGCTTGAACGGCCAGATCGTGAGCGGCCATGCCTTCGACTTTACGACCCGCACCTACTCCGGACTGCCGACATCGGGAGATTTGCTGGTCTATGCGTCCAGCCCTTGAGGCAAGCGCGGCAACCCGGCTTGTAACAGTCACCTGCCTGGCGTTCGGACTGGTGGCCCTGGGCAGCGCGCCGTTGCGTGCGCAGGGCGTGCCGGTTGCGGGGGTGGCTGGGCAGGTGGTGACGCCGCAGATCAACCCCGGCACGCTGAGTGACGAGGCGGACCGCCAGCGGCTCCGGCTGGAGCAGCAGCACATCTCGCCGCTGAAGCCGCAGGACGACCCGTTGAGCGGCCCGGAGCTTAACTTTCCCAAGCGCTACCGGCCCGGGCAGGGGCCGCACTTCCAGCTCAATGGCGTGACCTTCGACGCTTCGGCCCTGCTCAAACCGGCACAGCTTGCCGACGTCGCCAAGCGGTTCGTCGGCAAGACGGTGGATTTCGCCCAACTGGAGAGCCTGCTCGCCGCCGTGAACCAGCTCTACAAGGCGCAGGGCGCCGTCACCGCCAACGCCACGCTGCCGCCGCAGCACGTGCGCAACGGCATCGTCCACATCGGGCTGGTCGAAGGGCGGCTCGGCAAGGCGATTCCGGAGGGCAACGCCCACACCAACAAGGACTTCATCCTGGACCGGCTCTCGGCGCGGCCCGGCCAGGTCATCGACGCGCCGCGGCTGTCACGCGACCTCACCTATTTCAACCGCACCAACGACATCAGCCTGCGCGCCCTGCTGGTGCCGGGCGCCAGCTTCGGGCAGACCGACATCCGGCTGGCGGTGGAGGAGCCGAAAATCAACGTGCTCGACGTGTTCGTCGACAACGAGGGCGGCCATACCACCAACCGCAACGAAACCGGGCTGCTGTTCCAACGCACCGGCCTGCTCGGGATCGACGACCGGCTGACCCTATACGGCACGGCGGCGCAGGGCAGCTTGAATGGCAGCGCGTCGTATACGATGCCGGTCGACGTTCTGGGTGACAGGGTCGGCGTCAGCTACCAGCGCAACCACATTCGCGTTGTGCAGGGGCCGTTCAACGGTCTGCATGTGACCGGCAACTCGGCCACGGCGGATGTGAACTTCACGCATCCGTTCGTGGCCACCCGAAATTGGCTGCTCACTGGGATCGTGGCGTTTGCCGACACGACGTCCAGCACGCGCGAGGAAGGGACGGCGATCAACGACGACGACACCCGCAAGGGCACCGCCGGCCTGGCCCTGAGCCGCTACGGCGAGAACAGCACCATCACGATCACGCAAAACGTCGGCTACGGGAGCAACCATAGCTCCATCCTGCATACCAGCCAGGATCTGCTGATGTTCGACGGCAGCCTGAGCGCGTTCGAGCGGCTGACCGATCGCATCAGCCTGGTCTCGCAGGCCGCCTGGCAGTATGCGCCCCAGCATCTGCTGCCATCGGCCGAACTGTTCGAGATCGGCGGCCCGACCACGGTGCGCGGCTATTCGTCGAGCGGGCTGGCCGGCAACGACGGGTATTACGCGAGCCTGGAGGCGCATCGGGCGGTCGACCTGCTGCAGGGCGCCGACGCTTACGTGTTCGCCGACCGTGGGACGGTGTACTCGCCGTTGCCGAAAGCATTGAGCCTGCAGACCGTGGGCGCCGGCGCGAGTGTCAACTTTCTAAAACGTTTCACCGCGAGCGTGACGCTGGCGGTGCCGGTCCTGCACACGATACCGGGACAACGAGACGTGCGGTGTATGCGCGGCTGGTGGCGCATGCATTTTGACGCGGCGGTGAGGGTCCGAAGGTGGCACCTTTTCCAGACAGTGATGCTCGCAGGGCCTCATTCGCGAGAAACACCGATGGCTGGTGATAAAAATCAGCTCCGCAGGGTCCACGAGCTCGCCATTCACCAAATCGTCAATTAACAATAATAAAACTTTCATCAGACGATGATGATGTATGCAGGCTGTAAATGCGAGGTCATGTCCGTTGTGTTGCCTAACTGCCTTGATTTCGTCTTCGGGCAGTAAGCTGCGCGTAAGGAACTGGTCTGGCAGCGGGAGCACCGTTTCCACAGTTGGCTGTAAAGAAGACATTTGTTAGTTTCAGTGGTTATCCCGGCGTTCAACGCAAGTGACTGTGTGGTAGCCGCACTGCAGTCTGTGATCGATCAAACCGAGCAGGATTTCGAGATCATTGTCGTGGATGACTGTTCCGGCGATGACACGGTCGCGGTTGTCAAGGCTTTTGCAAGATCGGAGCCGCGCGTCAGGCTGATTGCCTTGCCCGAAAACGTCGGCCCCGGCGCGGCCCGCAACGTGGCAATCGACTCGGCCGCGGGAAGCTGGATTGCGTTGCTCGACGCAGACGACCAGTACTGCCCGTCCCGGCTAGAACAACTGTTGGGCATGGCAACACGAAACGGTGCGGACATGGTCTCGGACAACATCCTCATATGTTTCAAGGATAGCATCAAGCCTGCCAGCGTCATGTTTTCGGAAGCGCGCATCCCATACGAGAAACAGCTTACGGCAACCGAGTTCGTCGCTGAGAATACCAATGTCGGGATTGGCGGCCGCCGGAGTTTCGGATTTATGCAACCCATGATTCGACGTGACTTCTTGGTTGCCAAGGGAGCCAGATATCCGGTCAACCGATTCGGCGAAGATTTCATGTTCGCAGTCCGGTGCCTTGTGCTCGGTGCCAAGTGGTGGGTCACGCCCACCGCGCTGTATCGTTACACCGTCCAACATGGCTCCTTGACCGATCACGTTGCCGTGGACGATCTGCTCGCGATTGCCAGGATGGAGCAGGAGTTGATTGATCGCCCCGCAACATTGCGGGAGGCCGGGTTGGAGGTTGCCATTCGCAAGCATAAGAAAATGGTCGATCATTGGCGGTTGATGGTGGCGATCAAGGATGCTCTGCGGAGCCGTGACTTTGACGCCGCTTTCGGCATCGTCTTCGAGAGTAGCCAAACCTTGAAGACAGTGCTGAAGATTGTAACCTATAGTGCCTTACACAAGCTTTCATTGGTTTGAGGCAGAGAAACCATTGGCAGTTTTGGAATGAGGCGGGCAATGATTGCGGCGCGGCCCATCGCACGACGATTGCTGAAGCTTCGGCGGTTCGTGCAACCGATGGAGCAGGCGGCCGACGTATTGTCGCGCATGGCGAGCCTGCCCCTTGTAGATGTGACGGCAATCACCTCGAACCGCCCGATCTTGATCCTTGCACCTCACGCCGATGACGAAAGCCTTGGTTGCGGCGGCCTCATCGCGCAAGCCTGTGCCGCGGGTGAGGAGGTGTATGTCGCAATCCTCACCGACGGAACCGGGTCGCACCCAAACTCCCGGCTCTACCCGCCCGCCCGGTTGAAGGCGTTGCGAGAGCAGGAGGCGGCGGACGCGGTCGCCACGTTAGGACTTCGGCCTGGCCACCTCTCGTTTTTGGATCATATCGATGCCTCGGTTCCGCTGAGAGGCAGGCCGTTAAGACAGGCGGCGGAGCGGCTGGCGGATTACGTGAAGGCACGCGGCATCGCAACCGTGTGCGCAAGCTGGGAACACGACCCGCATTGCGACCACATCGCCGCGCATCGCATTGCCGCTCAAGCATCCCTGCTCACGAAGTTTAGGCATCTGTCTTATGCTGTTTGGGGATGGACGCTGCCCGGCAGCACTTGGCTGCGACGCTCCCCGATCGCTGGGTATAGGCTGGACATCACGGATAGCCTTGATGTGAAGCGCCAGGCGATTGCCTGCCATCGGTCTCAGATGACCAGCATGATCTCGGATGTGGCAACAGGGTTCCGAGTGCCTCAGCAACTACTCGACCTATGCGACCGGCCGTTCGAGGCGTTCCTGCACAACGATGCCAAGTCTGCTTTTAAAATACCGTCGTAGTAGCGCGCGGTTGGCCTGACGAGACAAAGCCGCCAGCGTCATGTTCAAGTGTGGATCAAGCCTGCCGAGACTGGTCGCCCAGACCGTGCCGCCGCAACCAGTCGAGCACCAACTCGGCCACCACATCCCTGTTGTCGTCGGCCATGAGCGCATTGTGCCAGACATGGAAGAACCAACGCCTCTAACAATGGATCGTCTTGATTCAGGCCATCCGGCTGAATATCAAATCAGTTAAGCATCTGGTGGATTGGCATCACATGATGCTTATTTCGAGTATTGTGTGATATCGATGTATTTTACAGTTAATAAACAATAAATCGACCTCATCTGCCACTACTCCCCTTGCAATCATGCACTTGCGCGATAACCAGCTTACATGCAGAGTATCTCTTGATATGCGGACGATTGCGAGTGTGAGTATTCAGGTTCCGGCCTCATTGCCTGGGGAGACCGGAGACGACCAAAGAAGAACAGCATTTTGAGAATGATAGCCTTCAAGTTATGCCAACCTGCAAAGCAGCTTATCCAAATTGGATGAGTTGCATAGAAGGTCGCTAGGCTCAGTATTGGCTTATCTCTCACGCGCCAGTAACAAGAAAGAAAAAGCAATGATACAACTGTCCCGCCGCACAATGTTCAAGGCCGCTGCCGGGTAATTGCTCACGTGGGTAGGGCGTAGGTATTCGGCGTCGCGCTGGCGACGTCAGCATAAAGGTGGTTGACGCGATCACGGTCGCTTTGATTCAACGTCTGGGTGGCATCCGGGATTGACCT
>JAABUU010000628.1_pt1 | contig 76518 bp, 128 predicted proteins | sample 5559301 | NCBI WGS metagenome assembly JAABUU01 (sample SAMN10711884, study PRJNA513360) | rock metagenome | isolation source: Antarctica rocks | place: Antarctica: Victoria Land, Richard Nunatak white
GTTCCAAACCCCACCCCCCCCCCCCCCCCCCCCCCCACAAACAGTCCGCCAAGTGTGCAACCGCCACAACCCTCGCAGCAATGACGTGCACCCCAGCAGCCAAGCCTGCAACCACATACGCGGCCTTAGAGACTAGGCTGCATGCAAGCACGCGCGCGCGAGGCAAGCACTGCAGACCGAAATGCAACTCGCTGCCGTGCTGCAGGCTGAAGTTGCACTGCTCACATGCCACACGGCTGCAACTGGTGACAGCAAGTCGAATCCCAGCAGAAATGACGGCAGGCGGTGCTGCACAATGCGCGCGGACGGCTCAGCGTCTGCGCGCAGCGGAGCGCCCAGAACTGGGCACGGGCAGCACCGGCAGCGATGGCACCGCGCTTAACCCTGACACGGAACCTCGGACAGGGTCAGCGGATGAGCAGGCCGTGGCGCGTGGTGCGCGCGGGCGGCTCGGTGTCCATGCGCAGCGTGGCGCCGTAGCTGGGCGCGGGCGCCGGCGGCGGCGGCGCGCGCTGCGGCGCGGGCGACAGCGCCGCAGCCGGGCGCGGCACCGGCGCGGTCCGCGCCGCCTTCACCTGCGGTCAAGAGCGTGCTGCTCTGGCACGGTACTGTCTGTCCGCTGCCAACATGCACTCAGATATGGGCGGTCTGACGGCCGGCAGCGCTTGTCGCGAGCGCGCCTTCGCACCTCATGCTCCTGAGACCCATGTCTTACCAAGTGAGTCAGGACTAGCAGTTCCCGCCAGGCACCTGCAGCCATGAGGCGTCCAGCTGAGCTGCGGCACTAAGAAGTTTTTTATTTAAGGAGTCTCTAGACAGCATGCCAAGCAGAAGCCCTTGGGATGACGCATTCTGAGCCCCTAGACGGAGCGGGGCGCACCGGTGCCAGCGCGCCGCCATAGCGGCCCTCCTCCTCCTGGTACCCCTGCGCGGCATCGTCCGCCTCCATCTCCATCACCAGCTTGGGATCGCCGCCGCGTGCCGCCGCCGCATAGCCGCCGCCGCCGCCGCTACTGCGCGGCCCTGCGCGGCCGCCGCCGCCCGCATAGCCATTGCCTGCATACGCCGCCTCCCAGTCCCCCCGGCCGCCCCCGCCGCGTGCGTCGCCGTAGCCGCCGCCGCGCGCGTCGCCGTAGCCGCCGCCGTACTCGCCGCCGTCGCGCGCGGCGGCGGGCGCGGGCGCGGCGTAGGCCGCGCCCGCCGCGGGGGCGGGGTAGGGCGCGACGCGCGCGGGCCTGGCCGCCGCAGCCTCGTACAGGGCGCTCGGCCGCAGCGTCTCGGCCGCCCACTGCTGCTCCAAGCGCTGTTGGTCCGCTACGTGGGGCGGCACCGCGGGCGGCCTGCGGTCCGCCTGCGCCCCCGCGCAGCCTCGTCAAGCACCAACAAAGATGCAACAGGTGGGGGTTGGCTGTGCTGTACCTTATGCCGGCACAGGAGCTTTGGTTTTAGAGTCCCCAGCAAGGCAAGTCTACTACACCGGTAAGCAGGTCTCCTGCACAATGTGGCCAGGCGCTGATGACCATAAGCACACTCTCCGCGCCTCCCTGGCTTGCAGATTGCCTGCGTGCGAGTTCAAGCCCGCGCACAGACGCGCACCAGCTCGTTGAAGATAGTGATCCGCATGCTGGTTGGCATGATCACTGCTCCCCCCTGGCCGCCGCCGCGGCCCACCTCCCGGGCGCGCGCGCCCCCCGGCCCGCGCGCCGCTGCGCCAACATTTCGCCCGGCGCCGTGCGCGCCGCGGTCGGCACCGCGGCCGGCGGTGCGCCCGCCGCGGGCAGCAGCCCGCGGCACGCTCACTGGCAAGGCCTTGGCCGCTGGGCGCGCGGCGCCGCTGGGCGGCAGCCCGCGCTTCTCGGCCAGCTTGCCCTGCAATGGGTTGACGAGACTTAGCACTGCGATAATATTGAGCCTGCTGCGCTGCAAGTCTTCTCAACAGCTCGCGCCACTCAGCACCCGATCACTGCCTGGGCGGCAGTGTGCTGGGGAGCGGGAAGGTGCGCAGTGCGCGGCGGACCTGCCGGAGCGCCGACGCCCGGTCCTGGTTGGCCCGCGAGACGGCCATAGCGTTGCCGCGGCCGCCAGCGGCGCTCGCGGTGCGGCCGCGGCCGCGCTGCGCCTGCACACGCGAGCGGGGACCGGTTGTCACATCACCTCGAGGACAGGCAGTGAACGCCAAGCAGACTGCATCTAGGTCAGTCTGCACTTCAAGCGGGCTGTGAGGCATTGGGGCTGTCTGCAAGCTCCTGACACGCCCAAGTCATGCGCGGTGTATGCGCACTGTCGCGGCTGGAGCGGTTTGTGCCTTGTGGCTTTCACCCACAGCCGCGCTCATCTCGCCAGGCTCTTCAGGCTACCCAGTGCACCCCACCGCAGAGTGCGCACCCGTCCAGGCCCGGCGCGCCCCGCCGACGGCTTGCCAGCTGAGCCTCTGTCCTTGCTCTTTTTTATGATATCGTCCAGGCTCATGGCCAGCCGCTTCTCCACGCCATCTGCGCCAGGCCCCATCGCGGCCGGGCAGATCTCTGCTGCGCGGCGCACGCCTTGTGTGCACAGTGTCCGGCAGCCTCCCCCTCACGTGCCTATTGCACCAGGCAGTGCAGCAGCAGCAGAGGACGGATGAGAATGGCCGCAAAACGCCTTGGGAGGAGCCAAGGGTCCCGGTTCCACTCCAGTGCAAGGCTGCCTTTTTTTTTGTAGCCGTGCCGCTTCTGCTAATTCATGCCTGTATCTGCCATCTGCCTACCTGCTGTAAGTATGTTGCTGCGGCGGGTGACTGTGCAGGGCGTCCACGCAGCCGGCGTGCAGAGCGCGCTGCTATCGCTCAGGGACTGGGGTGCAAGCGCGTGTGCAAACGCAGCCATTAGGCACTCCTCTGTGCGGCGCTATGCTGACATATCAGACCCGGAGTTCATGCGGAGCACTGGGCTGCCCGTTGCAGAGCGGTGCAAGGTACACAGCATTTACTTTATTTAGCCTGTCTGCACCTCACCCTCTTATACTTGGCATGCACCAGGCGAGCAAGGAGTGATGTGCAAGAGTTTTCCTCCTTGCCTAGCGTGACGCACTCGTGAGGCACTGCAGAACCTCTGCTGATGGACATACAAGTGAGTGAACATGTCACAGCTACACAGTGTTGCAGGCTCTGTATACGCCTGCCGCTCTGACGTCTGGCGCTGCGCCACAAGCAGGCTATCCTGGCGGGCAACTGGCGCGGGCAGCTGACCACGATGCCTGCGGAGGCAGGCCGGGGCAACGAGGAGGGTGGCAAGGTGCACTCCACGCTGGTGGACTACGTGTCGCCGCGCAGCGCCGAGCCGGTCGTCCTCCTGCACAAGGAGAAGGACCTCCAGCAGATACAGGCGAGCGCCTCAGGTTGGTGTCCGCTGGGAGCGTCGCAGGCGCCAGCCCTGTCGCCCAGCGAGCAGGCCGTGCCAGCTGCCCGGCCCATGAGGAAGGCACACAGCGGCCGGAAGCGCGGAGGTGATGTGACGCATGTAGGGCAGGGCCTCCGTGCCCTACCCTAGCAAGGGTAGGGCGCCTGAGGTGATGATGCATGCAAGGCAAGGGCTTGAAGCCCTATGACGCTGCACGCAGAACCTGTCGATGAACCGCTTCTCATCGCTCACGGTGGGCGCGACCGACCCGCCGGTGCGCGCCGGCCCGATGCGCGGTCCTGCCTGCAGGGGCGAGCCGTGTCGTGCGCTGGCGCTGAGTGACATGCAGCTTGGGACAGGGCTGCTTTGCGGCTGCATGCTGCCGTGTTCATGCATGTGCATGCTGTGCGGATGTGCATGCTGGCAGTGCAGTCTTGGGTGATATACCCCTGATGAGTGTGCAGCACCTGGAGGTGCCCCGGGTCCAGCTGCGGTGCCAGCAGACACGTTGCCGCAGGAGCTGGTGCAGTTGGCGCAGCTGGCGGGGCGCATGCCGGCGCGCGTCAGCCTCATGGGCACGCTGGAGCAGCTGCCGCGCAGCGAGGTCCGCCGAGGCGCCCACCCGCCGCACGGCTGCTCCGCACGCCATTGTCTGGGTTGGGGAGAGGCTTGCTGTGTCGAGCTGAAGCTGGCGCCCGAATCTGGTGCTTGCCAGGTGTGGGGGGCCGGCACGAGGCCCTGGCGCACGTGCAGCCGCTCCGGGCCAGGAGCTCGCCCTCGCGCCTGCACCCCGCTGGTTCATGCCTGGCAGCCGGACGCGCGGGCGCGCGCTCGCAGGTGGAGCACGTCATGCGGCAGGCGCACCCCGCCGCTGAGGCGCGCGGCGCGGACGGCGTGCTCGCGTACCGGCTGCAGACGCTGCAGGTCCGCTACGTGGATACGCACAGCCTCAAGCACTCGCTCGGCATGGGCGACGTGCTCGGCGCCGTCCTGGACCCGCTCGGTGCGCCGGGGTCAGGGTACGGCAGGCCCCGATGTGCATGATGGCTGTGCGTCTGTGTGTATGCAGGTAGGTGTACCAGGAGAGTGCTGGATATTTTCCAGGGTAGGCGGCAATGGCGCTGTGGATGCACCTGCCTGACAGCATTGCAGCACAACACGGCGTGGACGCGCGGGAGAGGCGCCCTGTCCTGGTTGCAGCTGCCTCACCATCCGCGCCACGACATGCGAGATTTCTTGCACTCCCTGCTAGCGTACAGACTCCCACTCTGATGCCCGCTGCCCCCTTTGCTTGCCTGCAATACTCCTGACACGGTCACCCGCACCTGCTCCAACACCCCGGACCCTCACCCGCGTCCTGTGCCGGCCGTGCAGCGGCGGACCAGGCAGCAATCCTGGCGCACGGCCTGCGCGACGCGGCGCTGCAGCAGAGCCTGGTGCTGTTCTGCATGGCGCACTGCCACGCGCCGGTCGCGCGCGCGGCGCTCTTCCAGGCCGACCGGCAGGGCTTCACCATCCTCGGCGAGCAGGTTTGATTCGATACGCTTACACCCTTGCACCCCTTGCAGGGCCTGGCGCCTTGCCGGTCCATGCACAATAGGGCGTTGCTTAAGCTGGACCTGGGCGCTGCGCCGCGTGGCGTCGGGCCCCCCGCTGCGCAGGGACGGTCGCGACTCCCCGCTAGGAGGTGCCGGCGGGCCCTAGGCTCCGAGTGCGAGGCCGCCAGGCATGGCGGCGCTTGCTCAACGGTATAGGACCGTGGCTGCTCAGTGACACCCCACCCTGGTGACACCGTCTGTTTATTTCCGTGCGTCAAGCCATGTCCGGCGCGCGCGCTGATTTGCACACAGGAGCAGTGCGCGTGCGGCAGGTGCTCGTGAGGCCGGAGTGGGGGCTGCCGGAGGCCGAGGACGAGCGCACGCGGCAGCCCGGCTGGCACGAATACAGGTGGGGCACCCCGACCCTGACAATGAACCCTATACACGGTCCCAAGCAGGCGGAGCACCCTAATCCTGTATGCCCTCCCGCGCGCAGGCTGGCGTTCACGCGGGAGGTGCGCGGCAGGCAAGCCTTCGAGCGGCAGCTGCAGGAGATGCGGCAGGAGCTTGAGGTGGCGCTCAGCAAGGGCTGACTTGGTCAGCCTTGCTTGCGCCTCCCGGGCTGTCAGATCCGCCCTGCGGATCGGGCGCCAGAGCAGGCGCTGGGTGCACCACCGTGCGGCATCAGCGTACGCCGAGGCATGCTTTGCGCTTTCGCAGAACGGTGGTGGATAAGAAACGCATGTCTCTTGACCTGCAGATCCTTGCATGAATGATCGCATGTCCCGAACGTTCAGGTGAGTCAATATTGGATCGCTTCTCGCTTCTTTACATGTGAGATCACAGAATGAGCGCTCTTGGCATGGCAGCATGCACTTTCTGGTGCTCCACCACATGGACCACACATGTGAGCGTCAGCTCCTCAGAGGGCCGTGGCCAGCAGCCAGTTGGAGACATTGACAGACATACAGGCATTGACAGACAGGCGCGGTGGCATGGTAACAACGCCATAGCCCTCAAGCTTAGACCACAGCAAGCACTGGCAAAACTTTCAAAGTGACAGCATGCAAGGCTGAAGAGGGAGTGCCAACGCACTGCTCGCACAGCAAGCACGTCTCAGGTGCCTGCACAGCACACTCGCCAGGCACACAACTGCCAGGGACAACTCACGCTGGTATCAATGTCACAACCTGCGCGGGCGCGACGGTGACGGCCAGGCTGCACTCCAGGCCGGCGACCTGAGTTCCAGCATGTCCTGTACAGCGCCCCCGCATGCAAACGCAGCCACTCAGAGCAGGCATGCCTTCTGAGCGCCCAGCTGGCGCGGCCATAGGCAAGCGCTGTTGAAACAGCCGGCACATGCGCCACGCGCCCCGCCGGCACAGTCGCGTCAAGCCAGGCCGCAGGCCGTGCGGCCGCTCAGAGGCGCGGCGGCTGTACGTCATGCGGCCAGGCCGGCGGTCAGGCCGGATGCGTTGGCCGCCTCCAGCGCCGCCTCGCGCGAGTCGAAGAACGCCTGGTACAGCGCGCCCGCCACATTCAGCACCGCCGTCCACAGGCCCCCCTGCGCACGCGCGCCGCCGGCCCCCTGTCAGGCGCACGGCCCGAGCCGCGCGGCCCCGGCTCTGGCAGGCGCGGCGGCGCCAGGTCCGGCGCAGCGCCGCGCCCGCGGGCTTGCTGAGCGCGGCACGCCCCGCTGCGTAATCAGGCAGGCGGCGCCGACAGCGGCAGCAACGGCGCCTTGGCTGACATGTCCGCAACAGGAGCCTGCACTTCACTTCAACGCCTCGGAAAGGGCAGCAGAGGGTCAGGTGACTGGACGCGCACGCACGAGGCGTATTAAGCGAAGCACGCACTGGGCTGGTTCGGCGGAGGCGCCTGGGGCCGCGCCTGCGGCAGAACTTTGCCGTGCGCGACGTCGCCGGTGAGGCCGTCTGGGTGCGCGCGGAACACGCCGTCCGGCACGGGCGCCTCGGCGGCCGCGCCCGCCGCGCCCGCGCCCCCACCCGCGCCCCGCGGCAGCCGCGGGCCGCGCGCAAGGCCGCCGCCCTGCGCTGGCGCGGCCGCGGGCTTCGCACCCAGCGGCCGCCCGCGCGGCCGCTTGGCGGCGGCGCTGGCGGCGGCGCTAGCGCCGGCGCCGGCGCCGGCGGCGGCGGCGATGCGGGGCGCGCGCGGCGGCGCCGCGCCGCCCTGACCCGGGGCAGGGTCAGGGACGTCTATCCGCGGCCGCTTGCGCACTGGCTTGCCGGCGGCGGCGGCCTCATCGCGCGGCCGGCGCTTGGGCGGCTTTGGCTTCTCGTACCGCTTGCGCGGCGGCCCCTTCTCCTTGACCTCGCCCGGGCGCACCCTGCGGCTGCCGACGACCAGCTCGCCGGCCGGCCCGCGCGCAAACATGATCACGTCGCCCGCCTTGTGGCGCCTGGCGGCCTGCGCGCGCCGGCGCGCGCCGCGCGTCAGGCCAGCGCCGCGCATGCGCGCGCGCACGCTCGCGGGTCTGGGGCGGCCACAACGCCGCTGGCAGGGGCGCGCCTGCTCGCCACTCGGACTGGGCAGCAGCGCCTCAGAGCGCGGCCTGAGCTTGCGACCCATCAGAGGCATGCACATTGCGCGGCTGCAAGCTCGAAGCGCCGCCTGCACTGGCTGCCAAGGGGGCCAAGCAGAGGCGCGCACGTCGGGCGGCTGGCAGCCCTCCAGGACGTACATCCGCGACTGGTTGTTGACCCAGTAGCGGAATCGCAGCTGGTAGCGGCTGCCGCTCGCATCCACGGCCGGCACGATGCGCTCGCGCTCGCGGTCCAAGGAGGGAAAGTGCGCCAGTGCATGCACCTGGCAGCACGCACATGGAAGTCCACTGAAAGCATGCGCTGTGCGCTGCCTGCCTGCAACCGGATCGCGTGGCGGAGCGGGGATGCCGCCTTGGGCATGCGCCTGCTCACGCACACAGAAAGTCTCCGGGCTCAAGCTGGCGGGCCAGTGGTCCAGTGGTGAAGCAGCGTGCTCAGCTGCATTTGCACCCCAGCCCTGTACCACAGTGTCCCATCATCCGTGTAGCAGGGTGGGGCTCCATATAAGCGCATCATGGCGCGATGCCTTGCAGGCCATCAAAGTCTTGTCAGGGCATGCATTCCCCTGCATGCCATGCAGCAGCCTCCCGACACGGGCACGCCAACTGCTGGGCTTTGTAAAGATGACCAACAGCCCGGCACGCGGGCACGCCCCACGCCCCGCGTCCATGGACAGCACCCGCGCTCAGCGGGGCGCCCCGCGCTATGACCAGTGCGCAGCAAAGAGGAGGCGGTCCGCCTGCCTGCGCTCCGCGTGCGTGCGCACCTTGGGCACGACCACGCGCCCCGGCCCGCTGACGTCCGACGACGTCAGCACCTTCTCGAACAGGAGCCTGCCGCCGCTGCCGGCGGCGAAGCCGCCGCCGCCGCCCTTGGCCTCTGGCGGGCCAGGCTCGACGCGGGCCGGGCCCCTGGGCAGCTTGCAGGCGACGTCGGTCCCGCCCTGCGGTGCGCTCCCAGGCAGGTGTGCCTCCGCAACGGCGCTCTGCCTGCTCGGCCGCTGCAGCCTGCCCGGCCTGCCGTCAGGCTGGTCCACATCGTGCGGCGGCGCCATGACCGGCTCGCTGCCCGGTTCGCGCGCTGCCGCGGCGTCGCCCGTCGCGTGCGGCGGCAACCCTGCATCCTCCGGGAGCCACGTGGTGCTCATGACGCACGCCGCACTCACGCTGCGCAAGCGGCTGCGGCTGGGCTGCCGCGGCCTGCTGCAGGCCCGGCTGGCCCAAAGCCACGGCAACAACTGCTGGTTGCACAACCTTGCTTCTGCCCCTGCCGACGCAGAGCAGATACTGAGCAGTGCGACGCGTGCAAGCCAGGTCACTGACTGCCGCGCTGTGTCAGTGGCTGCGTTAGTGAGCATGCTTATGTTACTCTTCACTGCGCTTGCCCAGTCAGAGGTCAGTCTACATACGGTTATCAAGGTCACTACCTGTACTCAAGCAGGAGCAATGACAAGTCAACACCGTGTGCTGAGCAGCAGCAGGGCCAAGCAACGCTGAGGCGCAACATCCTGCTCACCTGTCTGCTCTGTGCCCGGCAAGCGCAGCAGCCTCTTGGGCTGACGCGCACTGGTCAGTCACCCCTTGTGCGAACGCTTGGTATATGCAAATCCATCAGCAGTGCAAGCGTAAATCTCCTCCGCAGTGCCGCTTGGTGCCGTCACTTGCACTGCCGTTGAGGACCCCGCAAACCTGATCTACTTGCAGTGCGTGAGCGAGGAGTGGTGGTGACTTGGGCCAAACTGTCGCAGGAAATTTGCATGTCGCAAAGCAGGGGCCAACCCTCTCAACCCCTTGCCTTGCATGTTGCTGGCCGCTCTCTCGCTCGTGCCAAAGTGTCTGGAAGGACAGCAAGCATGCCGGCTTTTCCAAAGTCGTGCGAGGTCCAGCTGCCGGTAAAGGCAGCATCTTTCATGCTCGAGCGCGAGACCGCACACTTCCGCTCCCTCGTCGCCGAGGCAGGCGCCTGCTTCCTGGCTGTCTGCTGGTGCCTGAGTGTGCCTGCCCAGCCAGCTTTGCTCTGCCTGAACGCACACGCAGGTACGTTGGTGTCTCGGTGCTGCCACTCAGCAAGGTGAATGTTAGGTCATGGGTGCGGGCGTCGTGGAAAAGGTGGAGAGCTGGCGGGAGGCTGATGGCGTGCGTGTTGACAAGATAATGACGCGGCCCGACTACAGCAGGTCTGGACTGTTCTTTCAACCAGGTCAGCCAGTAATGCTTGACGCGAGCCCGCGGCAGCCTGTCCGCCAGGCCTGCCACAGTGCAGGGCTTTGCAAGCGCAGCACGACCATGTGCCTATGGCGCATGCTGTGGTGCAGCGCAATGCGCCTGCAACTTGCAGATGCTGACAGTGGGTCTACCAGCAGCGTGGTCTGAGCTGGGGCTGTGCCTGTGCTCAGCCTCGTGCCCAAGAAGGCGCAGGCATTCATCAAGCCAGATGACCTGGTATTCTACGTCACATGCACATACGACCCCCGGCAGATGCGCCCAGGCACGCCTGCATGCAAGGGGGGTGCCCGCAGGGCTTCCACGCCTCCCGGTCATGTCGGAAAGCCTGCTACAAAGTGTCCCACTTTCTAACAATGGCTCTGGCATGCGTGCACGTGCTTGCAGAGGGTCTCATGCACAGCTGATCACTTTGCCAGCAGAGCTGATCGAGCTTGCAACACAAACGGGTGATAGGTTGCTTATCGGTATTGCTTTCACCAGTGCAGAGAGCGTGAATGCATGCCCGGAAAATAGCCTGATTGTCAGCAGCTTGCGGCCAGAGCATTCCCCTCATGCAACCGTACATGCGGAGGGCAAGCATGCACGCATGCTGCATGTGCATGCCTACACATTGCCGTGCAACAGCGCTTAATGCATGTGGTGATGTCGGCCCCAGCCCCTGACACCTTGACCATGAGCATGATGAGCATCATCCGCGCCAGTTGTGACTGTGAAGAGCTGGATGTTGTGGCGCAGGCTACTACCCTGTGTCGGTGACGGCGACCATGCAGCGGGTGCGTGCGGCAGCAGTCATGCTGCTCGGAAGCTTGATTATGAGCATGCCACATCCTCCGCATCTGAAGCGCATTCGCTACGCCAGCGCCCCGCGCTCATGTAGGTGGCTGGTGGGGGACCCTTGCTGCAGTGCTATCTCACAGGTGAATTGTGCTGCATTTGTCGTAAAATGGTTGAGATACTAAAAACGCATACGCTATGCGCAGATGCGCTGCGAGTGCGTGGTGCTGGTGGAGGAGGCCGGCGAGGACTGCTGCCGTCTGTCGGTGAGCGGCAGCATTGATGTTGACCTGCCGGTGATTGGGAGCCAGGCAGAGCAGCTGGTCATGGAGGCCGTCATCAACCACCACCGCATGCTGCCCCACATCTTTGAGCGGTGCGATGGGCTACACAGTTGGTTTGCCTTGGCTGTCCAAGCTGCTTGACTTTGCGGTGCAATGCCGAGGCTGGTCATGCGAGCCTGCACAATGCAGTCCTGTCCTGCGCCCTGAAGCCTGCAGCGTAAATGTTGCCAAACCCTGCGATTTGCATCCACAGGTACCAGGCCATCCGCAGTGAGCTCATGAAGTCAGCGCAAGGGCAGTCCGCGCTGCTCACCGGCCTGGTGGACGCCAGCCTGGATCTGTCTGCGGTCACCGCCATCGTCCAGGTCCGTGCGTCGTTGGAGGGACTGTGCCTGTTGGCCACATCCTGGACCATGTACAAACATTACAGTGGAAAATCAGTGTTCTAGTCTGCCTTCCTGTCGTAACTTGGTATGGTCAGGGTGCTTTGGACATAGGTGAGCAGTGGCTGATATGCTGCAGGAGCTTGTCAAACCTCAAAGTCACTTTTCTATCACATGCACGGGTAATCGATCTGCTGTGTGAACCGGCGCAGGCCCCTTTCGCGGATGTTGAGGCTGCGCACGAGTCCAGCAGCAGCAAGGACACCCCAGCTGGTGCGGCGTTTGCTCGACATGAACCTGCATTCGGTGCTTATAGACAATGCTGCAGTGACAACACATTCGTTCGTAGAGACTGAGAAGTATGCGGACTTGGTCTGCATGCACCAGGCTATGTCTGCAAGACAGACAAAGCTCTGCTTGACAAAGCAAAAACTATGCAGCCAGAATGTGCAGCCTCTGCATGATTCGTATGGCGCCGCGCATTGACGTTTTGGTGCTGCAATGTTCGGGACAGGCAGTGGGCCGTGCATCAACTTTGGTGCACATGAGGCAGAAGCAGGCGCGCTGCCATCCACAGCCGCCTGCTGCACAGAGACCTGCGGCCCAGTGATGAACATGTGCTGCCATTGTGAGGTCTCGCTCTGTGAGCTTACCTCAGTATCCTAAGGTCGGCAAGCAGCGCAGGCATCACATCGAGGCGCGCGGAGCAGGAGGCAAACACTGAAGCCGCTGAAGAGCTAGGCGAGGCGGCGACGTGGAATGAGGACATGAAGAACTGGCGCGCGCTGTGGCGCCGCCTGCGGCTGGCGCATGCGGCGGTGCCCTACCCCATGCAGCAGCTGATGGCGCTCTTCCTGTCTGGCGAAGGCGCGCCGGTCCCTCTGACGCAGCGCACATTGGCAGCTTCAGTTGTTTCTCTGCAGACTCTTCCATGCAACATTTTGTAAACTCGTCCTGTTTCCAGCTTGCACATGGGGTTCCTGTGAGTGAATGGGCGCATGTGTCGTGCCTGTCTGCACCATACGAGTCGTATGGTGCAGACAGGCACGACGCATGCGCCCATTCACTCACAGGATACGGGGTATGATACGAGCCCTTGCGGATCGCTGAGCAGTTTCACGGCTTCAGAGCAATCCGCTCTGAGCAGCGCAGGCAGCTCCTGGACGCAGCGAGCTCCGGCTACAGATGCTGCTACAGAGCGCCCTGAAGAGCATGACCCAGCGCGGGACGCTGCCATACATGCTGGCGGCGCTGCCGATGCCGCTCAGGCTCCTAAGGCTGTGACTGCCAAGGGGCGCGCTTCCATGGTGAGCGGAACCCGCGTTGTCATATCCTTGGCAGAGAAAGTGAGATACACAGCCTGAAGGAAGGCAGGTAGCATTGTGCATGCCTTGTGTGAAGTGTTGGAGGTCAAAAAGTGAGAGGACGCTGCCATGTTTGCTACACCGGAGGTGCACCCTCCGCTCTTCCTGAGCAGAGCTGCACTGCCGAGGCGGCCCTGTCTGTGTCATGAGCATACTGCTTGCAGCAGAGATACGGTTTGCGCTGCTGCCAATGATCAGGCCTGTTAGCCGTGCGGACCTCACATCTCCTGCTCTGCTACTGATATGTTGCTCATTGCCTGTGTCGTAGTTCACCCAGAAGCGCATGCACAGAGCTCAGGAGTTGCACGCAGCAGTGAGTCTAGCAACCTTTTCAGTGCCTGCCTTCAGGAGGTCACAGACACGGGGCGGGCTCCGCTGCACAAGCGAGTGCTCGCGATGCTGGGATGCTACCGCCCACGCTGGCGACCAGTGGAGGATGCCACATGGACACGCACGCAAGCTGGCAGTGTGGAGGAGTGAGGAGGCATACATGGGCTTGAGCCTTGACGGATCTGCAATAGCCACGCTTTCACTTTGTGCATGCCACCCCAAGCTTGGCATTGGGTTGCAATGCACATTTTCGTAATGAGTCCTTTGCCTCAAACAGAAGCCTGCCAGGTTTGCCAAGCATGCTGCATGACGGCAACGATGATGGAATGCTATATAATTGTTAGGTGTACACGTATCACGTGCCAGTTGCTTACATCTCCTAAGCTTCCTCCATGTTTCCTCTGTGTCTCATGGTGTCCAAATCCACTGTTTCTCACTTGTCGGCCCACTTCATCCATACATCGTGTCGTGCATCGTTTGCCAGTGCTGTTTCTGCTCTGCGAAGCAGGCAACGTATGTCAACTGTGCGACAAATGTTGTGTTGCTATGCCTGTGTACAACGCTGTGCTCCTTCCAACCTATGGGCGGGCGATGCGTTGCTGTCATTGCTTACTGCGTATGTTGACAGGCGATCATGTGGTCAATTACAGCGAAGCATACCCACAATAGGAGTGTAGCAGTGGCAAGTAGAAAGGCTCCTTGCAACGGATGTAAGCTCAGTGCTCCGAGCAGTATTGAGGATAGTGCAGAACGGCCGATATACACAGCATGCACCACATGCTCAAGCATACCACAAGTGCAAGTTACGGCGGTATACGGTCAAAGGGCGCGGTATCCGCGATGCAGCGCTCAAAAGCATTATCCACCGCGGCCCTCGCGGTTCCGCGGCAGTGCGGGTTCATGGCGACGGACAGCTCAGCGCGCCGCCGCACGCAGCTCTGGTGCCCGCCGCGGAACTGCCAGTGGCCGCGCATGACCTCTAGCTTGTAGTGGCAGTCGCCGCTCAGGCTGGCCGAGCGTACCTGCACGGAGCTCACAGCTTCTTAGGACAGGCAGAGGGCGCCTCTCTGCAAGAGAGCCGAAGTCCCTTGGCCACAAGTTGGCGTTCCTGTCTGGATATCCAGTGTCAGCTGACACCCAGGCACTGCTGCAGGGCAGCGCCGCAGAGATCGCGAGCCAAGGTTGCAGGCAGGTTTCCATGCGCATACATCGCCCCTGTGACTCTACCCGCAACGACACTCTGTGCCAACCCCTAAGCTTTAATTATGTGCAGTAAGAAACAAGACAGCCAGCCTCAGTGTCACCAGGCTCTGCAAGTAGCCTATTCGCAAGTATTGTGGCCCGCCCCAAACACGGCAGCTTGTCGGCGGCACCTCGCTGCACGCGTGGTGCTCGCAGTTGGTCCAGTCCAGATCGCGGCCGCGGCAGTGGTCGTATGCGTGCACCAGCTCGTGCGTCAGCGCGTGCGCCACCTCCTCCTGGCTGCTGAGGTGGTTGTGGCAGATGACCACCTGCGCGCCCGGCAGTCCCAAGCCTGGGCCGGCTTGCAGGAGCGCCCGGCCCCACAGGCCGTGTGCAAGGCGAACAGACTGGGACTGCTGCTCCCAGTGAAAGCTGGCAGGAGCTGCTGGTCCCAGCAGTCCTGCAGGCGTGGAGTGGGGCAGGTCGCAGTGCGAGCATGTGCACTGCTGGAAAGGAGGCGGCGCGATGTTGCCTGCCGCGCACCCCGTCCGGCGGTCGGAAGCCGCCGCCGACCTGCACGTCGCACTTTTCTACGCGGAAGAACCTCCGGCTGACACTGCACCCTGCCTGCACGGTGGCGTGCAGCGTGTCACGCTCCTGGACGCGCAGTGGTAAGCGACATGCAAGGCTGCACCAGGCTGGCGACACACCTCTTCCATCTTTTCCACCATGAACTTGACGGTCGGGTTGCGCAGCAGCGCATTCTCCACCATCCGCTCGCACTCCGTGCTCGTTGTACCGCCCGGCCAGGCCTGCGAAGCGCCAGCCTCCTGTGCCTCAGCCATGGAGTGCACGGAAGCACGAAGCACGGCACTACTCTGATGTCTTCCTGCTGGACTACTCTGATGTCACTACTCTGATGTCTTCCTGCAGAAGCGGTGGCCGCATCGCCGTGTAACAACCCTGTTCTGTAACGCTGCACCCCATGCTCCCTTCATGATGATCGTTGACTCTGACATTGTGCGGCTCCGACTGCCGAAAAGTGCACTGCACATGTCTCATGCTTAAAGCATGCTTATAAGGGGCTGGATTTCAGCTTGCGTAAGGTGCCTGTGCTCTTGCAAAGAGCTGGCACTGCCTGCTCACTTTGAGCACAGTCCCGGCCTAACGTGTCTGCAAGGGCGTGCGTGGGGGCCTTACCGCTGACGTCATGCCGTCCACATGGATGCTGTGGCTGGCCATTGCGCTTGCACTGGCAGCAGTCAGGTGTCCCCAGCACCGCACTCCTGCGTGGGCTAGCTCTAACTGATAGCAACAAGCACTTCTACTAGTGTGAGGCAAGAGTATACCCCATCAAGCGTTCCCTGCCAATTTGGCACCAACATTGGCGCTCAGCTACACTTGATCTATAAACTGTCTGTTGTGCTGCAAGCTCAGCTACGCATGAGGCTGTGCTGCAGTGCGTGCAGGGCAATGCCTCACTTGCGCTCACAGCGTTGAAGTGGTGCCCTGCACACTGGCAGCTGCACTTACCGACCGCGGCAGAGACGCGCCGCACCTCACAAGGCAGTCTGTGGGGCATGCGCTGCAGGGCACTGCGCTTGCATGAGCGTGTGCTGGCGCTGCTGGCAGCCGCGGCGCTCGGCCCGCTGCTGGAGCGCGACGGCCTGGGCTCTGTGTCCCTCAGCGTCTGGCCTGGTGCGGTCCCGGTGGGAAGCGCGAGGCAGGAGGCCCCTGGATGGCAAGGCACTGCTGGGGCGCTACGGCCTGGCTCCCTTGTCTATGAGCATGTCGCTTGGTGTGCTCGTGGTAGGAGGTGGGCACGCTCCTCTGTCCCTTGCTGGCAAGCAGCGCAGTGCCGGTACTGCAGGATTGGACTACTTTTCATATCTTGATGACACAGCGATGCATAAGTGGGGGCGCAGGGGCATGCGCAAGCCCTGTGTGTGTCTCTGAGCGTGCTTTGGGGCTCGCCCTGCCTGGCCGTGGCAGCAAGACCCTCACACAAAGTGATGCGGATCCCACAGCTGTTTCTGTGTCGGCAAATGCGGAAGCAAAGCCCGACGCGGCGTCGCTGCCGGGGCGGCAGGCGTGCTGACGCTGCGCGGCCTGCGCCTGCGCCCGGCCTGGGTGGACGCCCTGGACCTCCCCTTCCTGTGCGCGTCGGGTGCGCCCGCGGCTGCAGCAGGGGGCCGCCCGAGCGGCCAGCCCACACGCGTGCTGCGTGGCGCAGGGCCTCCCCTGCGCCGCTACGCTTGGAGCGGGGCGCGCAGGCCTCATGTATCAGTGCCGGCTGCTGCGTGACCAGGCGGACAGCCCCCTCCTCGCCAGGCCATTGCGCTGGGGAGTTTGAGCTGGTGCCATGGCAAGTGCCTGCGTGGCAGACGTGCGAGCGCGCGCCGCGCAGCCAGCGTGGCCGAGCTGGAGGTGCGCGCGCCCTGGCGCGCGCTGGGCCGGCGCCGCGCGGCGCTGCGGGCATCGGGCGTCGTCCTCGCGGCCCTGCCGCGCAGCCTGCCGCAGGTGCTCACGTCACGCGCCCTGGCGGGCGGGCATGCTAACTCTAAACCTGTCATAATGGTGCAGATGCTCACATCAGGGCGCACGGGCGACACGCATGATGTGTGTTAAAATGATGCACGCAGCAGCTGGCTGGCAGCATCAGGACACGGACTGGTTGGCAAGCCAAGCGGTGTACGCCGGGGCGGCTCCGCATGGGGCGCTGCAAGCAGCCAGAACTGCGCTTGTCCCTGCCGCAGACGCTGGTGCTGCAGGCGCAGGTGCTGCAGGCGCATCGCTGGCAATGGGCCCGCTACAAAAGCCACCTGTGTTCTTGCGATGCGCACGGCAGGCTTCAAGGTCTCAGCATTGCAGGCATTCCCATCAGCTCAAGCTCGCGAGGGGCTTGTGGTATGTGTGGTGACCGCTTGCATGCTGGAGAGACCAGCAGACTAGCTGCGCTCCCCTACGTGTTGTAACTCTGATCAACTGCATGGCTCAGAAAGGGATCAACTGGCGCGCTGCGGGGGCAGGCGGTTACCCCAGAGCTGGCGGGCGCACGGCGGGCCGCCGGCGAGGCGGCGCGGCGCGTCGCCGCGCTGGCCGCCGTGGAGGCGGTTCTGTGGGGCGCGCCGCGCGGTGGGCCGCGCCGGCTGCTCGGCGCGGCACCGCGGCGGCCGCCCCGCCGCACCCTGGCCCAGCGCCTCGCCGCGCGCGCCACTGCCGCGCTCGCCGCCGACTTTTCTGTAGACCTGGGCGATGTGCTGCTGTCGCTCGCGCTCGACGCGCCGCACAGCAGGGTTGGGGTAGGGTATAACGACCTGGGCTGCAACACCTCCGTGGCCGCATCGGGGCGGGCCGGCAGCGGGGGCGGTGCGGCGCGTGCCGGCGGTGACGAGGGCCAGGGCGTCGGGGGCGCGCGCGTGGTGCTGCGCGTGCGTGAACTGGCGCTGGAGGGCACGTCTGTGTGGTGCAGCCCCGAGCGCGAACGCCCTTCTGCCGCTCTGTGGCCAGCCGCGCTCGACGCCAGGCTGCGCCTGCACGGCCTGTGCCTCGGCGTCGCCGCGGCAGGCGGAGCCCGCGCCGCGGCCGCAGCTCCGCCCCCCGGGGCGGACGGCCGCCAGCCTCCGCGCGCGGGCGAGGTCAGCATCGTGCACCGGTGGAGCGCGGGCGCCACGCTGCGGTGGCGCGCGGGCGGCGCGGTGCGGCGAGCAGACGTGCCCCCCACAAAAGGCGTGCGCGCTGCGGGCGCGGCGTGCGCTCGTCCGCCCGGCGCGCACGCGGCGGCGGCGGCGCCGGCGCCCGCGGCGCCGGCGGGCGGCGAGGCCGTGGCGGAGGTCGCCGCGAGCGCGCTGATGGTGGCCGGCGACGCGGCGGCGCTCGCGGCAGTGCTGGCGGCCGCGGCGGGCCTGGCGCGCTTCTGCGCCTTCCGGCCGCACCGCTGCACGCGGCCGCAGGTGCGCCTGCCCGCGGCAGTGCCGCTGACCCTGCGCGCAGGCGGTGCCGATGCCCTGTACATCCCATGCAGGCCGGCCTGGAGTTTGCAGTGGGCCTGGAGTTTTTGCAACCTGGATGTAACGCGTGACAGGAGAGGTGTCCGGGTGCTGAGTTGATCTCTCATGGGGCTGGCGTCAAGATGTGCAGGCGCAGGGGTTTGAAGCTCGCATGCAGCACAGGCCACTGTCAGGTTTAGGTATTGCTCACAAGCCGGCAGCTATCAGCGAATCAACGTGCAGCACCTAGTCTGTTGCTCGCGCCTGGGCGCGGCAGGTAGCCGTGGCACAGGCGCCGCGGCTGTGGTGGCGGCACGCCGCGCGCTGCGTGCTGGCCGAGCGCCGCGCGGCGCTGGGCGCTGCAGCGCGCCCCATGTCTTCAGCCACACCTTGGTTTGGCTCTTGGGACGATTCTCTTTCAGCGGCTTTGACCGCACGTTCGTCGTCGTTTGACGTGCTAGCCGCCGCATCCGCTTGTGCATCTGCGCGCGCGCCGCACGCCGCGGCAGGCAGCCGCAGGGCTGCTTTTGGCCAGACCCTAGGATACTTCCGGGCGGGCGGTTTGCGGCACGCGCGCGCGTACGCCGCGCTGCGCAGCCGGCGCGCGCGCCTGGGCTGGGCGCTGACGCACGGCGGCGCGGGCGCGGCCGGCACGGCGGCCGCGGCCGAGGCAGGCGCGAGCGCGCACGAGGCCGCGCTGTGGCGGTGGCGCGTCTGGGCGCGCGGTGCGCGGCAGCAGGTGAGAGCCCATGAGTGACTGGGTGTGACTGGAGCAGGAGCACAGAATCAGTGGTGCTGGCATGCCTGCCCGGGTGTCTGGCCTAGCCCTCTGCACACAACAAGCAGCGGTGCACTGCCAAGTAGTCACGGATACGTCCATCAAGAAGGAAGGCCCAGTATGTGCATGTTGCACGCCCCTGTTTGTGCGCATTGCTAATGTTGCCAGCGGCCGCCCCCATGGAGCCTTGCTGTGGTGCACCACGCAGCTTGCACAGCACCTGAGCACGCCCTGAGCCCTGAAGCACCCGCCCGCACAGGGCCTGCCCCCCGCCGCCCTGCGCGCGTGCCTGGATGCTGTGTATACCGCGCTCGGCGCGCCCGCCGCCGCCGCCGCCTCCGCCGCCGCCCCCAGCCCCGCCCTCACCCTCGCGGTTACCTGCCCGAAGCTGGCGCTCGCATTCCACGCGCGGCCGGCCCCGCGCCCACAGCCTAGCCGTCCCCGCGCCTCCGGACTAGACCCTGACCCCCCGGCCGCGGCAGCCTCATGCGAGGCGCTCGAGCTGGCGCTGCATGGGCTGGAGGGCGGCCTGCGCGTGTCCGGCACGCGCGGCGCCGCAGCGTGCACCGCGGTGGACGCGAACGTCACCGTCGCCGCGCTGCGAGTGGACCTGGCAGGCGGGGCCAGCGGCGCGGGGCTCGCGCCCTGTCCAGACCCTGGCAGGGTGCTGGCCAGCGAGCAAGCGCCGCACGGAGGCGCTGCAGGCGCCCGACGCGCCGGCGGCGGCGCAGCCGGCGCCCGCGGAGGCGGCTGGCTGGGCGCGCGGGGCAGGCGGCGCCTCATGCAGTCTCCTGCTGATGCGGAGGACGGCGAGAAGTCGGCCGGTACGGGCGCCGAGGCGGCCCCGCCCCCGGACTTCCTGGCGGTCGCCTGGCGCTCCAGCGGCGGGGCGCGCCACCCCGGTGGGCCGTCCTGGCGCCGCGCCCCGGCGCGCGCCGGGCCAGGCTCAGTTTGCAGAGAACCCTCTCCGCGGCTGCCCCCTCTGCCCGATGAGGTGCGCATCGCGGTGGCGCCCGTGGCCGCGCGCCTTGCAGCGGCAGACGTGGCGCGGCTGGTAGGGTTCTGGCAAGCCCTGGAGGGCGTGATGGCCGGCGCGGCAGCGCTGGCACATGCGGCCGGGCAGCCGCCGATGCGCAGCGCAGTGGCGAGGGCTGCCGGCTGCAGCGGCCGGCGGCGGCTGCTGTCCGAGCCTGATGCGGCCCCACTGCAAGCTCAGGCAGGCAACCCACTGTTTGCACTGTACCATCATTCATTTTGTGCGGCGCAACGTGACGGCTTGTCACCTTTGCCGCACATAAGAAAGGAGGTGATGGTGCAGTGCAATATGGCCAGCTTGCATGCTTGAAAGTCCTTCGGGCAAGCAGCTGCAGAGCACATGCTATTACCGCCTCAACTGCAGCTCTGCAGGCTTTGGCCCAAGTCCTTATGCGCGCGGGATGGTGCCTGTGAAGACACAACTTTCTCTGTATCTGTGAGGCTCGGCAGCCAGGAGGCCGCCCTGCCTGCAGGGCGCAGCCGGCGGCCGGCCGCTGATCGCAGCACACCATATGGCTGAGGCACCCGTCGCGCATCCCTCACTTTGTCACACACAGCACTGGACCTGACTGCATTCGCAGAGAACAGCATGTCAGCGGGACCCTGCTGCGCCAGCACATGGACGGCTGACTTGAGGCAGTGCGGGGCCTTGCGCAGGTGGACGTCTGCGCCCTGCAGCTCACGCTCCCCTGCCCGGACCCGGGCCCAGAACCTGCCGCCGGCGTCTCTGAAAGCGGCGCGGACGGCGCGCCCGGGACGAGGCGCGCCGCCACGGGCGCCGCCAGGGCGGCGCGCAGCGCGCCGGCTGCGCTGGTCCTGACGGCGCGGGCGCTGCGCCTGGCCGCGCGCGGCGCGGCCGAGGGCGAGGCGGCCGACGGGGCAGGTCAGGCGCTGCATCAAGTGCTCTGCTCCACATGCGCCTTCCTGTGCATGCTCGCGGCGGGCCTGCGCTTGCCTGCAAGCCTGCGCCAGAGCCTTTGCATAGAGATGCCCTGAGCGTGTGACAAGTTATTTTTGTTATGAACAGCGTGGCAGCCGACCCGGGCGCGGGGCTCGCCGCGCAGGGCAGCGCTGGCTGCGGAGGCGCGGAAGCGCGTCCGGCTACCAGCAGCTGCAGGCGCGCCCCGCTGCGCCCCCCCGCCGCCTCCTGGTCTGGGCGCCGCTCGACATCGTGCCCATAGTCAGGACCCGTGTTGATAAAGGGCGGCCCTGCCTCGATAGTGTGTTGCATGTGACGTGCCTGAGAGTACAGCAGCTTGGGGCCCAGGCCGCGCACAACTCGCCGCCAGCACCGCAGGTGGACGTGCGCCTGGCCGCGCACTTGGCGCCACCGCCGCTCGGCTCACTGCAGCACGCGCCGGGTCCGGCGCGGCCGGGCGGTGTTTGCAACGAGCGGGTGGAGCTGCTGGCGCCGCTGGCGCTGGCGGCGTCCGTCGCGCACTGCCAGGAGGCCGCGGGGCGCTCCGGCCAGCGGTGTGCTCCTGACTCACTTATGATATCTAAGACAAAACAGTTCTTGCAACAACTGTGTGCATGCAGAGTGATAGCCTGGCACCATGACATGCGCGCTGCGCCGCTCACCTGTTGAAAAGGAGGCGCGGGCGCACTGCATGCAGGCCCGGCTGCAATGGTCCAATGCATATCGCCTGTTGCAGCGCATGGGCGCTCCTGCACAGGAGCGGCATGCGTGCTGCCGGAGTGCAGTGCTGCCAAATCTGCTGCGTCTTGCAGCCCACAGCACCTGCATGCCTGATGGGAAGGTAACCATGCACACCCCTGCATGCCGCCGAGGCCTTCCGAGGGCCCGCCAGGCGTCTGGCACATGCGGACGTGACAGCGAGCGAAGCGCGCCTGGCTGTGACGCCGGGTGCCGCCCGCCAGCTGGCCGCGCTCGCCGCCGCGCTCGCGTCCGGCTGCGCCGGGGCAGGCGCGGGCGCGGCGGACGCACCTGCTGAGGCAGGCCCTGCGGCCGCACTGCCTTCTGCGCAGGTGCATGTACGCCGAAAATGCACGCAATTTGCGCAGCATGCCAACGCGTTGGGCGCGCCGGCGCTTGAGCTGTGCTGCTGGGCGGCTCAGCTGTGGTCCTGCAGCACGTGCAAATCTCTTTCATATCATGAGGCGGCGACCTGCGGACTGAGCATCCACTCCATTGTGAACCTCGCCTGGTTGTTATGCTAGGCGTCTGCAGGAGCGGCAGGGCAGGGCCGCTGTCGCCGTGCGCCTGAGCCCGCTGGACCCAGCGAGCAGCAGGCGCTCTGCAGCGGCGGGCGCGCCTGCCATGGAGCCCGCACTCGCGCATGGCGTGGCGCCCCCCGACTCCCCGCTCGCTGCGCAGGGCGCAAGAGCAGCCGACCCTGCCGCGCGCGCCGCGCCGGCTGCGGACGCGCCGCGCCCGGTGCTCGCGCTTCAGCTTGCCGCGCCGGCCGCGACGCTGCGCCTGACCGCGCCTGCGGAGGCGGGGCTGGACTGGCCGGCCGCGGACTCTGGGCGGCCGGGCCTGCATGCGTCAGCGCGCGGCCTGGCGGTCGCACTCGCGCTGGAGGACGGCGCTCTCGACCTGCGGTGCGGCGCCCGCTCAGCCGCAGCGCATGTTTCGTGCCACGGTAGGATCAGTGCCATGGTGGGACTAGTGCCATGGTAGGTAAGTGTCATGGTGGCGGCCCAGCGCGCTGGCCTGCCCTGTGCCGCTCGGCCGCGGCTTGTGCGCCGCGATTGAATCGGCCGTCTTGTCACACCGCATGGAGCCCTCTCATGCAGCCCAATGCAGCGCTCTAAAGGTGAAGCCTGCTGTGTGCAGGCTCGCGGCCGCAGCGCTGGCGGTCGAGGATGTGCCGGGCACCAGCAGCGGGCGAAGCCCTGCCCTGGTCCCGCCCCTGCTCCGCGCGGCGCCGCTGGGCCCGGCCTGGCCGCGCTGCGGGCGCCAACCCTCGCTGCAGCGAGTGTTCCAGGTGATCGAATTTGGTCCGCATCTCACTCCGGGCACACCCCTTCGCCGCTTCCTTTGGCCTGCCAGCATGCCACCTACCAGTCCCGTCCTCAAAGGTCAAATCAATGTGTGTGAGCGGCGTGTGCTTCTTACCAGCTGGCTGCAGCGCGCATGTCTTGTCTGTGTGCGGCCTGCTGAGAGCAGGAGGGCATGCCCTGCACCCACGCAGCTCTCTGCTCAGGGAGACCATGAGGCCCCGTAGTGACTAAGAGGCCGCTACGAGCCGTGACAGCGATGTACCGAGTGAACGAGAGCACTGGAACAGGCCTGGCGGGTGGACGTTGCGCGGCGCTCGCGGCGGCCGCGCGCGGCGCCCTGCAGCGCCACGCACCTCGCGCTGGCCCTTGCGCCGGGTCTCCTCGCCGCGCATGTAGGCTGGGCGCCCGCGGGCCGGGCGGCGAGCCCAAGCGACCACACCCGTGCCCTGGGCCGGCTAGCCGTCAGGCTCGACGGCGGGCTCGTGAGTGCCACGGTCGAGCTGGGCGCGCTGCGCCGCGCGGCGGGGTGCCTGCTGGCGCTGCGGGCTGCCCTGTCCCTGGAACAAAACCCTGGTCCTGTCCTGGCCGCCGTTCCGCCGGCTGGCGCGGCGGGCGTGGCCGGCCGCGTGCGCCGGGACTGGGAGGTCCACTTGGCGCTGCAGAGCCTGCGCATTGATGTGCGCGCCCGCTTGTACTCGCACCTGTCTGAGGCAGTCAGGCCTGCCGGCCAGATGTTTGCGCCCAAACTCCTGGGCACGCCACGTGCTGCAACATTGCTGGACAGCAGCACACAGAGAGGCGGTGCAAGCGTGTGTCATGGACTGCAGGCGGCAGCCATAGGAGGAGGCCGCACATGTAATAGAAAGAATGAAGCTGAAGAAGATTGCAGCATAGACGCACCAAGCTGCAAACTCATGCAGAGCTGCTTCTGTTCCTGCACACACCATGTTCTCGGGCAGGGATCTGCACATGCCATTTGCCACCCAGGGCATGCCACTTGCTGCTCCCCGTGATGCACAACATAAGGCTGTGACAAACCTATGAACAGGTTGGACCGCCTGCCCTGCTCGCATGCGCCCTCAGACAGACACCAACAGCTACGCTGCTGGACAGGCTGTGGCCGAGGGGCGGCGCTTCGCCACGCTGGCCGCCGACGCGCTGCTGCTGCGCGGCGCCGGCGCCGGCGCCGGGTCCGAGCAGCGGCGCGAGCTGTCGGCCGCCTGCGCCGGCGTCCAGGTCAGTCATGCGGCTGCCGCCTGCTGCATGCAGGCGCCTCATGCAGCCTCTACTGGTCCCGCTCGAGCACAGAGGAGGAGCTGGTGGCAACAGCCGGTCACGGGAAAGCTTTGCTGTCTGCACTTGCCATGTGTGCTGCTTAGGCATGGTGTGTCTCGCAGACGCGGGACGCCCGGCCAGGCTCGCCCTCACCTCGCGCCTATCAACATGGCAGGTAAGAAGTAAAGCACGCAGAGAGCAACTCCTGAGGCGCTATGGATGAAACGCACATGAAGCAGCAGCGCGCCGCGCCAGGTCCTGGACCGCCTGGCGAGCTCGCCTGCCAACCGGTGCGCGCTGGAGTGCGAGGCGGCCGCCGGCGGGGCGGCGGGGGAGCAGCTCGTGCGCGTGGAGCTCGTGCAGCAGCATGTGCGGCGCGCGCGCGCCGCGGGCGCGCCGCCGGCCGGACAGGCGCCGGGCAGCGGCGCGGTGCGCGCCGCCCGCCACATGCGCCGCATGCGGCGCCAGGCAGCGCGCCCCGGGTTCCTTCGCGCGGCGCAGGCCGCCCCTGTAATCTGCCGTGGCTGGTGGCAGGAGGCGGTGCTGTAGGAAGTCGTGCCCTGGCGTCATGGCGTGGGACGACCGGAGCTCGATGTGGGTGCCATGCCCCAGCTGCTTGGCCGGTCGGCATGCTGCGCGCGCGCGTCGCTCAGCGAGCATCGCGCGCCAGGGCGCGCGCCCGGCGCCGCAGCTGTCGGCGCGCTGCGAGCTCGGCGCGGTGCGCGCGACGCTGCTCTGCCGCTTTGCGTACGACCTCGCGCACTTCGGCTCGGAGCTTGCGGCGCTGCTGCCGCCGGGCCGCTCGCGCGCCGCGGGCGACCCGCCTGCGCAGCCAGATCAGCAGCTCCCCGCGAACGACCATCCAACGATCGAGGTGGGCGCGCAAGACATGCAGCACTGCCTGCTGCAGTGCGAGAGCTGTGGGCGGCACTGGATGCGCACAGGATGTCAGGACCGGTGCTCGGGACCGTGCCTCATGGACCGATGTTACATACCATGCCTGCGCATGTCTGCCATGCTGTGCTGATGCCCTTGCAAGGACTCACGTATGCACCCCAGTGGCCCTGGTGCGCTCAGCTGCACTCTCAGGCCGAGCTGGCCACAGTTCCAGTACCGCTGTCCTGCACTCACAACAAGTAACAGACGAGTGCCTTGCCGGGCAAGCCAGACATGGCTGACCCGGGTCTTACCCACCGCGGAGAGGCGCTCTGCGAAGCGCCGGCGCACAGTCAAAAGCAGACACCGGCATGCTGAGTGAGCCTTGAGGGCGGCAGGGCATCGAGGTGCGCCTCGAGCACGGCGCATGCGAGGAGGGCGGGCAAGGCGAGGCGGTGGCGCGCGCGGCCGCGTTCCTGGAGGTCACCTTCCTCAACAGCGCCGTGGACCTTGTGGGTGCGCGCCACGCGACGCGCAGGTGCACGACATGTGTGTACCCTAATGCTACAGAGGCGTCCACAAGCCGCCCTGCGGCCTGACAAGAGTGCTCCGGAGCGCGAGCTGATCAGGCGTGCTGATGCACGCAACTGATGGCTGCCAATGCTGTGATTGCAGGTGGCAAGCTGGCTGCAGCGCCGCGCCATGCGCACTCCCCTTCAGGCTGACATTGGCCTGCCATGCGCATGCCGACCAGCAGCTCAAGGCGAGCGGACAAGCGAGAGTCCATACCGTCTGCAAGTCCATGACACCATGACCAGAGCAATGCAGAGCCGATGCTGGAGGCGTGGCCGCTGGTGCTGGAGGCGCGCAGCGGCGCCGCGGGCCGCGCGCTGGCGCTGACGTCGCGGCAGCGCCTGGCCCTGACCCTAACCCCGGCCGCCTTCCGCTCCGTGGGCGACGTCAAGTGCTTTGCTGAGGCGCTTGCGCGCGCGCCCGCGCTGGGCGCCGACGCCGGCCCCGGCCGCCCCAGCGTCGCCGCGCGCCTGGTCGCGCGCAGCGTCGCGCGCTGGCTGGCGGCCACGCGCGGGCGCATGGCCACGCTGTACAGGTGATCCAGTGTGGTAACTGCAATATTAGGGTTTTGATCCGAAGGTACATGAGTACAGGGTTGCCCTAGCCATCGGACAGCGCAGACTCCTCTGCTATTGGCAGACATTACCTTATGCAGAATGCAGAACAACAGGGCACTGCTTGATTAAGACATGGGAGCATGGAGCACAACCCAGTAAAGCTAAACGTGTGTGGTTGCGACGTTGTCTGCACACGGCCTCCGCTCAGGAGGTAGCCATCTATGCTCTGTCGCTCCAGCGTTTTTAACTACATGCGCAGGCTAGTGAACCGGGCGGGCGTGCGGCTGCGGTACTGGGCGGAGGGCCCCGAGGGCCGCAGCGCGGTGCACGTCCTGGGCGCCTGGGAGGACGGCGAGCTGCTCGTCGAGCCCGTCGAGGGCGCGGTAGTGCTGGCCGACACGCAGCAGCAGGCACGGCACCGCGCATGCGCGCCGCCCCGGCGCAACAGGCTCCCCGGGCAGCAAGAGTTCTGCTCCAGCCCCCTTTGCTTACCTGCCGGCCCATGGAGGCGCCTGTGACAGCCGCCGGCCGTGCATTGCACCTTTGCACTCGCCAAAGCAGTGAGCTCATAAGCAGAGCAATGCGGAGCGGGCGCGCGCGCGTAGGTGGTGCTGAAAAATTGTATCAAATAAATTAAGCATCTGCACGTGCAGGTGATGGCGCGGACGATCAGCTTGCAGCTGGAGGGCAGCTGGGCGGCGGTGCCGGGCGTGGTCGTGGACAAGGTGGGCCGCTATGCGTACGCGGCCGGCGGCGGCCCGGGCGCGCCGCCCGCGCCGCTGCTGGTGGACGTGGCGCTGGACGTGCGCGCCAAGGCGCGCCACGCCGCTCAGGTCGCTCTGGTTGCGGTAATGGGGGTGGCTGCGCTCGCTGCGCTTGGCGAGCAGGCCGATTTCTCCAGTTTGTTATCCACAGCCAACCCATGTCAGACATTCATTCGGGCCTTCCCAGGCCAGAAGTTGTGCTCAGTGTGCCAAACAAAGACAAACGGCTCTCAGTGAGAGTGGCCGTTGCGAACAACAGCAGTAGAAAGGAGTGGGGTAGCTGATAATAAGGCACACTGTGCCAAGAGACGTACGCTTACCTGCGCTGCACGCCGCTGCGGTCTCTATGCAGTGATGCCCCTCACCCATGCGGTGATGACGGCAACGCGCGCGCGCGCAGGTGCTCACCATCCACTCGCCCTTCAGCGTGGAGAACGTGACCTCGCACCCGCTGCAGCTGACCCTGCACCTGCAGCGCGCCGACCCCGCGCGCTTCGGCAGCGGCGGCGGCGGCGGCGGCGGCAGCGGTGGCGGGCGCGGCGGCGGCGCTGTGTGCGCCGTGCCAGCCGCGGGCGCGCTCGCGCCGGGCGAGCAGTGCTTCCTGCCCCTGCCCGCCGTGTGGTGCGCCGGACTCCCGTGTAAGCTGTTGCTCAAAGAGTGCAATACCGTGACATACAGGACCGCTGCATGGCAGCCACTTGTCTTGAACAAGTGGAGTATTGCACGCTCAGCCAAGCCTGTCGAGCGATGGCTGGGACAGCGCGGTGGCACGCCTGACCCCCGCCATTCGCCAGGTACACCTTGCTTGTGCATGTGTTTTGCATAGGCATGGTCTGCGTGTCAAAGGCTGCAGGTCTGGCCTTGCCAAGTGCCCGTGCTCCTGTGGTCAGGCAACGGCTCAATGGGTGGGTGAGGGTTGGAAGGCTGCTGGACGTGCAGGGGCGGGCTGCTGTACCTGCAGTTCACTGGCTGGCGCACGGGCAGAAAGGTGCATGCGCCCTGATTGCAGCCACGCCCAGCACAAGATGCAATAGCGCTCGTCTGGCACAATGCGATGCATAGCATACTTATGCGGCCATTAAACGTTACTCACAAGAGCTGTTCATGCAACGCAGCTGAAATCTGCGGTGCTCTCTCAAATATTCATGTCAGCTCTGCCACAGATAAGAGCAATCATGCCTTGATCACTGTTTTTTGAAAGCCCGACGAGAGGGAGCGCGCCCACCAGCGCAGCCCTGCGCTACGCAGGACCGCATCGACCTGGCCCCGGAGCGGCTGCGCATGGCGGGCGCGGGGCTGTACAGCTGCCCGCCGGCGCTCCCCGGGCAGAAGCCGCTGCACTGCTGCCTGGAGGTCCGCGAGGACGCGCAGGCCGTGCAGCAGGCGCGTCGGATGGCTTAGGGTAGGGTTGTGGCCTAGTCAGACCTTGGTTCATACGCAGAAGATGCTGATTTATGCAAGCCAGCGGGGGAGAGCATCCTGGCACGCACACCGCGGCACTGTTGCGTGCCTCTCTACGTGCGCAATACGTACAGAAGACATGCGCCTAGTGCATTAATGCGCGTCTTTTGCAGCACGCGCGCCCAGCAAGATCGCCATGCCATGTGGCTGGTCCGCACCGTCCGCGCCGCAACAGTCCCCTAGCGACTGGCCGCAGGCTGGCAGCCGGGAGGGCGCGCAGGCGGCCGCGGTGCCGGTCTTTGCGCTGCGCTTCCAGGCGCCGCTGACGTTCCACAACTGCCTGCCGCACGCGCTGACGCTGACGCTGGCCGACTCCGCCGGCGGCGCGGACGCAGCGACGTTCGCCGTGCCCGCCGGCGGCAGCCACGCGGTGTACCAGTTCGACCTCGGCCGCCGCCTGTCTATGAGCATCGCCATGGCGGCGCGCCCCGCCCCATCTACCGCGCGCCTCGCGCTGGGCCCCAGCCAGCTGAGCCAGCACGTGGGCGCTGCACCCGCCACTGGTTTGCGCACGGGCGTATCCAGCCGCGGGCACGAAGGCGCCGGCCGCACAGGCATTGCATTTTGCAGCGCGCTGCAGCACCAGCGCGTGTTGCGCCGCTTCACGCGCGGCCGTGACGGGCCCGGCGCCCGCAGGAGTACCGCACGGCGCGCGCGGTGGTGATCCACCGCGCGCCGCCGGGCGCGCCGCTGCCGGACGGGCGCCTGGGGCGCGCCGTGGGCGAGCTGGCCGCGCTGCGACTGGCGACGCGCGCGGCGCTCGTGCGCGACGCGGCGGCCGAGGAGCCGCGCCTGCCCGGCAGCCAGGGCTCGCGCCTGACGCTGCGCCTGCACAACCAGGCGTGCCCGGCCCCCAGCCCGGCCCGCAGGCAGGCTGCGGCGCCGCTTCTGAAGCGAAACTGAGTACAGTCGCTGCGCGTAGGCGAGCGTGGTGAGCCGCGCGCGGGAGGTGGCGCTGTACTGCCCCTACTGGCTCATCAATATGACCGAGCAGGCACTGCGCGTGCGCGCGGCCGGGCCGGCCGCCGCCGCGCTGCCCGCCGCCGCGCCGCCGCTGCTGCCGGGCGCGCCCGCGCAGCCGCTCCTGCTCAGGCGCGAGCCGCGCGACGGCCTGGCCGCGCGCTCAGCTAGCAGGGCTGTTAGGCTTTTGGAGACGCGATTGCCCTTCTTGAATGCAGAGGTTGCCCCAAGAGCCATGGCCGGGAGGTGGGCGGCTGGTTAATCGATGGTAAGGCGAGGTGTGCTCGCACGCCTGATATCTAATGACCACTCATGTGCGGACATTAATGCGCGCGGCAGGCCTGATCTTCACCCTGACCCTTCCCTATCCCTAAATCATTTTGGCCTTAGTACCATGTGCACGGCTGAGATGTGGCTCATGCTCGCCTGCGCACCACTTAGTGTGATGCGCTTGGCTGAGCTGCAGCAGAGGCTGCCAGTCAGAAGAGCGCCATCGCCTCAGCACTGAGACCACACAAGGCACGCTCACGGTGTGTGACACCTGGCCGCGTGCGCTGCAGCGCGCCGCGCGGCGCCGTGCGCCTGTGCGTGCCGGGCGGACCGTGGTCGCGCAGCGTCCACCTGAACGCGCTCGGGCTGCACGGCAGCGTGCACGCGCTCGGGCCGGCGCACCCTGTGGGCCCGGGGGCGGCGCGCGCGCGCGCGGCCGCCTTTGCCGCGGCGGCCGCCGCCGCTGTCAAGGCGCGCGGGAGTTGTACGCAAGTGTGTGTGTGTCGGGGTGGCCTGATGCTCAGGGATGTGCTCAACTGTGAGAATAGGTCGTCAAGCTCCATGATTATTGATGCTCCTGTTTTGGGCTCTGCATGGGTCTTATTGGCTGGGCTGGCAACGCATGTTTGGGTCTAGCCACGCTCTTGTATGTTCAGCACAGGGCAAACAAGAGTAGCCTACCTGAGCCAGGCAGACCCGGGCAGGTGTGACGCCTGGATGCCGAGCAGCCCCCCATCACCTCGCGCGGCGCGCCCGCGCGGCGACGCAGGGTCGCCAGGTGCCCCGCAGGCCAGCTCTGGCAGAGGCCTGTCCTGGCATTTGAGCACAGAGTAGGGTTGCGCATGGCAGGCCCATGCCATGGTGCCGCGACAGTTGATTAGCAAAGCAGGTACCACAAAGTGGCCGTCTGCTTCTGAACTCCTGTATATTGAAAGGCGCATTCTAGGCTGGGCCTGACATCTCTGACTCGTGCGCGCACCATCTTGCCGTGCACGCCACATGTGATGCCCCTGCCTCACCTGTGCGCTCATTGCTGCGACAGGCCTGCCCGCTCGACTTCCGTGCCGCCAGACGAAGGGCCCAGCCGCGGCAGGCCAGAGAGGGGCGACCCTGCCGAGGGTTTCCGGCCTGGCCGGCCCGTGTCCGAGCGCCGCTCCGCCTCTGCCGACAGAGGCCACATCGCAGCCCGAGCCCGCACCAGCAGCCCTAATCCTACGGAGGACCCTAAGGCTGCGGCGCGCGAGCGGCGGCGCATGCGCCGATACGAGTTTGCTGTGCAGGCCGCGCTTGGGCCGTCTGTGTTCCACCGCACCAAGGCACGTACGGCGCCTCGGTTGACAAGTGCCATGCTTAAATCACGACGGAATGCGTGTATGCCCTCCAAAAAGGGTGGGGTCCATAATCATGCTTCTCTCTGCGACAGTCTGCCTCAGGTGCTAGTTATCAGTGTGCGAATGTGATGCCTTACATGACGACGTCTGTGACTCTGACAACCATCGATCACTCTCACTTTCTCAGCGCACCAGCTGCCTGTCGTCAGGCGGTGCGGATGAAGGTGTAGGCTCTGCAACAGCTCATGGCGGCTTGGTGGTGTTGAATGCAGTTTGCATGCAGGTGGTCACACAACAGAGGAGGGAGCAACCCTGCGAGAATTACGCCGGGGCTATGCCGCACGTGCAGCAAGCAGCGCGGCACACCGCGCGCAGGTGGTGACCGTGACGCCGCGCTACGTGCTGCACAATGCGAGCGACGAGCCGCTACAGTACGGGCAGCACGGAGGCCGCACGGTGTGGCAGCTGGCGCCGGGCGCGCGCGCGCCCTTCCACTGGGACGACGCGGAGGGCCGCTTCGAGCTGTGCGTGCGCCCGGGCGCCGGCCGCTGGCACTGGTCGGGCGCCTTCCAGGCGCGCGCGCCGGGCAGCGCTGCCAGGCATGCGCTCGCTCCTTAGTGGGCGGGCTGTCCCAGCACTGCTTGGGCGTAGCCGACAGTTGCCCTTGTGAGCTGCAGGGGGCATGGCATGGTTGCATGCGGGCGCTACTGCGATTTCTGATCTGCCCGACATCATAGTGAGGCTCACCAGTGCACTGCGGCCCCACTGCCTTCTCCAGTTGCAACCAGGTGCCAGGACGGAGCACAGCCCGCTGCATACAAGGGTCTTTGACCTAGACCTAGTTTGGCAAGAGCAAACACCACGTAGGGTTTGAGGCACCAGGAACATAGCCCCCAGTGCTCTTTATCGGAGAAATGCATATTGCAGGCAGTGTATGGCTGTAGATTCAGCAGGATGCACACCGGTTGCCGGTGGCGCGCAGATCGACGCGGCGGGCGACTTTGGGCTGCGCGTGTACAGCGTGGGCAGCCGCGCGCACCGCATCGTGCCCGTCGACGTGGCGGTCGCGGGCGCGCAGTGCGTGGTCACCATCGGCAAGCCCTCCACCCGCCCGCCGCCCTACCGCATCGACAACAGGCGCGCCCCCCTGCTGGGCCTGCTTGACCACCACGGCCGCTCCAGCAGACACACATACGGCCCTTCACCCTGCCTACGGGCGCCTGAACACCCGGGTGTTGCCGGATGGCGCGCAGGCGCGGAACTGACATGCAGGGGCTTGACCCGACCAGGGCTCATGCCGGCAGCGCGGGCGGCGCGCGCGCAGGTGCGAGCGCGTGCGCGTGCGCTTCCGGCAGGCCGCGCTCGCCGGCGGCGGCGACTGGGACGCGCTGGAGCCGGGCGGCGCGGCGGAGTTTGCGTGGGAGGAGCCGCTCGCGCCGCGCCGCCTGGCGGTGCGCCTGGACGGCTGCGGCGGCGCCTGGCGCGACGGCGCCGTGCACGAGTACGGCCTGGATGCGCTGCGGGCGCGCGCCTCAAACTCGCCATCGATCCCTGGATAATGAATTCCCAGAAGTGCCAGGCAAGACTCATGGTGCACTGACATTTGCATGCAGCACCAGGTGTTGTTCCTGTGTGGGCAGACCAAGAGCTGAGCCTGGCAGTCATGCGCAGCGCGTCGCCAGGTCTGATGGGGCGTCAGTGCGCTCCTGACCGCAGCGATTCCAGGTTCATAGACGGCCCTGTACGGCTCTTGACAACAGCACATGAGCGGCAGGCGCACCCAGTCGTCAAGCTGCGGCGCGCGGACGCGGCGCACATGGCCGCCAAGGTGGCGACCAGCGTCGGGCGCGCGCTCGCCACGCCGCTGGGCATCGCGATGCGCGGCTCGCTGTTCACGCCGGCCGCGATGCCGGACCAGCCAGAGCTGGACAGCCGGTGCGCGCGGCCCAGCATGCATGCTGAGGCGAGGCAGCGCCTATGAAAGCGGGCGCATGCGAGTTGGCGCACACAGCGACATATGCATGACTTGGCATATGGGCGCAGAGCATCCAGGCGTGCGAGCCAGGGCTCGACAGTTGGCGCGGGGGGGGGGGCGCAGTTTTCTGTCCTCGTGGAGGGACAGAAAGCTGCCCAGGGGTTCCGCATGCTTCAATGAGCCCTGCTGCGTGCATGTGACGCCACAAGCGCGCTCCTGTTTAGCAAAGGTCCAGCTAAGTAATTGCCAGGCGATAAGATGTTCCGCCTGCTCCATGCAGGTACGTGTACGTGGGCGTGCACGCGGACGGGCCCACGCGCGTGCTGTGCTTCAGCGAGGCGCCCGACGAGTACGCGCGGAGCGGCGGCGGCGGCGCCGGCGGCGACACGCTGGACGCGCTTGCCGCGCGCCTCGAGCGCGCGCAGCAGCGCATCCGGGCGCGCCACCGCTGCCGCTGCAGGCTCCGCAGGCGTGCTTGGCTGCGGCGAGGCGAGCGGCATCCTGTGCTGCTCTGACGCATGCGCATCGTGTAGTCTCCAGCAGGCCGCGAGTCATTGCTGCGTTTATTTCAGTCACATCATTTGATTGCACCTTTGGTGACAGCAAGTGAGCACACGGCGAAATTGCACACACGCATGCCCGTGACAATGACGACTGGCGCTTGTCATGGTGGCTTCATGGCTGGAAGCCACCGCGCTTCCACCCACCGCGCCTAACCTAAACACGGTGTAAACAAGCGCGCACTCGCCCGCCATGAGAGGCGGGCGAGTCAATGCAACTTGGCCATGCAGGACGCCGACAAGGTGCTCGAGGAGCTGGAGGAAGGGGCCGCGCGCGAGCAGCGGGTGCCAGCGCGCGCGCCCATATCCCATGCTGTCCCTCGGGCAGCGCTTGCAGCGCCAGCGCCCAGCGCACCGCCTGGCGGGCGCGGCCGGCCGCCGGGCGGCGCGCAGCGCGGGCTGCGGCGCGCGAGCAGCGGGGCCGAGAAGCCCGGAGGGTATGCCCGATCCGGGCGGGCGGCGCGGCCGGCCGGCGCGGCGCGAATGCGCTCGCTCACGCGCAAGCTGAAGCAGGCGCGCCACGCAGCGCGCGGCTCCCTTGCCTGCTGGCTCCTGCTGCAGAGCGGGGTGTCACGCAACGGGGCTCCCGGTGCTGCCTGTGACTCGCTGAGACCTGACTGCCCGCACGGCTTATTGTTTGCACAGTGAGCACGTGTTGTCTTGGATCCCACTTGATTCCATGCGGCCATGCAGGTCCGGATCTTCATGCCGCTGGGCCGGCAGTCGATTGCGCCATCGGCAGCCGGCCGCGCTGCAACGCACGCGCCTCGTGCCTCAGGCAGCACGTCGAATGAGGAGCCTGATCTGCCGCCTGCGGCTGCAGCGGTACCTCCTGTGTCCGCCTCAGCTGTCCCCAGGATCGAGGCATCTGCACAGAGCGGTAGTGGGGAAGCGGGCGGCGCAGCAGAGCCAGCGACGCTGTCTGAGGCTGCAGTCTCTGTAAAGCTGCGGGCGGGCACGGCAGCCGGTGAGGATGCGAGCGGGGCTTATCAGGCGTCTCAGACGCCGTCTGACAGCTCTGCACCCTCCTTGAGGAGCAGCCGCAGCAGCAGCGCAGCAGAGCTGCTGCCGCTCACGCCGCAGGGCCCGGCATGGGCCCTGAAAACCCTTTCAGCATCGCCGCCGCCGGCCGCCGCGCACAGGCGCCCGTCGCGCAGCCGGCTCGGCCGCGCGTCCGTGAGCCGGGCAGAGAGCGCGGACGCCCGGGCGCCCCAGCCGCCGCTGGCTGCCGTGCTCGATCGGCTAACGCGCGGCAGTCTCAACCCCTTGCGTCATTTGCACCGCGTCGTGAGCGGCGGCGCGGCGCCCCCGGCAGCGGCGCAGGCCGGGGACTCGTGTGATGCAGACAGCGACGACGAGGCGGCCGGGGCTGCCGGCGGCAGCGCCGACGGTGATGCGCTGCTGGGCGGCGAGCTGCTCGTTACGGTCGTGGACGCGCAGGTGAGTGCCGGCCGCTCTGAGGCTAGGGTTAGGGTAGTGCGCATGGTGGCGGACGTGACGTGCATGCGTGTACACGCAGCGCGGCATGAGCGCCAGCTCTCCCTGTTGCCGCGGCTGAGTTGGCACGCATGCCTGCAGTGCCACCGGATCCATCAATCCCCTTTTTTTTGTCCCCCGCGATTCTGGCTGCGGGTCTTCAACATGCTGCAGGTCTGACAAGTGAGCCATGCGAACGCGCGTGTGCCGCGCGGCGCCAGCTGCCTGCGCCCAGGGACATCTCTCTACACGTAATTGCCACGTGGCAGACATGCACCTGCAGCGTGGCGGGTAGGGGCTGCTGATGTAACTGCCGTGTGGCGGGCAGGGGCTGCTGGAGTCCTGGGCGCTGGCGCGCGGCAGTCCGCGCCTGGGCGCCGCGCCCGCTGCTGACGCTGATGAGCGCACGGGCGGCGCCGCGCGCTTGCGCTCCGGCCCGGGGGCATGGGCCGGCCAGCGGGGCCCCAAGCCCTTTAGGTTTCCCAAGCCACAGGCGCTTGGCGCGCCCGGCGTCGGGGGCAGCGCAACAGGGCTGCGCGCGAGCGCGCGCGGCGACGTGTACTGCGTGCTGCGCTGCGAGGGGCACGTGCGGCGCACCGCGCTCGCGCCCGGGCGCCCCGCGCCGGCGTGGCACGAGGATGTGGCGTTCAAGGCCGTCAGCGTCGGCTCGGACCTGCAGGCGCGCGTCCGCCGCGCCACGCCCATACGCGTGCGGCCCTTGTTCAACCATACGCGTCGTGCAGGAACCGCGTGGCATGGCGGAGGATTAGACGGTGTCTGCATCGTGGTGTGCCCACTGTACTCCTTGGCCGAGTTACAATTCTTGGCAACAGCGTACGGGGCTTCATGAGACCTGGACGCGCCAGTGCTCGCAAACCTCAGGACACAGACTCCAGCAACCCAATGTGATGCTGCAACAGCTCGCCTCCAGTTTGAGACTCCCGCGCAGGTCAGCGTGTGGGGACGCGGACGCCTGAGCGCCGACGCATTCCTGGGCGAGGTGGTCATCCCGCTGCGCGAGGTGGGCGCCGCCGCGGCCGGCGGCACCGCGGCGCAGCCGCGCGCGTTCACGCTTGGCCGGCGCTCCGCGCGCGAGAAGGCGCGCCTTCATTACTTGCACTGAAAAGCAGTGAAAGGGCACGGCGCAGGCCAGCGCATGGCACCTCGGCCGCCTGTGCTGGTGGTAGCGTCTATGGCGGGCGCCCAGCTTGATGCGCCGTGCTCGACCCCGCACTCTCATGTAGCGGCAGGCTCGCTCTCGCAGCACACTAGCAGCCAGCTCAGCCTGCTCGTGACTGAGCTGGCATATGGCTAGGCTTTTTATACTGAACCCAGCCCGCTCTTTTTTGTTTGTGAACAAGCACATCAACGGCCACCAAGACACATACGCAGCCTCCAAGAGGCACATGACTCAGGTAGCGGGCGAGCTGCGGCTGGCGTGCGGCTGGCGCGTGACGCCCGCCGATGTGGCCGCCATGCGCCTGCGCGCCGCGCTGGTCGAGGCGGAGCACAAGGAGGAGGCCGCCGCGCTGCTGCTGGAGCGCGGCGCCAGCGCGCTCAGCATGGGCGACATGGGCGGCCATAGCGGGCAGGGCGGGGCGGCACTCGGCTCCGGTCTGAAGTGCGGCAACGGGGGCGGGGCGGGCGGGGCAGACGGCGGCGCGCTTGCGGGCGCGCTGCCGGCGCTGCGCGGGCGGCTCGACGTCAAGGCGCGGCGCCTCTGCATGCGACTGCCATTGTGAATGTGCCGTCATCCACCACTGCGGATATGCGGTCACAAGGGAGTCCGGCTTGCTCTGCACAGACCCATGGCCTGGTTACATATGTTACACTGCCACACCAATGCCTTGAGGCTGCACTGCTTGACACAAAGCAGAGTATATCGCAGCGCATGGTCATCTGCAGAGGGTGCTTTTGGTGCGCCGGGGCGCGCGTTCGACCCGCTGCGCCCGGCGCGCAGGTGCTGCAGGCGCGCGGCCAGAGCGGCGCCGCCGGCGCGCGCCCGCCGGTGGCGGCGCTGAACGCGTTTGCGGTGGTGACCGTGGCGACGGGCGCGGGCCCGGCGTCCGCGCAGACGCCGGCCGTGCGTGGCGCCGCCGCGCCGTCCTGGGACCAGGCGCGGGCAGCCCATGGTGTGCATGTGGTGCACAGGTGGTGGGGTTGGGGGAATACATGAGTGCATGGCACTTGAGCGCACACACATGACGGTGCTGCACCACTGCTACCCTGTGCTGTGCTGGTAGACAACCAGCTAGACCACAGCAGATGCATGCGTGAGTAGCAGAGGCGCGGCCTATTTCTTGGCGCCGTGCCAAAGCAGGCAGCAGCGCCCAGCGCCAAGTGAGCGTGCGCTGCTGGGGTTCCAAGGTTGAGAGCGCAAACAGGCCGAGCGCACTGCTGTTGCACACAGTCACGGACCTTTGCATGCATACCTCCTCTTGTCCAGCATGTCGCAAGTACGTGGGCAAAGCGGCGCAGGCAATGACGTTTCAAGACGTGGGCCTGAGCGGGGCGCTGGTGGTTGCCCTTTTTGACCGGCGCGCGCTCTCCGCCAATGTGCTGCTGGGCACCGTGCGTGCCCCGCTCTTGTCCACAATCTGGTGGCATTGCGCCTCGAGTCCTTTCATGCGTCTGTGAGGCATATGCATCACAAATACATGCGTTGCCTTGCGGGCATATCATCAATCCCCTGTCGCAGTATGCACATGCTACTTGTAAGTTGACCCTCATCCTGAGCTGCACTCTGCATTACTAACATGTGAGCAGAGACGCAACAACTGTCTGCGCCTCTAAGCAGGCGTGCTCGACCCAAGCGGCGATGATTGTGGGGGCGCGCTGCGCAGGCCGCAGCGCCGCTCGCGCTGCTCCGCGACGCGCGCCCGCATTACCTCTGGCTGCCGCTGCACCGGCCAACAGGCCCCGCGGCGCCTGCGGCCGCCGCCGCCGCCGCCGCCGCCGCCGCCGCAGCCGCAGCCGCAGCCGCAGCCGCGGCGCAGGCCCCACACAGGGAGGTGTCAGACCCTGCTGGCCGCGCCGCCGCCGCTGGCGCGGCCGCGGCGGCGGGCGCTGTCCGCGTGCGCGCGCAGTGGGCGCCCGAGCGCGCGCCGGCTGGCGGCGCCGCGGCCGAGGCCCTGAGCCTGGAGCTGGCGCTGGAAGGCGTGGGCGTGTCCGTGGTGGAGGCGCCCGCCACGCGCCTCCCGCGCGAGGCGCGCCTCGCGGGCCGCGCCCGGCCTTGCCAGCGTCGGCCTGGGCTCTGCTTGTATGAGCTGAGGGCTCTGTTACATCACCTTGGCACAGAATGGTGCAATGTGAAGCTACGCCAAACGGGTCTGCAGCATGGCGGCTTGCTGTGCCAGGCTGCCGAGCGGCCGTTGTCTTGCATGCCCTGGCCGGACGCGGCTGCTGCCAGCACGCTTGGAGCCTATTAGAGAGGGGAGCGGCCTGGTGTCGAGGCCGGCGCCGGGGCTGCGCGCCGCAGGTTGCGCACGTGCTGCTGGAGGGCCTGCGCATGGAGGTGCGCGGCGGCGGCGGCGGCGGCCTGGCGGCGCGCTTGGCGCTGGCTGGCCTGCAGGTGGACAACCAGCTGGCCGCTGCCGCGCGCCCGGTCGTGCTGGCCGCCGCGGCGCAGGCGCGGGCTGCGGTGAGGGTGGGCAGGGTTAGGGTTGCTACTATCCTGCTTGTCTGTGTTGAATGTAAGGGTAATCAGGGTTGGGGTTGCCGGCCGGGTCGGGCACAGAGAAAAGAGTGGTGTGGGCTGAGCTGCGCCTCCTGCCACTGTCGTGCTGTGTTGCTATGGTGGCGGGCGGGAGCGTTTGCGCTGCTCGTGGTGCAGGGGCCGAGCCTGCCTGCCTGCATCGGCATGCATGGACACGCTCATGCCGGACCCTTGACGCGCCGGGCGAGCGCGCAGGCGGCGAGCGCGGGCCCGGGCGCGGCGCCGCGCCCCTTCCTGGAGGCGCGGCTGGAGCTGGCGGCGCACAACGCGTCCATCCTGTACCTCAAGCATGTCTCCCTGGCCGTGCAGGCGCGCGCCGCCCAGCCGCGCCATACCCCGCAGTCTGCGCTCATCATCTTTTCATGGCATGGATGTAGGGCTGCTTGCCAGCGCCGCCATCGCTGTCGTCGGAGCGCATGCTGCTGCCAGCATGCGCAGCACGCTCCTTCGCACGCACGCATCTCTTCATTTGCTCGCTGCGCGCAGCATGCGGTCCTCCCCTCAGCCTCAGCATCGCCCCCGCGCTCGCCCATGAGGCTGACCTGGACCTCTTCCCTATTGCTGTCATTTGAGCGGTTGCTGCAGCCAGCATGCTCAGTATCTCCTCTTGTAAGTGCCTCTGTGTTTACCCCTCCGCTGCGCGCAGCATGCGCTCCTGCCCTCAGCCTCAGCGCAGCCCCGGCGTGCCGCAGGAGGCGGACCTGGTGCTGGAGGAGGACTTCGTGGACACGCTGGTTGCGCTCGCGCGCGCCCTGCCGCTCGGCGACATCTGGCCGGCCGCGCCCGCGCCCGCGCCCGCGCAGGCCCGCGCGCCGCGCGGCGCCGCGCCCGCGGGCGCCGCGGTTGCGCTGCTGCCAGCTGCGCTCGCGCTGCAGGTGCTTGGACTATGTCCTAGCCATGCTGGGACGCGCCTGTCACCCATGCGGCGGTGTGTGGAGTATGAGTACAAGCCTTGCGCGCAGGCTGCACCTGCTCCAGCTGTCTGCGGCGCTCAAATTGTGTGTGCAACTGATGTACTAATTTACATAAACAATGTGCCACTCCCGAGACCCTGGTGATATGCTGTCGTGCGTCCCTGGCGCGTACCCGTGCTGTTGTCGCATGCATGGCTGACATGGCCCCCCGAGCTAAAACACGGCAGGAGCTGCTACTCCCGCAGGCCTCACACGCACGCCTTGCAGCCCTAGCCTCAGATGCTTCATCCCGCTGTTCATGCTGGACCAGACCCTACGCTGCAGACCCTATGCTGCAGGACCTGCTGCGTGAGCCGGAGGCGCAGCAGCTGGGCGCGGCGGCGGCGCCGCCCGGCCGCCGGTGGTACTTTGAGCGGCTGGAGCTGCAGACGCTGCGCTGCAACCTGACCGTCATCCCGCGCGCCCCCGGCGCGCGCGAGCAGGCGCGCGCGCACGGCTGCGGCAGCACACAGCGCGCCAGACAGTTTTCACGTGAGGGCACCTGCTGTCTTGCCGCCCGCCTGTGTTGCGCTTTAGCAGTAGAGCGCGCTCCCTTACATATCAAACGTTTTGAAGAGCACAGACCAATCAAGCCTGCTCCGTCTCTGCAACATGTGCCGCGAGGTTCCGCACGCACTTTGGTGTGACGCCTTGCTGTTCGTGGCTGTCAGCAAGTCATGTGAGCGCACGCCGACTGACCGGTGGCTGGTTGACCGCAAGCGCCGGCGCGCATGCCAGGCGGCGGCGGGGCCGAACCGGCTCGCGGCCCTGGCGCTGGCGCTGGGCACGCACCTGCTGGACCTGGAGCGCGTGCCGCTGAGCATCGCGGCGCTGACGCTCGGCCACGCGTTCGTGCCGCCCGAGGCGCTCGCCGCGCTCGTTGCGCGGCACCTGGCGCTGCAGGCGCGCGCGCGGTCGCCCGGGGGCTGCTGGCGTGGGTCGAGCGCGCGTGGCCATGAGTGCACTGCCTAGAGTGCAGGGCGCGCGTGCCGGCCACGCGCTTTGTCGGTGGGGCCTGCTCGCCGTGTGTGCGCCAGTGTGCTGCAGGCATGCGCAAGGCTATCTCGGCCACCGCACACAGCTGCCATCTGCATAGCTGGGCACCACAGGCCAAACAGATATCTGCGGCGGCTTGCAGAGCGGGGACATGCCGCGGCTTGCGGCAGTGCCCGTCTGTTGCTGGATCAAGGCGGTACTCTTGTAAGAGGGAGCTCCTCAGCTTGCCAGCCAATTTTACGCAGCTGCCGGCCTGCGCGCTCATCCTGATGAGCCGTGCTGAGCGACAGGCAGTGCACGAGCTGCACAAGATCCTGGGCCAGATGGACCTGCTGGGCAGCCCCATCGTGCTCACCACCAGCCTGGTCGCCGGCGTGGCGCGCTTCTTCGCGGAGCCCGCCAAGGCGCGCCCGAGCATGCGCGAGCATGCGCACCCTATCTGAAACCTACCCTACACCCCCACTTGGGCACGCTTGAGAACAAGTGCCATGCTTCCTGCTCCACCATGGGCGTGCGTGCTTTCCATGATCGCACCGCACCCTAGAGTTGCACGTGGCCTCACGCCTGCAGGTGCGGGCCCTTGCGCATTTTTGCTCCTCACGGTAGCACCGGTGCAGCACAGCGTCACCGGCGCCCTGCTCGCTGCCTGCACCTCGCAGGCTGCACGTGTAGGCCCGGCGCTGCGCCCCTGCCCAGACCCTGAGGGTTAAAAGGCGGCCCAGGCGCGCTCGCCGGGCGAGTTCGCGCACGGCGTGGGCCAGGGCACCGCCGCGCTGCTGCGCAGCGCCGCCTCCGGCTTCCTCAACGCGCTGGGGCAGGCTCGCGCGCGCTCCCAGCAGCAAACTCGTCAGGGCCGCGCCCCTCGCTGGGTCCCGAGCACGCAGCGGACACCCACGACACACCCTGTGGTCGACCCGCACCTGCTCCATCATGCGCCGCGCATGTGCGAGACCCGCGCAATCGAGCACAGTGTGCAACCACCAGGTGCGGTCTGCATGTCACCCAGCAGACCCAGCAGAGGTTAGGGTTTCATATTGTAACCCAACCTTAGCCCTAACCCTACCCTGTTAGTGCACATCACCCAGCATGTCACCCAGCATGTCACCCGGCCGGCGCGCAGCTGTTCGGCACCATGGCCAAGGGTCTGGCGGCGGCCACGCTCGACCCGGAGTACCTGGCCCGCTTTCGCGCGCGCCCGCGCGCGCGCCGCGGCCGCCTCCTGGCCGGCGTGCAGGCGGCCGCCGTCGGCGTCTACGAGGGCGCCGTCGGTGCGCGCCGCCGCGCACACAGCTGCCTTCAGTGTTGGCTTTTCTTTGGTGTGAAAGTAAATTTGCTTCTGTGTGGGCACCTGCAGCAAGCAGTTGATGCCGAGTCCATTGGTGGTGTGCATAGACAGGCGCTCAAGCTGAGCGACGTCCGGCCATCACCCACCCCGAGAACCGCCACTGTCCTTCGCAGCCCTCATAGATCCGCTGGCCGTTGCCGTGGATTGAGCGAGCGACTGAGCGGCCGCGCGGCCGGGGCAGGCGTGGTGCGCGAGCCGCTGGCCGGCTGGCACGAGCGCGGCGCGGCGGGCGCCGCGCTGGGCGCGTACGTGGGCCTGGCCGGCGCGGTGCTCAAGCCCATGTCCGGCCTACTGGAGTGCCTGGCCCGGACGGCGTCCGGCCTCAGCAGCGCCGTGCACGGCTGGGGCGAGGCGCCGGTGGGATCCCGCGCTGTCTGCACACACACCCTGCGGCTCCCGATGTCAACGCTTTGCATACAGCCTTCAGCTGGGACTATGCAATGAGTGCAAGTCACTGAGTCTGTTCGGTACTGAGTCTGTCAGGCAGGTGTATGGCGGAGCTGCTCATATCTGTGTCAAACAAGGTGCTGTTTTTCAAGTGCACATCAGGCACCTCTTTCTGGGGCGTCTTTGCTGCATCGCTTACATAGCTCACTCTATTATTCTGCCAAATTTAGCAGGCATGTGTAATGCGGGCAGCGAGGGGCTGCGCAGGAGCGGCAGCCGCGCATGCGCGTGCGCCTGCCGCGCCAGTTCGGAGCGCCGGCCGACCTCGGGGGCGAGCTGGGTAGCCTGCAGCAGTGGCGCGCGGCTGTCGCGCGGCTGCGCGGCGGCCGCTTCGCCGACGAGCAGGCGCGTCACTGCTTGCTGGTGCTTGGAGAAGGACGCACCGCTGGCACTCGCGCCCTTGGCGCACATGATGCAAGCGCATGACGATTGTGCTCTGACATAAGCAGCAGCGGAGGCTGCACCCCCAGCACCCGAATGCTCATGTCTCAGCCTGGCTTCCCGCGCCTGTTGCTTGCGCAGCCCCCGCGGGCGCCTGGCAGCAGGTGTGCCATGCGCCGTGTACCCTAAACCTAGATGTACGCCGCACTGGCCAGGTCACGGACTTCATCCAGAACAAGGCCGGCAAGGTGCTGCTGCTGACCAGCCGCAGCCTGATCTACCTGGACGCGTCGCGCCAGCGTGTGCGCTGGGCGCTGCCGCTGGCCGCGCTCGTCAGCGTCGCGCCCGAAGGCGCGCCCGGGGATGAGCCGTTCCCGCTCGTGGCATGCCGTTCTTTCGCAACAGCGCCTGTTTTAGTGCTCGTCTGTTGCAGCACACTTGACATTCAGCTCCTGGTGTGCGGCTGCGCTTGCCCTAGGGCTGACACGCAGCAGCTTGCATTATGCTCAACATACCAACTGAACATTCTAAGTTAACATACCACACGAGTTGCAGCATGGCCTCCCCCTGGCAGCTGTCTGTCATTGTCTTCAGGCCAGCTCTGCCCGCCTCACGGCATGCCTGGCTCTGCAGGCATGTCAGCGCTGCTGCACTGTGAGCTGGCCCTGGATGTGCGCCTGCCTGGCGCTGCCGCGCCCTGGACCACCCTGCACATGCCGGTATGCTGCCGCATGATGCGCTATATATATGTCTCTACGGCATGTACCCTGGTGTGCACCAAGCCTGGTTGGTGCGTTCGCACCTGTCGTGCGCATACATTTGCCCTTGAAGTGGTGCTCTGCAGACTGACTTCCCCAACAAGTGCTGCGGTATAGTGATGAAAAGGCTAACAGGCACCCCTGCGATGTCTGTGGCGAGAACGTGCGCCAGCACGAGCGTCGCTGGTGCGAAAATGCCTGCCTTTCCAAGCGTGCTGCCGGGCGTGCCAGGTGCGCAAGCGCGTGGAGTGCCGCACGCGCGAGCTGCACCAGAGCCTGCTCGTCAAGCTGGCCGGCGCAGTGGCGCGCGCCGGCGAGGGCGGCGCGTTCGCCGCGCCCGGCAGGCCGGCAGAGGTTGCGGCTGGGGCTCCACATAGCGCGCCGGCGGAGGTGAGGTTCATATGAAAGTCATGGCGTGCTAGGCAGGAGGACTGTGGTCATCAGCAGACGCCGAATACTAATGACTTGGTCGTAGCAATGGGCGCACCTTTGCTGCTTCGGTGTCCACCAACAAACACGCTCACGACTGCTGCAGGCGCCGGCCGGTCCGCGCGCCTCCGACCGCGCATCGCGCGGTGCGCGGGGCGCCGGCGGCGCAGGCAGCCGCCTGGCCGACATCCTGCGAAGCTCCCTGCGCCGCGGCACCGTCCCGCGGCAGGGCTGCGGCGCGTGCGGGCGCGCCCTGCCTTCGGCCGGCGCCGCGGCAGGCGAGGCGGGCGAGGGTGGGTGGCGCGGCCACGGCCGCGCAGGGAGCTGGTCCGGGAGCGAGGAGGGTGCGCGGTCTGGCGCGGGCGCTGGCGGGGGCGGGCTGCCGCCGGGCCGCCGCCTGCTGCGCCGGCCGCTGTCCTGGGAGCGGCGCGCGCGCACGGAGCCCCCACGAAGGGAGGCAGGGCCGCCCAGGGCCCACCCGGCGCCCTCCGGGGCGGGCGGGGCTGCTGCGGCGGCTGCAGGTGCGCGGCAGGGGGGCGGCCCGGCGCGGGGCGCGGGGCACCTGGGTGTGGGGCCCGCGGCTGCGCTGGCGGCTGCGGAGCTGCTGCTGGCGGAGGCGGAGCGCGCGGACGATGAGCCTGTTCAGGCGCGGCTGCTGCAGGCGGCGGCCGCCGTCTGCTGCTCCGCGGTGGCCGGTGCGCTGCGCCTCGGCTCCCGGGCTCTGCATGCGCCTGGCTGTGACCCCTGTGGCTGCCCCCTTGCTGGTGCTTTCACGACTTGCACACTGGAACAGTCTTCAGTGAGACTTTTTACAGAGACCTGGTTCGATAGGGTGGGGGGGCTTGGCCTGCCAGGCGTCCACCAGCCTGCGCGCCGCTGTAGCAGGGCAAGTGAGCAGCATTGAGAAGCGGGGCATGTCATGCGCTGAGTTGCAGCGCACTGCACCAGCATGGCACAGCACTCTTGACGCTTTTCTGACGTTGCCGGGTGAAGCAGGCGGAGGCGAGCGCCACGGCATGTCCAGCGCTGCGGGGGCGCTGGAGGCCGTCGCAGCGGCGACGGACGGAGACAATGCGATCGTGCTCGCGTCACGAGCTTCCAGGCAGGCGCTTCTGGGGTCGCTCAGGCGGATGTGCGCGGCTGTCAGGGCCTTGGAGGGCGCCTGATGGGGGTCCGGGCGGCCCTGCTTCGACAAGGACGCATGCACATTTTATCTGTCTTGCCATATTTGTCTGTCTGCTGCACGTGCCAGGCTTGAGTAGTTTGACTTGATCAGAGCTGGTGTTGGACACAGCTGGGGCCCTGCGCTGTTGCCTGCGTAATATAGGCACCTGCGCAACACACTGTCACGCACGGGCGCCGCTTGCATCAGCAAGCAAATCACACCTTGATAGTCGACCGCTTGCGGCTGAGCACCTTGTGGTATGATGTGGGTCTGCTTTGACCTCATGTTGCAAGATACCAAGACAGCAGGCTAGGGTGAAGGTGCATGCGGAGGCCGCTGCGTTACAAGCCGATGTGGCAACGTGCAGCACGCCGAGGCCACTGAGGATTGCTGCAACAAAAGCAGATAACTTCAGACTTCGTGTGCAGTGCTCTCAAACGCAACAGGAAAACGTGTTTGGACACAATAGGAGACACTGGTCTAAAAAGATGCCATGTACTTGTCCCCCGGCTGCTTCAAATACTTCGTGCCCCGGCGCGCTGCATATGCTGACCTCATACGCTGCGAGTTGTGCCCAGCCCAGCAGATCCACACCTCAGAAGTGCGCTGCAAGAAGACTCCAACACCATGCTAGGTAGTCTGAGCGACCAAACTTGGGACCCCGCAAAAAGACATGGCTGGGGCCTGAGCTGGCCTTTCGTGCTGCGTAACAGCTCGCCAGGGGTAACAGCAGCATGCGGTTCAAATAACATTTGTCAGGTCCCCAAGACCTATATTTCAATCACTTCGTCGTCATCGCGTGCATGCATGCAGGGGCACACTTCGCGAGGCTGGCAGCGCTGTGTGCTACACAGAGGCAGGCAGTCTCAACGCAGCTCACTTCGGATTCTACAATGCCAGACATGCTGATACTTCCTTGAAGGGGCGCCCTACTGTTGAGCGGGTGTCATCCGGTCTGGCAAGACCTGTTGGGCGCTTAAACAGCGTAGCGCGTCCTACTGCGCCGCGTTGGAGTGGTCCGGCGCGAACAGGTACACCAGCGCGATGAGGAGGTAGGTCGCAATGAGCTGCACGCCCATCAGCCTGCGGGCCAAGCACAGCGCCCGCCTCGCATGTCGCCACCACATTTGGCTCTTATTCGGCTTGGTAGTCTGATCTCTCCTCTTCACCAACGCTGCCTGATGCAAAGCAGTAAGCGGCCAGGGCGCATTGGACGTCAATCTCTACAGCCTACAGCCAGGCCCAGGGAAGGGCTTAGCAGCTTGCACGCTCGCGCTGTAGGTGCAGTGGGTGCAGCATGGGAGGTCTTATCACAAGACGGAGACAAGCTGCAGGACTGCAGGAGCGTGTACAGTATATGTGGCTGCAGGAGCGTGTGTTGTATGAGCGGCTGCTGCAGCGCATGTGTTCGGCGGCAGATCGCCGGCGCACCAGTTGCTGTTGCCGTCGGAGGACACAAAGTAGGCGTGGATGACGGACAGCGTGAGCACAACAATGGCGAAGGGGTCCAGGTCGAGCATGAAGGGCTTGTGGATGATCCAACCCACAAGGACCACGAGCGGCAGCACGAAGATCGCAATCTGCGGCGGCGGCAACCCTCAGTCGCCAGAGGCTCAATGCTGCGTCTGCAGCCCCTCCAGGGGCTTGAGGATGATTTAGCCCACGAGGACCACGAGCGGCAGCGCAAAGATCGCGATCTACAGCAGTGGCCGCCCTCAGTGCGGCAGCGCCCTAGCGCTAGAGGCTGGCAGGTTCATATCCAAACCCTCTCAGGGGCATGCTGCGCATGTACATTGGCGGACTGCTGGGCACATGCTGCATCTGGCATCAGGAACCTACATGCACACGCCTCTGCACTTGCATGCATGGGGGCCCCCCAAACAGCATGACACTCTCTGTGTGCACGAGCATCAACACGCCATCCCAACACCTGGATCGCAAGCGAATGCCCATGCTGACGCTCCGGACACTCGGCGCCGTTGCATGACCATGCGCGACACCGCCGGCCAGGGCCATCTTGCACCTGTCACTGCAGCTCCACCTAGGACCACACCCCCGTAGTTGGCAAGCTGACACCTGCCCAACCCAGGACCCCGGCAGCTCGCGATGCGACACCCGCGGGGCTGCACGCACGTGCGTGGACGAGCCCAGCGCGGCGTCGGTGGTCAGGCACATGCGCCCTCTAGGTCTGTTTAAAGCAAGCACACGGCCTGCTTATTGACCTCAGGCGCCACGCCCGGGCCCCAGACCCAGCGCAGATACAGCATCCAGAGAGCTGCCCGCACCTGGATGGACGAGCCGAGCGCGACGCCGATGGCCAGGTCCATCTTGTTCTTGCACGCCACGAACACGGCGGTGATGTGCTCGCACGCGTTGCCCGCGATGGGCAGCACGATGAGCCCCAGGAACGCCTGGCTCAGCCCGCTCTCCTTGCTCACGTCCTCCAGCGCGCCCGTGAGGAACCTGCGTGCCGGACCAAGCCCATGGGCCGCGCTGCCACGTGCAAGGCAAGGCGCTCCCGTGCTCTGTCAGGCATCCGTCGCTAGGCAGGACACCGGCTTATACAAGGCAAGTTTCGCTGAACCAAACGTTCTTCCTCACGTCCTTCAGAGTACTGCGCGACAGCGAGCGCCTGCTGAGGTACGCATCTGCTACAGCCAGTGCCCTGTGGTATGGCAGACGTTGCTTTTAGCAGTCCCCATGCGCAGCAACACCATCTTATTAGACAGGCGAGGGTCCAGGCTGCCAGTCACAGCGCGCACTCGGAGCAGACGGCGACGATGACTGTGATGACGCCCAGGGTCATAAAGGCCGCAGTCATGGACAGCGCGGGCGTCTCGGCCTCGCCGCTGCTCCCGGTGTCGGTCGCCGACGAGTGCGTCTTCAGTGTGAAGAGCAGGTAGCACAGGTATCTGCGCAGGCCCCGGGCTCAGTGCTCTCTATGACATTGCAAGCGCCAGCGGCAAAGGCCAGGCTCAGGGACTATGAACACTCGCAAAGCATGACGTCTGGACATTCTACACATGTGTGCAGGCCCATTGCATTGCACATGAGAGTCAATGCATTTGCTCGTGAACTGTGCTATACAGAAGGCGCAAGCTCAAAAACGAGTGGAAGTGCACGCGGCTCGGGGTGTGAACACAAATCGGCCTACGCCGGCCAGTGTCAACTCACATGAAGGCGAGGATGATGGCGGTGGCATGCGAGAGGTTGGCCAGCGACTGGTCAGAGATATGCGGCGCGGAGGGTATGTTGACGTGCGCGGCAAGCGTTGGGATGGTCAGCGCGATGCTGCGCGCCAGCGCACATGTACCACATATGAGGAGTCTGTCTCACATGTGAGGTGTGCTGCTCAATGATAAGCCCATGAACAACACGTGTTTTGTGAGTGTAGAGGTGCTCTGTGCAGAGCACCAGTTTACAGCCGACACACATGCCACCGGTCTCAGGCCTGCCTTGGCGAAACATGCTGGCACATGCAGACAGTATCTACAGCAGAGTCTGTGCAGGACTGTGGCGCGCCATGCCATGAAGAGCAGGCTGCAGCACGCCTTGTTGACCATCATATTGAAGCTCTGCTCCTTGAAGCGCGTCCCGCCAAACAAGAAGCAGCAGCCTGTTAGCAACACCGTTTTTTACCACAGCGCTCAGGACATGCTCTGAAGCATTTTGGACAACCTCATGCTTCTAATACGACCTGAACATAACTTCTTCCATGTGGCACACGGTCACACCAATAGAAGGGCGCAGTGGAAGACATGCAAAAACTGGCAGAAGTGTGCTGGATGAAGAGAAGGAGCAGGCGACTGGCAAACATATTGGGATAGGCACCACAATGACCACGTTCACGAGCATGTGAGCGCAAAGCAGGAGCGCACCCAGCACCAGCAGCAGGTTGGACAGGACAGAGCCCAGCAGTGACGCGGCCACCACGGTGAACAGGCCCTTGGTGAGCGCTGCGATGGACAGGATGAGCTCTACCACATTGCCGAACGTCGCATTCTGCCGCCCATCGCACACTGTCAACATGGAAACTCAGACCCTGTGAATTCTGCAAATCTCCTTCTCAGGCAGGCATGTTGTAGGATGCCTTAGCACGCATACATTACTGATCATCAGGCCTGGGCAGCCCTTGCACCCCCAGGAAGGAAGGATGGGAAGCCAGTGCTGGGCTTGCACAAACACATGCAGGCGCCGCGCAGCCCAACATCAGCTGCAGCACTTGTATGGAAGCCGCGAGGGCAGCTCTCTGCAGGCAGCAAACGATTGCGCACATGCAAAGGAGAGCGCAAATTGATGCGCTGAGTGTGCGAGGCCAGGGACATGCAGGCGCTGCCGCGGCGCGCACCAGCAGCCCCCCCACGACCTCGCCGAAGCGGATGGCCAGGTCCTCGGTCAGCTCGCCCAGCACCAGCGCGAGCGGGACCAGCCCTACCAGGTTCTGCCGCGGGCAGCCACAGGTCAAGCTCGCGCGCACGTCGTCCTTGAGGAGGCCGGCCGGGGCTGACGCAGGTAGCAGCCAGTGGCATGCACATGGACCCTTGAGTTTGAACAGAAGGCGCCTGACAGCTGGCACGCTCACCAGAGCCTGTACGTATCTCTGCACTGCCAGACAAATGCAGGCACACGCAATACACACAGCGTAGAACGGCAAGCGCAGCCAGACAGCAGCCAGGGACCGGCAGCAGCGCCGCCGCCAGCAGCAGCGCACCAGCACAAACACGGCCACGGGTGGCCAGTGCACAAAGTGTGCGACCCAGCCAAACGGGATGGCCAGCAGCAGCAGATTCAGGAAGTTGTTGGTGAACAGCCGCAGGAGCGTGCGCGCGTCGGACATCTCTGGCAACAGCCCTGCCAGTCACGCACCAGCTTATCAGGCAAGCGAGTCGCGAAACACGCTGTGCGCATTCACATGTCTGTGGCTTCCAGGGACGACGCATTCACAGGCTATCCTGTTCAGCAAACAAATGGCAACCATCCTTGCACAGCCAGGCCAAGGTCATAGCGTGGCAGCAGCACTCACAGACTACAGTCGCACACCCCTACTCCAGCCCCTGCAGTCAGGCAGTGATGGCAGCCGCACTCACGCGCAAAGCACCCGGGGGCGTGCTCGCGGTCCACGCTCCCTGCCAGCCCCCCCCCGTGCCAGGTGCACGCACCGGGAACGTGGTGTGGCGAGGAAGGCGCAGGGCCCTCCTCCCCCGCGCCGCTCTGGTCGCTTGGCCGGCGCGCCAGCACGCTCTGCAGCGCGCTCTGCCCGCTGTGCCGGCGCGCCGCCGCCTTCTCAAAATGCAGCGCCGAGACTATTGGCAGCGCCACGCGCTGCCAGGCCAGCCGCGCCTGCTCAGGGTTGCCTCCTGCGCGGCCGCAACCCAGTGACCCAGTGCGACAGCAAACAGTTCAGGCCGAATCGCCGTGCTCCAGTGCCAGCTCCAAAGCCTGAAGCACCTGAACTGCTGCCTGACCACGCCAAGCATAGCGCCGCTCAAGACCGGTATGCCCCGGTGCCCATGAGATCTCAATCGAGGTGCAGCCTGACGATGTCGCGCACAGTGAGGCAGTGAGTATGCGGTGACAGCCAAATGCCCACCGTTCGGGGGTGGCGCTCTAGATGCAGGCAACATTCCGTTCTCAGGCGTAACTCCTCCGCCCTCCAGAAGCTCCACCGCATCCTGCCGCACGCACACAGGTCCCAGCTGGCTGAGCAAGCTGCTGCGGCAGCAGTGCAAACGAGTGCACACATAGCAGGGCCGTCTTGAACCAAGCCAAGCGTCGGCGCACCTGGACCGCCTGCGCACTTATGCCGGACAGGTTGCGCCGCCGCTGCGAGTTGTTGAGCACGCGCGACGAGGCCAGCAGGCCGTGGTGCCCCACTTGGCCTGCCGCGCGGTCGAACCAGTTGCAGGCACACATGTGCAAGCAGCCCCGTTGCAGGCACTGCCAAACGAGGCTGTGAAGCTGTGACGCGGTCTGGAAAGCTTCCGACAGCGGCATGCTCCCAAGGCTTACCCGGATTCCAGGAGCTGGCTCGTTCTGCGCCCTCGCCCGCGGGCGCATTAACATCCAGCGGCACGGCCGCGCCCCCGTCCAGCGGCGGCTGGTTCGCATCGGACAGCCGCGCTCGGCGCGCGCTTGATGTGCGCGTCAGCGTCTCCAGTCGATGCAATGCGCGGACGGCCGCCCTCGCCCTCTGCATGGGCTGGCTGAACTGGTCCTCCATCGCCCTGCACCCCTGCTAAAACGCAGCGCTCCCTGTGTGTGACGGGCCGTCAGGCCTCACGCAATCTGACTGGGTACAAGCTTGCTGCCTTGTAACCTGCTTGAACCTGCACATCTTGCTGAACCAATCCTGACGCAGTGACCAAATACCAAAGGGCTCCTGGATCAGTGGGTACTCGTGGGTCTGTTGTGAGTGCGGCCAGGCCGCCGATGCTGCTGCACCCGTGCGCCTGCTTGCACTTTGCCAGCAAAGGCAGCCCTGTTAAACACCAATGGGCACGTCCTCGTTCTGACACGCTCCCCCCACTGCGCATCTGGAGGATGGAACGGGACGATCGCTTCAGCGGCTTTCGGTACTTCTGCGACATGTGCGGTGCGGTTGTGTCCCTCTCTGATTTCTCCTGTGCAGTGCGCCGCTGAGCTCAGCAGGGCGTGATGAGGCTCTTCGTGCAGGCAACGGGTGCGGCGTCGTCCCCTGCGAGACGTGCGGCGCGTTTGGCACAGTAGCGACGCGGGTTTGTTCCCCATCCCTGCTCCCCCCTGCTGCCCTGCCCGGTCTCTTCAGCACACCAGGTGCTGGATCAGCACAGCCATCCCTGGTGCTCGTCCCCACCCGCCAGAGTCGCGCAGTCAGACCAAGGCTGGGCTGCGACCTGCGGCAGCCCGGAGGCGCTGGCGAAGCGTTCTACATCGGCATGGCGCGCTGCCGCGAGTGCAACGGCTGCGGCCTGGTGCCCTGCATGCTGTGCGCCGGGTGGGAGGACCCGATGCTGCCGCCAGACCCCGTGCACGGCCCGGTGCCGCCGGACGGCGCCTACTTTGGCGGCACCGACACGCTCGCCTGGCTGGAACAGTTCCCGGAGACCCAGGCGGCGCGGCGCCGCCGGCCGGCCGTGCGCTGGACCGAGCAGGCGGCCGCGGGCGACGCGCGCGGGCCGGTGCCCGGCGAGGCGCCCGCGGGGCCCGAGGAGTGGCTGGCGCGCTTCCTGGACGTGAAAGCGCGGCTGCGGCGGCGCCGCGCCGACGCGCCGCCGGCTGGCCCGGCGCCTCGCAGCGCCGAGTCTGCGCCTGTCAAGGGGCGGCAGAGGGTCCCCGGAGGCCGCGGCGCCGGGGCGCCCGCCGACGAGGGCGGCGCAAGTGATGGGGAGGGCGGGCAAGTGAGGCCTCAGCGGCCCCGGGGCCGTCCCCAGAAGCAGCCGCGCCCGTCAGCAGACTAGCGCGCCCGCGGCAAGCATAGACGCGTGTTGCCTGGGCCAGCACGCCGGCACGCGCCGGCGAGCGCCTGCACACCGCGCTTCGCGAGCGAGGACTGTGACGGCGCGGCGGCCTCTGCAGCCTCCTGGCCTGCGCGCGGCATTTGTCTGGAGCACGGCAGCACGCCGGCAGGCGCGTGCCCGGGCGTTTCAGAGAGGGCTGCAGAGCCTGCCGTGCAGCTGTGAGTGGGCGCAGCCGCAGCACTGGCCGCATGGTGCCCCAATCAGGAAAGTAGCTCCTTGTTGACATTCTTGATAAATGGATTATTGCTCGCCGCAACATGCTGGCGGAGCGTCTTAGCCGCCATCCTGATCACGCCTCTGCTTGTGTGTCGCTGCATGCGGGGGCGATGCGCTGCGGGCGCGCGAGGCATCGCGCCCGCTGAAGATGCGCCTGCCCGTACATCACCAGGGCCGCTGCCACCGTGCTGGGCGGGCGGTGGTAGATTGCCACCCAGCCACTGGCGGATAGCCCCACAGCCTGCGCGTAGTCACCCCTGCAATGCGCGCGCCATACAGCATGTCCCTGACAGATGCCTTCTACGCAGGCCCGGTGCCGGGGACCTGCGCAGTCGTGGGCAGCTGCGATGCGAGCTGGTTTGCAAGCTCCAGCGATGCGGACGACCAGTGCGGCAGGCGCCAAGCTCAGAGCGATGCGGTGCGTCGATAGCCCGGCTTGTGGGTGAGGCCGCTGCCACTACCACCTGACACCTCTGCAGACTGAAGCGGCAGTGCACCAAGAGTCACCTGAAGTAGTACAGTTTCTAGCCAACGCAGGGGATGTTGCGACCAGAGCATTAGCTTTCCAGTGCTTCGTAGATGTGTTGATAACCAGCTGGCTTGAGCATGACAGAGCTGCCAAGCATGTCATCAAGGCTCTCTGCTACATGCGCGATGTCCCTTGCTCAGAAGCTTGATCCAATGCTCAGGCAGGGTTGGGCTGCGCAGGTTCTGCAGAGGCCGGCGCCATGCGCGCCACCCGCAGCATGGACCTGCTGTAGCCCCTGCAGTGCTGCGCCGCGGCGCGTGCGGCAGCACCCACGGCACATGCGGGAGGCCTCGCGGCGCCGGCGAGCACTGCAGCAGCCTCGCGCTGTCCCGCGAGCTCCGTCGCAATCGCCTGCGCGCACGCGCGCACGCCCGGAGCTGAGCAGCGCATGGAGACAGGGGAGGCTAGGAGATCGGGAGAGAGAAAGGACTGGTTGGCCGAGCGCACCAGGCACAGATGCCTTGCTGGCATGCATGTGCCACACATGCACTGAGCCACAGCTTATAGCAAGAGTAGGGGTCTTGGACGGTTTGCCAGGACAGATAGCGATGTAATCAGGACAGCGATGCAGATGTTGCGCTGACAGATACACCTGCCGCCCCAGCTGTGCAAAGCGTGAGTGAGGAGGAAACTGCCGGGACCTGTGCATGCAGCCCTGATGCCAGCCAACGCTGGGGCAGCCGGCCCTGCCAGGGACGCACCAAGTCTGGCTGCAGCAGCGCCAGCTTGGGCAGGTCGTCATTGGTTGCCCATTCACCGGCTTCAGGCTCCATCCCCGCCTCCAGCGCATCTGCACATGCATGCACACCCTCTTTGCTGCACTGCAACTCTTGATTCGCTCTGTGCGCGCCGGCAGTGAAGCCCTTATTCATGCAAGCCCTCGCTGGCCTGAGATGTTGCATCCATGCTTTGTCAGACCGCATGTGCGGCCTTCGTTAAGCTCAACATTTGGGCCGCACCAGCTTCAGTCATGCGCGTCCAGGTGCCGCAGACCGCGCAATCAGCCACCCACACAGCCACAAACTTCCGTCCGCGCCCAGGCTGCGCGGGATCAGGCACTGATGCTGCCCAAGTGTCATGGCATTGCGGTCCCTTCTCTAGCCATGGCGCATAGCGGCATGTTCTGCAATCAAGCCAAGTCCGTGCAGGCTCTGAGCCAAGCACTTCTGGTATGGTGCGAGGGTGGCAGTCCAGCACATTGTGTCAAGCCATAGGAGCCCCGCCCTCTTCCTCAAGCATGCAGCAGGGTGCCGCACAGGCATGGCGTAATACGATGCACTGACTCATTCAAGGAGATGCGCTACACGTCCACGCAGAGAACACTCCGGGGTTTACAATGTCCTGCGGGAGTGCCTGGCCTGACGGGGCGCACACCAGCAGCAGCATGCCCGGCCCCATGCGCAGCCCATCAGTGAACGCGCCGACAAACACGTCGCCGCCGGGCGCGCGCATGCGGCCCAGGCCGTTCCGCTCGCCGAGCGCCCATGCGCCCTCGTAGCAGGAGCCATCCCGGAAGCTCATGTGGCCCTTGCCATGACGGCGGTCCGCGCGCCAGGCGCCTGCGGGCGCCGGGCTCATCATGCGGTGCGGGCACCCGCGACCTCTTCAGGTCAGCACTCCCAAGCCTGATTCGGACTAGACTTGTTACAGCTGCACACCCACAGTTGCAGCCAGAAGAAGACCCCACCAGTGAGGTGGGGTGGCGCGGAGTTGCCTCTCCTGGCCCTGCATCATCCAGCAGAGCCGCGCGCACCGCTGTACACCTCGCCGCTGGGGTACCACTCCGTGCCCTGCCCATGCCGGCGGCCCTGGCGCCACGCGCCCTCGTAGCGCTTGGCGCCGCCCTGCGCCCCGCGCGCAGCGCCCGCTTCTCGCGCATGTGGAGCGCGGCGGTAGCGGCTGGCAGAGCTTGCAATGGGATGCCGCTTTACCGTGGGGCGGCTGGCAGAGCGCGCTTGCAGAGGACCGCAGGGGTCGTTGTGGTGAGCAGATCCATACATACGCCATGCCTTGTAAAGCTGGCGCCAGATAGGCATGACAGCTCGCCTCTCCAGGCCCCAGGCCCCAGGCCCCACGTAAGCTGGGACCCGGATGTTGAGCTCGCATGGAGCACCGCAGCCTTGCATCACCAGCCGGCCAGGCTCAGCTGGCGGACCACATCCAGCAATGCTGCCATGCAATTGCACAAGCTGCCGCTGCTCGGCCGACACTGCAACGCACCGTACGCATCACCCATGCACTGATATCCTTCGACCCACCTGGTCCGTACATCCCGGTGCGAGCTCTGCGAGGGCAAGCGCTGACACCAACAATGCGGCCTGGACAAGCTGGGGCGCACCTCCAGGTCGAACAGGCTGCCGCGGCCGCTTGGGCGCGCCGCTAGGACCTGCCCGACGTAGCGGCTGGTGGCGTCCTGCAGGCAGCCCGGCTGGTGCCCGCGCCCCGCGCCTGTGGACGCTCTGGCGCCTGCTCAGCTGTCCCAGCATTGCCTGCAGCGCATCAGAACCATAGAGTGCATGCAGCAGGGACACAACAAGTGGTGCGTGAGCCAGGGTACGAGGTCTGCTCAACATGCACTGCTGCAGCAGCGCATGCACTGCTGCAGCAGTGCATGCGCTGCATGTCCGCTTTGGAAAGGGCTGGTGGGCGCATACACACTGGCCACACAAGTACTACATTCATCCTATCATCATTACGCGCATCACACCACCCAGTCTAAACGACGGCAGAGGCTGACGTGCGTGCCCAGCGGGGGCGCAGTCAGCGGCTCGTTGCGGTGACGCAGGCAGAGCGGCGGCGGCGGCGGCCGCCCCCGCTGCGCGAGGCGCACTGGCGGCGGCGGCGCGGCCGCGCGACACAGGAGCAGGGCGCTGGGGCCCTGCACCAGGCGGTGCTTGGCGGAGGGCATGCGCGACAGGGGCCGCATCAGCGCGCGGCGCGCCGCATGCGGCGCCTCCCCGGCTGCCTGCGTCTGCTGGTCGGCTGGCGGCGCGCCGGGTGCAGGAGAGCCAGCGCTCTCAGCGCTCGCCACGGCGCTGGAGGCGGAGGTGCTTGCGTGGTGCTCAGGGGCGGCAGTTGTGCGGCCCATTGCATCGGGCCCGTCATGCGACGGCGCGCTCCAAAGCGCAAGCTCGCCGGCCGAGTCGCCAGGCTCATGGCTGGGGCTGCAGGCGCCCTCCTGTTCGGGCGCAGCTGGCGCGGCTCCTGCTGCGCTGGGCTGGTCACCTGGCAGAGTGCTCTGCGGTGCAAGCCCTACGGCATGCGCGCCAAATGCAACGCTGAAGCTACCCGCATCTGGCAGCTGGTCGGGCGGTGCCAGCTCGGAGCAGGATGCATGCGGTCCGCTGCGCGCTGTGATGGTCGAGGCAGCGCTTGCGCGCGCTTGGGCAGCGTCACCGGGCGGGGCCAGCTGCTTTGCAGAGTCTATGCCCAGTCTGTGGCCCTCCATAGGCTGCACTATTGGTGTACTGCCTGTCCGGGCGATGGCAGGCGGGCAGGGCAGGGCCAGCGCGGCGAGCTCAACAGAAGTCCGACGCCACTCAGGGGGTCCTCGAGAGACTGGCCCGGGTGAGGCCGCTGGGCAGTGTGGCGCCAGGCGCAGGGGCGGCGCTGGTCCTGTTCAAGCCACGCTGTAGGTGCCGACGCTACCTGCCCAGCTCAGAGCGACCTCGGTGGTCTGGAGCGCGCTGCGCGATGAAGGCGGTGCCCAGAGCCTGGCCCCGGATAGCCGCTACGGCACTGCGGAGGCAGCGCTAGGCGGTGGGTTGGCAAGCAGCTTCGCGCAGGCGTGAACGTGCTGGCTCAAGTAAAGCAGTTAGCGCTAGCTGGCTGGCCAGTGCCCAGGGGGCCACGATGGCTGGGGGCACACCCAACCAGCGCGTCTGTTGCTTCAACGGTGCTTGCGTCAATGACCTCCTTGTGAGTGCGTCTTGCCAAGGAGGTTTCTAACGCGCGCCTCGCACAATTGCAGGTACAGCCAAGTGCTGAACAGCAAGCTATAGGACAGGCCAACCTCCTAGCTGTAGAAGTTACGTGTGGAGCAGGTGCAGAGAGGGAGCCTGCACATACCATAGAAAACTCCAGAAACCCGCGACATAACGCAGACAGGCAGGCCAGCGCCCACAGCGCGCTCCTCCTCGCTCGTAAAGCACGGGCCTGCGTGGAATATCACAGAGCATGGGCCTGCGCAAGCCAGCAAGGTGCTAGGCTGTGAACTTCCGCTTCGCTCCTCTGCGCTGCCTCCTTTGCCGCTTATTGCCCTCCTTGTCATCGTCGTCAGATGCGGCCTCTTCCAGCAGGTCAACTGCATAAAAGGCAAGGCTCTGTCAGGCGCCAAAGTTGCAGCTCGCAAGGTAGCTATGAGCTCAAAAATGTGAGTTTGCAGCGCACCGTCATCTGCTGTGCTCACGTTGTTGCTCGCTAGGTAGGCGTTTAGATGCTTCATCGTTTGTTCTCGCAGCAGCTTGATGGAGTGCGAGACCTTGCTGTTGTCTGCGTGCGTCAGCACTTAGTGTGCAACCAGTTGCTGCATGCACCAGTGCTTGGCCAGTCCCAGCAAGCCGTGCGCACCTGCGCCTGGTACTGCTATGCGGACCTTCTCACCTCCCAACACCAGGGACGCCGTCACAGCGCCTCTCATACGGAGCAGCTTTTCCAAGCAGAGATCTACCAAGGCCTTGCACTAGTGGCGGATTTGTTGTATCACTGCAGTGTTTCTATCCTGGCACAGCAACTGAAACAGCTCGGGGCAGAGTATGTTTCCTGTGTACAACTGTAGCGCACAAGCCATTCATCCGCTGCTGCCTGTATTCCATAATTATATCATAATCCACAAATGCAGTGCATTTGTGATGCATTTAATGCACCACAATTCGATACGCACACAAGTCCAATGGTGGGCGACGAGAGTTCTTCCATGTATGTCCTCATCGGTGCGGCTTACCTGCTGAGCAAGGCAAACACCAGTGCCTGTATACAAAGCATGGAGAAGCTGCTCAATGGGTTGCGTGTCGTTCAGCCAAATTCACATCATGTACATCATTACTTTCATCTCCTCATCTCAATCGTCTCATCCAGCTTCACCAGGCAGAGTGCTATCAACAACCAGGAGCACAAGCAGTCTCGACACTCCTAGGTCTCTGCCTTCCCCTATTCTCCAAAAATATGCCGTCGCCACAGCAGGCCGAGCGGGGCCAGGCACCCTCGCGCTTGGCCCCGAACTTGGCCATCTGGCGACAGCGCCCTCACAAAAAACCCACCACACTAGTGCCCTTGGCTGGCAGCCCCTCTGTAGTTCAAAGGCTACTACCATCCAGAATGAATCACGCCAAAATACCCACCACACACTCTGCGCTGCATCTGCACGTCTACCGCCCTAAGGCGCACTGGAGGGCCCAATCTGCCCCAGCCAAACGAAGCCGCATAGCAGCCACGGCACAAACCCCACGGATGGAAAACGTGAGGCGCAGCAGAGGTGTCAACAACAGCAGCTAGGGCACACTTACGTGTTGGCGCCCTGCGTGATGTCCTTCTCGACGTTGGCGAACAGCTGCGCGGCAGGCACATTCGGAAATCAGCAAACTATTTCATAGTGTGCTATTTCATAGGGTTAACTCGAGTCCCAGACCTTGAATAAAACAAACGTGCTTGTTATAATGTCCACAAGCACGCACGACGCAGTGAGCCGCAGCAGGCACAGGGGCGCACGTGCTCAAAGATCTCGTCCTTGCTGACGAGCTCCTGGGCGACGAACGCGGCAATGGCGATCATAGCCAGGCGGCCGTTGTTCAGCTCCTTGGACTGCATGTCCTTGCGCTCCTTCGGGTCCTCAGGCAGCAGGCCGAGCGGGTCAAAGCCCAGGTTGCCCATCTCGTAGTCGTCGCGCAGCTGGTTGAACTTGGACGACCGCGGCTCGGCCCAGCCCAGGCCGACGCGGTACGACTCTGCGAGCGCGATCGCGAGCAGCAGCGGCAGCCAGAAGACCGCGCCCTTGGACTCCACCTGCTGGAAGTGGTTGATCGCGGGGCCTGCGCGAGCGCAGCGGCGTCAAGATGCCGCACCAAAGATGCGGGAACGAGGCAGCATCAAGATGCCACCTGAAGATAAGGGGATAGCGCACAGAGCTTAGAAACCACGCTTGGCGCACCAGCTTGGCATACTACAACCCGGGTGCCGCAGCACACTGAGAGCGCGTTACAAAGTACACTTATATGACCATATCAGATCGCACTGTGTCATCCACTGCATCAGCAACCAAGCATATGCTTTGCAGCGGGCGTGCAGGGGCGGCGCAGCTCTGCTGCGATTGCACAGCAGGGCGCACCAGTCACTTGCGGGAAGAAGGGCGAGGAGAAGTCCTCGACCTGCTCGCCAACAATGAAGCCCAGCGCGGCCAGCATGGCCACGCGGCCGTGCGTGACCTCCGACTCGCGCCAGCGGCGGACCTCCTGGACACTGGTGGCGTTGGCCAGCAGGTTCGCGGGGTCGAAGATGTTGGGGAAGGGGTCGGTGACACCGGGCAGCGTCTTCGCGTCTGCGCAAGCCCGAAAGCGCACCCCAATCTCAGCACGGGCCCCCCTTCTTGAAGCTGGCCCTGAAATGAGCCGCAGGCCATTGGTGCCAACCTCCACCTGACTGCCGCGCCAGAACCAAGCAGGGATGTACACAAAGAGCACATGCGCCATGGCAGCCGCGATCCAGCTTGCACCACAGGGGCGTGAGCGCACAGTCCATGATGGACTCCGGCGTCACTTGGGCGTCCGGCGCGGCCGGGTCATTGACGCGCACGCGCACGGAGCGCGGCTGCTGCTTCGCGGGGATGGCGCGCGAGAATGCGCCGCACACGGGCATGCGCACAGAGGACATCATTGCGGCGGCCATTGTGATTAGCTGGGTGAATGAAAAGCGGCGTGCGTAGAGCGTGAGAAAGTCTGCGATGGCGACGTGTGTGGACCGCGCTCCTCGCTGACAGGGTTCTGTTGGTTGTTATACCCCCACACAGACGTGGCGGCGCGGAGGCGGCCCCTCTACGGAAGTGAACGTCCACATGACGCCCGTAGGCGCATGGCAGCACCGTAGCACTTACTCACATCTGGTGGCAGAAGTGGACGGAGTCCGGGAGCCAATGCAGCGCTTGCGCTCCTCCTTGAGCAGCTGTCAGAGCGGCCCGCGGCTGCTGCAGGCCTTGGAGCGCGTGCGTGATGCCGCGCTGCAGGGCGAGCTGGCGGCAGCGGTCGCGGCGCTGCTCAGCGAGTACAGCGCTGAGGGCAAGAAGGGTGGGTGCGTCGCAGTGCTGGCACACCATCAGGCCGTGCGCTTAAGTCTGAGGACTGGCGAATGCCGTTTGCAGGCGCTCCTGTGCAGGCGACTGCCGGAGCTGCGAGCGCCGACTTTGGCGCAGCGCTGGCCATTGTGGAGGCACTGATGCTTGTCACGCCCAGGTGGGACAACCAATGTGCCCCCGTCCCGCGCCAGAGTGCATGCCCGAACCTTGTTCTGTTGCTGCTGTTCGAAATGACGCTCATGTTGTGAGAGGTGAGGCTGATAGCGAGGTCCTCCCCGTCTGCCAGCTGCCTGGAAGGGCGCCTGCTTTGCAGGGGCCGGCACGCACTTGCCTTCTTCCCGGGCCACTGTGTGCTGCGGGCGCCTGGCAAGCCCGACGTCCTCGTGCCGTACCAGTCCGTACAGGAGATAGCGGTGCGGTGCGCCGCTCGCCCCGCCTCTCAGCGTGGCGACAGAAGCGCGCAGAAGGGCTGAACCCTTGAGGGCGCGCAGATCATCGACAGCATCCCCAACGACACCAAGAGCCGCGTGCTGGTCTTCCTGCACCTGGCCAGGTGCGCCGATGCTGCCACGACACAGAGCACAGCGGACCAGAGGCCAAGTCTTGTTGTGTCAGCAGTGTGAGACTTGGCAGCGAGGCTCGGCCCGCAACAGTGCACTTGCTTCCGTGCCTTGCGCAGCTGCTTTCGTGAACGTGCCGTGCAGCAGGAAGGCTTGGCCCGCGGGTGTACCTTGCTCATCGGTGTGACGCCGCCGCTGTGGGCGCCGGTGCAGGGATGCCGCGGTCACGCGCGGCAAGAGCCAGCTGCCGGCGATCGTCCTTCAGGCGTGCTGCCTCTCATGCTATCATGCACTGCACGCGCGCGAGTCTGGCAAATGTCAAATTCACTACATGGCATGGCAGTGCATTTGTTATGCATGGCCTTTCACAGCGTCAGGGGGATGAGGAGCCTCCCACGGCCTCAAGGTGTACCGCCGCAAGGCTGCGCCTAAGCCTAAGCCTGGGGCCGCGCAGACGAGCGCGGCCACGATGCTGGACATGCCCTCGCCGGCGGGCGGAGGCGCGCGGCTGGCGGGGCCCGCGCCAGTTGTGCTGTGCCAGGCTTTCGGGTAGCGGTCCCTCACTTGGTTCACGCCCTTGCTTGCTCAGGCTGGGCAGGCTTGCAACATTGTACGGCACACTGCACGCCGAGCGCGGCTAATCGGTGTCGCTGAGCGCGAGTGCTGTCTCACATTGTGTCGTGCAGACAAGGGCGAGGGCGCAACTGGAGCGCTGGGCGGCCGCGGCAAGCATGCCTGGGACAGCGCGCCAGCGCCCGCGCCACGGGCTCTGCTGCCGGGTCTCCAGGCCCTGATCCTGTGACCAGGCAAGGCAGCGAGTGCTCTGGCGCGCCTTGCGCAGGCTGCTGGGGGTGCCGCCGTCGAGCTTCTGTGCGCCCTCCCCCGACGTCTTCCGCAGCAGCGCCGGCCAGCTCGGCGTCAGCGCCGTCGTCAAGGCGCGCTGGCCCATGGTCCCGCGCCGGTTCAGGTCGGGACGTCAGGCGGCGGGACGTCAGGCTGGCAGTGCCGCATCGCGCCCTGCCTTGCTGGCTGCCTCGGCTGCCACAGAACGTGTGTGACAGTCGCTGCAAGGCTGCAGCCCTGAGCGAGTGGCGCTGAGAGCATGTATGTGTCTGCGAGCAAGCAGTGTCGTTGGCAGGCATGCACAGGCGCACGGTGTGTGCTTGCCCGTCGGTGCTTGACATGACAATATGGCCACAGGTGAGCCAAGGCTGGCTCTTCCCCATGGCCACGGCGATCTGCTTCCTGGAGCGGGTGCGCGCACCGTAGCCGATCCCAATACTCCACCCTCAGGCGCATGTACACATGCAGGGGATTAATGCTGTGGCGCGCACGTAGCAGGCCGCCCTGTCTGGATGCCAACTGCCCCACCCTCAGGCGCATGTGCACATACAGGGGTAGGCATTGTGGCGCGCACTCAGCAGGCCGCACTGTCTGAGATCACTGCTGTGCTGCCCTCCCCTCCGGGCGTGCTGTCACTGACAGAGCGGCGCGCGCGCGCGCAGCCGGCGCTGCTGATCCCGCTGTCCGAGCTGGGCAGCGTGGAGTTCGCGCGCGCGGCCGGCACGTCCAGCACCTTCGACCTGGTGCTGCATGCGCGGGACGGCGCTGCGCACGAGGCGCGGACACACCGGTGTTTTGTAAGGGCGGGTGCAGTGTTTACCGTGCACCCTGTCAGCGCCAGCACAGGCCTACGTTGCTGTGCTGCATATGTGCACGCTGGGTGAGACGCAACACACTTTTTGTCGCATGTAGGCAGGCAGAGCGGTTCCTCCGCTCGCGGCGGCTGCCGTCAGCGCATTTTGGTTAGCAACACATGGGGGACGACGCTATCCTCTCGCTGCGCCAGGAGTGCACGGGATGTCATGGAAACACTGCTGACAGGGGTATTGATGGCATGCGCGTGCGAGCGGTGGCGCCTGGTAGCATTGGGTGGCGCGCGCCCTGCTGGGTGCGGGCACCCCATGTCAGCAGCAAGCCGCGGCGCGCAGTTCACGAGCATCCCGCGCGCGGAGCTCACGGGCCTGGCGGCGTATGTGGCCGAGCGGCGGCTGCCCGTGGGTGCCGCAGACGTTGCTGCGGCGGCCGCGGCGCGTGCGCATGATGCAATGAGAAGCCCTGCCGACGAGGATGATGAAGACTCAGAGGAGGCGCGCGCCCCGGCTTGCACAGCCAGCCGCAGCGCCTTGAAGCAGCACAGGTCACGTCAAGCTGCATGCTTGGCAGGCGCATGCGTCAGCCTGACTGAGGGGCAGCGGCTGGCGGTGCTGCAGCAGGTCTGGGGAGCTAGGAACTGCATCCTTGCAGAGCACGGCTGCACAGCAGCGCCATCCGGAAGAGCGGACGCAGGAGGCCAGGTGCATCAGGGTGCTGTCGGGACGGCGTGCAGGATGCAGACTTTGATCCCGACGCCAGCAGCGGATGCGCAGACGGCCAGGGCCGCGCCAGCGGGACGGGCACCGCCGAGGGGCAGACCCCCGGAAGCGGCTTTGACGAGGTGCGCTGACCCGGTGACCATGATCAAGCTCCACCTCTTGCACATCGGACAGCCGGAGGGCAGGGACTCCGACACCAAGAGACGTACATACGTTGAGTGGCCGCAATGTACGTGCGCGTGCGAACGCCGCCGCAGCACGGGGGGCCAGGGGCCATCAGTAGCGAGGCTCACGCAGTGCCGTGGGCCAGGCAGTAGGGCACCCATTAAACCTATCGATGAGTTTCAGGAGCTACGTCTCTGGATCAGTTGGCTTACATCTGACATGGGAATGTCATCAAGCAGATCAAGTCGGGCAGCTTGCATGCGCGCAGGGTGCCGAGGACGAGAGCGGCAGCAGGGACTTGGGGGAGGATGAGGAAGAGGACGACTCCGAGGACGATGGCAGCAGCGTGTCCCTGGTCTCCGAGGACGACATTCCGTCTGCCAACGTGCGCAGTCATGTGTCCGAAGAACTGGAGCAGGCCGCCAAGCGGCGGCGCCCTTAGGACGATTGTCATGGTTGCGCAAATGGGCTGCTGCAGCACTGACTTGCATGCCACCTGCAAGAACTGAAGTCTTGTAGATTCTAGCACGGCTGGCGTGCATACGAGTGCGTAGAAGGTAGTCATGAGTGCGCACCTACAGGGCCAGAGAGCAGGCAAACTCATGGCAGGACTTTGCTTACGAATAACGCACAATTGCCCCCTGCGCCTGTCCATGACTCAGCTTCTTTGCACCCCGGACCAGAGAAAGATGTTACCAAGCTATGTGATACGGGCCAGCTGTATGGGGCCAGCGAGCAGGTGCAGTGGACCACAACGCTCAGATATGAAGTCATCTGCATGGAGTACGACCCTGTTCTTCTTCACTTCTTTCAGGTCTGGAGCTTGTACGACGAACTGGAGCCCAAGGACTGGACATGTGATGTCAGAGCAGCTAAGGTCTACAAGCGCACTGGGTTGCAGCAGCATGCACCGGCACGCCACGGCGCAGACGCTGTGCCGGCAGGTGTGGTGCCACCATGCGGCACGCCTGCCGCGACTGCAGTGCAGGTGCACTGCGGCAGGGCGCAGGTTTCGCCCCTTCTCCAGCGCCAGCGCCCCTGGGCGACCTTCTGCACGGTGTGGCGCGGGCCTGCTGCTGGGCCACTGCAGGCGGCCGCACTTGGGAGCATGGCTCGCCAGTCCAGCGCTGGCACGTGGCTTCAGGTAGACCTGCCTGCCTACTCTAGATACAGCTTGGTTCAGCACTGTCACTGAGCTTTGCTGAACAAGCACGCGGCACAACGTAATATGTTCTGCAGGTGTACAACCGTGACCATGGGCTTGAAGAGCGGCATTGTGGGCCTGCCAAACGTTGGCAAGGTAAGGCCTGCTGCAGCGTAACCCAGGCTTGTGGTGCCGCGGCTGCCGAAGGTGCTCACAAGCGCTGGTTGCGGGAAGCGCTTGCGCCGAGCAGCGCCCCTGACAGGGGCCCTTGGCCGGCTGCAGTCCACGCTGTTCAACGCGCTGTGCGAGGGCGGCAAGGCTGAGGCAGCCAACTACCCCTTCTGCACCATCGAGGCGAACAGCGGGGTAGTGGCCGTGCCAGACAACCGCCTGCAGGTGCGCAAGCGCGCTGCGTGTGTGCTCTTTTGCGCGCTGTGCGTTTTCTTTCGCACGCCTGTGCGTTCTTCAGCGTACTGCGTGGCCTCCTGCGCCCTGCTGTTCACCACGGATGCTCGTCATAGAGTGAGAGGAAGTGAGAGGCGGTCGTTAGGTGCTGAGCGGCATATCGAAGTCGAAGAGCGTGGTGCCGACGTCTGTGGAGTTTGTGGACATTGCGGGCCTGGTGAAGGGCGCCAGCAAGGGCGAGGGCCTGGGCAACCAGTTCCTGGCGAACATCCGGGAGTGCGACTCCATCGTGCAGGCGCGTGACCCACGCACCTGCGGCATGCGTGCACCACGCGCTGTGCGACACGCCTCAGCTCTGCATGTCTTGTACTCGCGTACCTGACAGACAGCCTGCATTGCTTCACTGCAAGCGCTCACCGCGTGCGCTTTGGCGCGTGCGAGGCCAGCACGGATGCGCACTGCGCCGTCATCAAGAGGAGGGGCATGCAAAAGTGCTCACTTCAGCTGCTGCTGAACAGCCAGCCGGCCTTCAGCCCCCCTGCGCTGGCGCAGGTGGTCCGCTGTTTTGAGGACGAGAATGTGATCCACGTGGCCGGCCGCGTGGACCCGCTCTCAGACATCGACGTGATCAACTTTGAGCTGGCGCTGGCAGACATCGGCCAGATTGAGCGCCGGCTGGAGCGCCTGACAAAAGGCCGCGCCAAGACCAAAGAAGAGGTCGCTGCCGCCGAGGTGCGGCTGCTACTAGAATGGCACCTTGCTGGACAGTGCGTGTCATTACACTCTGCGGCGACGCCAGCGGCTCAGTCCTGTTGCCTGGGGCTGGTACCAATGACTTGTGTGATTGCATGTTTCAAATGGCTTGGCGAGTCCCCCATGATCGTGGCGGCCCTGCTGTGCGCTACCCGCGACGGAGCAAGCCCTTGCACAGTCCGGCAAACCTGTCACCCTGGTGTCATGCGTGAAGCATGCCACGGACAACAGATGCTCGCGCAGACTGTGCCCCGAACACCTGGTGGTGCATCTGAGCAGCCGGCAGGCGCTGATGCGCAGAAAGTGCTCGGCCATCACCACGGTGCCCCAAACACAGTCTGCCGCGACAGTATGACAGCTGGCCGCCATGATGCAGATAGAGAAGGCAGCGTTGGAGCGGATCATGGCAGGCCTGGACAACAACGTCCCGGCGCGCAAGACGCCGCTCAGCGAGGACGAGCTGCCGCTCGTGCGCGGCCTGCAGCTGCTCACCATGAAGCCGGTGCGCGGCACTTCGCACATTTAAGTTTCAGGCCTCCCTGTGCTGGACTGCATACTCCAAAGTCGAGCCAAGGCCTGCGTGCTGAAGGTCCGTGAAATGAATGTGGCTGATACAACTGATGAGCTACATGCTGTCATCCATATTGCATCAACCCACGCTGCATGCGAAGCTGCTCCCGGGCCTTCAGGGCTGATGTACGCACGGCAAAGCAGCATGTCTGCTGCTGACGGAAGGCACAAACAGACCGCGCTGCCAGCAGGTGACCTACGCAGCCAACGTGGCCGAGGGCGACCTGGCAGACAGCGGAGCCAGCAATACGCATGCCAAGGCATTGCGCGGCAAGGCTGCCGAGGAGGGCTGCGATGTCATTGTTGTGTCTGCACAGGTGCGTGGGGCACAAGCTGCTCTCGGCTGTCCTGCAGGCTGGGGTGCGGGCTGTTACAGACACAATACCAGCGTTTCTGACTGTGTACTGCGACTAGTGCGCCTGTGCATGGTCCGGGTGCTTTATATCAGACTCAGCACTGGCACGGGACCATGGTCAGCATGCTAGTCTGCATGCGCTTCTGTGTGGTCTATCAGCAGTGCATTGTAGCCAGCATCCTCTTGTCCAGTGGCGCAGGAGTGCTTTCCTGATGATCATAATGTCGAGATACGCTGTGGCAGGTCGAGTCTGAGCTGAAGGAGCTGGAGAGCACGGAGGCTGCCGAATTCTTGGCCTCACTGGGCGCAACCGAGAGTGGGTTGTCCTCGCTCATCCGCACGTCGTATTCGCAACTCGGGCTGCGCACCTACTTCACCACAGGTGCGCGTGCAGCATGTGTGAGACTGCCAGCTTTTGGTGCCAGAGTATCACGCGAGTATGGCCGTGCTGTGACGCTGCGGTGACTCAGAACAGCTGTGTTGTGATGCGGGCACTTTCTGATTCTGCATCCTGGAGACGGTAGCATGTTAGGACATTGTGAAAATGCCTTCTTACATGAAGAGCAATTTGACCGTATAGCAATTTGACCGTATACCACAGGGATCAGCTCTTGCAAACTGTCCAACAAATTCTGTGTGTGATGCACGCGCCAGGTGAGAAGGAGACGCGCGCCTGGACCATCCGTGCTGGCATGACCGCGCCGCAGGCTGCCGGCGTAATACACACGTGCGGCTCCGAAACTCTCATTTTTTTTTGAAAGAATGCTGACGCGTGCTGCTCGGGATCTGAATAATTTTTTTTTGTGGCATGTCAGTGTACATCCTGGCTGACATCTGCTGCTGTTGTGTAGGGACTTTGAGAAGGGCTTCATTCGCGCGGAGACTGTCGCCTTCGACGCCTTTGTGTCCGCCGGCGGCGAGAAGGAGGCGCGTGAGCGCGGGCAGCTGCGCCTGGAGGGCAAGGAGTACATCGTGCAGGAGGGCGACGTCATGAACTTCCGTTTCAACGTCTGACCAGATCTTCTGATTCCGTTTGCGTGCTTGCGCTGCCTCAGCTCTGGGACGCCTATTTGCTAGAACTGCATCGACACGCTAGGGAAAACTATCATCTGTGTCAACGCATGAACACCATGTGCATGTGCACTGACCATGTGTAGTGCACACTTGAAGTGGAGCTGCTTCCCAATTTGCCCTGCTGCGCTCACCTGCCAACAAAACAGATGTACAGGTTGTCCTGACAAAGCAGGGGGGTCATGTGACAAGCTGCTGCCTAATCAGAACACTGGTGACGCTGGCTGAGGATGCCTCGAGTCAGCTCTGGCAGTGCGCCGCGGCCTCCGTGGCATGCTGCAGCCCAGCAGGCTCGCCACAGATGCAGGCGGCTTCACCGCTCCACCAGCATCCCAGATCAAGTCAAACCTGCTCCGCATGCACACCAGTGTGGATGCGGTCCATTGAGGATATGTCTGACACTTGACTCAGATTCACTTGTGTGCTCTAGCACCAGGGCACGCTGTTGTATCTGCCAGCAGACAGCCACATCCCTGTTGGTCAAGTCATATGCGTGTGGCAAGTCATGCTAACACAGACGATTCTTTGGTACCTGTAACAGGGTGAGGAAGAACGCTTGGGGCTGCTGTGCTGCTCACCCGCCATAGGACGCTGGCAGCTGGCAGCCACGCCAGCGGGCCTCCAGGTCTACGAGTGTCAGCGCATCGTCCACCATGTCAAATTTGAGACGGTGGTCGGCTGGTGTGTCGGTGGCCAGGCTGGGGGATGCATTCACCTCTGCGCCGCGCAGGCCACGCCATGATCAGCACAGAGAGTGTGCCGCACCAGCGCCGTGCCTGACATACCGTGGCGACTCTGCAGGCTGGGCATTATCTGCATTCACCAGGCCATGCATGCGCACTGAGAGCAATTACACGCCATGCGTGTCCTCCCCAGCTGTGTAGTGGGACCTTGGAGCATTGCCAAGCATGTTGGCGAGCTATTGCTATTGTGTGGAGAAGTTTTCTCTTCAAAGTGCTCACAGGTGCTTCAAAGCAGCAGCACATGCACCGCACCTATCAGCCAGGGCTTCATGTCCTGGTCAACAAGCACGTCGTACCTGCCACGCGCGGAGGTGGATGGAAGTCTTGTACTGAACAGGGAAGGCATGGTTGATGCCGCGCAACTGTGTGAGGCAGGATGCAGCTTGTGCACATGACACAAACAGGGCACACGGCATGTCTCTCAAGCAGCCACTCCACCTCAAGTAGAGCATTGGAAGCTTTCATGCTGGTCCTGCCATATTGAAGGACTGCTGGCAGGCCAGAATATGCGCACAGACATCATAAATCACAGTGTGAGTGTAGGATTCGAGTATAGGAGTCCCAGCTAAGCATTGACCAAGCATGCATCCGCCCGGCCTCTGCTGCTTTTGGTGCCAAGCTGCAGGCGGCACCAGCGCACCCATAAAGCTCGAAGCAGTGGCGGTCCTGCGTGATGACGCGGTGCACCGCCAGCAGCGTGCGGGCCACCAGCGCCTGGATCTCGCCAAACAGGCGGTCTGCGACGGCATCACCCAGCGACGCCGAGATGGACGTGCGCAGGCTGGCACAAGCCTGGCGCATGTGTTAGCATTCCGCGCGGCGTGCTTTCCACAAGGATGAGGCATGCCGTACAGCTTGGAAGCAAGCACTACTCACTGTTTCAGTGTCCGCCTTGCACGTTGCACCATGAATGCCGCAAGATAAGTCTGCATGCATGAGCACCCGCACACAAGCGCGCATGGCACCAGAGTGCTGGCCGACACAAGCTTAAAGCGCATGTCTGAATGCATCTGCAAGAACGGCACTTGCAGGAAGCTTGTGAGCACGGGCGCTGCCGCTTCGAGAGTGCTAGAGATGGTGCGCACGCCTGCGTACAGGCCACTTGATGGCAGCGGCGGCATCGCCGCCGTCCGCGGCGCGCCGCTGCACCGCGCAGTTGGTCAGGTGCATGGGCAGGTCAGTCATGCTGGCGCGGTCGGCGGTGTACTGCCCGCTCGACAGCCGGCAGAAGCCGCCCCTGCCCGCACAGCAGGGCTGCTCACTGATCTGCTATCTTTTTAGACATGCTCCCGCATCATGCTGTGTCGCTAGAGGCTCGCCGGTCGCCATGCGCTGCTTCGGAAGAACACTTGGGTGTTGGTGAGTGCATGCCAGGCCTTATATACTGTGTTGTGGCGGTGTATCACGGGAGCAGGCATAGGCAGAGTTTGGTGATGAGACACTCTTCTTGTCTGCTTGAGTGGTGAAGCTGCGCGCTCAAGGACATGCCAGACAGGCCGAGCAGTAGTACGCGCATGTGCGCAGCGGCTGCCGCAGCGCAGCATGAGCACACACACGGTCAAGTCTCAGCATGCCTGCTACTGAAATGTAGGGACGCCAGGCGGCGAGCGGGTACCTGTGCAGGTACGCGCGCAGCGGCTGGAAGGACAGCACGAGCGCGTAGATGCGCAGGTCGAACTTGCGCCCGCCCAGCAGCAGCGGGCGCTCCAGGTAGCGCGATACCACAAAGCTCTCGAGCGCGGAGCGGTCCGCGCCGCCCGCGCCGGCCTGCTTGGCGGGCGCGCATGGTGCGGGAAGCGCCGGCACGCCGCGCTCCTCGCGCTCGCGCCGCCAGGCAGCCACCTGCGCGTCGGTGCGCTCCCGATCCAAGCCTCTGCGAGCCCTCCGGTCTGGCCTGTTAAGTCCCACGGCCACTGACCGCGATGCGGTGTGCGCTGCAGAGCTGCCACGGCTTCCGCTGGCAGCCTGTCGGGGCGCACCTGGCTCATGCGGTCTATGAGGAAGTTGCCCCGCCCTTGGGCTCGTCCACATGGCTTCATGATCCACTTTAGCCCTACAGCCACAGGCGCGCCATGTAGATTATATATCAATGTGAGTCTGAGCGTTGGCAGGACTGATCGTAGGCAATGACATCCTCGCAGCTCTTGGCAACAGCACTTATATTGAAGTCACCTCTCTTTGGAAGGTTGCACAAACAACGTAACAGAACACCGAAGCCAAGAGCAGCATGCACAGCATGCATGCGGCCGCTCGCAGTGGCTCGAACGTGCTCGCAAGCCCTCAGTGCCTCCCCTCGCGCACCTGGCGATCGGCGGAACTCCTCAGCAAACAGGTTGTACTCGGACGGCAGCACAAACGTCTGCGGGAAGAAGTCGTACTCGTGCGCGCGGCCCTCCCTCTCCAGCGCTTTGCGCGCGCGCTTGAGGTTCTTCACCAGCAGGTCCCTGCAGGGCGTAACGCTCCTCAGGTGACGCGTGGTCATATCAGTGCACCACACACGGCAGTAGATAGAGCCGGCGCGGTGCTCAGGCAGGGCTGCCCACCCACCGGGCGGGGCTCAGGTGCGGCCAGGGCCGGCAGGGTACAGAGCTACAACACATAAAACGTGCGGCCTTGGAGGGAGGCCACAGGCGCGCTTGCGGGTCAGCTCGACGTGGCGCGGGAAGTGGTTGAGTCGCTGGTGCTCCAGCAGCCGCGCGTGGTCAAAGCCCGCTTCAGAGGTCAGCGAGTGCACGTCCGCCCTGCGCGCAGGAGCGCCGCTCGCGGGTGCTCTGATGCGGCGGCAGAGGGTCAGCGTACCAGCGCAGCAGCCGGGCGCGGGCCGCGCCAGAAGATGTCCCAGTCATAGTCCGCGGCGACCTCTTGCCAGCCGCGTGCGGCCATCACATGCAACGCGACGCAGCTCCGAACGGTTATCTTGTAGCGCAGCGGCGCCGCGGGGCCGCGGCGGGGCCGCCGCGCCTGCGGGGCCTGCTGGATGTCCATCCATCGCCCTCAGCTCAGCGTGTCTCTTGCCTGAGGCTCTGCCCCAGAAGTCACAGCAGATTTTAGTCGGCGCAGGTCCGGCGACCTCCGAAGCTTTGGCGCGCCATCCGGCACGCTGGCTGTCTCGTAGCTGCTTTGGATTCGAAGGCCTGCAGATCTTTCTGAGGGCTTTGAGTCGACTTTGCCATAGATGAGTGGGCGGGGAGCTCGGGCTGCTTTGCACGAGCTTCTAGAAGGCGATACGGCAACACACGCCCGCCTGCAGTCACTGCAATGTCCAAGGCGCAAGGCGTGAAGCGGGAGCGGCTGGAGGTTCCAAGTGCTCCTGCGCTAGGTGGGGTGCCTAGCGCTTGCAGCGTACTCTGCCACAGTTGTGTGGTGCTCATGCTCGTGCACATGTGCACACGCATACCGACATTCTTGGAACAAGCAAGCCTGGGTGCTTGAACAGCAGCGTCTGCCTTGCCTGCTGGTTGTGAGAGATACCAGCTGCACCTCCGTCTCAGACAATACCGGTGCTGGCTCGCAGAGAGCCGGCTGCTGCTGCAAGGCGACGGCAGGCCAACCGCGCGGCCCGACATCGGCCCGCTCCCTGCCAGCAGCGTGCTCGCGCGGGCCCGCACGTTCCTGCCGGCGCTGCAGGCCGCGAACGCCGCGCTGGAGGCGCGGCTGCAGTCCGAGCCCGCTCAGAGCGTGGACATCGAGCACCTGGAGGGCGAGGGCGCGCCGCACATTGCGATGGACCTGGCCTGTGGCGTAATGGACCTGAGGGACCCTGCCGCTGAGTTTGCGGCTGAGCGCGCCGTGCGCGGCGGCGCCGCGCCGGGGGAGGAGGAGCGCGCGGGCAGCGACAGCGACAGCGAAGATAGCAGCAATGACGAGGGAGGCGGCGCAGGTGGCGGGGACCGCCGGGGTGACGCAAGGGGAAGGGGTGCAGGTGCGCCTGCAGCACAGAGCGGAGCGCGCCGCAGCTCTGGCAGAGGCAGGCGGCGGCGGCAGCCGGGGATAACAGAGCTGTGACGTCGCCTGTGCCTGCGGTGAGCCGCACTGTGGCATTGCCGCCTGTTGCCTGCGAGTTGCGTGGTCTGGTGTGCCAGGTGCTTGCGCTTCACCAACATGCATGCTTGAACAAGCCATGCCTGCATGGGGCTTCTGAATAAAGCTGTGCGTGACTTTTCATCGCTTGCATGATGGGCATCAGCAGGAGGATCCTGACTCAGACACTGCCTGGTACAAGGCTGATGTCGAGCCACTCAGATTGAGTCCCGAGTTCCTGTGGGCGCAAAATAGCAGGCGAACATCTTGGTAACATACAGGATCCAAGTTAAAGCAGACGTGCGTCACGGAGATATGGGGTAGACGTGCGGCAAAAGCGTAGTCAGCATGCGCTGCACAGCGCGCGTACTCTTGCTGGGGCTGTGCGTACGCAGCGCGTTGGGCAACGATGGCGTTGGCAACAGCACTCCTGGGACAAAGGCGGAGCAGGTGTGCTGATGATCCTGTACATTGTGCAGAAACGGGCTTGCGCGGGGACACACACACACCCGCTCAGTGCAGGACGGCTATTGTGCAGCCGCGTCTGTGACGTGATGCTGTGCCCTGCCGCCCCCTTCCAGCTGCAAGCGCTGGAGGCTTCGATCGTCAAGGCGCGAGAGGAGATTAGGCAGAAGCCGGGCGACTCGCTGCTGCATGTGCAACTGGCCACGCTGCTGCACAAGGCGGACTACATTGCGCCCGACGGTGGCAGCCGCATCGCGGAAGCCGAGAAGGCGTACATGTGCGCAGGTCCTTCAAGCTTGTGTCACAGGCTGCAGCCCCCAGCGCCTGGCCGACCGCCAACTGGCCGTGCACGCTCTGTGACTGCTGCGGCACGCCAAGCAGCACCTTCATGTAACTCAGGAGGCCTGCCTGGTGAGAAAGACAGCGAGTGCAAGCGCGTGTGCCCCGCTGCCGCGAAAGCCCGCGCGCCGCCAGTCCGCCTGCGGCGCACTGAGTGCGCTCTGCGCCGCCCCCGTGACGTTCGATTCCTGTGACGTTTCACTCCCTTGAGCAGGATGGCCATCGAGCGTGCGCCGAACGCCGCGATGGAGGCGGGCGTGCTGGGCAACCTGGGCGCGCTGCTGCTGGGCGTGGCCGGCCGCGTGGAGGACAGCCTGGACCTGATAGAGCGCAGCATCAAGCGCTTCTCGGAGGCCCGGCTGGTGGCGAACCCGCTGTATGCCGGTGCGCTGCATAGGGCGCGGGCTGAGCAGGCCGGCCTGAGCAGGCCCATGCTCAGCCCGCCTTCTCACCAGCCCCCAAAGCCTGCCGTGGTGCAGAGCGGGACTCGGCACAGCTCAACACCGGCGCACCTGACGAGCACCGCTTCCGTGAGCGGAGCATGGACTGGGACGCCGATGCGCGCAGGCAGCAGGCTGCCGCTGTGACCCTGCGGGACCGGGGGCTCTGGCCATGTATGCCGGTCTGGAGAGGCCCCGAACCAAGCCCGCGCTAGGTTAGGGTTAGGGTAGGACAGATCCAAAGACCTACCCTAAACCGTGCAGGCGCGTACTTCAACCGCGGCAAGGCGCTGGACATGCTGGGGCGGCACGCGGAGGCGCAGGCCGCGTACGCGGACGCGGCCGACGCGGCCAAGCGCGTCGCGCCCGGCAGCTACGCCAAGGCGTGCGCGGCGCAGAAGGCGCTCTCCGAGGAGCAGGCGCGCTTCCGGCCCGGCCGGCTGCTACGCATGCGGTGCAGCGCGGCGCGCGTCCATGGTGCGGTGACATGCAGCCTGCATGTACACCCTGCGTGGGGCCTGGCGGCAGCAATGCCAGGCGCGCACGGAGCGCGAGGCGCGCGTCGGCGTTGTTGAACAGCGTGCAAGGTTGACAGTCGTGCCCCTCACTGGACCAGCATACCGGGTCGGGCGGCACTACGCCGTGCATCTGCATGTTTTGAACTTGTACCAGGGTGCGAGCGTGCCTCCATGCCGCCTCTGTAGTCATGCAGCCCAGGAAGGCCAGTGCCCGCACGCACAGATGGCGGAGCTCGTGGACGCGACGCGCTACCTCGGCCTGCGCGCCGGCGCGCCTCTCGCCCGTCCCAGGACCCGCCTCACAGGACGGACTCATAGCGGACGGCTTTTGTCATCTTGCACGGCTGACGAGTGGCGAGCTGCTCACAGACATGCTGCCCATGCACCAGAGCACATCCATGGCTGCGGACTGGAGATGTCAGGCAGTGCACAGGATAGGAAACTGGCTGCGGCTGCACTGCACAGCAGCAAGCTGCACATGTGGAGACAGCAGGGCTCGCCATGCCGGTGTGAATCATGCAGTCATCCTTCACCGCGGGTGCACAGCCTCGTCCATGCACTGCCTGCTGCTCTGTCTCCTATGAAGAGCTCCCTGTCGCCCACAACCTTTGTCGCGTCCACCAGGCGAGATCAAGGATGCGGGCGCGGAGGACGGCGGCGACAGCAGGGCAGCGGCGCGGCGCCGGCGCCGGCGGCATTCGGGCGGCGGCGGCGGCGGCGCCGACGGCGCTGACGGCGGCGGCGGGGACGTGGCAGCCAAGCCGCTGTCTGAGCTGCAGCTGGAATGGGAGTGGCTGGACGGGATATCGCCGGAGGACCGCTCGTGGATGCACTTTGCGCTGTACAATGGGTTCCAGGCGCAGGCGCGACTGGGCGGCATGGCGCTTGTGCTCAGTAAGAGGTATAGGGTAGGGTAGGGTAGGGAAGAATGGGGCGTTGCAAGCGGCGGTACACCCCGGCACCACACGTGCCGGTTCAGTGTCCTGCGCAGCTGTGCGCAGGACATACCGCTTTTTGACTCGCGTCTAGGCTGGGACAGCAGTGCGCAGCGACATGAGGGCAGCAGGCCGCAGAAGCAGAGGCAGGGTGCCGCTACTGCCCCGGCCTGGCTCCGCCCGGCGCGCGTCAGGGAGACGCAAGCAGGGCGCTGTGGTGCAAGGCTGTTTGTTTTTAGCAACAAACAGCCTTGCACCACGGGGCGCGCGTCAGGGGGACACGAGCAGGGCGTGGCAGCACCTGGAGACTGCCAACCGCCTGCAGCGCGTGCGCATCCACTACTCGCCGGCGGGCGCGGACGCGCTGCTGCGCACGCTGCGCGACCTCTTCCTCATGCCGCCCGACGCCGGCCGCGGCGTCGGCGCGGACGCCGCGGAGATGAGCAGCGCGCGCGCCACGCTCAGGGTGCGCGCTGGCGGCGCGCCCCGGGCAGGCCGCGACGCGGCTGAGCGGCGATGAGGGGGCGGCGATGCCCGTTGCCAGTTCGGTGCCCCCGCAAACGCATTCATGCATCCATGCCTGGCAAGGACGTTTCCTGAAGCTGAGCGCACTTTGCATCCTGTCCTAGCTTGATGCAGCCATCGCATGCGTTACCTCCCTCGTGTGCGCACTTTGTGCGGCCCGATCGCCAGGCGCTGCTGGAGGGCCGGGCGGGCTTCGCGGACCCGACGCCCGTGTTTGTGGTGGGCATGCCGCGCTCCGGCAGCACGCTGGTGGAGCAGATCGTCGCCAGCCACTCGCAGGCCTTTGGCGCCGGTGCGCGCGCGCCCCAGAGCAGGGTAGGGTAGGGATATTGTGATTTAGCGTTAGGGTTAGGTTAAGGCTTCGTGGTGGGCATGCCGCGCTCGGGGAGCACGCTGGTGGAGCAGATCGTGGCGAGCCACTCGCAGGCCTTTGGCGCCGGTGCGCGCGCGCCCAAGGGCGGGCGCCGGCCACGCCTGGCGCAGGCCGCATCATTTCAGGAGCCCACACGGCCCGGCCGCTCCGCTGCCCTGCGTGCGCATGCGGCCTGGCTCCCT
>JAABUU010000633.1_pt1 | contig 76302 bp, 127 predicted proteins | sample 5559301 | NCBI WGS metagenome assembly JAABUU01 (sample SAMN10711884, study PRJNA513360) | rock metagenome | isolation source: Antarctica rocks | place: Antarctica: Victoria Land, Richard Nunatak white
TACAACACGGCAGCGGTGTCCGCTCTGTGTCTCTAGACACGTGAGCACCTCTTTCACTACGGCAGGCACATCAGATTTGCGGGCGAGCGGGCGCACGACCGAGAGCTTGGAGTAGTCATCCAGGAAGGTCGCCACGTACAGGCAGCCGCCCACGGACGGCTCAGGCAGCGGCCCGCACAAGTCCATGTGGATGACGTGCATTGGCGCCTTGGCGTCCTCTGCACGGTTAGTCCTGGGAAACGGGCTCCTGTGGTGTTTAGCTGATATGCAAGGCGCGCAGGGGAGCTCAGAACACGCTGCAAAGCCCTCAGCAGGGACTCGCACTCCCACCACCATCTTCTCCTTGACCAGTCTGGCCATGTTAGTATGTCCGAGATGATTGAAGCGCCGGTGCCACAGCTGCGCATCCGAAGCTGCGGCACCCGGCAGAGGCAGGGTATCGGTGGCCACATCAGCGGCAGCCACAGCTGCGGCAGTCGATGGAGGCTGGGCAGCAACGAGACAGTAGGAACGGAAGCACCCCCACGTGCTTTTTTCAAACAAACTGTAGATGCCATTCTTGCCGCGCTCGGCCATGGCAACAAACGCATTGTTGTATGTGATGTCGCAGGTGATAGCACTGAAGGAGAACCGCGCACCACACTTGGTGGCGCTGCTGATTGAGATCAGATTCGCGGTGGCGCCAGGAACGTACAGGACGTCCTGAAGCCGCAGGTGGACACCGAGTGGCAGCTCGAGGATGATGTCGCCGATGAGCTCGGCCTTGTGCTGCTGTCCGTTGCCGAACGTGATGGTCACGTCTGTGCACGGCCGCACATCTAGCAGCCGCTCAGCGTTTCCTGTGATGTGGTGCGACGCGCCGGAGTCAAGCACCCAGTCAGTGCTCCACCCTGCCGCCATGGCACCCATTGCAAAAGTGCGGGTGAACCCGCCCCCGCGGCCATCAGGACGGCCGTTCCCGCGGCCGCCCCCATGCGTGCCCATCTGCGCGCCGCGGCCGCCCCCATGCGTGCCCATCTGCGCGCCGCGTGCATTCCCCCCCTTCAGCTGAGGGCAGTCCGCGCGAAAGTGTCCAAACTGGTTGCAGTGCCAGCACCGCCTGCTGGAGGCGCTGCCGGGGTTAGCCCGCCCGGAGTAGAATGCCCTCTCCATCTGCACCCCGGCAGTGCCCGTGTCCCGGGCAGTCCGTGCCTCCACAAGCAAGAGGTTGGGTAGCAGTTCAAGCAGGCGCAGATCCTGCTTCTGCTCGAGCACAGTCCAGATCATGGCGTAAACCTCCGGGAGCCCATTGAGTACAGACAACACCACCTCAACCTCGCGAACGTCGTAGCCGGCCGATGTCAGCTGGTCGCGCAGGTCTGTCGCGCGCGTGATGTACTCCGTCAGTGTCTCCCCGGGGCCCTTGACCAGCAGGTTCAGCTCCTGCTTGAGCTGCATCTGCCGCGCAGTGCTCTGCGCAGCATACACGCTTTTCAGCGTGCCCCACGCCTCAGCAGCAGACTTGGCCCGCTGCACGGTCCCCACGTGCTGGGGCCCAACAGACAGGAGCAGAAAGGCCTTGGCCTTGGCGTCATCGGCCTCGCACTTGGCAGCGGCCTCAGCAATGGCGGCCTGACCCTGTGCAGCGGCAGCAGGATCCTCTGCTGCAGGTGCAGGTGCAGGTGCAGGGGACAACACATAGCTCAGGGACTTGATGGTCAGGACTGCTTCGAGCTGTGCGCTCCACAGCGTGTAGTTGTCAGCCCCCAGCTTCACAATGTCCAGCTTTTCCATTGTGCAGGCAACAGGCACCCCACAGGCACTACCCCGCAATCTGACCGCTGAGCAGGCAGTTCGTCTCCCTGCGTCTCCCTGCGTCCCACCTCGCAAGTCAGGTGCTCAGGCGGTCAGGGCTACCTTGTCCAGCTCTACACTTCGGCACGTGAGCCCAACACACAGTTGCACGTCAGATCTGGTCGTCAGACAACCCTGGACAGGCCAGGCGATGCTAGTCCCACACAGCACAGCTCGCTGGTCAGGCCGTCACAACAGTGGCGTCAGTCCCCTACCAAGCACGTTTAGCGGTAGGCAGACACGCCAGGCACCAGGCAGATCGGCAGATCTAGCCGTTGGTCCAGGCCCACACACAGCCCAACCGAAAGCTGCCTCTCCACCACAAGTGGCAGGCACGCACTCCAGGCTACAGACGAACACTGGATCACACCAGTACACCCAATCGGCCCAGGATATCCGCGCCTACCAACCAGGTAGTCCGCGCGTGAGCTTGGGTGCCTTGTCACGCACTGCTGTTCACCTCTCTCACGCACTCCTCTTAGAGGAGCGGGCCCATAACCTGTTGAGAGAGACGATGAATATCCAACAGTGTATGTTTACAAGTGTGCTCCATACTTATAAGGATGTAACCCTAATACCCTGCGGTGGCTGACACGTGCCAGGCTCGGTGTGAGCACACTGTCAGGCAGACTGCTCATCTTCAACAGGCAGCTGACATACCGTGCTGCATGCAGCAGAACAGCACAGATGGAACGGGTGTTGTGCGAAAGCTGCCACATTATTCCATGTGATGTGGGTGCGCAGGGAGAAGTGTAATGCTGCGTGGATGGAAGTTTATGCCAGTGGGCTTGTACAGCTGTATATGAATCCAAAATAGAGGTTTTCAGCACAGATTACGGCACAAAATGCCCAAGTTTGCTCTCTTTTAACCCTTGCAACTCGATATGCAGGTCGTCGTGCTTTTAAGTGTTGTTTGCACTGCACCAAGCAGGCAGGGCCTGTTAGCGTGGCAAGTAACGCGCTCTGTTGGTCAAGCAGCAGTCCGTCTTGTCCAGTACAGTGGCCACAGCTTTAATTACTGCCATTTGGGATGCACGTATACCGTTACGCAACCGCATGCGCAGCACCGTGCGCCCGTCTTTATTGTTTCTTTGGTAGGGCATATCCTGCTGCTTGAGATGCCGCGTGTCCGTTTGCCCCTCAGTCTGGGGTGTGCTGTCATGGCAGAGCAATTTTTCGTATAGCAGCTGCAGCAAGACAGCTGAGCCCCCTAGACATGCAGGACACAACAGGCGGCTAGACTCCCACAGGCACCTTCTTATGTTCTGTCTGCTTTTGCTGATCAAGGCATTGCACTACCAAAAAACGCTGTCAACTTAACAGCCGTTACGTGGATCACCATCACATGCAAAAACTCCGCACTCATGTATCACCACGTTTCCACCCACCCATACACCAAAGGCTGGGCCTATCCTTCACAGTGTTGACAAAGCCCCTGGCCTCGCAAAGCACGTCCCATGCGGTTTTACCCCACTGCCGGTGATTCTACCAGCTGGCCCCTCGCTGGCCTCACCAATCACCTACAAAGCGGCCCCGCGCGATTGCAAGCGCGCAGATTGTTCCCGCTCATACTCTAGCCAGGGGCGGCCGAGCATGCCGTGATGCGCAGCAGAAACTGTGTTTGGGAAGCCACATCAGCCACAAGCAACGTCCTCATAGGCGCACGGCGATACGCACAAGGCTGCGTGATGGCCACGCTTACAAAGTGCCGCGCATGGCGCCTTGTGGGTGAAATGTGCGGCGACAAGACCGGATACCCATGTGCAAATCACAGTGCGCATTGGAACACTGCCACGCTAGGTGGGTGGAAACGTGATACAGAAGGAATGAAACAACCTACGTTCTTAAAAACAGGTGGTCTACTTATTTTTTGGCCTAACTATCCACTAGCGTTGGTTTCCACCCCTTTATCTCGCTGCCTGCATGGTGCAGCGCAAACTATAATGACCATTGTGCACGCCTCTGCACACCACTGTAAAGCATAGTATACGGGGTCGGGCAGGAGCAAATTCAGATTCCGGACGCTGCAAGTTGCGCACAGGCATACCTCGGCCGAAGTCCTGCCGACTTTGTCGGCCACCGGCTCGGGAGCAGCACGGGCCGCTGGTGCTTCCACACGTTTCATGGCACGACTGTATCCCAGGGCAGCGCCAACGCCAGGGCCGCGTATGGTAGTAGAAGCAGTGCCGGGAGTCCAGGGTGCGACACAGCGCATCTCGAGGCGCCCACCAAGGCACCCATGTGGCATCAATGGCCAGAGTCGTTGGCGCGGGCGCCGCGCGCTTCCAGGTGGGCGCGCCATGCGCTTGCAACAGTCAGTCCGGGGCCGCGGGCGTACCCTGCAGCTGCGCCGCCCATGCTGGCGGCAACGCAGCTTTGACAGGCGGTAGGGTGGGGTCTGCGTGCTCACATCCTAGCTACATGCATTGGCCGGCCCGACCCGCACCTCATAACTGGACGCATAAGGGCATGGGCGGTCCCCACCCCCGCAGGAACATCTTGCAGCAATTTACCCCACGTAATTCTCACCCGCAAATGCTTTGGGGTCCTGGACGTCGCATGACGTTGAGCTACATTTACCACATAAAATGCGCACATCCCGCCTCAGTCCACTGATAAGGGCGCAGTAGAGTCTTGCTGCACTGCACACTCACATGCATTCTCGCTGGCGAAATGTAATCGTGCTTCACGCCGGGTGCGCTACACAGTGCGTTGAAGGCTATGCAGTAGTTACCAAGATCGTCTGTACTTGCATGCCCAAACATCACTCCGCCATTGGTGGATACCGCACATGATAGGCGAGCACTCAACCCCCGCGGAAGCTGCCACCACAACCTGGTCTTTCACACAGCACTGGCAACCACCTCGTCATCTCCAGTACGGTTTGCACTGGGCTCAGAAGGCTCGGAGGGCGCTGCAGCAGCCTTCTTCGCTCCCAGCCTCTCTTCCAGGGCGCGCGCGCCCCGCTCTCTGCGCAGCGAACACGTCACCATACCACTGCTGCAAGCAGAAAGAGCTCAACAGGAGGGCGAGCTCGTTGGCTTATCACCTGCGTCGGGCGGCATCGGCATTATCTGGCCCATGCGGCTGGGCAGAAGCGCCGGGCGCAAAGCTGCCGGCAGCTTCAGGCGATGTCCTCTGAAAACAAATGAGCTTGCCCAGGACGGCCGCCAGCTTGTCAATGGCAGGATGCAAAACCTCAGGGAAGAATGTGGCGAAGCGGAAGTCGTCGTTCAAAGCATCGCCCCTGTGCCTCGACCGCGGTCATGTCAATGCATCCTGACACAACCCCATCCTGACACGAGCGTCCGCCAAGGAGCGGCACGCGAGCGGGGAAACACACCGCACGTTGAGCTCAGGGTTGGGCTGCAGGAAGCGCAAGTACACCCAGGACAGGTAGGTGCCGAAGCATACAAATGGTACAGTGCTCAGCGCGCTGCCCAGGACAACGCCCGTCAGGCCCGCACAGACCACGAAGAGGCTTGGAAGCAACTGCGAAGCGCACAGGGCGCGCCGCTCAGCGCGATAGCCGTGACCAGTGAGCCACAACCAACAACCACTTGACAAGCGCCCTCGCACCTTTGCGCGGAAACGGATGAAGCCCAGAAGCGTGACCTCGTTCTCGGGCATGAGCTGCTTCACCGCCACCAGGCAACCAGCAATGATACCCTCAGAGCCTCCGACCTCCGTATACCTGCACGCCCAAACCTCAGCTGCCCACCGAACGAGGGCACAGGCGCTCAGACGACACCGGAAGGGAGCGCACAGGAGGTTGCCTTTCGGGTCCACGCCGCACACGTACAGCACGTACAGCAGGCTCAGCGTCGCCATGCCCGCCGCCGTGTCCACCAACAGGATGAACTTGATGAACTCCTTGGAGCCCCAAGCTGGCTCCAGGACCTTGGCGAGCAGCAGGATGCCCGCCACGCCCAGCACCAGCTGCAAGCGCACGCGCGACGGTTGGTGAGCGTTGGTGAGCGAGCGGCCCGCGTGATCATGCAGCGGCACAACGGGCGCTTCACCTTGGGCAGGCTCGTCTCCAAGAAGCCGGCGCTGATCACGTTCCAGATGCAAGGGATGAAGCGCCCGGGCACGAGCGCCAGGTACTGCCGCGTCGACGGCAGCACAAGCTGCGTCAGGTAGCCGACCACCAGCAGCGCTGCAATTGCGCACGACAGCCGCGTGCAGTGGAGGAATGCAGCGAGCGTCGCTGCTGACTGGGTCGCCATGCGCAGGCGTCCACGTTGAGCCCTAGCTGCGCAGCATCCTGGCCGTGCTCAGCGCATTGGGCTGCCGCAGCAGCTATACCTGTGCAGCACGGTCTCCGTGCTGCCAGCCCCCATGTCTCACCTTTCTCGTTCAGCCTGCTTCTCCAATGTTCCCCAACTTGGCAACTTGCCAGTCTTGTTGCAACCCTGCTGACGACCTAAGCTAGCAAGTCACTGCATTGATGGTGGTGGGATGCGGTGAACGTTGACAACTGCGGAGTCTACTCACAAGTATGAACTTGATCCTTTCTGCGCAGCATCCTTTTGCTTAGACATGTACTTAGCACAGCTTCTACGTTTCAGAGGCCATGAGCAGGAGGCCATGAGCATGATTCATCAAGCTCAAAGCAGTTGAAGGCCCAGCTCAGCTTGAGGACTGTGGCCAGCGAGCGGGGAGAGTTGGGGACAGTTTACACGTTCACTCAGGCCCGCAGGGGCTGCTGGTATGGCCGCGGTGCTGCTCACAAAGCGCGCGCGGCTGACAGTGCGCAAGGAGCGGGTGGAGGGCGTGCTGTCTCTGTCCCCCGAGTGCCTGGCATGGCGGCCAGACAACCCCAATGCGGCGCAGGCGGTCGACGTGGCTCTGGCCGCCTTGACAGGCGCGTGCCGGCGCGCGCACGCGCGCAGCCGCTCGCACAGCAGCCGGCCGGGGACTCGACCCGTGCGCTGCGGCGCGCAGCCGCGCTGCAAAAGGCCAAGGGCAAGCCGCTGCTGCGCGTGCCGCTGGTGGCGGGCGCGCTCGTGCTGGAGTTTGAGTCCGAGGCGGACCGCGACCAGGTCGTCGACGTGCTCACGCCGCTCGCCAAGCAGGCTGCCGGCCCAGCGCGGGCCGGCGCGGCGGAGCGCGGCGCCGAGCTGTCGGGCCCGCTCGCGGCGGTCAAGAAGCAGCTGTTGGAGGAGGACAGGCGCGGCGCCCTGTCCGTCTGGAGCGCCCTACCCCGGGCGGGCCGGTGATGACCGGCCGGACGCTCTCGCGCAGGGACCTGCAGCAGCTGTTCAAGCACCTGGTGCAGGGCGGCGTGCTCAGCGAGGTCGACTTCTGGCGGGGCAGGCAGGCGCAGCTGCAGCAGCGCCTGCAGAGCGGCAAGAGCTCCAGCCAGCGGCCGGGCCTGAGCTCGGTGATGCTCGCGCACATGCAGGGGAGCCAAGACGGCCGCAGCAACACGGTGCGCAGCGCGCCGCCCAGCGCGCGCCGACCCCGGTGCCAGAGGCAGCCGCGACGGGCGCGCCCGCGCGCGCAGGTCACCATGAAGCTGACGCCAGAGCTGGTGCAGCAGATCTTCGCCGAGCGGCCGCACGTGCGCCGCGCCCACGAAGCGCTGGTGCCGCAGAGCCTGGACGAGAAGATGTTCTGGTCGCAGTTCATCAAGCACGAGATGGCCAGGCGGGTGCGACCCTGTGCCAGCGCGCGTGCAAAGCACGCGGCATCTGGTCAGCGGCACGGACGGTGGTGCCGCTTTCACGTGCGTGGCCAGTACGCTTGGGTGTGGATACGAAGCAGTGCGGTTGCCGAGGGCGCTACAGCCAACACGTGTATGCGCCGCCAGTCCGTGCAGGCGAGGCAGCGCGAGGCGCGTGCCGCCGGGACGGCCTCAGGCGCAGGCGCCGCCGACGAGGAGGACCCGTATGCCGAGTTCAGGGACGCCGGGGAGGTGCAGCGCGAGGCGCGCCGCATGGTGAGCAGCGTCGACCCCACCGTCAACCTGGCGGCCGACCGCTACGATGGCTTCAGCGCGCAGGGCGAGGCCCGAGCCGCGGCGACCGGGGTGCGGGCTGCCACCCCACCTGCGCCTGTGTGCGCCATGCGCAAGCGCGAGCGCGCGCCTGACAGCCGCGCCATGCCGCAGGGTGCCGAGGGCATGTTCCAGGACATCAACCGCCATGCTGCGGTCGTACTGCAGGGCCTGCCCGCAGGGCAGGCGGCGCGCGGGCCCCCTGCCGCGGCCGGGCCCGCGACGCGCCCGGAGGACCTGCGGGAGCGCGCCGAGAGCGCGCTGGACGACCTGCGGCAGCCCGCGGCTGAGAGCTTCATGGCGCTGCACATCAGCGACCCGCGGCGTTACTTTGACAGCGGCGCGCGCGCAGGCGCTCACAGCGAGCCCTGCGCTGCCGCGTCGGCGCCCGCACCCCAGCGGCTGTCCGCTGCGCTGCAGGCCCTGGAGGGCGCGCGGCTCCGCAACCCGCCCGTGGACCCCGCCGCCGCGCGCAGGGTGCTGGCCGACATCAACGGCCAGCACTGGGGCGGGGGTGGCGCCGGCGGCTGGGACGCGGGCGCCGGCTGGAGCGCGGGCGCGCCAGCGGAGCAGATCGTGCCGCAGATGCAGGGGCTGCTGCGCAGCACGGTCCTGACCTGCAACGAGCTGCTGCGCCACTTCTGGGCGTCCTTCCCGCTGACCTCGGCCGCGCGCGAGCAGCGCGTGCAGCGCATCCGCACGGCGCTGTGCGAGCAGTACGACCGCACGACCGCCATGCAGGAGTCCGCGCACGGCCTGGAGCGCGTGCACATCACGCAGGTGCTCAAGCCGCTGCGGCAGGCGCTCGACGCAGCGCTGGCCAAGCTGGAGCAGCCGGCGGCCGCCGCGCTGGTGCACTAGCAGCGACGGTGCCGGGTGTCACGGCCCGCTCTGCGCTGAGTGCGCTGAGGGCAGCGTGTGACGTAGCGCTGCCCGCCTCTGAGGCGGGCTCTTTGTGTGCGCTATTAAAGCAGTCCCGCCCGCGTCACGGCTCCCCTTGCAAGCTCTAAAACATGTGCTGTGAGGGGCCTGGTTGATGTGGGCTCGCAAGATAGGAACGAGTGTATTGAGAGCAGGAGAGGGGATTGTTTCAGAGGAAATCTTGAGAGGGAAAGAGAGGAGTGTTTGAGGGGAGGAGAGAGCAGTGTTTGAGAGGACAACGGCCTGTCCCTGTTTTTAGAGTCTGTGACAGGCCGAGGTCGCACCGCGTCCGATGCAAGCTGCCAAGGGCCAGATCAATGTCGGATTCAATCCCGTGCTGTTGCTGCACGATGCTGTTGACATCAACACCTGCGGCTTTTGCAGTGACACACCGGCCTCTGCAGTGACATGAGCCTCCTCTGAAAGACTTGCAACGGCCGCTTGGACCAGCAACATCCATAGGCAAGGCCACAAATCGTCGGTGCATGCATTGTCTTCCTGTAAGACTGTGTGTTTCACACCAGCTACTCAAGGTCAACAGTGGCGCCACACAAGCGCTCGATCTCGGCCGCAAGGCGCTCGTGCATGTCATGGCCATCCCTGTGGTAGACCCACCGTCCGTCCTCATGGTCGTAGCGCACGGGGCCACTGCACGGCGCGCCCGCTCAGGCGCGACGCATCATCCCAGTCAAATACGCCTCTTTTATAGTACATTTGCTGTAGGCATGCATATCAGGGGCAGTGACACGCATGTGTTGATCCTAGTAACTGGTCTGGACGCAGTGGTCGCATGGATAGCGCCCCATTTCCTCAGACAACATGCGGCAGGCAGCATGTCGCATGACCAGCGCACACATAGGGGTGTGTTTGCAAAGACGCTTCACCTAATCGGCGAAGACATCCAGATCTGCTGGTTGGGCGCCTGCTTGTTTATCACGTATGTGCCCAAACGGCCGAGCTTCAGCGTCAGCACGCCTTGCTGCGGCGCAACGCGTCGTCAGTACTGGACACAGGCAAAGCCACAAGCATGAGACTGAGGAGGGCTGCTAGCGCACCCCATACTCCAGGTCTGAGCCAGCTATGTCGTTCTCGTCCAGCAAGGCGTCAAACCTGTCGCTCAGGTGCTCGAGCGCGCGGTCCGCTGCCCTGTGGAACTCCTCCTCAGGCTCGTTCGCACCCCTGCGCCGCATGTCTGCCCAAGCTCTGCACAGCAGGCTGAGACTTACGTACGGCGGGGTGCCCGCAGAGCAGGTGAGGTGGGAGGGCGGTGTTGCGCGCACCCCGTACACTCAGCCGACGCCCGCAGGTGTTCTGCAGTGGCAAGCGACCTCCACGCGCCGCTGCCTCCGCTCCAGGGCGGCCACTGCCACGCTTGAAGCCTGTGTGAGTCTGCTTGCCCTTGCAAGTGACCAAGAAGTACAAGCAGCTTTTCCCGCACCGGACGCAGGGCTTGCGCTTGTGTGAGGGCAGCAGGTACGAGCTCCGCCGCGCCCGCTGCTTGCGAACGCGGGCAGTTGCACATGCATCTGCTGGCAACGTGGAGCATGCGAAACGTACGAAGCTTCATCGTTTCCTTGCTGTAGCGCACGGCGTGTCAGGTCGCAGCTCTGACAGCGCCTGTCATAAAAGGATGCAAACCAGACCGCAGCGTCTGCTCGTTACACGAAAATACAGGCTCAGCGAGGATGTGCTGCTCCGCTCTCCTACAGTCCCAAGTCTACTCCCAGTCGAGACTCCTCTTATAAACCTAAAGTACATTCGGTAGGGCGGGCCGCAAGCTTGCTTCTGCTGAAAGAAAAGGAAACAAAAGGAAGGCGGGCGAGCGAAAGGAGCCAAGCTCGAGGCTTTGATGCAACTACCTGCGTGCTGAACGTTTTGTGGATTGCAGGGGTGAAACCACCAGTGCGCTCCGCCTGGACGGAGGGTCCAGTGAGTGATACAAGCGGTAGGCGCTGCTGAAGGCTTTTCTTGGTGTAAGCCTAAGACAAGGGAGCAGCAGAGAGACCAGCAGCTCGGGCGGCGCCCAAATGGGCAAGCGCAGCGCCGCCCGCGCTGCTGCGCTCGCGTATGCCCAGCAGCCTGCCGAGCTAGGCTTGCTGGACGGCGACCTGGGCGTTTCCAGCGACGAGGAGGGCGACGACGACGCCGCGGTGCGGCTGGCCTCCGCCGCTGCGGCAGCGGGGCCCCGCGCCAACGGGGGTGCAGCGGCCGGCTCCGGTAAGGACGCCAGCGATGGGGAGGCTGGTAAGGACGAGGACAGCGAGGGTGAGGCCAGCGGGGACGACAGCGACGCGGGCGTGTCCAGCGCGGATGAGGCTGCGGGGCGCTCGGAGGACGCGGAGCTGGACCGCGCGCTGGTGGACCTGGTCGCCGCGCAGGCCGCGCAGCGCGGCTCCGCGGACGACGGGGAAGCAGGCGGCGGCGAGCCGGGGCCCGGCCTGCCGCAGCCGGGCGCCGCCGAGGACAGCGACTCGTCCGAGGACGAGCACCCCAGCCGGAACACAGGCAAGGCCTGTGATGGTCATGGCGGTCTTGTAGTGGCCGGCCCAGGGCGCAGTGCAGTAGATGTGCTTATGACCTGGCTGGTCGCGGCCAGAAGCACGACTGGGCGCTGTCGACTTTGTGCGCCTCAAGCGCACCATGTTGCCTGGCGCAGTGAGGCTGCAAAAGAAATGCAGCAGATCGCGGCTCTCCTAAGCTGCCGCGGGGCTGTGTTGGCAGTGGGCGAGGTGCCACTGGAGTGGTACAAAGCTGAGGAGCATGTTGGGTACGACGTGGATGGGCGCCCGCTCGCACGTCGCCCGCGCCCCGACCGGTGCTCCCTCACCCAGCTGCTATGTTCGCCTAACGGGGCCTGCTATGCACACCCAGCGTGGAGGGCGTACGGAATGAGGGCACCTCTGTTGCTTATCTGCGAGGAAGAAAATATGCGGCAACGAGGTCCCAGCGGGACAGAGTGCAAAGTCAAGCTAGTGGTGGAGATCAGAGACTGTCTTGTGAGGGCACAGTGGAAGCAGGCGGGTGCCAATGCACGTTGGCTGGCTCACCCCACAGGCTAGAGCAGTTGCTGGCTCGCGCGGACTCGCCCGGCACAGCGCTGCGCACCATCTACGATGCGTACAACGACGAGGAGGTCGTGCTCAGCAAGGAAGAGATCAGGCTCATCCAGCGGATCCGCTCTGGCCGCTTCCCGCACGTCGAGGCGCGCCATCACGCCTTGCAGCGGCTATCCTGTCTTTGAATTGTTGTCTGTTGTATGCGCGTTGCTGCAAGGGCTGCCGCTCCGTGCCCTGGCGAGGCGTGCGCGTGAGCGGGCGCAGGTGAACCCGTACGAGCCAGAGGTGGACTGGTTCACGCGCGAGCCGGAGATCCACTCGCTGCACCAGGGCCCGGAGCCCAAGCGCCGCTTCATGCCCTCCAAGTGGGAGGAGAAGAAGTGCGGCCCTGCCTCGCCAGGCTCTCCACGCCCCGGACCCTTGTCTGGTGCAGGGTGTTCCCATAGGGAGCACTGTGCATGTACACTGCACTCAGTGCGCTGCCCTAGCCTCATGGGAGCGCGTGAAGATGAACGGGTCTTTGGGCGCGTGCAGGATCGTGAAGCTGGTACGTGCGCTGCGCAAGGGCTGGATCAAGGCGGACAGGGGCGCGCCGCCTGAGGAGCCGCCCGCATACCTGCTCTGGGCGGACGACGGGCTCGTCGCTGAGAAAACTGCCAACGGTGTGCCCGGAGCCGATGTATGCCTTGCACGCATGCTGCAGCGTTGACACGGACATGAGTGGCATGCCTGGCGGGCATGCATGCTCGATGGACGATGTCAGTCTGGCATCTGCCACGGGTGGCTGCTACGTGGTGTGTGGGCTCCCTGCAGGTCGTGCAGGTGGTAGCGCTACAAATGAAGCAAGGCAGCTGCCTTGCGACCCTGATAAAATGGGTGTGTGGCAGCCGAGCCTGTGCTGGTGGTGGCGAGAGCGAGCAAACCAGGTTCGGAACGCAGACCTGCATGGCCGCTGCGTATGTGCAGGGCTGTCGTACATTCCAGCGCCAAAGCCCAAGCTGCCTGGGCATGAGGAGTCCTACAACCCGCCCAAGGAGTACCTGCCCTCCGAGGTGCGGCCGCTCGCCTATCTGACTTGCCATGCGTACGTGCTTTGTGTATGCACTCATGCCCTCCACGTCCTGGTCCCTGCGCACAGAAGAAGAACAGAACGGTGCACTAGGCAGGGTCGTCGCGTCTACAGGCGCCATCTGGGTCTCCTACCCTTGCTAAAGCCGTGTCATGCTGGCGTCAGGAGGAACGGCTGGCGGCAGTGGCAGAGGTGGATGAGGACGAGCGCCCGCCGCTGCTGCCCACGGCGTACGACTCGCTGCGGCGCGTGCCCGCGTACGGCGCGTTCATCCAGGAGCGCTTTGAGCGCTGCCTGGACCTGTACCTGTGCCCGCGCGCGAAGAAGAAGCGCGCGTTCCTGGCCAGCGCGGAGAGCCTGCTGCCGCGGCTGCCCAAGCCGCGCGACCTGCAGCCCTTCCCCAGCATCCTCGCGCTGCGCCTCCTGGGCCACACCGCGCCGGTGCGCTCCCGAGCCTCCACACTGCTTGTACTTGCAGCCGGGCGGGTCAGCGTGCTTGTGCCTTCCTCACGGGCAAATCCTGGGCTCCTGCTCTTGAGCACAGGTTGCGCAGCGGGTCGACCGCGCCGCTGGAGCCCGCGCAGGTGCGGTCGTTGGCGGTGGACCCCAGCGGCCAGTGGCTGGCGTCGGGCAGCAACGATGGCACGCTGCGGCTGTGGGAGGCGCGCACCGGGCGCTGCCTGCGCACCTGGGCGCTGGGCGGGCCCGTGGTCTGCGTCGCCTGGTGCCCAGCGCCCGCTGCGCGCCTGCTGTCGGCCGTCGTCGGCAAGAGTGTCCTGCTGCTGCCGCCAGGCGCGCCGTCGTTCGCGCCTTTTGTTGATCAGTGCACGTTGGTCTGGGCTGTGCGATGCAGTTCCGCCTCTGCCTGCGCTGCAGGCGCAGCACTTGCATGCCTGAACAGCAGGCGCAGCTGGGCGGCCAAGCCTAGCGCAGAGCTCGTCAGCAGGCCTTATGTGCACAGGTGTTGGAACGGAGGAGCAGGAGGCCGCAGCCGCTGCTGCGCTGGCTGGCCTGCCAGCAGCGACGGATGGCCGCGCGCTGGGCGGCGGCGCAATCTGCCAGTGGCAGGCGCGCATTCTGCGGGACTTGCCACACTTGCGAGGCAAGCTGGGGAAACAACAAGATCCGCTGCTGCGCGTTGATTCTTGCAAGGCTGCACATGGCAGGATTGAGCTGTGACCGAGCAAGCGAGCACGGGAGCTGCAATACCGATTCAAAATGCCTGTTGCACACATGCATGCCGACCGCCCTGCTTGTGCTCTGTGTTTCAGGCTCTTGCATGCATTGCACGTATGACATGAGTATGTGTGGCTTGCTACGCAGGCGCGCGAAGGCGGCGATGGGGCAGAGCTGCTGCATGCCCATGCAATTTCGCATGTGGCTTGGCATGGGCGCGGGGACTACTTTGCGACGGTGGCGCCGGCGGGGAACACGCAGGCACGGCCGTAGCTAGCATGTGCAGAAGTCCGCACAGCGGAGTGCATGTTACACCTTTGCTCATGGATGAGAAGACACTCATCTGAAGGCCTGCGAGCGGTGTCTATGACGCGCCGAGGCGCAGCATGCCTGCCTGCCTGATGCGCGTCAGAATGAGCAGTGGATGTTTGTGAAAAGCGTGCGCCTTCCCACCGGTATGCATGACAGTCTGCTGCTCGCATCACCGCATGCATGCTGACGCGCTGCACCTGCTGCCCCGCGCGCAGGCTGTGCTGGTGCACCAGCTGTCCAAGCGCGCAAGCCAGAACCCCTTCCGCAAGAACCGCGGGCGCGTCGTGCGCGTGGCCTTCCACCCGGCCAAGCCGTTCTTCTTCGTGGCCACGCGCACGCACGTGCGCGTGTACAACCTGGCGCGCCAGGCGCTGGCCAAGAAGCTGGTCGCTGGCGGCGGCGTGTCCTGCCTTGCCGTGCACCCCAGTGGCGACCACGTCATCGTTGGCAGCGAGGCGCGCGCGCTTCTTCTGCCCCGCACGAGCATCCACCAGGGCACCTGTCGTGAGCTGCTTGGTGTTGGTTGACACGGTTGCTGACAATGCTTGGATCAGGCCGTTCATGACGGTCTTGACAGGCGACTGTGGGCGAGCCGTAACTGTAAACACCGGACATGGCAAAGAAGCGGCATGAGCTGTTGTTAGTGAGAGCCACCTGATGCTGGAGATCACGGACCGCGCGCAGGACAAGCGGCTCGCCTGGTTTGACCTGGACCTGTCTGACAAGCCATACCGCGCGCTGCGCTACCACGCGCGTGCGCTGCGCTCGGTGGCAGTGCACCGCAGCTACCCGCTGTTTGCATCCGCGTCGGATGACGGTGCCGTGCATGTGTTCCATGGCATGGTGTACCAGGTGTGCCGCCCATGACTTGCTTGCCTATCACATCCTGGGCGGCCTGGCATGTAGTGTGGCACGTTCATGTGGACCCGGAAAGGGTGACTCATGGGCAAAGCTTGTTTTGGACATGGAGCATGCACATGCCATGAGCAAATTGTGCACCAACCCCAAAATGATGTCCGGTTTGGGCGAAATGGTCTGCGCGATTTACATCCAGCGTTGCAGTGCTGCCCACTGTATACCTCCACCCTTTCACACGGAGTGCATGCATGTGCTGATGTTGAGCATGTTGTCACACACGCATGCCCACGTGCATGTCAGCAGTGCTGTTTGTGTCTGCCGCGCAGGACCTGCTGTCCAACCCGCTGATCGTGCCGGTGAAGATCCTGCGCGGCCATGAGGTCGTGGACTGCGAGGGCGTGCTGGACTGCGCCTTCCACCCCACGCAGCCCTGGATCTTCACCGCGGGCGCTGATGCGGCCATCTGCCTGTTCACCAACCCGTAGCCAGAGAGACAGTTCCATTGGAGTTTCCTGGTGATGCAGTGGTGTCTGCTGTTTTGTCTGACCAAAGTGTCCCTTGTAGGTGACTGGCAGCTGCGGTCCACCACCACACGCATGCTTCGACTTGCACTGACCTGTGTTGCCCTGCAGTGACGCCAGCCATTTGATCAGGCAAGCATGGCATGCGTCTTCACATGGTGAAGGTGCTGTAGCAACCCGTGCCACAATGGTTTCGAGCACTTCCCTGATGCAGGCGCATCACCAGCCTACTTAGACCGCCGCCATGGCAGTGTGAACGGTGCAAAGTACTCAAAATGAACAGGAAAGAGGAGGGCAGATGTTCTGTATACAAAAGCATCTCCTGGGGACACCAACCTGAACTTGACAGCACATGCTTTCAAGGCAAACTCTAACAGCACTCCCATGGGTTTGAAGGGCCTCAGTGGAGAGCATCCAGCAGCGGCTGTATGCTCATTACATACCAGTCAGCGGCCGCGGCAACGGCCGGGCGCCGCACAGCACCGCCGTAGCCTATGAACACGTCGGCGCCGCCCGGCTGGCGCGCCTCTGCATCCGTCGCGCCGTCGCCTACCATCACCAGCGGCGCATACCCATAGCGCTCCTGCAGCAGAGTGCAGGCTCTTGATGAGGCTGAAGTGGTGCACCCTCCAAAGAGGTAATCAATGAACGTGGCGGATGTGAACAACACTCAACATTTTTGCGTGTGTGCGTAGATATCTCTGTTCAAGCTAGCGTTCTTGTTCGGCTCCCTTAGTACGCATGCACATTGGGTGCGCTTCGGCCTGCATGGCTGAAGACGCTAGTATCCTGCAGAGCTACTAAATTTTATTTCGCTGCGTAGGACAATGCACAGTGTCATGGCTAGGCAGCAGGACGGCACCCGTATCCGGCGGGCGGCTGTGGCCTTGCCACCGCTGCGCGAGGTAAGTTCCGTGCGATCAAAGCCCGCATATGACCCATCCTCCTGTCACCGCCGCACGCATTGTTGATTGCGTTCTGTCAATTGGCCAAGTGGCCGTGATACGCAGCGCGGTGGCAAGTCAAATGCACTGTGCATGGATGCTTGCCTGGTAAACTCTGCTTGGTAGAACATTGGGACGAGGCAGGATTGGGATGAGGCAGGAGGGCTGCATCAACGAGCAATGCAAGGGAAAGCGCAGAAAGCGCCGCAGGGTGCATGCATGCAGGGAATGGGGTGCCATGCAGCCCACCTTGAAGAGGATGGTGTTGGCGTGCACGTGATCGAGCGGTATGCCCAACAGCTCAGCAATGGGGTCAATGATCGCGCGAAAGCCGCCCGACACCAGAAATACGTCTGCCCCGCGCGCCTGCAGCCGTGCCACCAGCTCCGGGATGCCTGGCCGAGGCGCCCATAGTTGACACACAGAGCTCACTATTACAAAAACGGCACCACATCATGGACCTGCTTTGGCGCAGCCTCGCAACATAAGCAGAGGCCAAGCCCGGGCCACGGACCGCTCGTCAGGCGCGGCGGGTGCGCGGCCAGGAAAGCCGCAACTGTGGCCCGCGAAGGTCGCATCAGGTCCAGGCGACCCGCCAACGCATCCTCAAACAGCACCGTCCCGCCCATGGCGCTGCGCAGCACTGCCGCTCGTGAGGCAAGCCCGAGATGCCCCGGAGTGACCTGCACAGTCCGCTGACGCAGACGGGCAACAGCCATCGCCTGCCCGGAGTGAGGTCATCGTGCGGAGGACACGGGAAACGTGTGGCGGGCAGCTCGAAAACCCCAGCAGCGCACCTGGCTGTCAGAGCGGCCACCTCGGCGCCCAGCCCCTGGAAGGCGGCCAGCTCGTCGATGGACTCGTCTTCGCACCTGCGGGTCGCCCCGCCAGCTCAGGCCCGCCCGGTGGCGACCCAACCCAGGCAGCTTGCGAGTGGGGGGGGGGCGGCAGCAGAGCGCCGGCGCTAGGGCGCACAGCGTGCTATCCACGTCGAAGCAGACCGCCTGCGCAGCCCCCGGCTCTTGGCACCTATTGCCTCACACGCCTTACTGGAGTGGGCATTGACAGGATATATTTATTTTCACTCTATAAGTGCACTAGAGCACCTGCGCCGCGCACCTGAGCCGACATCCATATGGCCAGGACCTCGTCAGACGCCTGCTCCCTGACTCCTGCATCAACACAGCGGTGGGTCCGGGTTGCCTCGTGAGTATTCTTAGATAGTGCAAGACGTGCAGAGGGGCGTGCCAGGTACACCCTCCACCGCTGCCGCCATTGCGCAGGATTGACAAGCTGTGCGCCGAGAGACCGCCCGCTTTACGCAAGTGCCGACTGCGCTGAAGCACCTCTTTGGCCTGCTTGCGTCACGGCAGGCTGCTCTGAGCGATCCGCGGTTTGGCGGCGCGCCTTGCAGCAAAGCCAGAGCCATCAGCCAACAGGCGCCGCCCAGCTATCGAGTGCTCCTTTCTCGATGGCAGGGCGGACCTACCAGCCTGGCGTACGACTCACTGCTTTGTACTGTACTGTACTTGATTACATGATTAGGCCCAGCCCATGGCCATTCGGTCTGGCATGAGCAGGTGCACCATCACATGAGCGGCCATCAGACGGCGAGGAGGGCTGCACTTGGTGGGTCGGACAAAACAGCATGCTGTGCCGAGCACTGCCTGCACGCTGCTGGCAGTGAGTGCGGCGCACCTGCCTGTGATCCTGGGTCTAGCAATGTCGCGAGCTCAGTCCCTGCAGCCCTGCACAACCAGTCCTCGCGCGTCAACCTGCAGAGCGGCGGCGCCTGCACGATCAGCCTGCTGGCGCTTGCTCTGTGCAGCGCAGGTGACTTTGCTGGCAATGTGATTTACTCGGGCAAAGCTTGCACTGCTGCAGACCAGTGACGCAGCGTGCCTGCGTTCAGGCTCGTCCCACCCACTGCCCAGGTAGGCATGCCGCTCGAATGCTCACCTGTGCAGCCGTAGCCGCTAGCAAAGTGGAGGAGAGGGCGCGCCCTGCAGCGCCTGCATCGTTTGCAGACGTGAAGTTGCACCCAGGTGTGTCACCTGCTACCCACTGGCTGCGTCAAGCTTTCCCTCCACGGGCTAGGTGATTCACTCTTCGACCTGGTGGGCATCAAGGCCGTCTTTGTCACGCTTTGCTATAGCTTTCTCGCTTCACGCCAAGCTGTGCAGGCGCACCCGGCCAGAGGGGTCTGATGGCGCCTGCTTAACGCCGCAGAGCTCACAGAGCTCTGGCATGTTTACATACACGCATAGTACAGGTCGACGACCCAGGTCCTGAAATATTATACAGCACAGCGCGCCCGCGACTGGCGGCGCCACAAGCGTAGAGCTGGCACCGCTGCAACGCGCGTGCACCAAGCTCCAAAGTGGCTGCGCTGGTTTGATAGGCATGCTCGGTGCGACAGGCACCCCGGAGCCGCTGGGCCCCAGTGCGGCCGAGTCCGGCGGCGCTGCGGGCGTCAACTTTGCGGTGTTTGCGGGCGACGCCACGGGCGTCACGCTGGTGCTGTCGGACGCGGCCGACGAGGAGGCGGTCGAGTATGCGCTGGACCCCGCAGCGCACCGCACTGGCGGCCACTGGCACGCCTTCCTGGAGGGGCTGCCAGGCAGCGGCGTGCTGTACGGCTACCGCGTGGCTGGCACGGGCGGCTGGGAGACTGGGCACAGGCGCGCTGCCCTCAATGTGCTGCTGCAGCGTGGCCCTCGGCAGTGGCCGTGCGCGGCAGAGTACTTGAGGCACAGTGTGTCGCAATCGTTGAGCTACGTTTGTGCGTATCACTGCTTGCTTTGCCCTCTGGTGGTGAGAGTGTTGCAGGCGCCCTTTTGCCCTCTTTCATCTTTCGCCGTGCCATCCGCAAGAGCAACCAACCAGCATCACTCATGCACCCCCTAGCGTCCCCTGCACAGGTGGGACCCAGCGAAAGTGCTGATCGACCCGTATGCGCCGCTGGTCAAGGGGCGCGCGCTGTTTGGCATGCGCGACGACTTTGAGCGCTTTCAGGAAAAGGTGCGCAGAATGCCAGCTTAGAAATGTATGCCCCGTGGCTGTGCTGGTCATCGACGCCATTTGCTCCGCTGCTCACACAGCCTGCCTTTGCTGCAAGAGAGATGTAGATACGTCAGGCCGCCCCCAACGCTTCTGCTCGCAGCAGCAGCACTGCAACAGCACCAAACGCCTCTGCGCACCAGCCTGCACATCGCCAGTCAGGCTGTGCAGAGCTGCCTGAGGCTGGCTGGCTCGCAAGGCGCCCACCGGGTGGTGCCCGCGCTGTCATGGGCGCCGGGCGGCCAGGTCGGCAGCGTGTTCCGCGGCACCTTCGTGCTGGACGAGCCGGAGTTTGACTGGGGCGCCGGCTACAGACGGCCAGCCATCCCGGCTCAGGACCTGATTATCTATGAGATGGGCGTGCGCTCCTTCACTGCGGACGCGTCCGCCGGGCTGCCCGCCGCCGACGCCGGCACTTTCCGCGGCCTGCAGGCCAAGGCGCGCGCAGAGAGTCACTCGCACCGCCAGCGGGTTTTGTGGTTGAAAACCATAGGCCTGTTCACCTACAGACCTACGCCCATTGCTCGCCATGTTTTGCTGTTACTGCACCCTTGCAGGCCATGGGGTGCCGAGCGCTGATGCCAGCGCCCTGCCCTGCCTGCTGTCGCCGGCCTGCCTCTGCAGCCCCAGCCTCCTCTGGCAGCTGCCTGCATCGCTCTGCTGTTTGGCATGTGTGCGATGGCAAGGACAGCCGACGACTGCCGTCAGCATGCAGAGTGGTGACGGGGTGCAGCGCGCGTGTGAGGGCGCAGGTCAACCACCTGGTGGAGCTGGGCGTGAACGCGGTGGAGCTGCTGCCGGTCTTCGAGTACGACGAGCTGGAGTTCCAGCGCTCGCGCAACCCGCGCGACCACATGGTCAACGTCTGGGGGTACTCGCACCTGTCGTTCTTCGCGCCCATGGCGCGCTTTGCGTCGGGCGGCGCGGGCCCTGCGGCCGCCGCGCGCGAGTTCAAGGAGCTCGTGCGCGCGCTGCACGGCGCCGGCATCGAGGTCATCCTGGACGTGGTGTACAACCACACCGCGGAGGGCGCGCCGCCCGCCGGGGCCGCAGCCTGTCCTGCAGGCCGGCAGGCCGAAGGCTAATGCGCCGGGCAGCTGCTGACGCCTCGGGCCCTCAGCCGCAGCTGTCCGTTGCTGGGGCTGCATGCGCAGCCTGACCGTGCCGGTGCGGCACAAGCAGCGCGCCAGACAGAGAGCAGATGGAGCTGGCACACGCCTGCGCCCTGTGGCGCCCTGTGCCCGTGCTGGTTGCGCCAGCCACAGCAGGCGCCGGGCGGGCGCAGGCGGCGACGACGACCCGTACCTGCTGTCCTGGCGCGGCATCGCCAGCCCCACCTACTACATGACGGACACGGCGCGCTATGTGCAGCTGCTCAACTACTCGGGCTGCGGCAACACGGTGTCCGGCAACCAGCCCGTGACGCAGCGCATGATCGTCGACTCGCTGCGCATGTGCGGTCCCCAGCCTGCTCGCGCGCATGCCGGACTGGCGGGGCCGGGGCACTGCTGTGCAGTGCAGCAGGTCGCGGCGCCGTTGGCGCCCTTGCGACTGCTGAGCCGTCATGCATGGGGCGCGCCAGCCCCTTGTGGCCCATCAAGCGCCGCGGACCGCTCTGAGCAGGCGGCGTCGCTCGCGGGCGCAGGTGGGTGGAGGAATACCACGTTGACGGCTTCCGCTTCGACCTGGCCTCGGCGCTGTGCCGGGACCCGCTCGGCAAGCCCATCCCCGGCCCGCCGCTCATCCGCCAGATCGCCAAGGACCCCGTCCTGTCCAAGGCGCGCCGCCCCTCGCGCAGTGACGCGAGAGCCGACGCGAGTGACGCGAGAGCGGACATGCGCTCCTCCGCGCTTCTCTGGTCACCGCACTCGCTCGGCGTGGCTGGGTTGGAACCATTGGCACGCCTCGCCCCGTGTCAGTGACATGCCTGCGCATTTGGCATCGTGCCGGTCAGCAGGTGCTGCCCACCACATCACCTATTGACTGAGTCACTCTCTGCGGCTCAAAAGCTGATATAAGCTTGCCATCACCAGGCGAGCACACAGCGTCGCACGGAGGCCGGTTGTGAGCTCGCGCGTGCAGGTGAAGCTGCTGGCAGAGCCCTGGGACTGCGGCGGCCTGTACCAGGTGGGCTCCTTCCCCAACTGGGACGTGTGGAGCGAGTGGAACGGGCGCTTCCGCGACGACGTGCGCCGCTTCATCAAGGGCGAGCCGGGCTGCAAGCCCGCCTTTGCCACGCGCCTGGCTGGCTCTGCGGACCTCTACCACAAGAACAAGCGGCGCGTGCCGCTTGCCTGTGAACCCTTGGACCCCCGGCCGGCCAGACACCCAAGCTAGCTTACTGCCTACACTCTGCTGGATTGCCTGCTGAGTGCATCGGCACCAGCACCCAGCAGCATGATCACCTTGCGGACAAGAGAGTGCTCCCAGCACACTGTGCTGCCTGGTTGGGGCTCGCCTTCCTGTACAGAGTTACAAGATTTTGCTGCAATGGCTGGCACCGCCATGGCACGCCACTTGTCATGTGGCTGCTGCACCAGCAGGTGCACGTCATGCAGTGCCGCTGACAGGGGGTGCGCTTACTGTAGGAAGCCGTACCACGGCATCAATTTCGTGATCGCGCACGACGGCTTCACGCTGCACGACCTGGTCGCCTACAATGTGAAGCACAATGACGCCAACGGCGAGGGCAACCGCGACGGCACCAATGACAACTTCTCCTGGAACTGCGGCGTGGTGCGGGGATGACCAGAGTTATCACTCTGGTGATGATGCTGGAGACGGATTGCGCATGCTGCATAGTTGAGGTTGCCTTGTGGTCAGATGGTCCTACTGCAGAGTCATGATATGGAGTAGTTCTGCCCCTGCCGCTCGCACGACTGCAATATGCAGAGAGCTCTCGGCCGCCGCTCACCCCAGCTTGCATCATCTGGAGTGTGGATAGATCCGTGCGCCGGCTGGCGGCCCCAAGTGCCCCTTTCGGATCCAACGCAGGCGGGCCACCCCTTGCATGCACGCATGCAGGAGGGCGAGACGCGGGACGCAGGCGTGCTGGCACTGCGGGGGCGCCAGATGCGCAACCTGATGCTCGCGCTCATGACGTCGCAGGGCACGCCCATGGTGCTCATGGGTGCGCGGCCGCCTGTGCCCTCGCCAGCCAGTGCTCATGCTCCTTGCTTCGGCGCTCTCAAGCGTGGCAAGCCGCGCCAGGCCATAAAACCCGATCCAATAGGACGGGCTGAGGGCACAATTGCATGCAAAGGGCAGAGTATCACTGGCTGTCCCTGCATCTCGCACGCAGGCAGTGCTCTGGGCAAAGAGCTCTGCAGGTGCAGTCACAGCTGCAGCACCACTGGGGTGTAGCGTGCGTGTATAGTTGCTTCGAGGATGATAGGAGCACTGTGTCATCCGTCGTCACTGTTGTACCAGGCCCACCTGTTCTGGTGGTGTGCACGAGCCCCATCTGGCGCCACATCTCCGTGCTTGCCATGCCTCTGATGCAACAGCGCATGGTTGTCGGACGTGCGCCTCATATGCAAGTCTGCGAGCCCCTTGGCTGATCCGCACAGGGGATGAGTACGCCGCGACGCGGGGCGGCAACAACAACTGGTACGGCCATGACACAGCACTGACGCGCTTCGACTGGGACGAGCTGGACGCGCAGCGCAGCACCTTCTTCCGCTTCTACAGGTGCCGCGAGCGCCATGTCTGCTTGGTCAGCAGTATGGCGCCCAAGGACCTGACAGGCTGTCTGTATGTTAAAAGCACAGACCACTGTGCTGTCTGTTTGCACCAACCCCTGTTTCACATCAGAGGCTCCGCACGCCAGGCAGGCCGGCGCTGCTGTGTCCACGATCTGACCGCCAGGCCCACTGTGCATGCAGCGGCCTGATAAAGTTCCGGAGGGCGCATCCGCTGCTGGGCCGGGCGGAGTTCCTGGGACCTGAGGACATCACCTGGCACGAGGAGCACTGGGACAACCTGGAGTCCAAGTTCCTGGCTTTCAGCCTGCATGACAGGTGCGCTTAGCCACTCTTGTTACTGGACCCACGGTCGCAGTGGCAGGCAGTACGCATGTGAAGACTGCTGGCTGACTATGCTGCTACGTTGCGACAGCTTCCCTGGTGAAAGTGCGCGCTGGCTGCGCCGACGTGCAAGCCTGTCTGCTTTATGTTTGCTAGGGCTGTTTGTGCGGTGTTGCACCTTCTGGCACCGCTGCAGCAGCTGCATGAGTCCACATGGGTGGCACCTCCTCACTGCGTACCATGACTCCAAGGCAGCAGAGCACCGCTCAGACAGACAGTCAGTGCGGTCGCTCGTCACAGGGGGCAAGGCGGCGGCGACCTGTACGTCGCCTTCAACGCCCACGACTATGCGATCACGGTGCCGCTGCCTCCGCAGCCGGAGGCGGGAGCGGCCTGGGCACGCATCGTGGACACCAATCTCTCGCCGCCGGCGGACTTTGACCCTGCGGGAGCGCCAGGCATGAAGTCCACATACACCTTGGCGCCGCACTCGTCCATCATGCTGTCGGCCAAGGCCTGAAAGTGCTTGTACTCTGCGCACCAGCGAGCAGCTGCGCATGTATGCGTCTTGCAGCGGCCCACAACTGTCCACTGGTGTGTGGGTGGTCACATGCAGTGACACCCAGTACGCTTCTGCTGCGCGGGAGTGAGACTGCGCTTGTTTGCCTTCCCCTTCTGTGGCCACACGGCGACCTGGCACATGTGCATGAAGGCTTGATTTTCATCAGGTTGGATGAGCTGCATGCTTTGCTGCGACCACGAGGCTGGCTGTTGCATGTCAAGTGTATATGCATGTTATGTTCCGCATTTCGGCGAGGAGTCCCCAACATGTGAGCAGGTCCTCAGCAGGGCAATAATACTGTGCTCGCGCTCAACAGTGCCGCATGGCATTGGCTGGGGTGAAGCTCTGCTCCCAGAGGCTTATTTGTTTATGTTTTCCTGGGAAGTCGACAGGAGATGTCGGAGTCATACCTTGGGCTCTGTTGCCTCTTGCTTGTTTGTCAACAGTGTGTGGCAGTGGCATGGCCGACAACCCCGCCACGAGCAGTCTCAAGGATGTTGAGCAGCGGGGCACAAGCACATCAGTGGGCTCTAGTGCGCTTGGTGGGACTGCTACGGCCACCCACGCTGCCGCACAGCCGTGGCCTCGCGGTTTCTACTATCAAGATGCGTGGGGCCACACCCAGGTATGCCAAACTGCTGCAGCGTGTTGCGTACTGGCGTCGTCTTTTTGCTCCACTCACCTCGTCCGCGCCCGTTCCAGGGCCCGTTCACCCAAGCACAGCTGCGAGGCTGGCGGGCCTGGCTGCCTATGGCCCTGCCGCTCTGGCACAGCGACGGTTTGGGAGGCGGCAGCACCATTGAGCTCGCGCTTTGCACTGGCGGCGGGCAGCTCCTGAAGGAGAGCAGAGGTGCCCGTGGCGCAAGCAGTGATGCCCCGCCTACGCCAAGCAGTGAGGCAGGAGGCTGGGCGGCGTTGGGCCCGTCCGCTGCGGCGTATGAGGCGCAGCATCCACCGGCGCCTGCGGACTCCTTCGAGTCGTATGCTCAGGCAGCGCTCGCAGGTGTGCAGCGTGTCTGTTGCTAGAGACGGTCTCTACCCAGACAGACACCGCTCCACACTGCATGTTGGCTTGTTGTGATAGTGGGTGACTGCTTGTCCGGGGCGTCAAGGCTTGCCTGACGCTGCTTGCCTTTGCACAGCGACCCGGCAGCGGGGCTGCGGGCGCCAGCCAGCTGTGCGCAGCCCCGCGTAACAGGGCTAGTAAGCCTCTCTCGGGCCCAAAATAGCTCCCTGCTGTGCGCTCTGTCGCGGCTGTGCGCGCCCTGCATGGTGGCACACTTTGTGCCTGAGCGCCTGTTCTGCTTGCAGGGCTGCCCCGCGACGATGAGGCTGTGCAGCTAGCCGGTGCGGCCGCGGCAGCGGGCGCCTCGCTGCGCCAGCTCGTGGATTTTTCGCATGCCGCGAGCGCCAAGCAGGACTACTCTTCCACTGCGGTGCATGACCCGCGGCGAGGCCGGATGACGGCCGGCGACGCTGACGGTGGCGGCGCTGAGGAGTCGCTCTATGCAGATCTGGCGAGCTGGTTGCGGCCAGAGGAATTGGAGAGCTGGCTGGCTGATAGGAAGGCGCGTCCTTCAGCACATGTGCCGTGTGTCTACCCAGTGTTGCATGAGACATGTGACCCTACAGCGTGCACATGCACCGCAGCTGGCGCTGCCTGCAAGGATTTGACAAAGACTTATGGCCAGAACACTGCATGCCTTGGTGCATGCTGACGGCCGTATGTTGCGGATGCCAGTTTGGTGGCTGTGGTTGCACGGTTCTCGTTTTTATAGGCTGTCTTGAGGGCAAGGAAGCGGATTTGTACGCTTTGCAGTGCATGCATCGCACTGCTTTGCTGACAACATGGGATGCTGCAGAAGCGGCGAGAGCGCGGACTGCCGCCCAGCAACTGGCGCGAGCTGAAGAAGCGCAAGGCTGCCGTCAGGGAGAAGACGCGGCGGCAGGGTGCCAGCTGGCTGCATGACTAGCGCAGCTTTGCAGCTGGTACATGAACACGGTACAGCACATGAAGGGCTTGACGCCACCCGGAGACCTGTGAGGTTGTAAAGCCAACATGGGGCCAGCATCAGCAATGTGCGACAGCAATTTCAAACAGCCTCGTATTGTTACAGCCCTACAGGCAAATTGCGTTGTCCTCTAATCTTGTCAGCACTGTCACCTAATGTAGGTCGGTAAAGCGAGACATGACTTTCACCCCAACAAAAACTGTAGTCCCTGCCCTGAGCCTCTGGAAGACCATCTCACAACACCTCGCCTCCAGTCTGCTTGTGGACATGCGCACATGTGAAGGACAATCAGTAAACCCTGCGCATGCCTGAACGAGGCTCGCGACTTGCGACCTGCCAGGCATACACTTCCTGGAAGCACTTCCAAGTCATTCTCTGCACATGGCAAGTGAAATTGCACACAAAAAGAATTGCATAAGCGCTCTACTGCTGCTCTACAGGCGCGACGGGCCGCCAGCGCTGCAGCGCCTCCACGCGCGCCCCGCAGCGCGGGCAGGCGAAGCGCGCATCCGCACGCGTGTTGGCCGCCAGGCAGTAGTAGCAGAAGCGGTGCCCGCACGGGCGCGCTGAGTAGGGCACCAGCACATCGCGTGCGCCGCAGATGCCGCAGGGCTGCCCGCCCTCCGCGGCTGCTGCAGCCGCCTCGACCACCGAGTTTGCGCCTGCGCCCCGCGCGCGCGCTTCTGGCACCATGCGGGCCAGAGCAGTGCCGTGGCACCAGAGAAGACACATTGCTGGCAGCAGGCTCATGCGCGGCCATATGACCCTGCAGGTGGGATGCCCCAGGCAGTCCCAGGCAGCCTGAGGCGGCCGCACATGTCGAGCACGCATGCCTGTCAGCCCTGCAAGCTGCATGCGCGGCAAAGGAGGCATTGCTGGGAGGGCGTGCCAGTCGCGAGGGCGGGCGCCACGAGCGCGGTGCTGAGGCGCGGCAGGCGCGCCATGACGGCGGCCTTGAGGCGGCCCACGTCCACCAGCGGCAGCAGGAAGAGCAGCAGCTCGCTGAGCTCATGCCAGACCAGCTGGCGGTTTAGGTACTCGAACGACAGCGCGCGCGCCATGGCCGCGCGCGAATACACCAGCCGCGCCGCCAGCAGCCGCTCGAGCACACTCCTGCGCCCGCAACAGGGGTGGCTGCGTCAAGCACACATCGTGTGCAAGTTCAATGCAAGCCTCATCAATGCAAGTCCGTGCACTCCATCAGGGTGCGGCAGCACTGATGACGAGGATGGCTGGCACACTCTGGCTCTATATGAGCGGAATCTGCAACAGGCTGGGCATGCGCCCACTGCAGCAGTGGAACAACAGAGTGCGCAACAGTCACATGTGCAGGCTGCGCAGGCAGCCAGCGCCTGTATAGCACCCTGGAACTCAGCGCGCCTGTAGCGGCCAAAGCGCAGGAACGCCAGGAAGTTCAGCAGCGACGCGGCCTTGAAGACGGTCTCTGCGCCGCGCATGGCGACCCAGGCGCGCCGACCCCAGGAGCGCTCTGGCAGGTCGCCCCAGTGCTGCGCCGCTGCAACCTGGCCAGGGACACCCCAGTGGTCACTTACCGCGTTTGTGCTGACCGTGTGCCACGCGCAAGCCCCCACCCACTGTGCACAGCAGCCGCCGCGGCCTGGTGTCACACCACCACTTGCGCAGACAAAGGAGCGACACGTCTCCCGTCGCACCATACCTGGCTCCCTGCACTACCTTTGTTGAGTGGTGGTTGGCAAGGCCACAACAGCACCCGAGGGGCAACGCGCCTGGTCGGCGCGCGCCCAGGCGTAGCGCAGGAATACAGACCCTGCGCCGTATGCGCCGCGCTGCCACTGGCTCAGCCCGGGCCCTTCCACGCCCGTGCGGCCTCCCGCCTGTGCTGCGGCAGGAGCCGGGCTGGCCCCCTCACCCCCGCTGCCCCCCGCCCGCGGCCCAGTGAGGGGCGGTGCGCTCGCCCCAAGGCTGCGCTCGTCGCGAAAGCGCAGGTTCATCAGCGCGGCGCCGGGCGTCGGCTTGCCTGACCACACAGAGAAGCGGAATATCTGCGCAGAGCATGACTAAGAGTTGGCAGGCGTGGGCTGTAAGGTATGGCTGGAGCAGGCGACAGCAGCACCAGCGTCCTGACCATACGCTGACTGTTGCCGTGCAGAGAGCAGGTCCACAGGGGCCTGCACTGACAGTCAAGCGTGACGCTGCCGGGCCTGCACCAAGTAGTCCAAGACGAGCGTCAGCTCTGGCTGTAGGGCAGAGATCACACGCTGCGCCCCAGCAGTGTCAGAACGATGCGGGACAGCGCGGCGGCAGCAAGCAGTAGAGCCGCTGCCTTGCACACACGGTGTGGTCACAACACCATAGGCGCGTGCCGGCTGGAACAGCGAGAAGATGCGCATGAACTGCTCGCGCAGCATCGCCGTCAACTCGTTGTCCAGCCGCGCCGCGTCGAGCTGGCTGGCGCGCATGATGACAACGTCCCGCGCTCTTTTGCGCCGCCTGCAACACCGCAAAAGCCGCATCCGCCTTCAACTCTGTGCGTCTGCAGCCGCTCCACTCCTGGAGGACCAAGCAGGGGCGACTGTGCACCTGGCCAGCTCGTTGAGCTCAGGCAGAACACTGAACCACTCCGTCTGCCAGTCCTCGCGCTCGGGGGCATCCTGGCTCAGCGCTCCGCTGGCACCAGCGGGCAGCCCCAGGCTCATGGTCCTGCCAGCCGACAGGCAGCAGGCTCGCTGACACTTGTCGGGCTGCACGTGTCAACACGGCTTGTTGGACAACAGCGTAAACATGGGTATGCGCGGATGCAGTGCTAGACGGCGGACGTCCAGCTAGTGCTATGCGAGGGCTACCTAGTTGCTAAGCGAGGTATGGCTGGCAATCAGGTCAAGTAGCAGGCAACCAGCTCAAACAGGCATTAAACCCAGAAAACTTGACAGGTCTTGCTACTTGCAGCAAAGGGCCGTCTGTCCCTTGCAACAGCAGGCGACTGGACAGGTATCAAGCTAGTACGCACTGCTGCTTGTGCCTGTACGTCCGGACAAGTGAGGCGGTGATCCTGATGGCTTGCAACGCAGCACAAGCGCTTGCTCATTGTCATACCAGGGCACTGTAAGACAGCAAAGCCAGGCAGGCATCATGTCCGGCAAGCGGCACTTCCCGTACCACTCAGCCGTGCCGGAGATTGAACTCAAGCGCCCGGCACTCGCTGGCGCCGCGCCAGGGCGCGAGCGCCCGGAGCCGCGTGTGTTCCAAGAGGGCCCTGGGTTTGGCGGTGTCCCAAACGAGGTCTGCTGATCATCTCTGCGTTTCTATTTACACCACACCGTGTGCTGACTGCTGGTCCTCATGTGTGACTGCCCTGCAGGTGCACGTCACCGACTTTACGGAGTGGAGTGAGCAGGATATCAAGGTGCGCACTGTGCAGTCCCTGCTGCGCCTTTCTATGTCCCAGCGGCCTACGCATGGGCACCACATGATGGCCCGCCAAGCCAGCAGCCCGCTGCTAGGCTGTCAAAGTGCAGTGGCTGTGGCAGGCATTCCTTGACAGCCGCGGTGAAGACCACGACGACTGCAATACGTATGGCGAGCTGGTGCCCTCCCTGGCTTTGCCCTCCGCTCTTGTGGTTGCTGACCTCGTGCAGCCTGTGTCCTGATGCTACTCAGTTGCAAGCCTCCTCCGTGAGCTGCAGTAACAGGGACAGTAGGGAGACGCCGGGCTGCCCTGGCAGGTGCTGCGGGCGCAGGAGTGCGAATACTCGACAGGCCCAGCCAAGAAGGCCGCCCAGCCCGCGGCTGCCTCAGCGGAACAGGGCCAGGTATGCAGGCTGGCCCTGTCTCGCTTGCACGATTTGGCAGCCTGCATGGTGCAGCGGCGACACGCTTCCTTAAGACGTGCCCTGTGTATCCCGCTTATCGTCAGCTGGCAGTGCATGTCGGCCAGCAAGGCTGCAGCGGCTCAGGACGCGCGCTGCCTCCTTTACTGTGTTGTCTTTTGTGGTGAACGATGTTCAGCGCTGCGCATTAATGCGTGCTGTTCGTTCGTCGAGAGCGTGCTTCACTACATCCTGCTGCAGTCTCAAACAAGTGCTGACCATGGCACGATGGATGCAAACCTGTTCTCATGGCATGCGCAGCATCTGTACCACTTTCATCGGACTGCCCGCCTGTCATGAATGTGGCGACGTGCCCGATAGGACCGACCCGCTTGAGAGAGCCAGCGGCTGCTGCGTGAGCAAGCGCACACCGCCAGGAAGTGGATGGAGGGGAGGTGGACCCGTTGGATGCCTTCATGGCCGACATCAATGCGGAGGTGCGTGAGGACAAGCCGACTTCAGCCAAGCCGGACGCGGGCCTGGCGCTGGACGATGACGACAATGTGGCCGACTTCTTGGAGGTCTGCCGCGCAGCTCTGCACGACGGGACAAATGAGATTACTGATAGGACTAGGGAGTTGATTGATGAATGATTGTCTGATAGCCTGCCACATCACATGACGAGGGGTATTTTCATTGCGCCTTGCTTAGCTGCACAAGCCTGGCGGACCGGCACGGAGGAGCGGGTGCGCTTGCAGGAGCGCGCACAGCGTCGCACGGCGGCAGCGGCGGCTGCAGTGGAAGGCGCCGGCTACAACTCCGACGAGGAGGTGTACGCAGTGGCGCGCGCGGTTGATGCCGATGCAGAGGTGCGCACACGGACAGCCAAGCGCGCATGCGTAGTGTCAGCGTGGAAAGTATGGATTGAGCTTATTACGTACGTGCTGGCTATATAGAGAGTTCATGAGTGTTTTTATGACTGTTTGACCTCCCGACGTCGTTAAGTGTGATGTATGCAGCTGCTGGTCCCTGCACAGGCTGATCCCAACGAGCAAGCAATTATCAATTTACATGTCACCCATGGTTGCATGTGCATGGCAACTGGATGCGTCGGACAAGGTGAGAGCTGTGCAGGGAGTCCGTTGGAGGTGCGTCTGGTCCAGCTGCTGTGTGCGCAGGCAGACCATGAGGACCCGGGCTATGCAGCGGCGGCGGCGGCCGACCGCAAGCGCATCGACCCGCTGCCGCCCGTGGACCACGACAGCATCAGCTACGACGACGTCGCCAAGGACTTCTATGAGGAGGCTCCCGACGTGGCCGCCCTGACGCCTGCGCAGGCGCGCATGGCGCTGCACGCATCCCTTCCTCGGCAGTGCCAGCGCTGATGAAGCTCGCACCTTGGGTGTTTCTGCTCGATAGCGCCTGCAGCTCGAGGCAGCCGGGCAGTTTTGTGGCGTGGGCAGTCTCGGGCAGAAAGCCTGACTAAAACGCTGCAACAGCAGCTAGGTTGACCTTTCCGCAGAGGCTGGTACGGAGCCAGTGCAAGTGCAGGTGTGACAAGCAGCATCGCCTGACCCTCGGCACGCTCGCCGCGCAGGTGGCGGCGCTGCGGCAGGAGCTCGCTGTCCGCGCATCAGGCTTCGACCCGCCCAAGCCGGTCGTGCGTTTCGAGCTGCTCGGCCTCGACGCTGGCCTGCTGGGCGCCATTCGCAAGGCTGGGTGTGTGACTCAGCCTCTTTTGTATTATTAAGTGGCCTCTTGCTGGGGGACCCCTGCTGCAAGTGTGCACCATGGGGCTGCATGTCTGCAGGCCTGGTAGACCAGGCACTGCAGCGACGTGCGCACGGGCAGGTGTGCCACGGATCCCACTGCGTGTGTGTGGTGTGGGCATTGACATGTACCATGGTGCGGCTGGGCGCAGGTACACCAAGCCGACGCCCATTCAGGCGCAGGCGCTACCAGCCGCCTTGTCGGGCCGCGACATCCTGGTGAGGCCCACACCAATGTGGCACACCTGTTGCACCTGTTTGCAGGAATGTGGCACTGTGGGGCGCCGTGTGCGGAGCGCCTGCACGGGCGGGTCGGGCAGAGCGTGTGCTGTGATGCAGCCGTGACGGGCCGCACATGCCGCTCGTGTGACGGCGCAGGCACACCCAGCAGCCCGCGTGCTGGGTGTCACAGCAGCCGGCAGCGCACGCTTAACCCGAGCCGGTCGCCGTGCGCAGGGCATTGCCAAGACAGGCTCCGGCAAGACCGCCGCCTTTGTGCTGCCCATGGTCGTGCACATCATGGACCAGCCGGAGCTCGAGAAGGGCGAGGGCCCCATTGTGGTTGTGGTCTCGCCGACGCGCGAGCTGGCCGAGCAGATCCACAAGGAGGCGCGCTGCCCTACTGCTCGTTGGTGCGTGTCGTGCGCTGGCGCCTTTCGGGCATGGCCGACAGTCTGGCAGCAAGGCGCGCTTGCTTATTGTGGAGTCCCCAGGTTGTCGGCCGCTTGTTGCTGATTGATTGCCCACAGACATGGGCCTGGTGAGGGGGGCCGCGGCGACCCGCACAGCAGTATCTATGCGTTGATTCGTCATATCGACATCATGCAAGTCGTGAATATGGCAAAGAGGAGAGGCTGCAAGCTGAGCCAGGTGCCTGCTGCAACAACGGACTTGCTAGGCAGGTCTTTGATCATACACTCTGCCCACACAGGTGCGCCGTTTTGGCAAGCCTGGCGGCCTGCGCGCATGCGCCGCCTTTGGCGGCCTGTCCAAGCTGGATCAATTCAAGGATTTGAAGGCTGGCTGCGAGGTGTGCTTATTCCAGCACACCGCATCTCCTGCTTAATGCCCAGCACCGCACCTGTGTTAGGTGCTGCTGTGATCATGTGCTGACAGTGCGTGGCCTTTTGCACTCTCGGTCACCAGTGACAGGTGGCTGTGAGCACCGTGTGCTGCTGTCTGGACGGAGCGTCAGGGACGTGTGCTCGCACGCGACCTACCTACTGTAGGTGCGTGACCAAGCGTCACACGGGAGCGCGCAGATTGCCGTGTGCACGCCCGGGCGCATGATCGACCTGGTCAAGATGAAGGCGTGCACGTGCCGCCGTGTGACGTACCTGGTCTTCGACGAGGCCGACCGCATGTTTGACATGGGCTTTGAGCCGCAGGTGCAGAGCCACCCAGAACCCTGCTGCACACTCTCTAGCATCATGTGTCAGACAGACGTTTCCAACCCCTTGTTTTCGACCCCAGCATGGCAAAACCTGCACTGGCCGGCAAACGATGTAGTAGAGGCATGCGGACTACGTGCTTGCTCTCGACGCAGTGTCCTATAAGCAAGCAAGGGTCTGATGCCTTTAGATTTATGCCCCTTGTCCAGTTGATCAGCATGGTTATCTGCTTGCGCCCAACCCTTCCCCTGACCATGGAGAGCTTAGCGCGCAGCCCATGCGCATGCAGGTGCGCTCCATCCTCGGCCAGACGCGCCCCGACCGGCAGACGCTGTTGTTTAGCGCCACTATGCCGACGCGCGTGGAGCGCCTGGTACGCGATGCGCTGACCTCGCCCGTGCGCATCACCGTCGGCGAGGTCGGCGCCGCCAACGAGGACGTCCGCCAGGCGCGCCCGCGCGCGCTTGGGAACCTCCCAGGCGTGCAGAGGTTTGGACGCGGTGTGCGCCTCGCTGATACAGGTGCCTGCTGGGCGGGCGTGGCACGTTTGTCATCCGGCAAAGGTGCCGAATGATTGAGCAAGGGTTATGCTTTGTCAAGCGTTCACACCGCCTGCCTGTTGGCCCGAACAGGAGGCGGCGGTGGTGGAGGAGGCCGCCAAGCTGGGCTGGCTGAAGGAGCGCCTGCCGGCGTTCGTGGACGCGGGCGAGGTGCTCGTGTTTGCCGCCCAGAAGGCGCGCGTGGAGACGGTGGTCGCGGAGCTGCGCGCCGCCGGCTTCAGGTGCTGCAAGCGCATGTGCAGGCCAGGCGATGTGGGCGCGGTGCTGTGCTTGCTTGAAAGTGGCGCCGTTGCAGGCTGTTGGCTGTTGGCGTTGCAGGCTGTTGGCAACCCAGGCAGCTAAGCGCAGGGAGGTGTGTGGGTATCCAGTCCTGTCAACCAGGCCTGATGCAGCGGGGCGCGTGCAGGGCGGCCGGCATCCACGGCGACCTGGACCAGGCCGGCCGTATGGCCGCGCTGGCGGACTTCCGTGCGGGCCGCGCGCACGTGCTGGTCGCCACCGACGTCGCCTCCCGCGGCCTGGACATCAAGTCCGTGCGCACCGTGGTCAGCCTGGACGCGCCGCGCGACATCGACACGCACGTGCACCGCGTCGGCCGCACCGGGCGCGCCGGCGCGCGCGACGGCGCCGCGCACACGCTCGTCACGCCCGCGCAGGCCAAGTTCGCGGGTGCGCGGCGCGCCCGCTGGCCGGTCCCAGCCCCAGCCGCAGATATGTGTAAAATTTTTGTCCGCACGTCCGCATTGACCGGCAGGGCAAGTGGCAGCGGTCTGGCGCTACGCGACCTGCAGTCCAAAGGCTGGCTGCCTGCACGTGTGACTGGACGCAGTCACGCTGCTGAGTGCGCAGGCGACCTGGTGGCCTCCCTGGCGGCCGCCAATCAGGAGGTGCCGCCCGCGCTGGCCGAGCTGGCCGCGCGCAGCCGGCGTGGCGGCCTGCGCGGGCGCAAGGGCGGCGCCGGCCGCGGGCGCGGCCGCCACGCAGTCGGCGGCGCCGGGCTTGGCTTTGGCGAGGGCGGCGCCGGCGCCAGCGTGCATGGCGGGCACATGAACGCTGCGGCTAGCGGTGGGCGCGGCGGCGGCGGCCGCGGCCGCGGCGGCCGCGCCGGCGCCTTCGAGGCCGGGTTTGCGCGCGGCGGCTATGAGTCGACGGTGGAGGGCACCGCTGTGCCAGCCGGCAACGGTGCGAGCAGTGTGCCGCAGCCGCCGCCGGCCGCCCCGCCGCTGCTGCCTGCGGCGCCCGGCCCGGCGCAGCCCGCAGGCGGCCAGGCCGCGGCGAGCCATGCGCCACAGGCCGCGGCGAGCCATGCGCCACAGGCCGCGGCGCCTCCGCCGGCCGCACCCGCGCCGGAGCAGCAGGGCGTGTTTGGCGGCGGCGGGCTGCGCACGATGTATGCGGGGCGCTTCAAGACGTCGTTCGTGGCGTCCGGCACCGCCGGCGGCGACATCGGCCAGCGAGCGACGATTGTGGCGGCCAAGCAGGCGCCTGCGCGCGCTGTGCCGCCGCCGCCGCCGGTCGCAGCGCTGCCGGTCGGGTTTGCGCGCCCGGCGCCCACTAGCACCTCCACGCCCTCCGCGCAGGCGGTGCGCAGCGCGCGCTTGTGCGCAGAGGAGGCCACGACGAACTGCTTGCCGCGTTTTTATAGGTGACACCTGGGTCGCCGGCTGCCTGGTGGCCCTAGTGTGCTGCCTGTCCTTGTGCCTCGCCCGACATGCGGGTCGTAGCCCCTCTGCCCAGGAGAGGTCTTGCAGGCGGCCATGCTGCACGCTGACAAGCAGGCCATGACGCTGCCCCTATGCTCACCTGCCAGCAGGCCTGCGCGGCGGGTCGCTGCCCAGCTGCGACCCGCTCTCCCGGGCGCGCAGGCGATCGCGGCCGCACAGGCCATCGCGGCGCGCCTGTCCGCGTCGGCCGCTGGCGGCGCGGCGGCCAGCGGCGCGGCGGCCGTCCCGGGCTCGTACGGCAACCAGCCCTTCGACTACGGCACGCAGGCCGCGCCTGCGCAGCCGCCGCGCGGCGCCGCGCAGGCAGCAGCGTATGCGGCGGCTCCTGCGCGCGCCGACGCAGACGGCGCCGGCGGCGGCATGGGCGCCGCTGCGGCGGCCGCGGCGGCCATTGCTGCGCGGCTGTCGGCCCAGGCGGGCGCGGGGCCGACGCAGGGCGGTGCGGCCGGGGGCGGGAGCGGCGCCGGGCAGCAGCCGTACAGCTATGGGCAGCAGCCCTACACCTACGGCGCGCCGCAGGGTGCCGCGGGCAGTGCACGAGCACCCAGCTCCCACGCTCAGCCGTATAATTATGCTCAGCAAGGCGGCGGCGGCAGCAATGGGAGATTCTCCATGGGTGGGGGCGGGAGGGGTGGTCCCATGGCCGGCCGCGGCGGCGGCGGCAGCGCAGGTGCCAGCGGGGGAAGCGCGTCAACATGGGCGGCGGCTGCTGCAGCCATGGACAGGGATCGAGAGCGCAGCAGGGGCGGGCGCTGGGACTCGCAGTCATAGGCGTGTGCTCGGCGGCAGTGCGCAGTGTGTGCCCCCATATGTAGCAACATTGGGCGACTTACAGAGGTCTGAGGTGCCCCGTGCCTACACATCTACCTACCCGCCGTGGACTCGCACTGGCTGATCCATGCAACCACGGCACCTTCCTTCCTTTTACGCAGTCGCGTCTGTGCAGCAGGCGTGTGGCAGGCTCACAGAGAAAGTGCTGCTGCGCTGTCACCGGGTCTTGGTCTTCCTGCCCACCACCGCCCTCACAACGTGGTACAGCAGCAGGCCGGTGGGCCCGAGCAGGAACGTAACCAGGATGCATGGTGCCATCATAAGCTGAGAGACGCCATGCTTGTGGGCGTCCTCCACCTGCGGCTCAGTGCAGACGTGTCAGAGCGCAAACTTGCCCTTACTTGACGCACAGGCGATGCGGGAGGTGCCACAACAGAAACAGCCGGGCAGGCTGCATACACGCAGTCTGCTGACGCGCACCTCCCACCGCGCCGTCCAGAGGTCGAAAGCCACAAAGTGCAGCCACGCCGGCAGCACCGTGGACCGCGTCGCAAAGGCCTTCACCACTCCCTCGTAGCTGAACAGGTCGCTGAAGTCCAGACCGCCGCTGGCCAGCTGCGGCACGATGGTGGCGATGTACAGCGCTGCAAAGCCCAGGGCTGTTGCCGTGACGAAGGGCGCCGTGTAGCGCCAGCGCGGCGCGACAAGCAGCAGCAGCCAGGCCGGAAGCGCCAGGTTGACGCTGTTGAACAGTTCTGCATCAGAGAATGGCAGCAGCGGAACCGGCATGGTGCCTGCGCCACAGTCTCCTGCCCTGGCTGCTCAGAGGAGGGAGAGGAGCTGTTGAAAAGGACCAGATATTTTTTAGCTCTATGGCTGCACCTGGGTGGAAGCCTTACTGCCAATGTAACCCCAACATGTCCACCTCAGAGGAGCCTCCGCAGTACTGTCGCAAAAGAGTGTAGCTGGTTGGCAACCTTACAGACCTGCAATGATTACAACGCGGCGCTCGGCGCCAGCGGAGACTCTGGATGTGATCATGCAACGCCTCAGTGCCCTCCCACAAGAAGGCACTGCTCCAGTGCGAGGGCCAGCAAGCTCCAGCACGGCTCAACTTGTGCAGTGTTTGGGGGTGCCGCTGAGCCTGGCGCACTGTGGCAGGTCTCTGGGCGTCATGCGGCGGTGCTTGTCGCCCTTTTCGAGGTGCGTCTTTGCCCTGCGGTGCTGCATCACCGCACCAGACTGCGCTGCAACGAGGCCTGGGCATGTGGTGCAGGACGCAAAGGGCACGGTCCGAGTCATCCTGACAAAGAGGGCAGCGCACCTGAGCTCGCACAAGGGCGCGCCCTCGTCCAGGTGGTGAACCTCTTCTGCGCTGGAGCGCCGTGCGGGGCTTCAGGCCTTGCATATGCATAGAAAGCAACAGCGCATGCCACTTCAAGCGCTGCAGGCTGCGCTGCGATTTCTTTTTTGGCTGCAGACTGCATCGCTCTGGCAAGTGCGGACGGCCTCGCAGGAGAGGTGGCGCTCCCAGGCGGCAAGCGAGAGCCGGAGGACAGGGATGATGTGCACACCGCGCTGCGGGAGGCCCAGGAGGAGACCGGCCTCGACCCGCAGCTCGTGCAGGCGCGCCGCCCCCGCCCGCGCCCTCGGCGCTCGCGCGGGGTGCCTGCTGCCACTTTTGCGGGCCAGGGTGGCTGTTGTTGCAGACTTTCCGCAGCCGCCTGACACGGTGGCACAGCACTGGCCACGCAGCCAGCCGCACATGCCTGGCCTAAAGGGCGCTACTCCTGGCCGGCTTGACATGACCACGCTCACTTGCCCCGCCTGTCATGGCGCGCAAAGCCCCTGTAAGCTGCCGCACGTTGGCGTGCTTGGGGGTACCTTGCAACATCCCTGTCACCCTCTGGTCTGCATGTGGTGTGGAGCCTAGAAACTGTGCTTGACGGCCACGACTCGTAAGCGTGCGCTGGGCGGCCTAGACTTGGGAATTGCGACGTAGCGCAGGTCATAGGCCGCCTGCCATCGGTGCTTTCGATCCACCGCTTGTCCGTTACGCCTGTGCTCGGCGTCGTGCCGGCGGCATGCGTGCCCGGCCTCGCGCCGTGCCCGGCCGAGGTCGCTGCCATCTTCACCGTGCCGCTGGCCATGTTCCTGGGCGCGGCGGGGCACACGCACCGCGACGTGCCCTGGGTGCACGGCCCCGCGCCGGGCGTGCGCTTCCGCCTGCACTACTTTGAGCACGGCGAGCTGGGGCCCATCTGGCGCGCCCCCTGGTGCTGTGAAACCGGGCCAACAAGCTGTTCAGGCCTTGCCCTGCTTCTACCCAATGCAAGGCTTGGCAGTACGCTTGCATTACAGGCAGCCTGACAGCTTGCATATCTGCTTTTACACCATAATCTGAAAAATTTTGCACTCGTGCCTGAATTGATGGCGAGTGGGGTTGCAGGGGCTTGACAGCATGCATCCTCATCGAGGCGGCGCGCCGTGCCTTTGGGCGCACCGCGGACTTTGCCGAGCACGCCGGACAGCCATTCCATGACTTGTGGTGGGACGGGCAGCAGGTTGCGTATCGGGAGCGGGCGCCAGCATTGCTGTGACCCTTTTTCATGACCTCATGCCACCACCTCCATCAGTGCTGGCGTACCGTCCAGGCATGCTTTTCTTGCTATGTCCTTAGGTCTAGTCAAGCTGCAGGACACAGCCGTCCGCCTATGTGTGTTACAATGCTATTGTTTTATTGCAATCTGTACTTGCAGCAAAGGACACCCGCCCCTCTCCCCCCTCGTCCAACCCTTCGCATATGCCAACATCCTATGCTGCCATGACTTCAAAGGCCGCTTCTCAACACCTTTCACAGCTGCCCCTAGTGACCGCAGGACAGTCCCCTCCCCCGCCCATGGTTGGCCTACCCTGCAGTGCACCGGTGTGACTCGACGAGCACAGGCTCTAGGCGACACCGCCGCTGCAATGGCACATGCGGGTGCACACACTGACCTCGCCATGCAAAAATGGAAAACATTACAGGCCACCACGCATGCTACACACAGCGCACAAGCAGCACAGCTCTCATGCCACAAGTGCATCGTGTGCTGCACAAGTGCGGGCGCGCATGCACCCACCATCTGCCATGCCCCGTCCCTGGTCGCTCAGGGCTGCACCTCTCTGGTGCTTCCTGGCTACTGCGGCCCCCCGTGGATATATCCAGACCTTTGCACGCGCCATGCGCTTCCCTACGCTCCGCGGTCCCTCCCACCAGCTTTCACCCCTGCAAGGCCATGAGGAGCCCACTACGCATAGGGGACAAGGCCACAAGGTCCAACAGACTTCCTGCCAAGCTTGCGCGGCACCTGCCCATACCAGCGCCAAGCGGTCAACCGGCCGACAAAACCGCCCGCCACCAGCAGTCTGAAATCATGACCCCGCTTCACCCCCGACCGACCCGCAATGAACAGGACCACAAATCAAATGGGCGCCGTGCACATGCGGCGCCCAGGGGAAGCTGCCGCCAGATTTACAGTGAGTGATGGTATCCGGGAGTCCCTGGCGTGGCTCCACAGCCACCAACTACACCCGCTTGCCCTACCCTGGAGCCCCACCCGCTCCGCCACCCCGGGCGTCTCCCTGCAGCGCTGCGCCACGTGAAGTCTGCTGAATGTGGGGGCGACAGCTCAGGCGGGCATGGCGGCGAATGGCCGCCCCCGTCGCGCTCCTCATGCAAGGCCTCAACCCGCCCGCAAAGCGCCACGCAGGCCTCATGGGAGGGGGGTGGACCCAAAACTGATGCGCCAAAACAGGCGTAGTTCGCACCAAGGACATGAGACCGCACGGCAGGCCCGCGCCTACGGCCGGCAGTGGGGGCAAGGAGAGTCCCGCCGCCGGCGATCAGTGCGACGTTGTCCGTGCATCAGACAAGTGCGCCACGCTGCGCCCTTATGCGCCGCATGGAGGGCTGCGTCTGTTTTCCCTCGCTCCCCTACGCGTTCCTTCCCTATGGTCCAGCAGCAGTCTCCTGACAAAAGGGCCACTTTATGATACACGCCGCGCCCGCACGGCCCCGACCCCGTGCGGGCGCCCCCGCCGCGCCGCCGGCGCGCGCTGACAAATGCCGTGGAGCATCACAGTCCGCATGCCTACAAGCCTACAGGACCGAAGAAGGGGGGACAGCAGTGGCCACGGACTCCATTCTCTCACCGCTCTATATGGGGGAAAACACTGCGCACACTCACACACACACACAGCCGGGCGCAAGGCGCAGCTGAGCTACCATACCCGGGCCCCTCGCCCGGGCGCTCCCTTGCGCGCCCTGCTCGGCGACGCCCAGACCAGGCCCGCCTGTGCGGGGGCGAACCCCGCAAAGGCGGCGAGCCTGCGTGCGCGCACCCCGGACCCCAACCAGCCGCCAGACCGGCGGCTGGCGCGACAAGACAACTGCCGGGCGGGGGGCGACGGCCCCCCAGCCCGGGGCCCTCCAAGGCCGGCGCGCAGAGCAGCGCCGGCCAAACAGAATGCCTGATGCAGCACAACGCAGGAAATGTTCTTCGTCCAGGCCGGGAATGTTTCAGACCATACTGGGCGCAGCTGGGTGCGCGCCCCCTCCGCGCCGAGCCCCGCCCCCGCCCCCCCAAAACTCCCGTGGTGCTGTGGCTGCCTGCGCGCTCAGCGCCAGACCCTCGCCGGGCCGCCAGCCGGGGGCGCACAGGCCACCCCTCGCCCTGGCTGGCTGACCCGGACGTGGGGCTGGCGCGTCATGTGCGCTTTGGGGCCACAGAGGCAGGCAAAGAAGCGCTGCGTACGCACCACAGGCCCGCCCTCGTCCTACGCGGGCAGCCCCGCCCAAAGCCAATTGTGGCGCGCCGGCTGCGCACACCAAGCCGCTGACAGCGTGCCCAAGCTGCAGCTCTGCAGCGCCTTGCAGACTGATTGCCGCTGGCGGCCCGTCAGCGCCGCACAGCAGGCAGCCTGCGCTTCAGCCCCAGCCGCGGCTCGCAAACCAGGCGTCCTAGCTGCTCGTGTTGGCTGCCTCTCGCCCGCCGCCCGCCGCCGCCGCGCCTTGGGCGCACGGCGCTCACGCCGCGGGCGCCAGCGCGAGGCGCTGCGGGCTGCCGCGGCGGCCGGGGCCGCGCATCGTGCGCCTCACATGCAGTAGAGCGACTTCTCGATCGTGGGCGGGATGGGCTTGATCTCGGTGCCCAGCTCGTTCTCGATGCGGTACAGGTTGAAGCGGTCGTCGTACGTGATGAGGTTGACGGCCAGGCCCAGGTGGCCGAAGCGGCCCGAGCGGCCCACGCGGTGCAGGTACGTCTCGGACAGCTTGGGGAAGTCAAAGTTGATCACGACGTTCACGGCCATGATGTCGATGCCGCGCGTGAACAGGTCTGCGTGGCGCGCGCGGGGCGCCGTCAGCCTGCCCAGCCTGGGCCCCCGCACAGAGCAGCGGACAGGCCGGAAAGCACTGTGGCCCCTTGCAGGCGCCTGCGCGCCCGCCCGCCGGGGCGCCACCTGCACGCAGGTGGGTTGGCCTGCTCTCCTTTCCGGGATGCGTGCAACCCGTCGGCGGGCCGCACCCGAGCAGACCAGGTTGCGGCAGTTGCCGGTGCGGAAGTCGTGGAACACGCGGTTGCGGTGGCTCTGCATCATCTTGGCGTGGATGTAGAAGCAGGAGTAGCCCAGCTCGGTGATCTTCTTGGCCAGCAGCTCCACGCGGTTGACGGAGTTGCAGAAGATGACGGACTGGTTGATTTGCAGCTGCGCGCGCGCAGCCAGACGCATCAGCTCCCCGGCCTCCAGTGCACGCCTGGTCGGTCTGCGGTGTGCGCGCTCACGCGGCAGCAGCGGGGGAGGGGAACGCGCCTTGGAGAAGAGCGTGTTCAGGCAGTGCACCTTCTGCCGCTCCTCCACAAACGCGTAGTACTGCGGAGCAGCAGGACACACCGTCAGCCACCGCACCGGAGCCAGCGTGCCAGGCGCGGGGCAGGCCAGGGCACGGGCAAGCCAACGGCACGCGCCTGCGTGATGCCCTTGAGCGTCAGGTCGGCCATCAGGTTTATGATGTGCGCCTTCTTCAGGAAGCGCTCCTTAAACTGCTTGACGGTGACCGGGAAGGTGGCCGAGTACAGCATGATTTGGCGCTCCGGCGCCAGGAAGCCGATCAGCTGCTCCACTATTGGCTGGAACTCCTGTGACAGGAGCTTGTCCGCCTGCGCGCGCCAGCGTCGCGCACTTCACTCCCGCCAGCGGCGTCTGAACGAGCAAGGGCCCCGCGCGGCGCGATGCTCAGGTCGAGGGCTGCGCCGAGGGCAGGCGCGGACCTCGTCCAGCACCAGGACCTTGCAGGTGTTGAGCTTGGCCACGCCCTTGGACGCCAGATCCAGGATGCGGCCGGGCGTGGCCACCACGATGTGCACCGTCTGGTGCAGGCGCATGATGTCGTCCCGGAGGCTGGTCCCGCCAGTGGTCACCATCACCTCCACGCCCAGGTGCTTGCCGAGCTCCTTGCAGACCTGGCTGGTCTGCAGCGCCAGCTCGCGGGTCGGCACCAGGACCATGGCTGCGGCCCCGGGCAATGCCGGCCGGTTAGGGTTGTTGCCGCTCCTACTGGCGTGCTGGTGTTGGGGCCCGGCAGGCGGCGGGGCCTCACCCTGGATCTCGTTGCGGGCCGTGTCCACGCGCTCCAGCATGGGGATGGAGAACGCCGCCGTCTTGCCCGTGCCGTTCTTGGCGCGGGCCAGGATGTCCCGGCCCTCCAGGGCGCGAGGGATGCTCTGCTCCTGGATGGGGCTGGGCTTCTCGAAGCCCTTCTCATAGATGCCCATCAGCAGCTCGCGCTTCAGGAAGAAGTCCTCGAACTCCTTGCCCTCAGTGGCTGTGACATCCTGCGCAGCCGCGGCGGGGCGCGGTCAGCAGCGGCCGCGCGGGCCTGCGCACGCGCGCCTCGCGGCAGCGCACAAGCTGTGCGCCCAGCAGCAGGCGAAGCTCGCGAACGCATCGGCGCGCACTTCGGTCTTGAACCGGGTGTCCTTTGGCGGCAGCTTGAGCTTGCTGCGCCAGTCCTCGGGCGCGGGCGCGGCGGCCTGGTAGGCCTGCACGGTCTGGGCCATCTCGCGCTCGGGTGCTGTCAATGTGCGGCGCAGCGGCGCGCGGCGCGGAGGGTGCGCAGAGCGGCGGGCAGCGAGTGCGCCAGCGGGCAAGAGAGGTGCGTCAGCAGCGAGCTGGGTGCTCAGGTGGGCCCAGATCCAGGAGCAGATGCAGGTGTCTTGGCATGGCCCCCATCTACCTTCTCTCAAGACCCTGGCAGAGTCAGATGGGTCGCCGTTTCTGGGTTCTTGCAAAGTGACTTGCTGCCGCAGGCCACCGCTGTCTCCTCGACCGCCGTCCAGCCTGCCCACATAGAGCACTGGAACCAACGGTGCCGCTGGTTACAGCAACTCGCGGTGCTTACAGCGCAGAGCTAGGCGAGGTGGCATACACTCTGCCGCATCAGCTCGTGTGGCAGGCATGGCGGGCTCCATGTGCGCATTAGGACGAGCCGTGCCGCAACTGTCTTCGCCCGCAGCGGCGAGGCTGCGCAGCCACGCCATGCACGCATCCACAAGCGCGCCGCTGGCGCCTGCTGCGCCCTGCGGCCGCAGCAGGACGTGCACAAAGAAGCGGCGCTGGCGCTGCGGCGCGGAGCAGGCACCCGCCGGCGGTGCGCCGCGCTGTCCCAGTGGTGCTTGCAACGCGCAGCGCGCCTCTCACGGCAGAGCGGCACCGCCGCATGCCTGCCGTCACAGCTAGTCTCCGCCTGTTTCCACGAACGGTATGTATGGCGTAGTGTGTAAAGCTCTGCGCCATGTTTGGGCAGACCAGCGCGAGGCTGCCTGAGCAGCCAGGTGGTTTGGCAGCTCTGCAACGCTGCTGTGCCCTGCTTTGCCCGTGCCCGGGCCCGAGCAAGCAGGGGGTAATAAGCGTGCCTAACAAGTGAGGGCGCTATGTCGTCCTCCCCGCGAGTGGCATACGGGCCACTCTCTCCGTGCGCGTCCAGAGGCCAAGCACTCGCCTGACGTGCCTGCCGGCGGCGCGCAGGCGAGCGGGGTGTGCTGGACACCATGGACGCGGGCGAGGCGCGGCCGGCGGCGGAGTTTGACACGGAGGGCGAGCGCACTGCGGTGCAGAAGTTCCTGTACCCGGACCGCCAGGAGCTCCCAGACGACTTCTCGATGCCGATTTGGGTGCGTGCCCTGGTCTGCAGTGCTCGCCCGGAATGTGACGCGCGTGGCCCCGGCTCTCGTTTTATGTCTTGCGTGCGTGCTGGCAGTGTGCTCGCGCATGCAGTGGGGCAGTTGTCTGCAGGTTTGTGAATGAAGTATGAGGGGTTCACGATGGGAGGCTGCGCCCAACGCGGTTGATGTCTGCAAGAACATTCTGTTTGTATAGAGCAGTTGGAGCAGGCAGCTCGCCTATGCTCTCATGCTCTGCTTTCAGACGCCTAGGAGCGACCGTCAACTTCATGGACTTGAGATAAAGCCTGTTAGGTCGGCAGCGGGACAGTGCGGACGAGCTGTGCGAGCGCGTGCCGAGGGGCGCCGGCGTCCCGCCCGGGCAGGCTTGGCAGGCTCGCGCCCGCAGCAGCGAGCCGGGGTGCCGGGCGCGGCGCAGGACCACCTGGACGAGCTGCGCGAGCGCGTGCTGGTGGGCGCGCTGGCGGCGGGCGCAGCGGTGCTGACCTGCTTCGCCGTGTCCAAGGACCTGGTCGTGTTCCTGGAGGCGCCCGTGGCCAGCCAGGGCGTGCGCTTCCTGCAGCTGTCGCCCGGCGAGTTCTTCTTCACCACGCTCAAGGCGCGCGCAGCGGGCCGTCCGCCCGGCGCCGGGCGGCGCCTTTCGGCAAGGACGCCGCTGCTGGCTGCTGCTGCTGTCACGCATGCAGCGCATGCTACCTCTCGGTGGGCGGTTGCCGTTGCAGGGTATGCTCAGCAGTATTCTGTGTCGAGAGAGTGCCGCTCCATACATGGGTGGCACCTCAAAGATGCCATGGAGGCAGGCGCAGCTGCGCCCGTCTTTGCTGAATAGCCCATGCGGCTCCTGATAAATCTGGCCTGTCATAAGGCACCCAGCGCACCACCACGAGCTGCTCTGGCACGAGTGCGGGCGCGCCCGGCGCGCAGGTGGCGGGCTACGCGGGCCTGCTGCTGGCGACGCCGACGGTGCTGTACGAGGTGGTCGCGTACGTGCTGCCCGGGCTCACGCGCTCGGAGCGCCGCCTGCTCGCGCCCATCATCTTCGGCTCCTCCATCCTCTTCTACCTGGGGTGCGCTGCATGTGCTGCAGTATCAGTGTTGACTCGCAATGGCCTGGCTCGTACGCGCACTCTTTGGTGTGCAGGCATGGCATGTGCCGCAGCCTTGACAGCCTGGCTTCATGTGAGTACAACAGGGACTTTCAGGGTTTACGTGTGGTGGCAGGTGTGCGCGCACGCCTGCACTGCCGATGGAGCCCGTGACCAGGCTGCGCTGCAGCAAACGGCGTGCAGTCTGGTGCTTGCACCAATGGGTGGCTGCCATTGCATGACGCAGATCCTGCGCGCGCAGGCTGCTGTTCTCGTACGAGGTGCTGACGCCGGCGGCGCTGAACTTCTTTGTCAGCTATGCGGACGGCGCGGTCGAGTCGCTGTGGTCGATCGACCAGTACTTTGAGTTCGTGCTGGTCCTCATGCTCAGCACGGGGCTATCTTTCCAGGCGCGCCTCGCCCCGTGCTGCGCTGCCACCGCCCGCTCCTGCAACGCTGGGTGCCTTGTTGCATGCGTGTGTTTACAGGCTGTGCAGGTGATGATGCATAAGACCGTCAGGGCAGTTGTGCGACGCCATTCCTACTACCTCCAAGGGCTGCCTGGCTTTGCTTGCTTGCTCACTGTCCTGGTGGACGGTGAGTTTGCTGCCTTGAGCGCGCGAGGAGGAGGCCGCCGCAGCCGATCCGGCCCGCGCGCGGCGCAGGTGCCGGTGATCCAGGTGCTGCTGGGGCAGACGGGCATCGTGACCTCGCGCGCCATGTTCAGACAGTGGCGCTGGGTGGTGGTGGGCGCGACGGTGGCGGCCGCGGTGCTGACGCCGTCGACAGACCCCTTCACGCAGACGCTGCTCGCCATCCCGCTCATCGGCCTGTACATGGGCGGCGCGGCCTTTGTGCGGTTGATCGAGCAGCGCAAGCTTGCCAGTGCCACCTGAAGCTGCATCGCTGGCCGCATGGCGTGCGCTTCAGCCTGTGGCACAGGAACAATAGAGGGCGCAGTTTAGGCTCACTGCAGCGGCGATCACGACAGTGGATGTGCTCGCCAGCATGGCCTTGGGCGGCCGCGGCTCTGCAGCTTCATTGACTAGCGCATAATTAGTCATGCAGCCTGAGCGGCGACGCTGGCGATTGCGCTTGTAAACACGCATTACAGGCACTCTCTGTGGTGCTTTATTTTTGCAAGTCAGGATGGTCCAAGCGGCAGTGTGGGCCATGTGGTTCGGACGATCATTGCGTCCTTTGACTAGCACGCCTCATGCGGCTTGCGTGGACTCCGTGTTTACAATGCAGTATAAGTGCATGTTGACATATACGCTCTTTCCTCAATGTCCACCACACCAACCACATGCAGAAGTGTTTGTCACACCTTTTATGCGAGCGCCTGCACTCTCTCAAGCCCGATGACAGTGCCACAACACAGAGCGATCGGGTGCAGCATGCTTTGCACTTCACAATCACAATGGCCTCCCATCAGCCGCATCACAGGCGCCCACCTTGGTTGATGCACACCCAGCAACGCAGCATTCCTGCATACAGCACACATGTCATCCGGTATGCACTCTAGCATACGCACTCCTGGAAAACACCTTCAGACACCTGTCAAGCAGAGTAATCCCACAGACGGGGCTGGTCGGTCACGCCGTGGGCAGCAAGCTGCCTTGTGCGGCGCGACGTCATGTGCGCCCGCTTGCGCGCGGCGCACAGGCTCGGGTCAAAGCTCACCCGAGCCTGCGAAGCGCTTCCCTAGTGTACAGTTGCGGTCGCGGCACTTGCTGGCCGCAGCCTCGGCGCGCACCAAGGCGGCCGAGGCCGCAGCACCACTGCAAGTGCCTACTAACCTCAGCCGCCCGCGCCGCACGCCGCGCCTGCGCAAATGCAGCAGCTCCATCAGTGCGAGTCAGGCTCGTGCTTGCGGGGGGAGTCGCTTTGCACAGTGAGTCCGCAGTAAGCACGTCTATAGCATGTGACTGCTTGTTGCGCTCGGGCTGGCACGCAGGCGGGTAGACGCACTGTGATTGTTGTCCTTCAGAGTGCCCATGTCGCCAAAGCGCGACCGGGCTCGGACCCCGCCGCCGCCGCCGCCGCCGCCGCCGCCGCCAAGCCGGCCGCCTCCACTGCCACCAGCGTTCCAGCCCTTCCTCCGGGCGTGCTTCTTGTACGCGTCTGTCGCCTCAGGCGCCAGCAGGGTCTGGAAGCTGCGCGCACGCGCACAGCGCAAGGCTCGGCGTGTGCATCAGCGGTGCCGTTCACAGCTGCCGAGCCTCAGAGGTAAGTAGGCTCCGCACAAGAAAGAAACAGCGTTGACCAAGCTCCACAGGAAGGCGATGGCCCGCTGGTGCCACGGCTGTGCGTGCACCACGCGACCTGCCGCGCAAACCGGGGCTCAGTGTGTCTGTTGTGTGAGCCGCAGGCAGCCTCTGCTGCTCAGCAGGACAGGCGACCAAGCACATGTCTGCAAACAGCCTGCAAGCAGCAATAGTCTGTGAGCCAAGCTCGCGTACCGTTGACTATGACAGTCATGGTGTGTAGGTCCTGCGAGGCGCAAACCCGCGCCTGAACAAACTTTGAACTGGTCTCACCACTTTCCACCTGCTCTGCACAAAGTGCAGGCTGATGCACGCCTGCGCTCGCAGGCCTGCTTGCCGGCAGGCCTTGCCTCCCTCAAACAGAGGTTGCTGCCTTGGCAAGGCTGCCAATATTGGACCAAGGAGCACGTGAAGAAGACGAGCGAGGTGATGGGGGCCGAGCAGTGATGCTTGGGCGAGCAGAGCCAATGTTGTGCAACCTTTCATGCCATGATTCGCATGCGCTAAGTCGACACCGTGCACGGAGACATGTGTTGAACGTGGAGACTGTCGCGTCTTCCGCGGCGGCGTTCAGAGGAGGGAGTAAAGGTGCAGTAGTCCGTAGCGGCAAAGGCCACTTATGGGGAAGGCCAGCAAGGACAAGCGCGATATATACTACCGCAAGGCCAAGGAGGAGGGGTGGCGAGCACGGAGCGCGTTCAAGCTGCTGCAGGTCGACGAGGCCTTCTGCATCCTGGACGGCGTGCGCCATGTGGTCGACCTGTGCGCAGCACCGGGCAGCTGGAGCCAGGTGCTTGGCAAACGATTGGATGCATGCTGGCACTCACAGCCTTGGTGCACTGCTCAAGGCATACGCCTGGTGCTACTCACCGTCAGATTCAGCACTGCCTAGCTCTGTGTTAGCATGTGCTGCTGCGAGCAGAAAGTCTGCACCTGCAGCAGGCACCGGCTGTGCCAGTGCAATCGACACTGATGCTCTGTGCTCAGGTGCTCAGCCGGAGGCTCTACCTGCCAGCTGTCCAGGCCAACAGGTAGAGGTCGCTTTCGCGCTAATAGCAGAGTGATACTGTGTTCAGTGTGCATCACCTGTTTGTTCAGTGAGCATCACCTGTTTCGGCTGGGCAGAGCGCAGGACGCGCCGAAGATTGTGGCGGTTGATCTGCAGCCCATGGCGCCGATCGAGGGCGTGACACAGATACAGGGGGATATTACCAGCGCAGCAACTGCCGCCGAGGTGCCCCGGCGACCAGTGCTTGTCTGCTGCACCGCCCGTGCCTGCAGCCGCGCGAACTCGTGCAGGAGCGGTCACCGCCCTTGCCGCCCCTCAGCACAGAGAGTGCGCGCAGGTGATAGCGCACTTTGACGGCGAGAAGGCCGACCTTGTGGTCTGTGACGGCGCCCCAGACGGCAAGTGCCCCCACAGCATAGCACACGCTGACGTTCAGCTGCTGCAGACGTGTCTGGCCGCACCGCAAAAAGAAGAAAAGAAAGAACAGCATGCAAGCTGCATGTCACATCACACACTCCCAATACTCAGCTGCTGCATCCACATTTGTAGCAACTGCACAGTGGTGCTGAATGCAGTGCAAGCACATCTGGCCATCGAGCTCATCGGTGCTTGCCTGAATCTGCAAGGAAGCCTGTTGTGCTGGCATGCGTCCTCGCTTGGCATGGTCTGAACCGGCTGCCTGCACCGGCGTAATGCGCGAGTTACGGCCACCGTCGCGCGCAGTGACCGGCCTGCACGACGTGGACGAGTTCGTGCAGGCGCAGCTGGTGCTGGCCGCGCTGACGGTGGTCGCCGCGGTGCTGCGGCCCGGCGGCAGCTTTGTGGCCAAGGTCTTCCGCGGCCGCGAGGCCGCGCTCTTGTATGCGCAGGCGCGGCCCCGCTGCAGCAGCCCGCCGTACAGACTGCATCTCATGGGGATGTTGCTACCATTGCGCAAGCGCATGGAAACATAGCGGGCGCAGGAAGTGCATGTGCTGGTTCACAGTGAGTCGGACATGCTTTGCATTGACAGGATGCCTGTGCGTCGAGCCTCGGCGCTGCACCGCCAGAGCAGCATGCAAGATCATGCCTGCGACAACAGCTGCTTGTGGAGAGCAGTCAGGGTGGTGTGGTGATGTGGGAAATGGGGCCAGTCGGGCAGGTGGTGGCGGCTGTGAAAACAGGGCTGACGCGCAGAGCCGGGCCCGGTGCGCGCAGCTGAGGACGCTCTTCCCGGACGTGACCGTGGCCAAGCCGCGCAGCAGCCGCAACTCCAGCGTGGAGGCGTTCGCGGTGTGCCGCGGCTACGCGCCGCCGCCCGGCCTCGGCCCGGGGCGCCTGGCGGCGCTGCTGGCGCACGCGGCCGACGCGGCCGCCGGCGCGCCGCCCGCCAGCCGCGCCGAGCGCCTGCTCGTGCCCTTCCTGGCCTGCGGCGACCTCAGCGGGCGCGCCCGACTGCCTGTGGGCCCGAGGTTGAAGCTCGCTAGGTGGCGGTGGCACCATTGGGGCACACAGGCAGCGCACCTGCCGGCGCGCCGCGCGCCACCAAAGCAGAGCGCCTGCTCATTCTCTCTCTCCAGGCCAGCCGCACTTCATAATTGTAAATGGTGTGGAGGACAGTACATGGCAGAGGGCTGAGTCTGTGCACGTAACCATTGTGGCTTGCCCCCGTCTCCGCGCCGAAGGCCTCCTTGCAGCCTTCCTGGCCTGTGGGGACCTCTGCATGCGCGCCTGGAGGGCCAAATCACTGCTGGGACGGGAGCTCTTGTGTTGAATGGCGAGGGCTGTCGCCTGGCCTTGCGCACAGCGCGGGGCTGCCCACCGGCATGACTGAGATCAGAGACGAGCCAGATGAGGAGTAGCCATTTGGCAACCAGGATGCATGCTTATCATATCGATCGGAGCCAAATTGCAGCATCAGGGGCTGCCATACAGCCGCATCAAGGTCCTTTTCAGACTGCTCTTGTGCATGGCGGGCAGGTATGATGCGGACCAGTCATATGACCTGCCTGAGGAGGGCTACGTCACGCTGGACCCTGTGCAGCCGCCCACGGCGCCCGCCTACAAGACGGCGCTTGCCCAGAAGCGCGCTAGCCACAACATCCATGCGCCCGGCTGACCCGGCCTGTGCAGATGTATTGTGTCAAAGTGTGCTGCACGGCAGGTTATTGCCTGCTGTTGCACCACAGGTCAGCCCCACTCATGTCAATGGTCAAATGATCTGAATCACGTGAGTTGCTGTTGATGAAGACATGGAAATGCTGTGTGTAATCCTGTTACCCTGGCCCTGATAGAGCTGGAAGCCCTGGCTTGACAAAAGCCAACTGGAACGCACGAGGCTACTTTGTGCTCTGCCGTTAAGACTTGAGGCGCTCTTTATCAAGAGCAGATTAAGAGGACAAGCCGCACTGCTTGCTGGCCTGCATCTGTTCCACTCAGCCAGTGCCTGCTTGCCCGTGACACGGCTCAGTTGCTCCCACCGCTCTGGCAGCTCCCAGGGGTGACTCAGACAGCAAGGCTGCGGGCCGCGCGGCCCTGCACACAGAGCCGGCAGCCTTGCCGGCTGGGCAGCGCGATGGGGGTCGGCGGAAAACTCAGTGAGGCTCCCTTGAAGCTTTCGGTGAAGAAGCTGGCACAGAAGAGCCGGCAGGACTGCATGGAGGAGGTCAACGCGCTCTTCAGCTGCTTCGCGGTACGCAGCATGCGCGTGTGCACGCTGGCCACCTGCTTTGCAGGTGCCACCTGCTTGTTATAGTAGCCAACGTGCTCTAACGATGCCTGTGTTATGGAACAGAGGAATCGATACAACGACACCATGTGCAAGAAGGAGAAGTATGCGCTTGCGAGCTGCGCGACCATGGCGGTGCGTGTTGCAGCGCGCTCCTTTACACGAACTCACGCTGGGCTGCTAGTAGTACCTGTCAAGGCTCTGTGCCAGTGTGTCCCGTGTCTGCCGCGCACAGGCAAAGGCAGGCAAACCGCGCTTCACCATAAACTACCACTTGCAGCGGCTCTACAGGTCGCTGAAGCGATAGCAAGACAGGAGAGTCTTATGCAGGGCCTGTCAAAGCGCACCAGTTGCTTTAGCAATTCCTGAGTTTGTGCCACTTGTTTTGGTTTTAGGTGCTGGAACCGGAAACGCATGTGTAACACTGACCATCTTGCAGTCACTGGCTGACACTGGCACCCCTGATCTGAGGAGGCTGCTGCCGCTAGCTAAGCACAGGCAGGTCTGCGAACCTTGCTTGCTCAGCTGTGGCAGGATACGCTCTGGCTGCCACCCTGCTCCGAAGGCGTCGCCAGTGCACGGCCACTCGCCTCCTTCTGCCTGCGTGATCACCGTTAGCGGTCAACCCAGCGCCACAGTGCAGGGGCATTTCTCATGGCCAGTGTTAAAAGGCACAGACCTGTTTGCACACGCCAGCGCGCTTGGTGCACCACCGTGCACCACAAGGCCGGGCACGCGCCTGCGGCAGCCGGCCAGCACCGCGGCCAGCGCGGCCGGCGCGAGCGCGGCTGGCTGCGGTGCGCAGCGCAGCGCGGTCAGCGCTGCATCCAGGGCGCGCGCCAGCGCGCCGCGCGCGCGCGCATCCCGCCGCGCCGCCAGGTACCCTGCCTTGGCGCGCTCGGCCGGGCCGAGCGGCAGGGCGGCGGTGCTGCCCGGCCCCAGAGCGGGCGCATCCGACGCGGCTGTGGGGCGCGGGCCAGCGCTGTGCGCCCCCGTCCCTTGCAAGCCTTGCGCAGCGACGCCCGCTGGCTCCGGCGTCTGGGCGCCCGCTGCAGGCGTGCTGCTGGGGTCCGACCACCGCCAGCCGGGCCCCACGCTGCCTGAAGCAGTAGACGTGCGGCGCGGCGCGGCGGACCGAGGTTCGGGGGCGCACGTGCTCGCGTCGTCGGCGCCGGCGGCAGGCGGCGCTTGCGCACGCGCTTGCTCGGTGGCGCGCGGGCTGGACGCGCATGAGCGGGCTGCATGGGCGGCGTGGCTGCCGGGCGGGGGCGGCTGCGCTGTGTAGTTGGGCGTTGCCGTGCCTGACAGCGGCGCGTGGGGCGATGCAGGCGCCGACGCGGCGGCCAGGTAGGGCGCCAGGGAGGGCATGGCGAAAGGCGGCCTGCACGAGCGGCACGCATGCCTGCATGGCCGCCCACGTGATGACATGCCTCGTGAGCGGGATATCCGACTGACGGCCGCAGAGGCTCCCTGACTGTGGCGCAGGCGCAGTGCACAGCGGACCAGCTTTGCGTGGACGCAGCCGCACTCGCAGAGCAGTACGCCGACCCTGGCTACATGTGAGTGCAGGCCGCTGTGCTCCTCAGGCAGCAGAGAAGCCAGTGGTGAGCACCACAGTTTCCTGGCATCGCCGACGGAAATTGATATGCAGTTCCGCACCCAAAGTCGCATGGCAGCCCGTCCGCGCCCCACGTGTGTTCCACCGCAAACTCGCTCAGCCGCAGGTCCACATCCGCGGACGACAGCGTCCCCTCCGACCCCGCCGCCTCGACAGCCATGGGCAGTGCATGACAGGTAAATGGGTTTACCTCCAGGTCATCATCTGCCTGCAAGCCCAGCCCAGCTCCTGCCGGGTGTCCCGCATTGGTGCATGCAATGGTGCATGTGCACATCACTCACAGCATGTGCAAGTTACTCCAAGCGCAAGAAGCCATTTGCGACCAGGGTACTGAGGCCGGAACGGACCCAGAAGCACTGCTGATGCACAGCCGAGCTGCAATTAAAACAGAGCACGAGGTATGCTCCTGGCAAACCTCTTGTCAGTGCTTTGCATATGGGCTATCATGTGTATATGGGGAATCTTGGTGGGGGTTGGGTGGATGTTGTGCATGACGCACTGTCCATCCTGCTATGTTTCAATGAATCTTGAGCAGACATAAATCAGCATGCCCCTGGCGCTGTGCACCATGCAGACCAAGGGCAGACAGACGGCTTGTCAGCTGCAGGTACCCTCCAGGTGGTGTCAGAAACTCATGCACTACACAGCTGGAACTATCGGCAGCAGCGTGCGGCGCGCCAGAGCCATGATGGCGTCCAGCGCTGCGCGCTGCTCCGCCGGCAGGCCCGCATGCGGCCCCGCAGTCGTTCCCTCCGCGCAGGCGCAGCCGGGTGCGCCGCTGAGCAGTGCAAGGGCGCGCTGCAGGTGCACCGCGCGCAGCTGCCGGCGTCGCTCCCTGCATGCGCAGGGTCTGAATGTAAGGGTGTGCCGTCAGCGGCCTCGGTTGCGACTCCGACAGGTTCGCCAGCCCGCTCCCCGCAGTCTCCTCCCATATCATGGCACTGCTTTGCATGCAGACATGTCGTTATTTATGCAGCTGCCGGCTGCACCTTGCCCGCCTGTGTCACAGGACGCCTCGCCAAGCATGCACGGTGGCGGTGGAGGCTCCTCTCAGGGCGCACACGCCCGCATCCGGCCGCTGCGAAGGGAGCAGGTGCTTGGAGCAATTTACTGCTGAGCAGCCGCGTCAGGACAACTTGAGGCTGCAGCCTTACCACTGAAGCACCCCAACCGTATCCCAGCAAACATGGTCCGCTGTAGCAGAGTGTCTGCATGGCGCGACGGCCGGCTGAGCAGGCGCGCCTGGCGATGGCGCGCTGCAGGTGCGCGCGCCGCGCGGCCGCTCGGCGGCGCTGCCGCGCGGCCCAGCGCTCGGGGCACGCGTCGCGCATGGCCTCGTCCGCGGCCGCCGCGGCCGCCGCCAGCGCGCCGTCCAGCTCCTCCACGCGTGCCAGGCCCGCCGCGACGCGCGCGTCCGCGCCTCCCACGCCGTGTGCATCGAGCGGCAAGCGCGCCTGCGGTGCGCCGCGCTTGGCGCTCCCGGCGCCCGCCAGCCAGCCTGCACCGACGCGGAGGATCCATCTCGACTGGTCTGAGGTGCATGCGCTGGTGGATGCCTGCAGGGGCCATCTCCAGGCTTGTTGCTGGTGCACGGAGGGCATCAGTGACTCCGCTCGGGCATGACTCTTGAGGTGGCTGACCTGGTAAGGGAAGGCTGCCATGTGACCGAGACGAAGTATGGGCGTGCCAATATGCGCAGCCTCTGCTGGTCCGCCCCGGAGCCGTCACCTCAGCATCCAAAAGGGGGCAGGATAAATCAGAAGGCGAGCCAATCCGCAACGGTGCAGGCAAACCACAGCGGTCTGCCAGGACTCTGCTCCGCTTCATGGCAGGCCAGGACAAGCCGCCTTGTCTGTGCAGCACCATTGTCAAAGCGCAACATGCTGGCTGCCGGAGCAGCGCGCCTCGAGCGCGCCGTCCGGCGCGCCGGCGCTCGTCGCCCAGGCGCGCCGCCAGCGCGTGGAACTGGCGCGAGAAGCCCAGGCCGAGCGCGGCCTCGGCGCTCGGTGCCGCGCGCGCACTCGCCGGCCTGGTGCTGCCCCCGTCCCGGCTGGCCGTGGTGCTGGCGTCACCGTAGCGGCGCTCCAGCACGGCCAGGTAGCGGTGCAGCGCCGCGCGCGTGTCTGCGCCGGGCTCTGCTGCGGCGCCAGGCGCTGCCGCGCGCCGCGCGTCCGCCCTGCGCGACAGGCGCTGCATACGTTGCAGTGCCAGACACGTCTCGTGGCGCGTGGCTGCCCAGCATAAGCAGCGGTGCTAGCGTGTTGTGGTCGCCGGTCAGCAGGTGCTTCCACCCGCTGCGGTGTGGCACGCACCTGGATTTGCAAAGGCCGACCTGCTCAGAAAGGTCTGCCGGCGCGTCCTCCCAGTCCGGGGCGTCCAGCGCCGAGTCCTCTCCGTCCAAGCTGCTGTCCCCGCTGGACGAGCACGCGCAGGCGGCGCTGCGCCCGCCTGCCAGCAGGGCATCACTGCTGAGCTCCGATGGCGCTGGAGCAACCATGCCTGGCCTCCTCCTGTGGCCGCTTGTGCACGGAACAAAGTCAACAGAAAATAGCACACAAGACATCACTGTAACCGCGCAACCCTGACTTCCGTCCTCCTCACTCACTGAGCACTCACTGCTTGCAGCATAGCACCTGCAGCGCTGAAGGCTGTGCAAAAGAAGCGTGCCCTAGAGCCGCACGGCACCAACAAACACATACAAGTGTTGCCACAGGCTGGGAGAGCTGTGCCACGTACTGGTGAGGCGCCGCGCCATGGCCAGCCACGCGCCGCCAGCCACAGCTGCTGTGCAGGTAAAGGTGGTCAAGCAGCAGCTGTACGAGCAGCTCAAGGACAGCGACATCCCCAACGCGCTCAAGGCATGACCGTCCGCCGCACACGCTAGACATCAAGATGCAGCCCTGGCAGGACCCGCTCACCGGCCCGTGCACGCTCGCAGGCGTACATGCGCACGCTGCTTGTCAAGCGCCTGCGCGACTCGCACGGGCTGCAGCTGGGCCGCCCGGCGCGCGCCGCGGCCAGCCCCGCGCGCAGGGCCGCAGACTCGCTGGTGGCGGGGTACCTCCGCAGCGACCTGCCCTGCAGCCAGTCTGTGTTTGCAGCGGAGGCCGGCCTGGACACGCCGCTGGGCGACAGCGAGGTCGCAAGCCTGCTGGGCATCCCGCCCGGATCTCTGGTGGGCGAGGCCATAGCGCACCGCGGCAGCCTCGCGCAGGAAGGTCAGCCTCTGGTCCTGCCTTCGCCGCGCAGGCGCGTCGAGCGCTGCCCCTAGGCCGCACACAAACTTGCTGACCTGTGGCATGCAGGCGAGCGCGCCTGCCTCCTGATGGCCTTGCTGGAGTCCCTGGCGGAAGTCTGCCAGGCGGGCGGCGGGCCGCCAGCGGAGGCCGCCCGCCCGGACAGCAGTGCCGGCGCATACGCAGTCCCTGGCACGCTGCAGGCACAGTGCGCACCCTGCGACGCGCCGCCGGGCTCGGCCGCCGCGCCGCTCTCTGGCGGCCCGGCTCCGGCAGCAGCGGCTGGAGGCGCGGGGCGGGCAAGTAGGGGCACACAGGCGGCAGATGCCGGCAGCGCAGAGAGCGCGGTAGAGGCTGGCATGGGCGAGGGTCCCCTCGCTGCAGCTGAGGCCCCCGCCTGCGCCGAGGCGGGCACACAGACCGAGCCGGATGCGGCGGCATGCCCGCCATCTGAGGGGCCCGGCCCATCGGCGAGCCGGGAGGTCCGCCCCCTGCACCCTGTGCACATGCGTGCACCTGGGTGTCCTCTCGCCTGACAGCCTGTGCTGTTGCACGTTTTTGCTGAGAGGCCCCGACTGTTAGGAGCTGCGCGTGTGCAGGAGGAGCAGGACCACGCGCAAGAGGAGGCGCCGGGCGGCACCAGCGGACGCTGCCAGGCGCTAGCGACCGCGGGCGCGGGCGCGCGGGGCCCTTGCATGGGTGCAAGCGAGTCTCCGACAGGTGGTGCGTATGCCGTGTGGAGGGTCTGGGAGCAGGTCGACAGTGACACCTGTGCCAATTGAATGCGCAGTGACACACCAGAATCGCGCACACTGCATGATGTCAGGCATGCAGCTCACGTTTGCATGCTTTTTTTTATCACTGGCAACGGCACAATGGCGCATGTTGTCTGGACGTAGAAGAGCCAGTAAGAGGGCACGCAGTGACTTCGTACCGGCTCCCATTGAGCTACGCTGCAGGCCTACATGCAGTCTGCTACACTCATATGCAGCCTCATGTATATGACTTATAGTGTAACTGCGTCAGGGTCGCCGGTGGCTGCGGCGCGCGGCGCGCCAGACGCGCCAGGCGCATCGCGCGCGGGCGGCGGCAGCCTCGCGCTGCGGCGGGCGGTCGCGGCGGCCGCGGGGGACGCGCGCCTGCGCGAGGAGGCCTGGCGCGCCGCAAGCGAGGCTGCCGACCTGGACCTGGACGAGGCGCGCCCCCGGCGCGCGCGCACTGGCGCAGCGGGCAATCCGGACGGAGTGGGAGACCGCCCTGGATGACGCTGAGATGATTGGCGCCCGTCGGTGCACTTAGCGCGCGCGCTGCTCCAGCCTTCTGCCGCCGCAGGTGTGCGTGTTGGGCAAGCTGTGATCCTAACTCCCACGAAGAGCCTCCTTGGGCATGGGCAGGCGCTCGTGACCGACGCGCGCTGCCTGCTGCCCGCCTGGACCCGGGCGAGGCGCGCGCTCGGCGCCCTCGGTGCGCGCAGCGCCCATGTCGGCCTGGCGAGTGACCACCATTTGACTGGATGTCCTGACGCGCAGGCGCTGGCGCTGGCGGAGGCGGCGCTCTGCGCGGCGGAGGACGCGCGCGTGGCAGCGGCCGCCTTTGCGCGGGATGCTGCGGATGCGGCCGCGGCCGCGGCCGCCGCCGCTTCGCTGCTGCCAAGCGCAGGGGCGGCAGTGCTCGGCAGTGCGGGGCCCGCGGAGGAGCCCAGGTGCGCGCGCTGGGCGCTCCGGACGGCTGCACTCCTGCATGCCTGCTGCTCAGCCAGGCTCCGAACATGCGATCGGCATGTGCCGGCCGTGCTGAGCAGCGGCGCAGCGTCAGTGAGCATGCGCGATCGCACCGGCCCCGGCGTTGTTTGGGCCTGAGTGTAATCAATGAAAGCCAGACCGGTGTCGATGCGTGCAAAATTGTTGTTGCATGCAAAATATCCTTTGTAAGGCTTGGGCGTGAGCAACCGGCAGCCTGAGGGCGCGGGCGTCGGCCAGGGCGCAATGGGCCGCCGACCCGGTGGCCGCTCGCTGCTCCAGCTCAGGTGTGAGCCTGTTGCCGTCCCCATCATTGCACACACACAAGGGGCGGCGGCGCGTGGGCGGCAGGCTGGCGGCGCTGGCAGCGGGCGAGTTGCGGCTGGCCGCCGACCTGCTGGCCGCGCGCCGCCGCGCCGCCGCGCACCGCACCGCGGCCGCGCGCCGCCTGGGCCGCCTGGGCGAGCACGAGCGCGCCGGTGTGGGCCACGGGCAGCCGCCCGCATGCCGTGCCAGCGCTTCCGGCTGTAATAATGGCTGGACGTGCGCGACTCCCTGTGCTTCTGCACGCATCAGGCGTGTGATGCGTACAGTACAAACTCACAGCCTGCGATGGGCATGCTGTGCAGCCCGCGCTAGGGCTTGCACGCCCTGGACTCCCGAAGCGATAGAATGAACGGTGGAGGCCTGATCGCTCGGGCGCGCCGCGGCGCCAGGGGCGTGCGGGGGGCAGGGCGCGGGGTCGGCATCGGGCGGCAGCGGCAGCGAGCTGGCGGCACGCCTGCCGGCCAAGCGCGCGCGGGGAGCCGCGCGCGGACCGAGCAGCGCCCTGATGGCCGGCGCAGTCGCAGGTGCGGCGGCACCATGAGCGAATCGCGGCCCTGTTTGCGCGTCCGCGCATGTGCGCCTCTTAAATACATGCTAGAACAGGCGCACGTGATGCACGCTGGCGCACATCGAGAGTGCCAGCTTCGGCGTGCTTGCAACAGCTGACATGCGTCACTGGACGCGCTGAGGGTCCCGGCAACCAGCACGTGCATGCCCCGCATGGCCTCTGCCAAAGCTCTTGGCCTGCTGCCTGCGGCAGGCGCGGGGGTGCAGCCGGAGGCGGGGGCGCGCGGTTCGCCGATCAGCGGGAGACGCGACGTCGCCGCCGTGGCCTCACCCGCGCGCCGTCTCGGGCAGGCGGGTACCCGGCCGGCAGTATCTACCGGCGCTGCTCTTAGCGCGCCTGCTGCTGAGGTTGCTGGCGCCCGTTTTGGGCTCCTGTCAGAGCTGCGCCGAGGATGTGTCGGCAGAGCCGGAGGGCGGCCTGCTGTTCCCGCTGTCGCCGCGGCGAGATGTGACAGTGGCTGTTGGCGTTCTGGTCTAATCATCTAGGCCTGCTTGCGCAATCTGGCTACCGCATTAATTGGACATGGGCTGTTGCATTCAGTGTTTGTGCGTTGCTGCATCTGTTCATTGTGGGAAGGAAAGCCTTCATCGTGCTCATCTGCATGACATTTCACTTGCTCATCTGCAAAAAATTTGAAACCTCTCCTGCGCCATTGTGAACGTCATGGTGAAGGCGCGGTTGCGTATGCAGACCAGACGCCTGCTGCATGCGCGCGCTGTTGCGTTGTTCTTTACGGACAGAACCATCCATCACAACCTCACTGCTGACTATCACTGCTGACTATCGGGTAGCCTCCCCCGCACTCTGCTCACGCTGTACAGCTTTGGAATACTTTGCCGGGCTGCTGCGCGCAGGCCTCTAAGAGGCCCAGAAGGTTTGTCACAAGCTCCGGGCCTACTGGGTCATCACACGATGCACACGATTGACCGCAGCAGCTCAAGCACAGTCCGCATGCGGCCAATCGCAATCTCCACTGTGAGCGCCTCGCACGTCGCAGCTGCAGCAGCTCGGAGCCCCACAAATGGCTGGCGCTCGGATCTGCCGCCGCCGCCAAAGCCCGCGGCAGCCGCATGCACTACAGCAGCCGCGCGCACGAGCGCGGCCGAAGACGAGCGCCGCCCCGACCCTAGCTAGGCTCCCCCGCGCTAGTTGTTGTAGCCGGAGGTGGTGATGGAGTCGGCCGAGTTGCGCGGGTCCCACACCGTGTGGAACCACTCGCCGGCCTTGCGGTCGGTGCGCTCGTAGGTGTGCGAGCCGAAGAAGTCGCGCTGCGCCTGCACCAGGTTGGCCGGCACCTGGGCGCGGCGGTACGTGTCGAAGTAGCCGAGCGAGGCGGTCATGCCGGGCACCGCGACGCCGTTGCTGATCGCCAGCGCCACCACCTGCGCGCGCCGCCGCGCGGCCCCTCGGCGAGCCGCCCTACCGGCCCGGGTCGGCGTGCCATGGGCTGGCAGGCAATATCATGGTTTTCACAGTGAAGAGGTCAAAGCCCAGAAACCGGCACGATTCATGCGGCTGTTGCGCGCAATCGCATGCATGGAAACGCGACACTGAAGTACATCAACACCCACCCACGCACACAGCGCCACTGGAGCGCGGCGGCGAGCATGGCCTGGGATGGCATATGCTGCAGCGACAAAAACCAAGGCATGTGCGGCACCGCACAGGTCGCGAACCGCGCGCAGGCCCAGCCGGGCGGGCCGGGCGCGCGCCTTTCGCCAGGCGCCCTGGTGCTCGACCAGCTTCTTCGCGAAGCTGGGGTCGACCAGCAGGTTCTTCAGGTCGGGGTTCTTGCTGTACGCTTCCCGGATCTCGTCCAGGAACTGCGCGCGGATGATGCAGCCGCCCTGTGCGCCCGCGCGTGCGCCCGCCTCGCGCGCGGCTCTTGTGTACCTCGTTTGAAAGGGTTGAGGGTGACCAACACAGTGCCGACACACAGCTTCTCAACCACAAGCTCGCTGCGCCGCTTCAGTGAGGGCATGCCATGGGCAGATGCCATCCTTGTATCTGCCGTCAAGCCGGCAGCAAGCAGCAGACCAGGAGCACGCAGGCAAGCACATAGGCCTGCTCCTGCGCTGGCGCGCGCGCAGCGCGCGCAGCCGCGCCGCGGGCGCCGGCGCGCGGCGCCCGGGCGCGCGCCTTCCAGATGCGCGCGAGCGAGCCCATCTCGATGCCCCAGTCCTTCTCCATGCTCTTGGCGCGGATGATGTTCATGCCCTGCGCGTAGGAGCAGATCTTGCTCGCGTACAGCGCCTGCGCTACCGCCTTCAGCAGCGCCGCCTTGTCCTCGCCCTGCCGGCGCCGCGCGCAGGCGCTCAATGTGCCGCCGGCGGTCGCATGCTCACGAAGTGGCCGACAGGCGCACGGTGCGTGGGGCGAGCGTGTCTGGAGCGCGCCTCCGCAAGCAAAGCTGCAGCAGCACCTCACGACTGGACTGAGTCTGTTTCACAGCCGGGCGCGCAGCGACACACGGTGTCTGACACGACGACATCACACACGTATGCACGCACGGCCGCTCCACACTTTGCGCGGCGAACTCCTTGCCTCCAGCACACGCATGCTGACCCTCTGTCCGGCCTGGCAGCGGCCGGCTCGCGGCGCAGGCAGGCCGCGCGGCGCGCGCGCCTGGACCGCCTTGGGCGCGTGCGCGCCCAGGCCCGCGAACACCTCGGCCGCGGCCACGCGCTCCTCCTTCAAGCCGGACAGGAAGCGGCCGTCCAGCGCGGCCTCGATCGTGGGCGCCGCAACACTCAGCTCCGCCGCCTGCTGCACCGTCCACTTGCCTGCGCGCGCCCCACCCGGGCGCCGATCGGCGCATGCACTGGGTGCATGGACAACCCCTCGAAGAGAAACACGTCTTTCCGACACATGCATGCCTGGCAACTGCCCCTGCATGCAACGATGCTCAGTATGCACCTGGCAGCAAGACGCGCTCATCTAAGCACAGCGCCTCGCCCAGACACCCGTACTGGACCCCGCTTGGAGCCCACACAGGAGCGGGCCGGGGCGCGCACCGGTGCCCTTCATGCCGGTCTTGTCTAGGATCTTGTCCACGATGAACGACTTGCCGTCCTCGTCCTTCTTGGCCAGGATGATGGCGCTGATCTCGATCAGGAAGCTGTCCAGCTCGCCCTGCGCGCGGACTGGCCTTGCCATCGCTGCAGGTTAATCACACCTGCATCCCGCGACCCTGACCGCACCCGCCCGGGCTTCACAGCACGACCCTTCAACACGCCCTCACACACCAGCGTGGCGCCTGCGCGCATGCGCCGTGTCACATGCGCGCCGGCGGGGTCCTCACCGCGCAGCCGCTACATGACAGAGCGGGAGCTGCCCAGGCGTCGGGGGGCCCCGCGCGCGCGCCTTGTTCCACTCGTTGAACGCGGACGTCAGCTCGTCGTTGGTGAAGCCGCCGAGCGTCTTGAGCACGTCGTACGCCTCGCTGATGAGCTGCATGTCGCCGTACTCGATCCCGTTGTGCACCATCTTGACAAAGTTGCCCGCGCCGCCGGGGCCGATGTAGGTCACGCAGGGCCCGTCGTTGACCTGCGCGGCCACCTTCTCCACGATGTCCTTGATGTGCGTGTACGCGTCCTTGGTGCCGCCGGGCATCATGGACGGGCCTGCGTGGCGCCGCCGCCCACTCTTATCAATCCCCTGTCCGTGCGCTCGCTGTGTGCAAACAGTGACCCTTCCCTGCCGGGAGCACACGACGGGCACAGCACGGCACTTGCCACCCCGTGCCGAGCAGAGCTGGAGCAGGCGGCGGGCTGTTCTGCAGCTACGGCTGAGGTTGCTGTGAGGGCGTGCAGCAGTATGCGCCAGCACGGCTAGAAAAGCAAAGCGGGCTTGCAAGAAAAGCAGCGCAGCTTTGACGGCAAGGCGCCGCTACGACGGCAAGACGAGCCACTCCGCTCCTCACCTGCTCGCTCGGCGGCTCCGCAGTGCACACCCTCCCACTGCAGGAGCCAGGCTCAGGCAGCTAATTTAGGCCTGCAGAGGCGGGCCAGCCGCTGCCGGCGGGCGGGCCGCCGCGCGCACCGTTGCGCGCGCCCTCCTCGCCGCCGGACACGCCCATGCCCATATACAGCAGGCCCTTCTGCGCCACCATCGCTGCGCGCCGCTCGGTGTTCTCGTACCTGCAGCGGCCACATGCCCACGGTGCAGCGCGTTCTGTACGCCACCTCATGCAGCTTTCAGTGCATACGGCGAGCTCCGGCGGCGCACCACTCGTTGCCGCCGTCTATGATGATGTCGCCGGGCTCCATGAACTCCATGAGGCCGTCGATGGTGGAGTCCACGGGCGAGCCCGCCTTGACGAGGATGATTACTCGCCTGCGAGATGCGCCCTGGTTGCGCAGCGTTCGCAGGAGGCGTACACGCCCACGCAGCCTGAGGCAGGACGTCAGTACGAGCAGTGCTGGCTGGTGACGAGTCGGCGCGCGCACCTCGGCTTCTCCAGCGACGCCACAAAGTCCTTCAGGTCCTTGTAGCCGCTGAGCGTCTTGTCCAAGCCTGTGCACCAGGTCGCGGCGCTCGGGCCGGCGCAGATCGCTGGCTTTGCGGAGCGCGCTCATGCGCGTGCGCGCACCCTCCTTGCCCGCCCGGTTGACGGCTGCCTCGGTCTTCTCATATGAGCGGTTGTACACGGAGATAGGGAAGCCCTTCTCTGCCACGTTGAGCGCCAGGTTCTGCGCGCGGCGGGCTGCTGAGCATGGTGCGCAGCGCGGCGCGCTTACGAGCGCCGGCGACCGCGCCCCGCACCTGGCCCATAACCGCCAGACCGATCAGACCAATCTTGGACCTGGCCATCTCGGTCGTGCTGGGCCTGCGCGCGCAGGGCAGCCCGGTGAAAAGCACCGTCCAGGCTTGTCAAGGGCTACAAATCGCACGGGGCCTGCATCAGGGCCGCACGCTGCCACCGTCCGCTCGCCCACCACGGACACCATGTTCACCTGCAGCTGCGCCCTCCGAGTGCTGCGGGACGGCCGGTTGCTGTGCTGGCCGGCGGGCAGGCGGGCTTGCCCTAGTTTTGCCTGCCCTACACTAGGCGAGGATCTGGCGCGCAGCGAGCAAGCGGGGCACGGCTGGAAAGTGGCCGGCAGGCTTCCCAGCTTCATGTGAGGCACCAGCAGCTTGACGTGGGGTCGGGCAACTGTGGAGCCGGTGGGGGGCAGCAGCAGGCCTTGGTTGAAGTAGGGTTGTGCTGGCCACCAAGTGTCAGAAACTTGGAAAACAAACAGTGCTCTCTGCTCAACGCCTGGCCTCCACAAGCTAGCCAGCCTCGCCGCCGACGCCACGCAGGAGGCTGACGACCTTGGTGGCGGCGGTCGCGGCGAGCGCCAGGTATGCGACGCCCTCCACGCCGCCCAAGAACGTGCCCTGCGCGCCCACAGCCAGCGCGCGGCCGTCGGCGAGCCCGAGCGCGCCACATCCCGCAAGCAGACAGGGGTGTGGGGCCTCTCGGGCATGCGCCGGCAGGACAAGCCGTAGGGCCCATCGAATGTACCCTAACCCTGCCGCACCTCCCACATGCTCTGCAGGGGCGTGCGGCGTTGCAGGGTTGCATACACCAATGCAGCCCGAGGCAGCCGGTGGGCGTGGAAGCCCTGCTCCCGTGCATGGCGACCGCACCGGCAGCCCGCCGCCCGTGACCAGCTTGCAGAGCAGCGAGGCGGCCACGACGGGCGCGGCGCCGCGCGCGACGGCGGGCGACGCGGCCAGCCACGCGCCCGCGCCGTCGCCGGCGTCCAGCGCATTGAACAGCACCTCCCACCTGCCGCCCCGCGCCGCTGTCTGCGGACGCTCGCCGGGAGGCGCGCAGGGGCCGGCCCGGCCCGCGGGCCCGCGCCTCCACCGACGAGCGAGCGGGCGTGCATGGGAGCTGACTTATCGTGTCCCTCGTCATGCGCTGCCCTTGCGCCTGCGGTGGCACACGGGCGCACACCAACATGCCAACACTGCAGCACAGTGCATAACACTGTCAACCCAGCTCCTTGGGCCCTGTCTGCGCGCAGCGCAGTGACGGCCCGGCGCTCGTCCCGCTGCGGCGCCAGAGCGCGCTGCGCGAGCACAGACGGGCCTGGCCTGCGTCGCTGGGCCCATGCATGACGTAACACTGATGCAGACCCGGCTGCGCACGCCACCCTGTGCACGCGGGCGAGGCCGCTGCGGGCGCGGGCCGGGGCCGGCCGGGCGGCGCACCGGTTGGTGGGCATGCGCGCGGCGGGGCGCAGCAGGCTGCGCACGACGCGCCCGGGGTCCACATCCCAGGCCTCGATGTGCTTCACCACCCGCCCGCTGTCCTGCGCGGACGCATGCGCGCTCGCTGCCGCGCGCCGCCCTGCCGCGCCGGCGCGCTGCCGGGCCTGGCCGGCCGAGCCGGCGCCATGCTGTGCACGCGAACGTTGCCTGGGGCTGGCAACAAGAGCGGGCCGCGAGAGCAGACCTGCGCCGGCCTGGACGCGCAGGGCCTGGCCTGTGCTGCTCACGCCGGACGGGCGCGGCCCGCCGAGCGGACCCGCAGGGTGGCGCAGGGGCCAGGCACGGGGGCGTGCAAGGCACGCAAGGGAGGACAACCCACACGAGGGCACCCGGGGCCGGGGCGCGCCGGGCTGAAGACGTGCGTGGTGCCGCCCGCGGCCGCCAGGCGCGGCCGCCAGGGCAGCTGCAGCACGCCGCTGAAGCGCCAGCGCGTGCGCAGCTCGGCCTCCGCCTCCTCCCAGCCCGTCAGCTCCAGCTGCACGTCCTCCCTGGCGCGCGCGGGCGGCTCGCAATCAAGCAGCGCCTGTCGTCCGTCCCTGCTGCTCCGCAGCTCCGGAGCGGCACGAGGCCGGCAGGCCATGCGGCTCCATATGCGCTCACCATAGACCAGTAGCGCACGCCACTGTCGGCCAGCAGCGCATGCAGAGGAGGGCGACTGGACACAGGGCGCGCAGGGCCGCACATGAGCCCGCCGAGGTTGGACACATTGCGCTTGAAGCGCTCCACGCCGTTGAAGCCTGCAAACGGGTCTGCAAACAGGCTGCGCGGCCCGCGGCAGCAGGGCTTCAGCCAAAGCCAGACAAACAGGCAGGCCCGGCAGTGTCTTGCGGTGTCTGGGCACAAGCTGCGGAGCGCGCGGCAGAGCTGGGCGCTGCAGGCGAGTGTGGCGACTGCACAACTTGGGGCGCTGAGGGCACTCAAAGCTCGTAGTGCTGGCGGTGCACTCGCAGACCGAGCTGGGCGTGCCTTAACGCGCCAGGGCGCGCACCAGTCTGGCTCATATGCCTCCATGTCACCAACGCCGCTCACAAAGTAGTTGCTGTCATAGTCCCGCCTGATTTCGGCCAGGGCCGTGTCGCGCGTAATCTGCACCGTGAGCACACTGTGTGTGCGAACGACTCCTGTTGCGGGCTGCCGCAGATGTCAGCGGAAGCAGAGGTCTGCCACAGCGCGCCTTGGGAGGCGCCGCAGCCTCGCTCTTGTTGGCCTGCCTCCTCTTTGTCAAGCCCAGCACGTTGCCGAACTGCTCAGCGCCATACCACACGGCCTTGAGCCCCAGGCCTGCGGCACCAGAGCTCAGCAGGACACAGGCATAGTGGCCAGCGGCAGAACTGGACCATATGCACGGAGCCTTCGAGCCGTACAGCGCCTCACCGGGGTCTGGCTTGTCAGATATGGGCGCTGATTGTTGCTGTTTGGCCGCACGGCACTGCCCAGATGCATGCCTCCTCCGCTGATGCAGCGCTCGCGTACGCGGCTCTGCCCAGCCTGTGCTACGCTCCAATAAGTGGCAGCTACAGTGCTGCAAGCGGGCAAGTGCATGCGCATTCATATACAAAGACTCCAGCAGGTGCGCTGGACAGACTTCAAGTCGCAGCGGTGTTTAAGTAATTACTTTGCACCAACAGCTTTGGTGATCTCTTGTCAAGTATGATCAAAGGCAGCTGCTGAGCCACAAGGTGCAAAATAACCTAACAGAACCTCAAAGTCGAGTCTGGCAAAGTAGCGCGAGTGCCTTTGCCGACTCCTTCAGCTCCTTGTACCCACTGGAGTAGCACCGCTTCCCGCCAGACTGGTCACAAGTGAGCTCTTGCCTTTGGCGTGTTGGGCGCGGCTGTTCAAAGTGCACAGGTACTTGCCTGCACTTGCGCCTCGTGCCGCCAGTAGCACGTGGCGCTCAAGGATGCCTGCCTCAGTCAGGCTGCTGCGCTGCTTGGCCGGCTACTGTAGGCAGCGCACGCACGTGCACCCTTGCAGGCACTGCTGCAGCAAGCGCATGCTTGTAGCTCTCAGTGGGAAGGCAGCCAACGGCTGGACTGCCGCACAGTCGCCTGCACAGCAGCGCCCAGCACAGCCGAGCGCCGTGACTCACAGGCGGGCCAGACGCTGCCAGAGCGCTGCTGCGACGGGAGCGGCCGAGGCGCCAGCCGCGGCAGACGAGCACTTCATGGCGCTTGCGCTGGAGGAGGCGCGCCTGGTGCGCACCGTCAGCAGCACCCCCGGCGCCCCTGCCAGTGGCTTTGTTGAAGGCTTGACGTTTTGCTCTGTGGAAGAGGCCCCTGGCAGCTGCTGGAGACATGTAGCACGTGCTGCGTGGCGCCCCGCCGCTCGCCGCCGCTCGCCGCTGCCCGTCCAGACAGGGCCGGCAGCGTGCGAGTCTGGCGTCCCGTGCGCGCAGGCTGCCGCGGAGGGCGAGGTGCCGATCGGGGCGGTGCTGGTGCTGGACGGGCGCGCCGTCGCGCGTGCGCACAACCGTGTCGAGGCCTCCGGCGACCCCACCGCGCACGCAGAGCTGCTCGCCATACAGCAGGCCCGCTCGCACTCACTGGTTTCAAGCTTCCGTTTCATACCCAGGGTCATGACTCCGCAGCGTATCTGATGGCTGGCTGTGCTGGGCACACGCTGGGCCTTGCATGGCGCCGGGGGCTTGTAACACACTCGCAGGTGCCAGGTGTTCGCTCAGAGGGTGCGCAGAGACCCTGAGGCAGGGCCCCGCAACGCGCGCAGGCGGCGCGGCTGCAGGGCGGCTGGCGCCTGAGCGGCGCGACGCTCTACGTTACGCTGGAGCCGTGCGCAATGTGCGCCGGCGCGCTGCTGCTCGCGCGCGTGGCCGCGCTCGTGTGGGGCGCGCCGAACGTGCGCGCCGGCGCCGACGGCAGCTGGGTGACGCTGCTACCGCAAGGGAGCCCGGCGGCGGCGCCGCTGCTGCTGCCGCCTGACCGCGCGGAGCCAGGGTTAGGGTCAGGTTCAGGGTATGGCCAGGCGGGCGCGCGCGACGGCCGCGCTGCCGCGTGCGCTGACCAGGCAGCCGAGATCTGCAATGGCTCCGGCAGTGCAGCCGGCACCGGGCAGTCTGTTGCCGCACGAGATGGCCGCAGCCAGGCAGAGCCAGTCAGCACTGGTGCAGCCAGGGACGCAGCCTGCAGCGGGAGCGGCCGTGCCGCAGGCTTGCCAGTCCGCCGCAGCCATGAGCCGTCCCCCGCTGCCTCTGGCTGCGAGGGCAGCTCAGCGCGCTCGGCTTCGGGGGATGCAGCAGCAAATCTGGAGTGTTTGGCAGAGCCAGGCATGGGCGGGCTACCAGGCAGGTTGCCTGCGTCCACCAGTGAGGCTGGCAGCTGGGCGGATGCAAGTGCAGAGCAGCCTGCGGGTGGGAGCCGGGGGTGGAGCGTGAGGACAGGGTCCAACGTACAAGGTTGGCCAGACAGCCTCGATGCAGCCGCGGGCCCGGCGCCAGCAGCGGGCGGCGGTGGGAGCGTCAGCATGCGGCCGCACCCGACGCACCCTGACATGCAGGCGCGACCCTGAGCACGTTTCCAGGCACTGGCAGGCCCAGGCACGCCGGCCAGTCCATGTCTGAGGTGTGCAACCTCTGTTCATGCAGTGCAGAGCAGGCGCGCAGCGGGTGCACTGTGCCTCTTCATACGGACGAGGTACACAGCATGCTGCGCGAGCCTGCCGACCAGCTACGCGCGCTGGGCAGGTGCGGCGGCGGGTGCTGGAGGCGGAGTGCGCGGGCGTCATGCGCGACTTCTTCCGCCGCCGCAGGCGCGAGGCGGATGCGGCGCGCGCAGCTGCGCGCGCAGCCGCTGCGGAACCCAGCCACGTCGCTTAGCACTGCTGCTCCTGTCACCTGCCTGTCGTCTGCTGCGACAGTAACATCTGTTTCGCAATCATAGGTTTGCTTACAGACACCTCGCCGCTGTTTCCGCTGCAAACGCGCACCCCCCGACACAACAGGTGAGCTGCAGTTCTACATAGCAGGTTGTACACTGGAGCCAAAAACCACAAAGTGCGCAAGATGTCTTGGTGCTAGTCATGAAATGTCTTGTTGATAGCTAGGAGGAATTTCAAAATAAAGCGGACACTTCAAGGTGACACTGATGAAGGTGACACTCGAGCGCCCCCAAAGGCGGCCCCCACGAACAGTTTGCTTGAGCGGGCCCAGGTTCACAGCCAGCAGCCGCTCAGCCAGCCGTGAGGCAACAGGTCTTTCTGATATACTCCACGCGCCACCCAGCCGAGCTGCTCCGTGACCTCCGCTTCAAGCCCGACAGCACATGCGCAGAACACCCAACGCCTTGTGCAGCGCCGGTCAATGCCGTGCGCCCCGCGCCGGAGCTCACAGCCGGCAGCCGCGCAGCCGGGCGAGGCTGTCCAGGCCGGCTGCAGCCATGTCGGCGACGTCCATGTCGCGGTCGCGGCCGAGCCGCTCCAGCGCGCCGGCCACCTCCCCGAGCGCGCCCGCCACCCAGCTGCCCGCTCCATGCTTGCGCACGGCGCCGCACGAGCTGCCAGCCCCGTCTGCGCCACACGCGGCCCGCTGGTCGCCGCCGCAGGCGCACGCTGCGCAAGCGTTCGCATCTGCCGGGGCGGCCGCGGCGTCCGCCGAGGGCGGGCTCCACCCGCGCGCCGAGGTTGGGGGCGCGCTGGACGCGCCCGGCGCCGCGCCGCACGACAGGCGCTCCAGCGTCCCCGCCAGCGCCTGCAGGCCCGGGTCGCCCGCGGGGCCGGCGCCGCGCGCGGCGGCGCGGCGGCCGCGGCCGCCGGCGCTGCCGGGCGGCGTGCCGGGCCCGGCGGGCGAGTCACCGTCGCGCGACGCGGGGCACGGCGCGGGGTCGGGGCCCAGGGCTGCGTGCACCGCGCGCGCCAGCAGGCGCGCGAGCGCGAGGCGCACGTTGGGCACGGGGTCGGCCGCCAGCGCGAGCGCAGCGCGCAGCAGCGGCGCGGCCGCCGCGACCGGGGCCGCCACGCCTGCGCATCATGAAACGCGTCTTTAGGTCCTCAGCTCATCTTCGCGGCAGCTCCACAGGCCACGGGCATGCTGCACATTTAGCAGTGCGCACGCAGCGCACCCAACATCAGCGCTTTCCCCAGCGGCACGCTGGCAGCAAGGGACAGCGCGCGCAGCGGCGCTCGCTCAGGCGGAGCTGCCGCTTGCTGCGGGCGCGGGCCTCGGACCGAGCACACAGTCCCTCTGCGTCCGGGGCCGCGCAGGCGCGCACCCACGGCGCTGGCGCACGCGCCCAGGAACGCCAGGCGCAGCTGGTGGCAGCGCTCGCCGGCCAGCTCGGCCAGCCGCTCGGCCAGCTGCGCGCCCACGCTCCCCCCGCTCCAGCCCTGCCCAGCGCCGCCGGCCCCGCGGCCCAGCGCCGCGGCGTCCCCGCCGCCCGCGCGCGGCCCCCGCACGGCAGCGGCGGCGCCCGGGCCCGCGGCGCCGGCGCGCGCGCCCGCGGACGCCGGCGGCGGCGTCGCCGGCCGGGGCACCGCGCAGGGTCCCGAGGCGTCCGTGCGTAAGGGCGGTTGGGAGGCCGGGGCGCGCGTGCGCGCGTCCAGCGCGTCCGCGCGCGCGAGCATTGCGCCGGCCTCCGCGGCGGCCGCGGCGCGCACGGCCGCCACGCGGTCGCGGCAGAGGCGCAGCGCCAGCGGCGCCAGCGCGTAGAGCAGGCCCTGCGCCGCCCCACAAGCACAGCGCTCGCCGGTCGCCTGCTGCCCTCAGACTCTGATGCATGCATGCAGACCAGATCTCGTCCAGGCAGTGACTTCTGCGTCGAGGGCACATACTCAAAACAGGCTCGGGCACGCAAACCCTGACATGCAGCAAGCGCAAACCAGTGCGGTTGACGCAAGGCGGCGCGCACGTCTGCGTCCAGGCACGCGGCGGCCGCGCCCAGCTGCGCGGCGAGCGCCGCGCGCAGCCGCCAGCTCGCGCCCTCAGCCGCCAGCGGCGCAGCCAGCGCCTGCAGCCGCGGCGCGCGGCACTCCGGCGGCAGCGCGGCCAGCAGCGCGGCCAGGTTGGGCGCCAGGCCGGCCGCCACCTCGCTGCAGCCGGTGTCCAGCATGACCTGCGGAGGCGCCCAGGCAGGTCTGCCAACGGCGTAGCGCAACCTCCCCTCACTGCTGACGTGTTCGCGTTTGGTGCTCGGCGTCCATGCTCAGCTGCCACGCATACGGCGTCACAGTGTTCAATCCGAGGCAGGCTGAGCGGCGTGCACTTGCCAGGCACGCGTGGATCCGATCTACTCCATTGCACCAGAGCCTGCAACAACATACACCATTGGAGTCACACGAGCGGGTGCATGGCCGGGGATGTGGAATGCACATCTGGCAGCTTTTCGACCGCAACTCAACCACTGTAGGCGCGCCCCATCCGATGCACAAAGGGCCGCACGTGCGCCCAGCGCGCCCTGCACACGTGACAAGCGCCCCATGCATCACACGCCCGTCCCGTCAGGCACGCCGCAGGAGGGGCCGGGCGCACATCCAGCAGCGGCATGAGCTCCGCCTCGGTCAGCGCGGGGCCTAGTGCGGTGGCCAGGCCGGTTACCGCGGCGGCCACCTCGGCGCGCACGCCCGGCGCATCCACCGCCGCGCAGGCGGCCAGCGCCGGCCGTAGCGCGGGCCAGCGGCCGGGCCCGAGCCCGCGCGCGATGCGCGGCAGCGTGGCCGCGGTCCGGGCAGCCGCCGCGCCGCCGCCCTCGCGGCTGGCCGGCGCGGCAGCCAGCAGCTCTAATAGGCCTGCGCGGTCCCAGCGAGCTCGGCTGCGGCGGCCATTGCAGTGCACCAAGCGCACCAAGCGATTCATGGGAGTAAAAAACGCTTGATGCCAACAAGCACATGCTGGCTGCGCTGAGGAGTGTACAGCAGCGCACATGAGCCCTCTCACTGCACAGCATGGCCTGCTGCTGCAAGCCTGTCACAAGGCGGTTTACCCAGTCGACGGATGCAAGCGGGGCGGCGACACTGAGGAGCGTACCGTCGCTGACGTCCTCGGGCGCCAGCTCCGCCAGGAACGGGCCGAGCGCGGCAGCCGCCGCGGCCGCGACGGGCCGCGCTGCGTCGCGCGCGAGCGCCGCCGCGGCGCCACCCAGCGCGCCGCGCACGCTGGGCGGCAGCAGCGCCGCCAGCGCCGGCAGGCTCGCGGCCGCCGCGGCGCGCACGCTCGCCACGGCATCGGCTGCCAGGCTGTGAAACATACGCAGCAGCTCGCCCGCGGCGCCCGCCGGCAGCGCCGCGCCCACGCGCGGCAGGCCCTGCGCGGCCGCCTGCGCCCGCCGCCGCGCCTCAGCCCAGCAAGCCTCGGGGCTGCTGCTGCGAGCGGTGGCATGCGCGCAGCATGCCACCGCTGCGTGCCACCGCTGCATCACGCCAGAGGCATGCCTGAAGCCGCTCACAGCAGCAACAGAAGCTCGCTCATGGAATTGATAAGACGAAGCTTGACCACACAAAGGAGTCGTTGCCAGGAAGCGGCGGCGCGCGCACCCGGCGCACTGCGTACGCCGGGTCAGCAGCGAGCGCGGCCACGCGCGGCAGCAGCTCGCGCTCGGCGCGCGCGGGCCCCAGCGCGCCGCGCAGGCCGGGGCCCAGCGCGCACAGCAGGCCCGCGAGCGCGCCGCGGGCCTCGGCGTCGGCGCCCGGCGGCGCCAGCAGCGAGTCCAGCGGCGCCAGCAGCGCCGGGCCGGCGTCGCCCGGCGTCAGCAGCGGCGCCAGGCCGAGCACCGCGGCGTGCGCCGCGGCCGCCACCTGCCCCCGCAGGCAAGCTGGTGGTGAACGACACACTTGGTCTCTTTTACACTATTTTACACCTAGCCCCGCACGGCGGCGTGCGCCGCTGCCACCTGACCCAAGCATGCATGTCACCTGGTGCGCTGCAGCGCGTGTGCTGGCGGACGCAAAACTGACACCCCTCTTTGTGAAGGGGGCCGAGCTGGAAAGGCTGGGGAGAGTGGGAGTGGGGAGGCACCTCGTCGCCCTCGTCGTCCAGCAGCGCCAGGGCCAAGGGCAGCAGCGCCAGCGTGTCAGCGTGCGCAGCGCAGCCGCCCTCCGACTCCCACGCGCGCGCTGCGCGGACGCGGCACACTACGTTGTGCTGCAGGCCTCCCACCCCCTGCAGGCACCCTGCGACTGGAGTACTGTGGGTGCTTGCCAGTGCGCGTAAAAGTGCTCAACGTCGGGCAGCTTGGGGGCGCGGCTTGCTGCGCACTGGCGGCCAACCTGGGGCCTGCCAGCAGTGAGTGTCCCCAGCCCAAACTGCAGCGAGCTGTCACGGCGGCCCAGAGAGCGCCCATCAACGCTGATGGGGCGCGCCGAGCGGCGCGAGCTGCGCGGCCGCCGTCTGCCGCACGGCCTCGTCCTCGCAGGCGGCCAGCTCGCGCATGAGGCGCAGCAGGCCAGGCGCGCTGGCGGCATGGCCGCGCGTAGCGGCCGCGGCCGGCGCCGCCTGCACGTACGCCAGGCGCGCAGGGTGCCCGTCGCTGCGCGCGACGCGCAGGATGGCTTCCAGGCTGTCCAGGCTGCTCGCCTCCTCCGCCTCGGCCTGCGCAGCATCACAAGGAGTGGGCACGGCAGCGCGGGGTGGAACAGTACAAGCAGGTTTGGGTGTACTGGCAGCCCCGCACCTGTGGGGCAAGCCAAGCTGCAGCAGGGTAGGCCTCCACCTCCATCACAGCCACGGCACGGCAGACACAAGGCGCACAGGCGGCGCAGGACGAGCAAGCTCTTGACTCAAGTGGTTACCTCCGGCAACCCTGCAGCCAGAGTGTCTCTATGTCAAGCAAAGCCTGGCTTGGCTATTCAACTGCCTCAAGAAGTTGGGGGCACTGCTGGACTCTGCGTCACGTGGAGGGTTGGCGAGGGTCAGCAAACGTCTCCTGATCAAGACTTGGGGCTCCCCGGTACAGTTTTCTCTGGTTGGAGGAGTAGGTGGCAGCTCAAATTCGCTTCTGAAGCCAGCAGCTGAGTGGAGTATCCTTTGGCACGGAGCTGGAGAGCCGCAACATGCTGTCCCCTGCCCTGACGCACGCCGCGGCGAGCGGCGCGCACTGCCGCACCACCTCCGCGCAAGCGGCTGGCCCTCGCACAGCTGCGCCTGCAGCGCCGTGGCTGGCCCGCCGCGCGCGCTCGGAGCGGGCACGGCCAGCCCGCGGCCTGCACGTGTGCGCAGTGGGTGCGGGGCCCTGAGTGAGGCGCCGGCTGTGCCACAGCGTTCTGGGCCCAGGGCGTGTGCCGAGCCCACGCAGAGATGTCCGCTTGAGCGCCTGCTCATGCGCCGCAGGCACGGCAGCAGCGCCCGCGCCGACAGTGAGGGCGCCGCCGCCAGCGATCACACTCACGGATGCTGCGCTGGCGCACCTCAAGCGCCTGCGCGACGACAGCGGCAGTGACAAGCTCCTGCTACGCATGGGCGTAAAGTCTGGTGGCTGCTCAGGCGCGGCGCGGCCTGCCTGCCTCAAGGCTTGAAGGTTGGTGTATGCACGGAGATGCCGTATGGAGATTCCCTGCTGTATGCAGCAAAGGGTGTTGAGGTTGCTCCTGCGCAGTATGCACATGAGCTGCCTCCACCAAGTGCCTGTCTCGCGTGTACAACCCGTACGCGAGGTGACCGGGAGTGCGCGTGCCTCAGGCATGAGCTACCACATGGACTTTGAGAACGAGGGCAACGTGAGCGAGGAGGACGCCGTGATGGAGTATGAGGGCGGGTTCAAGCTGGTCTGCGACACCAAGTCGCTCCTGTACCTGTTCGGCATGGAGGTGGCTCCCCGCGCTCTGGCCCTGTGCTCTCCAAGACGAGAAGCTGTGTGCCTGCCACCTGCAACCCCCGGGCCAAAAAGCGCGCAGGGCATGTGGAATGACTGGGGCTGCGGCTGCTGCGTGCAGTTGGACTGGAGCGCGGCGCTGGTCGGGGGCGGCTTCCAGTTCAGGAACCCGAACGCGTCTGCGTCGTGCGGCTGCGGCAAGAGCTTTGGCGTGTGATGTGCGGCCTCGCCTGCCCTCCACAGGGGCGAGCCAAGCCGGGTGCCCTCCGGAGACAGACTTGTGGCTGTTGCTGATGTCGGGGAGGCATGGACCTGTGCCAGTTGCTGCCGCATGTGTTCAAACTTTGCCCAGAGGTCAGTGCGCTGGTTGCGATGTCTCTTACGTTTGCCCAGGTCTGTGCGCTGGCTACGCTGTCTGTGATGATGCTGTCTGTAATGATATACGGTGATGCCGTGGGCGAAGAGCATTGTTGCTCAAGCTGCTCTCAGGTAGATGAGGTAGATGGCCACCAGAGCCCTTGCACTGGCCGAGCTCCGCTGTACGCATGCGTTCCACAATCCCCTGTCTACACCGGCAAGCGCAGGTCTCCCGCCGCGCCAGCGCCCGCCGCCCTCCCGCCAGCGAGGGTGCTATCGCAGCAGGGCCCGCGAGCAGACCCGCGCGCGCGGGCCCGTCCCAAACACGGCGCCGCTCAGAGCTTGTTGAAGGCGATGACGTCGATGGACTGGATGTTCTCGGACTCGCCGTCGCGCACGAGCTCCTCCTCAATGATCGCGTCCATCGACTCCACCTTGGCGTCCTCGATCACGGCCGTGATCTGCATCTTCTTGATGCCGTACCCGATTGGCACCAGCTTGGCTGCGGCGGTGCGCAGCGCGCGATGAGACCCCATCCATGGTCAAGGTGGACTGACAGATGTGAGTCGCCAGCGAGCGCAAGTCAAAAGGGCCTGGGATCAATGTGAGAAATTTTATCCATACAGTGCAGACGAAATATTAAGGCCGTAAACAGCTCAGTACCAGTCAGTTGAAGAGCCTGGACCGCTTCAGTCAATTAGGTAGCCTCCACCCCGCTCTCGCAAGGCAACACCCAGCAAGGACGTATGCAGCCGCAAGAGCATGCAGCGATCTGCACACGGCGCCGCGCGCGGGGGG